>Ga0307471_100000655_pt1 | contig 17930 bp, 15 predicted proteins | sample atmos_gasesAM3C__2_FD_204566 | JGI IMG/M metagenome (GOLD analysis project Ga0307471, IMG submission 204566) | Hardwood forest soil microbial communities from Morgan-Monroe State Forest, Indiana, United States - atmos_gasesAM3C_515 | ecosystem: Environmental > Terrestrial > Soil > Temperate...
GCCGAAGCTGCCGAGACCGCACCGGGTCGTAGCCATCTCCCCGCCTGCGGCGATGATGACGTCGGCATCCCCGTACTGGATGGCGCGCATGCCGAGTCCGATGGCGTGCGTCGAGGTCGTGCAGGCGGTCACCACGCCGAGGTTGGGACCCTTCAGTCCATAGCGGATCGAGAGGTGCCCGGCGATCATGTTGATGATGGTTGCCGGCACGAAGAACGGCGAGATCTTGCGCGGGGTCATCGCCTTCAGGTATGCCCCATAGTCCTCCTCGATGGTCCAGAGCCCGCCGATGCCGGCGCCGCACACGGCGCCCGCGCGGGTGGGATCACCCTTGGAGAAATCGATGCCGCTGTCGTTGACGGCCTGCATTCCGCCAGCGACGCCGTAGTGCATGAACTCGTCCATGCGGCGCGCTTCCTTCGGCGGAATGTATTGCGCGACGTCGAAGTCGCGCACTGCTCCGCCGAAGCGGGCCGGGAAGGCGGAGACATCGAAGCGCGTCACCGGACCGATGCCGCTCTCGCCGCGGAGGACGGAGTCCCACGCTGATTGGACGGTGCTCCCGACCGGGGACACCACGCCAAGACCTGTTACGACGACCCGCCGCTTGCTCACGTGCTTCCTGCAGGAACCTGAGTGGGATCAGGACTTGCTGCGACGCTCGTTGATGTAGTCGATCGCCTGATGGACGGTAGTGATCTTCTCGGCGTCCTCGTCGGGAATCTCGATCTCGAATTCCTCTTCCCGGGCCATGACGAGCTCGACAGTGTCGAGCGAGTCGGCCCCAAGATCGTCCACGAACGATGCGTCGTCCGTGACCTGCTCTTGTTTGACGCCCAGCTGTTCGGCAACGATGGCTTTGACCTGCTGCTCAACTGTGCTCATTAGCGGTTGGTCCTTATATAGATAGAGATAAGCAAAAACGGCCGCGGCGCTCGCCCTCGCGGGGGCAGCGGGCGCGGTATTGTAGGGGAACACCCCCGGGGGTGCCACTGGGGCGCACGCGGCGCGAGTGATTGTTTTTGCTCGTGAATCTTGCCGTCTGCGGCGTTACCCAGCGAGCGTACGCGCGATCCCTGTAGCGCGCGGCCAACGCCTCGTCCGCTCACGGCATGTACATGCCGCCGTTCACGTGCATCGTTTCCCCGGTGATATAGGCGGCCTGCGGCGAGACCAGAAACAGGACGGCCGCCGCGACTTCCGCCGGCGTGCCGAGCCTGCCCGCCGGTATCTGGCGCAGGAGTGCGGCGCGCTGCTCCTCGCTCAGCGCGCGCGTCATGTCGGTGTCGATGAATCCGGGGGCCACGGCATTGACGGTGATGCCGCGCGAGCCGAGCTCGCGGGCGAGCGACTTCGTGAATCCGAGGAGCCCGGCCTTCGCCGCCGCATAATTCGCCTGCCCGGGGTTGCCGGTGAACCCGACGACCGAGGTGAGGTTGACGATGCGGCCCCGGCGCTCCTTCATCATGTGGCGCACGCAGGCCCTGCAGAGCCGGTACACCGAGGTGAGATTGGTGGCGATGACCGCGTCCCAGTCTTCCGGCTTCATGCGCAGCAGCAGCGTGTCTCGGGTGATCGCGGCATTATTCACGAGGATGGTGGGCAGCTCCGCGGCCTCCTCCAGCTGTGCCATCAGCGCATCGATCGAGGCAGGATCGGCCGCATCGAGCGCCGCGCCGCGGCCGTTGTATCCGTGCGACGCGAGCTGCTCGCCAATGCGCTTCGCGCCGTCAAGGCTCGTCGATGTACCGATGATTCGCGCGCCGGCGCTCCCCAGGGCAAGGGCGACCGCGTTTCCGATACCGCGCGAGGCGCCGGTGATGAGCGCAACCTGATTCTCAAGCATGGGCTTCCCCTGATGTGGCACTGAGCGCGGCGTCTATGGAAGCCGGATCCTCGAGCGCGAGAAACGTCAGCTCCGGACGCCGCTCGATGCGGCGATTGAGGCCGGTGAGCACCTTCCCGGGTCCGCACTCGATGAGTTGCGCGATACCCGCGCGCGCGAGCGCACGCACCGTATCGCTCCAGCGCACCGGACTGGAGATCTGCCGCACGAGTATCTCGCGGATATCGGCGGGCTCGGAGTGTTGACTCGCATCGACCGCGCTCAGGTAGGGAATGGCGGGTTGCCGCACCGCGAGTGACTCGAGCTTCGACCGCAATCGCTCGCCTGCCCCGCGCATGAGACTGCTGTGCGAGGGCACGCTCACCGGCAAGGTCACTGCGCGCTTCGCTCCGCGGGCCTTTGCCGCCTCGATCGCCCGTTGGACCGCGCACCGCTCGCCGGCGATCACGATCTGACCGGGAGAGTTGAAGTTGACCGCCTCGACCACGGCACCCTGCCCGGCCTCTCGGCACACCTCGGCGACGGCCTCATCCTCGAGCCCGAGGATCGCCGCCATCGCGCCGCCGCCCGCAGGGACCGCCTCCTGCATCGCCTGGCCACGAAAACGCACGAGCTCGATAGCGGCAGGAAACTCGAATGCGCCCGCACACACGAGCGCGGTGAACTCCCCGAGGCTGTGACCGGAGACGAGCGCCGGCACGCCGCCACCGCGTGCGCGCCACTCCCGCCACACCGCTACTCCAGCGGCAAGCATCGCCGGCTGCGTGCGTTCCGTGGCGTTGAGTGCCTCCTCAGGTCCTGCGCTCACGAGCTGCCACAGGTCGTAGCCGAGCACCTGCGAGGCTTCCGCGAAGGTATCGCGCACCGCCGGCCCGGCGGCGGCGAGTTCCGCCAGCATGCCGACCGACTGCGAGCCCTGACCGGGAAACACGAACGCAAAAGCCATGGGGCGTTCCGCCGCAAAAGTCGAGAATTATAGCGGCACGCGCCGCGGAGTCAGGAACGCCGCGACCGCGGCGCCGCCGAGCACCCCGTACAGGTGCGCGTCCACGACCACCGGGTCGTTGCCCGAGAGCGGCAGCGCGCCGATCGACTGCTCGTACAGGAGCTTCGCGGCAAGGAGCGCCGCGAGCACCCAGCCATCGCGCTCGCCCGCTCGTAGGTGCGCGATGGCGCCCGCCGCCATCGCTCCGTGCAGCACGCCCGAGGAACCCACGTACCACTGCACGGTCGAATCGCCGAGCCACAGCCCCGCATCGATGGCGGCGATGGCACCGAGGACGATCGCGACCCATGCCTTCGGCGAGTAATCCCGGGCGAACAGTGCCCACACGAGAGCGAGGCCCGCAGCGTTGAGCAGGGCGTGCCGCAGGTCCAGGTGAACAAGGTGCGCACTTACAAGTCGCCACCACTCGCCTTCTGCGAGCGCCCCACGCTCGTAACGCAGCAGGTCCCGTCCGCCATCCCCGGTGAGGGTCGGCAGCAGCAGCAGCAGGCAGGCGCCGAGCAGCGCCAGACCCCGGCGGCCGTCGCAATTGAGAGACCGGAGCGCGAGATGCACCTGGTTCACGAAGCCGGAGACCCCCATTTGTTATCATCCCGAGCCGCTTTTGGACCCAACCGCCGGTCCGCACCGGACATACCGCACATGCGTCAGATTTTTCAGGTTAGCAGACAGCCAGCCCGCGAACGCGGCTTCACCCTCATCGAGATCATGGTGGTCGTGATCATCATCGGCCTGCTCGCGGCCGTCATCGTGCCGCAGATCATGAGCCGGGTGGATGAGGCGCGCGTCACCAAGGCGAAGCAGGACATCAAGAGCCTCGAGACCGCGCTCACCTTGTTCCGGCTCGACAACTCGAAGTACCCGACGACCGAGCAGGGATTGCAGGCACTCGTGGCGCAGCCGACGGATCCTTCCATCAGGCACTGGCGCCCCGGTGGCTACCTGCAGCGCATCAGCAAGGATCCCTGGGGAAATGACTACCAGTACGTCCTCCCGGGCACACATGGGCAGGATTACGACCTGTACAGCCTCGGGGCCGATAACGCCCCTGGCGGTGATGGCATCAATGCCGACATCGGCAACTGGAATATCGCCGACTAGCGTGACCTCCCGCCGGAGGCCTGCGCGGGACGCTCGCGGAGCACGCGGCGGCTTCACCCTGATCGAGATCCTGGTCGTCCTCGTGATCATCGGCGTCATCACGGCCGGGATCCTGTTGTCGGTCAACATCACCGGCCGCGACCGCGAGCTCGAGCGGGAAAGCGACCGGCTGCTGGCGCTCTTCAACTATGCCCGCGAGCAGGCGGAGCTCCAGACGCGGGAGTTCGGGGTCATGTTCCAGGACGATGGCTACGAGTTCCTCACCTACGATCCGCGCCGCTCCGCCTGGCGCAGCGTGTTCGAGGACGATGCGCTCGTTGCGCGTCATCTTCCGGACGGATTGGGAGTCAGCCTGAGCGTCGAAGCGCGGCCCGTGGTGCTGAATCGCCCGAAGGACGCGAAAGACAAGACTCCGCAGGTCATGATCTTCTCCAATGGCGATCTCACCACCTTTGCGGCGACGCTCGCGCGCGAGGGCGGCCTGCGCAGCGTGACCCTCACCGAGGACAGCAAGGGACAGGTGATGCTGCAGCCGCTCGAGGAGCGCCGGCCGTGAGGCGCACCTGCGGCTTCACCCTGATCGAGGTACTGGTCGCGCTCGCCATCGTGACGATCGGCATGGCCGCGGTTCTCGGGGCGCTTACCTCCTCGGCCAACACCGTCTCGTACCTCCGCGACAAGACCTTCGCGCAATGGGTCGCGCTCAACCAGATTGCTACGCTCCGTCTCTCCGGCCAGATGACGGCCACCGGCAACAGCGACGGCAATACCGACTTCGCCGGCCGCAGCTGGCACTGGCGCCGCGAAGTGACTGCGTCGCAGGTGCCCGGAGTGGTGCGTATCGATGTCAGGGTCCGCCCGGCGGACATCAAGGCGGATGAGGACAGCGGCTGGTTCACCACCGTGAGTGGCATCCAGGGCGATGCGGTGGGCATTCCCAACACCGTCGTGCCGGACTGGGGCGCGCAGGTGTTTTCCGGCATCCCGTCCGGCCAGACCCCCGGCCGCTTGGGGACGCCGGGAACCATCGGCCCGGGTGGAGTGGGCGGTCCCGGCATTATCGGTTCGGGCGGAATCGGTGTGCAGGGTGGCCTGGGCACTCCGCCCACGCCGAACAACCCGCAGCCCCCACCGAGCGACCCGCAGCCCCCACCGAGCGACCCGCAGCCTCCGCCGGACCAGGAATGATCAGGCTCCGCGGCTTCACTCTGGTCGAGCTTCTCGTGGCGATGTTCATCGCCGCGATCATGTTTGCCATGGGTTACGGCGCGATCAGACAGGCACTCAACTCGCACGAATCGCTCAAGGATCAGCAGGCACACCTGCTCGAGCTGCAGAACGCGGTGCGCATCCTCGAGCAGGACTTCGTGCAGCTCGCCCCGCGGCCCGTGCGGCAGGCGGTCGGCAACGAGCCCGCGCAGCCGGCGCTCGTCGGGGGCGTCGCCGGCGCTCAGGGTGCCCTGTCATCGGGTGCGCCGTCGGGTGCCCCGCCGATCCTTGCCCTGACGCGCGCCGGATGGGCGAACCCGGCGGGACTGCAGCGTCCGGGACTGCAGCGCGTCGCCTACTTTCTCGAGAACGGCACGCTGCGGCGCGAATTCTGGAACGTGCTCGATCCGACGCTCGCGAGCACCACGACGCGCAGGGACCTGCTCACCCACGTGAAGGCGGTGACCATCCGTTATCTCGATGTGAATCGCCAGTGGCAGGAGCAGTGGCCGCCGGCGACGAGCACCGTGCTCATCGGCCAGACGCAGGAGCTGAGCCTGCGGCAACGGCCGCTCGCAGTCGAGATTACGCTCGACACCGAGGACTGGGGCAAGGTGGTGCGCATCGTGGAGATCGCGGGATGAAGCCCGCGCGCCCGCAACGCCGGCGCGTGCGCGCCGCGCCCGCTGCGCAGCGCGGCGTGGCGCTGATCGTCGCCATCCTGCTGGTGGCGCTCGGCACCATTCTCGCCGCCGCCGTAGCCTACGAGAATGCCATGACCGCGCGGCGCGGCGCCGGCACCTATGCATTCGATGAATCGCTCCTGATCCAGCAGGGCGCCGAGGCGCTGGCCGCGTACGGCATTCGCCAGTTCTACCAGAGCGATCCGAACCACGTCTACGTGGGTCAGGGATGGGACAAGCCCGTGGGCCCGATGGAAGTGGTTCCCGGGGTGATGCTGGAAGCCTCGCTCGAGGACATGCAGGGGCGGCTAAATCTCAACAATCTCGTCAACAAGGACGGTACGCCCGATCCGGTGTACGTCGCGGCATTCACCAAGCTGCTCGAGATTCTCGGGCTCGAGACCAAGTGGGCACCGATGATGGTCGACTGGATCGACGCCGACATCGTGCCGCAGAACATCGACGGTGCGGAAGACAGCGTCTACATGGGACAGACGCCGCCCTACCGAGCCGCGAACCGCTACATCACGAGCACCACCGAGCTGCTCGCGCTGCCGGGCTTCGGACGCGAACGCTACCTGGCGCTCGCGCCCTACATCGCTGCGCTTCCGAAGGACACCCGGGTCAATCTATGCACCGTGAAGGACAAAGTGCTCGATGCCTTCCTGCCTCAGGGCCAGACCGAGTTCAGCTCGACCCAGGGCCAGCTGGAGAAGAACCGCACGGGCTCGCCGGGGTGCTTCCCGACGCTCGATAACTACCATGCGGCGTTCCGCGATCCGAAGGCCTGGGCGAACGTTCAAGGCAAGTTGGGCCAGACCTCCGCGTATTTCCGCCTGACGAGCTTCATCACCATTGGCGGTGCGGAATTCAACTTGTACAGTCTCCTCTACCGGGACACGACGGGTACCGTGCGGCCCATCCAGCGTAGCTTCACCCCCGACTGAAGCCGTGTAACCCTCGCCACAGTGACGCAATCGACGAGCGTTAACCCACGAATGATGACACTATCCGCTCATGGCTGACTGGCTGCTGCTTCGCCTGCCGCACGCGGGCGCAGAGCTCGCGACGTGGCTCGTGGTCGACGCCCGCGGTGCGCCGATCAGCCCTCCGCAGAGTGGACCCTTGGCGCTCGCCGCCGCGCGTGCGCCCGGCCGGCGCGTGTGCCTGCTGGTCGGTGGCGCGGAGGTGCTGCTCGCGGAGCCCGAAGTGCCGTTCAAGGCAGGTGCCAAATTACCGCAGCTCGTCCCGTACGCGCTCGAGGAGCACCTGGCGGAAGACATCGAGGATCTGCACTTTGCGCTCGGCAAGCGCTCTGCCGAATCGACCCGGGTACCGGTCGCGGTGGTGGCGCGGTCGCTCCTCGATGGGTGGCTCGCGGAGCTGCGCGGCACAGGCATCGAGCCCGATGCCGTGTACGCCGACAGCGAGCTGCTGCCGGAGAATCCGGGGCAGGCCGTCGCCCTGCTCGAGGGCGACATGGTGTCGGTGCGGCCCCCCGGCGGGACCCCGGTCACCTTGCCGGCGGACGCGCTCGGTGAGGCGCTCGAGATTGCGCGCTCTGGCGCAGAATCAAGTGGCACGGGTGCCCGCGGCCTGATCCTGTACACCGGCGCGGCCGAGTGGCAGCAGCACGCGGCGCAGGTCGAGGCGGCGCGGCCTCACTTCGATGGCATCAAGGTGCAGCTCCTCACGGGCGGGCCGCTCGCGCTCTTCGCGCAGCAATTGCCCGCCACCACGGCGATCAACCTGCTGCAGGGGCCCTATGCCCCGGTGTCCTCGCGCGGAGGCGGTTTCAAGGCGTGGCGTGTGGCGGCCATCCTGCTCGCCAGCCTCATCGGACTGCACGTGGTCGGCAAGGCCGCGGAGCTGCAACTGCTGAAGCGCCACGAGCGGCAGCTCGATGCCTCGATCCGTGACACGTTCCGCAGCTCGATGCACACCGAGGCGAGCGCGAGCGACGCACGACGACTGATGGAAAAGCGCGTCGGCGGGTTGCGAGGCGCGGGCGAAGGCCTGTTACCGGCGCTGCAGGCTCTGGCACAGGCGCGCGATACCGCACCGGGCACGAGCGTGCAGTCGCTGAATTTCCACGGCGGCTCGCTCGAGATGAAGCTTTCCGCGCCCGATGCTTCGAGCCTCGACCGGCTCAGCCAGTCCCTGCGCAGCAGCGGCTGGCACGCCGATCTCACCGGCGGATCCAACTCCGGCTCCGCCTACGAGGGGCGCATCCAGATGCGCTCGGGCGGCTGAGGGCGTGCCGTGAAACTGTCGCTCGATTCTCTCTCGCTCGGATCGTTCTCGCTGCGGTCGCTCTCGCCCGAGGCGCTCGCAGCGCTCTCGCCCCGCGAGCGGCGGCTGCTGCTCGCCGGCGTGATCGCGGCGGTGGCGATTCTGATCTTCGGCATGCTCATCCCGCTCGATCGCGGCGTCGCGCACGCGCAGCAGCGGCTCGCGAAAAAACGCGCGGACCTGAGCTGGATGCAGACGATGGCGCCGCAGGTCGCGCTGTTGCCCCCGAGCTCGGTCGCGAACGGCGAGTCGCTGCTCGTGATCGTCGACCGCTCGGCGCGCGAGTCGGGGCTCGCGAGCGCGCTCTCGGGGAGTGAGCCGGGTGGCCCCGGCAACCTCTCGGTGCGGCTGGAGAAGGCTCCCTTCGATGGGCTCGTCGGCTGGCTTGCCCGGCTCGCGCAGCAGAACGGTGTCACGGTGGACTCGGCCATCATAGAGAAGACCGGCGCTCCGGGGCTCGTGAACGCCAACATCGTGCTGCACACCGGCTGAAGTGAAGCGACCGTTCTGGATCGCGCTGCTCGCTGCGATCGCCTTCATTGTCATCGTGCTCGCCCGCATGCCTGCCGAATGGGTGCTCCCCGCGCGCGGCGCCCAGTGGTCGTGCGCGGGAATCGAGGGCTCGCTCTGGAGCGGCGGTTGCGCAGGTCTCACCGTGAGCGGCACCGCGCTCGGAGATCTGAGCTGGGACCTGCATCCCATGCGGCTTCTCGCGGCCCGTGGGGCCGTGCATGTCACGCTGACTCATGGGCCGGCCGAGGCCGCCGCCGACGTCGAAGCCACCTTCGGCGGACGGGTCACGGCGCGCAACGTGGTGGCCGATCTTCCGCTCGATTCGGCGCTGCTTCCTGCGGTGCCGGCGAACCTCCATGGGCGTGCGCACTGTGAGCTGGCGCTCATCGAGCTGCAGCGCGGCATCATCCGGCAGCTGCAGGGCCGCATCGAGGCACGCAACCTCGAGGAACGCAGCGGCAACAATACCGCTCTCGGCAGCTACGCGGTGAGCTTTCCCGGCGGCAGCGGCGATCCGGTCGGCACGCTGCGCGATCTCGAGGGCCCGCTCGCGCTGGAAGGCACGCTGCGCCTCACCTCGGCGCCCGGTTTCGAGCTCGAAGGCCTCATCGCAGCGCGCAGCGGCGCCCCGCCGGAGGTGGTGAACAGCCTGCGCTTCCTCGGCTCGCCGGATGCCACGGGGCGGCGGCCGTTCTCGTTATCGGGCACCTTCTGATGCAGGGCCGGTAGGGGTGCAGGCAAGCCGTCTGCGTCAGTGCACTTCGCGAAACGCACCGAGCAGCGGGAAATAGAGCGCCGCGCGCACGGGTTCCGCCCCCAGCGCCTGCGCGAGCTCCACGTAGCCGGCGAGCTGCGGCCGATAGCGCTCCACCTCCTGCGCCAGGAATCCTTCCAGATCGCCGCCTTCGTGGGAGCTTGTCTTGTAGTCGATCACCCAGCGGGTGCCGGACTCATCGATGAAGCTGCGATCGATCCTGACGTTGCGCAGCCCGTCGGCAGTGACGCCGCTCAGCTCCCATTCGCTGAACGCACCACGATGAGCGCTGCTGAGGATCCAGCGGCCGCGCTCCTCGCCGAGCGTCTGCCGCAGAGCCGTGAGGATCACTCCCGCCGCGCGCGCCCGTTCGCTCTGCGGCACCCCGAGCCGCTCGAGCTGCGCGAGCACGACGCTGCGCTCGTTTTCCAACTCGGTCGCAGACGGCAGCTGCGGCGCTGCCGCGAGCCGCAGCAGCCAGGCGTGGACGATGGTGCCGATGTCCCGCTGAGTCTCCCGCACCCAGCTGAACTCGGGCGGCTCGCTCGCGAGATAGGCTGCAGGAAGCTGGGTGACGTGCACGGCGGCAGCGGGCGGTGCCGGGAGCTGCCAGTCTGCGGTGAGGCGTGTCAGCGGGACGGCGGTCGCGGGCACCGGGGCCGGGCTCGCGCTCTCCAAGGTCTCGAAGCGTGGTGCGAGCGCCGGCCAGAGGACCGCCAGCATGCTGCGCCGGTCCGGCTTGACGGTGCCATCCGCCGCTCGCGCCGGCGCTGCGGACAGCCATAACGTACGCCGCGCGCGCGTCGCGGCCACGTACATCAGCCGGCAGCGCTCGTGGGTATCGCGCTGCCGGACGAGCTCCCTGATGAACACGTTCAGATCGCTCTCCTCCATCGCGCCGACCGGCGGCGAGGGTGAGATGAGCAGATCGCTCTCGCGCGCATCGCCCGGCAGGTCGACCCAGCGCAGCAGGCGGCGCTCGGCTCCGCGCGTCGCGCGCTGCAGTGCCGGCACGATGACGTGCTCGAACTCGAGTCCCTTGGCGCGGTGAATGGTCATCACCTGCACGGGGTTTTCGCCGTTGCCGGGGGAGCTGTAGAGATGCTCGAGGAGCGTCGCGAAGTCCTCGGGCCCCTGCCACTCGAAGGTCGCAGCCCGCGCAGCGAGTGCCGCGAGGAAGGCGCGTGCATCCTCGAGCTCCACCGCAGCGTAGGCATCGCTCGCGCCAAGGCGCAGCCAGGTCCGCTCCAGCCAGTCCGCGACCTGCGCGTCACCGCGTTCCGCGAGCGCCTCCACCAGAACGCCGCGCACCCGCGCGAGGCGTGGCAGGTCGTCCGCCTCGCAGCGCGCGAGCCGCTCGGAGTTGCCGAGCGCCTCGAAGATGAGCTCGCGATCGTTCACGGCCGACAGTGCGGTGAGCGTCTTCAGCCGTGCACCGCACCAGGGGGCGCGCAACACTGCGAGCCACGCGGCGCGATCCGCGAGATCGAAGAGCGCCCGTGTGAGCTGCACCAGATCGCGCACCACCAGCCGCTCGCGAAGCGGTACGAGGTCGAGAGCGCACGAGGGCACGCCGCGCGCCCTCAGGGCCTCGACGATCGGCACTGCATGGGCGTGTGCGACGACCAGCACCGCCACGCTGGCGGAGCGGTCGAGCCGCCGCAGCTGCGCGGCGTGCTCGGCAATTGCGCGCGCTTCGCCCGCTGCACTCTGCGGAAAGAGTTTGAGCGAGACGGGTGCGACCTGTGAGGCATCCGCGCGGCGCGTCGCAACGCTCGCGCGGTAGCTCACGGCGCCCGTGCGCCGGTCGTCAGCTTGCGGGAAGACCCGTGCAAACACCTCGTTCGTGAACTCCACGAGCGCGGGCACCGCGCGGAAATTGCGCAGCAGCCGCAGAGGCCGCAGCACCACGGAGCCGATGCCCTCTGCCCGCGCCCGCAGAAAAAGTCCCACTTCGGCTTCGCGGAACCGGTAGATCGACTGCATGGCATCGCCGACCACGAACAGCGTCCGCCCGTCGCCTTCTTGCCAGCCGGCGGTGAGCGCCTCGAGCAACTGCACCTGGGCGAGCGAGGTGTCCTGGAACTCATCGACGAGGATGTGCCGGAGCGCGAGTCCGGCACGCAACGCGAGATCGGTGGGCTCCCCGCTCTCGGTGAGCGCCTGGCGTGCGGCGCCGGTGACGTAGGTGTAGTCCACGCGCTGTACCTGCGCGAACTCGGCGTGCAGCTCGGCGGCCGCGCGCGAAAGCATGCGCGAGAGCGCCTCGATGGCCGCCACGTCGTCCCCGGAGAGCTCTGCGGCGGGGAGTCCTTTCAATGCGAGGAACGCTTCGCGCGCACCGACGACCCGGCGCAGCTCATCGATCAGGTCCCGCAACTGCTCGCAGACATGCGGCTCGGCGAACGCGGGACCGAGCCGGTGAGCGATCAGCTGCCTGCGCCAGTCGTCCTTCGTGAGGAGGAGGTGCGCAAGGTGTTTCCAATGAGGAAGGGCAGCGGGGTTGGCCGCGAGCGGGCTGCAGCCCGGCAGGCGCTCGGCCCGGCGGCGGAGTCCCTCCGGGACGAGCGCGCACAAGGCCAGAAGGTGCGCCTGCGCCAGGTTCGCGAGGCTCTCGTTCACCCGCTGGCACAGGGCGCTCGGCTCTCCGCGCGCGACGAACGGCAGCCAGTGCCCGCGCTGCGCCAGCATCTGCGCGATGAGCCGCTCGAGGTGCATCCAGTGATTGTCCGTGCGCTCGAAGAGCAGCCCGGCATCGCCCGCGAGCGCGGCGTCGGTCTCTGCCGAGAGGAGCGTGCGGCGTGCGGCGCGTTGATAGAGCTCACCGGCATTCTCGGTGACATGCAGCACCCCGCCGGCGTGCGAGGCGACCGGCAGCTGGCTCGCCAGCCAGAAGTTGAAGGCGTCGATGGTCTGGATCCGCAGGCTCTGCGGCTGCGTGGCGATGCTCCAGCCACGCGCCGCTCCGTGCGCGAGCGCCTTCGCGGCAAGGGAGCGGAGCTCAGCGGCTTCGGGATCCGTCGCGCCGAACTCGCCGCGCAGCGCACGGACCACGCGCGCCTGCATCTCGGCTGCGGCCTTGCGCGTGAACGTGATGGCGAGGATCTGCCCCGGATCCTCGACGCTCGTGAGCAAGCGCAGGAACCGCCGCGTGAGCACGGAGGTCTTGCCCGAGCCCGCGGGAGCCTCGAGCAGCACCGACCCCGAAGGCTCGACCGCCGCGGCACGTGCGGCCTCATCGAGGCGCTCGGACGGCTCATTCATCGCTGTCGTCCGCACGCCCCGGGCCTTCCGGGGCGAGATGCGCACCGATGCGGCAGATATCGGTGATGTGGCAGTAGTCGCACGCTCCGGGTGCGGGATCGACCTGCGCCTCGCCGGAGAGAAACGCGCGGATGAGCTGCTCGATGAGTGCCTGCCAGCGGCTGCGCTGCGCGCTCCAGTCGGCGGCCGCGCCGGGCGCACCGGCGACAGCTTTCACGCGCGGCAGGAGGTCTCCACTCGCCGCCACCCCGGTGAAGCGCACCTCGCGCGCCGTCAGGTTCACCGTCGCGAGCGCGACCACATCGGCACCCAGGGCGGTGAGATAGGCGAGCAGCTGCGGATGCGCCGGGCGCTCGCCATACCAGTCGGGGCTGCCTGGGCGGCCGCTCTTGTAGTCGAGCACCGCGCGTCCTTCCGCGAGGCGGTCGACACGATCGAGACGGAGCCTCACGCGCCCTCCTCCGAGGGCGAGCTCGGCGAGCTGCTCGGTCCCTTCCACCGTGAAGGGCGGACGCGTCCGCTCGAGCGCACAGAGCCGGCGGATCAGCGCGCACGCCCGCTGAGATTCACGCTCGAGCGCCGGAGAAAGCACCGTGAAGAGGTCGAACTGCGCATCGGAAGTACGCCGCCGCCGGCGACGGCCGCTGCCCACTTCCGCCTGAAGCCCCCGTGCCGCCTGTCTCACGCATTCGCCGATCAGCGCCTCGAGTGCCTTCTCATCGAGCGCGGCGAGGCGCCGCGAGTCCTGCAGCTGCTCCCAGAGCATCTGTAGTGCCGCATGCAGCAGCAGGCCACGCTGATCCATCGGCACGCCCGGCTCGGCTTCCTCCGGAGCGGATACCCCAAGCCGCAGCTCCGCGTAGGCGCGGAACGCACACGCGCTCTGCAGCGTCAGCGCACGGGTTCCGGAGGGGAGCGGGGTGAGCGGGTTGAAAGCCGTTCCTCTGGCATCGTCGACCCGTTCGGTGTGGCCCTCGCGATGCAGCCGCCGTGGCAACCAGAGGCTTGCGGTGCCCTTTTCCGTGAGGACGATGTCCGCGAGGCAGGGGCTCGGCAGCAGCTCGCGGTCCTCGTCCCGCGAAGGCACGGACAGTACGAGCTCCTGCGTACCGCGCTGCCACGACGCGAGCAGCGCGTCCGCCTGCCTGCGGCGGCCCGCCACACTCGCCTCGAGCACGCCGGCCTCGACCTGGGAGCGCACCGGCAGGAACGGGTCCGGTGCGGGCGGCATCGGCAGCTGATCGGCGTTGAGGGAGCCGACCCAGATGCCGTCATAGATCACCACCGGGTCCGCAAGAATCGGTGAGACGGTCACGGGCGCGCCTTCATCCCCGGGGCGATACATCGTGCGCAATGCCAGGGCACGCAGCAGCTCGAGTGCGGACGGAAGACCGACGCTGCCGACGCTCGGTGCGAGCTCACCGAACTCCTCGAGGAGCTCGCGCCACCGCAGTCGCGTCTGATGGGCGGCGCCCTCGGGCGCGAATCCCCCGGGCCAGCCGAGGGCCGCCAGAGCGGCCTCGAAGCGCTCGGACCAGCGACGGGGAGAGGCGCTGCCCTCCCCCAACCTTCGCCCGGCCTGTCGCAGCTTCGTGTCGAGCTCACGCGCCGCAGACTTCAGCTCCCGCGGCGCGAGCTGCAGGGCACCGAGAAGCTCGCGGAGCTTCGCGCTCGAGGGGCCGCGCTCACTCAACTCTCGCGCGAGAGCTGCGCGCGGGGCAGCGTCCGGGCTCGTCCAGTAAGGGGACGTCAGCCAGCGGCTCACCCGCTCCATCCCGAGGGCATCGCCAGCCAGGAGACCGAGCGAGAGCAGAGCCTGCGAAGGCAAGGCGAGGAGGCCCAGGGGATCGCCGGCTTCGACGCCGACGGGTGCTCTCGCTGTCGAGTGGGGAGCGAGCCGCGCTCCAGGATCGATGGCGTCCCGGATGAGCTGCGCGAGCCGCTCGCGCGGCCCTGGCGGGCCGGGAAGCATGACGAGCAGCCGCGCGTCGGGCTGCGCGCTCAAGCGTTCGCGGCACCAGTCGGCGATCGCCTCGAGCTGCGCGAGCCCATCGGCCGGGCGCACCCCGCGCACCGCCGCGATGCGGGACTCGGGGCCGTGAGCGGGATCGACCGGCTGCGCGGGTGCGAGCCTTGTGAGCCACGGAGGAACAGCGTCGAAGCCCCGCAGCAGAAGGTCGTGCGGCGTGGGGTCATCGAGCAGCCGGGACGTCAGGGCAGTCACGCTGGCGGCATTCAATGCCTGACGGCGCGCATCGAAGCCGTGCTGCGCCTCGCGAAGAAGCGTGGCCTCGCTGTCTCCCGGGGTTGCGGCGAGCGCAATGCCGTAGGCAGCCGCGCGCTCGCTCGAGCGCTGCAACGACTCGGCGAGCACGCCGATATCGAGGAACGGGTAGTCCCGGCCGGCATCACGCGTGGCTTCGCGCCACAACAGCCACTCCTCCGCCGGGCTGAGCAGTCGCGGCCACTCGGCGGGGGACTTTTCGGCAAGCCGCTCGAGCTGGCGGCGCACCCAGCCGGAGGGAGTGAGCGCATCCACGCTCGCCCACACCCGGTGCGCACGCGCGATCTCGGCCGCCGCATGGGCGAGCTGCACCGCGCGCAGTCGTGGCCGGCTCGGCACCAGCAGCGTGCCGCCGCGCTGGAGATGAGAGGTTACGTCGCTTGAAAGCCTAAACAAAACCGATATTTACTGAGCGTTTATCGAAATCACTTCAATCTGGACACCGACCGTACGACATTGCGTGCCACGCTCTCGCGGGCATCGCGCTTACGGGCGAGCGTCCCATAGGTCGCGAGGAGTTCCTCGATGCGCACGAACACCTCGCGCAGCGTGGCCGCATCGGGGAGATTGGTGATGCGGAAGTGATTGCGATACGGAACGTTGAAGCTGACACCCGGCGCAACGAGCACGTGCTTCTGCTCGAGGAGATCGAGCGCGAACTCCTGATCGTCGAAGTCCGGCAGGACCATCGGGTTCACGCCCACGAAGGCGTACATCGAGCCCTGCGGCGGCGCGAGGGTGAGGAAGCGGCTGCGCTGCACGGCGCCGAGAACGGCGGCGCGCGACTCGTACAGCCGCCCGCCGGGGGAGACGAGCTCGCGCACGCTCTGGTGCCCGCCAAGCGCGGTCTGCACGGCCCACTGCGCGGTCACGTTGCTGCACAGGCGCAGTGAGGCGAGCAGCTCGAGCGCCTGGAGATAATCCGCCGCCACCTGGGTGCGGCCCGAGAATACCGCCCATCCGACACGGTATCCGCAAGCCCGGTAGACCTTGGAGAGGCCCGAGAGCGTGGCGCAGAGCGTGTCGTGCACGAGTGTCGCCATCGGTACGAACTGCGCGCCGTCGTACGTCATCTGATCGTAGATCTCGTCGGCGAACACCACGAGCCCGCGCTGCTGCGCGAGCCGTGCGATGGATTCGAGGACGGCGCGCGGATAGACGGCGCCGGTCGGATTGTTGGGATTGATGACGACGATCGCGCGCGTCCGCGGCGTGACGAGACTCGCGAGCTCCTCCGGATCCGGAACGAAGCCGTTCTCCGGCCGACAGGGATAATGCACCGCGCGGCCGCGATTGAGCGTTACCGCGGCGGTCCACAACGGGTAGTCGGGGCTCGGCACGAGCACTTCGTCGTCCTCATTGAGGAGCGCCCGGAGCGTCAGGTCGATCAGCTCGCTCACGCCATTGCCGATGAACACCTCCTCGGCCGTGACCCCGGTGACGCCGCGCTCCTGCTGCTGCATCACCACCGCCTCGCGTGCGGGGAATATGCCTTTCTCCTGGCAGTAGCCTTCGGCCTCGGAGAGGTTCTCGATCATCGCGAGCCGCATGGTCTCGGGCGTGCGCAGGCCGAAGGCTCGCGGATTGCCGATGTTGAGCGAGATGATCTCGTAGCCCTGACGCTCGAGCTCGTGCGCGCGCCGCGCGAGGCGGCCACGGATCTCGTAGCGGACGTGTTTCAGACCCTCGCTCGGGCGGATGCTGGGATCGGTCTTCATGGCGGAAAGAATAACCCAACGGGTGTGACGCCGACCGCCTCAGGCGATCTCGCGCCAGCGATGGCAGGCGATGCCCTGAGCGCCCTGCTCCTCCCAGGCGGGGATGCGCTCGGCGCACACGGCTGCCGCCAGCGCGCAGCGCGTGCGGTACACGCAGCCGCTCGGAGGCGCAAGCGGCGATGGCGGCTCGCCGGCACGCACGCGTGCGAGGCGTGCCGGCTGCACGTCCGGGTCGGCAACGGGTATCGCGGCGAGGAGCTCGCGGCTGTAGGGATGCCGGGGCGCCTCGAAGAGCTGCGCGGTGGGCGCGAGCTCCATTCTGCGCCCGAGATACAGCACCAGCACGCGCTCGCACAGCTGCCGCACGAGCGCGAGGTTGTGGCTGATGAAGAGCAGGGCGAGGCCGTCGGTGCGGCGAAGCTCGGCGAGCAGCGCGATGATCTGCTGCTGCGTCGGAACATCGAGCGCGCTCACCGGCTCATCGCACACGAGCAGGCGCGGCGCGAGGATCATGGCGCGCGCGATCCCGACGCGCTGGCACTGCCCGCCGGAGAGCTCGTGTGGGTAGCGCCCGGCAAGCGGGGCCGGAAGTCCGACGCGCGCGAGCGCCGCAGCGACCGCGGCGCTGCGCGCGGCGCCAGCGAGCGCGCGCTCGTGCACCCGCAGCGGCTCCGCTACGGTCTCGGCCACCGTCATGCGTGGGTCGAGACTGCCGAGCGCATCCTGGAAGATGATCTGCAGATCGCGCCGCTGCGCGCGCAGCTCCTGCGCGCGCAGCGAGGCGAGCTCGCGCCCCATCCACACCACGCGTCCGCTCGAGGCCTCGAGCAGCCGCAGCACCGCGCGCGCGAGCGTCGACTTGCCGCTGCCGGATTCGCCGACGATGCCGAGCGCCTCGCCCGCGCGCAGCTCGAGACTCACGTCGGTAAGAGCCGCGAGCGGCGGCGCCGTCCCGAGCCAGCCGCTACGGGCGCGGTACTGCACGCTGAGATCGCGCACCGAGAGTGCGGTGGCTTGAGAGGTTGCCGTGGGCGGGTTGCCCCCCAGCGACGGCGCGCCGGCACTCTGCACGAGCGCCCGGGTGTAGGGATCGCGCGGCGCCTTCAGCACCTCGGCGACCGGTCCGGTCTCGATCAGCCGGCCCTGGCGCATGACGGCAACACGGTCCGCAACCCCCGCGAGGACCGCGACGTCGTGGGTGATCAGCACCAGGGCGAGGTCGCGGGTGCGCTTGAGCTCCGCGAGCAGCGCGAGGACCTG
>Ga0307471_100000656_pt1 | contig 17922 bp, 18 predicted proteins | sample atmos_gasesAM3C__2_FD_204566 | JGI IMG/M metagenome (GOLD analysis project Ga0307471, IMG submission 204566) | Hardwood forest soil microbial communities from Morgan-Monroe State Forest, Indiana, United States - atmos_gasesAM3C_515 | ecosystem: Environmental > Terrestrial > Soil > Temperate...
CGCCTGGCGGAGCGCCGCGTCGAGGCCGGTGAGCGGCTCAGCGAGAAGAAGCAGGCGCGGCTCCGTAACGAGAGACCGGGCCAAAGCAACGCGCTGCTTCTCGCCACCAGAAAGTTCCGCTGGTTTACGGCTACAGAGATTTTCGATGCGAAAGGCGCGAAGAATCTGATCAACCCGCTTGTGGCGCTCGGAAGGGGCAAGTGCGGAAAGGCCGAAGCTGACGTTGCGTTCGACGCTGAGATGGGGAAAAAGCGCGAGGGATTGAAACACATAGGCGACACGGCGCTTCTGCGAGGGCAGAGAAATACCAGAGTCGGCATCGAAGAATACTTCGCCGTGGAGAGTAATCATGCCAGTATCGGGTTCTAACAGACCCGCGATGCAATCGAGCAGTGTGGACTTCCCTGCTCCGGAGGGACCAAAGAGGACGGTGAAGCCTGGCGGAAACTCTTCCGCGACGGTGAGAAGGAACGGCGGCGAGCCGGGAGCGTGGAATTGTTTGCGAATTTGGACGGTAAGCATGAGCGGATTATTTACCGGGCCAAGGCGACCAGACGCGACGATTGAGGCCGTAAACAAAAGAGAGCACGACAAAGGAAATCAGCAGGAGGAGGAGCGCTGTTCGATGCGCACCGGAGTAGTCGAGCGCCTGGACCCTATCGTAAATGTCAATGGAGACGGTGCGGGTGATCCCGGGAAGATTGCCGCCGACCATCAGGACAACACCGAATTCACCGAGCGTGTGAGCAAAGGTGAGGACCAGAGCGGTAATGAGACCGGGCCAGGAGAGAGGAACAATGATGCGAAAGAACATACGCGTACGGCTGGCGCCGAGAACGGAAGAGGCGTCGAGCAGGCGGCGGTCGAGCGACTCGAAGGAAGCGATAAGGGGTTGGACCGCGAAGGGAAGACTGTAAACAAGTGAAGCGATAACCAGGCCGGTGAAAGTGAACGCGAGGGGATGACCGAAGAGCGATTGCCAGACCTGGCCGAGGAAACCACGAGGACCCAGAGCGATGAGGGCGTAAAAGCCCAGGACCGTCGGAGGCAGGACGAGGGGGAGCGCGACCATTGACTCGAGAAGAAATTTCCCACGCCACCCGGTGAACGCCAGCCAATAAGAGAGAGGCAGCGCAAGAAGCAGCAAGAGAAGAGAAACGGCAGAGGCCAAGCGCAGCGAGAGGAACAAAGCGTCGAAATTCATGGTTTGGGCTCGCTGGAGAGGTTGGCGTTGGGCAAGGTAAAGCCAAAGCGGGCGAGTGTCGCGCGCGCGGATTCCGTTTGGAAGAAGGCGAGAAATGCGAGCGCCGCAGGTTTATTTGGGGAAGATTTCAGAAGGACAACGCCTTGCTGGATTGGCGGGTAGAAATCGGAAGGAATTTCCCAGCGTTTGCCGGATTGCAACGAGGGAGACAGGGCAATCGAGAGCGCGAGAATGCCCGCCTGGGCACTGCCGGATTGGGCAAACTGCGCAGCTTGAGAGATATTCTCGCCATAGACGAATTTAGATTTGACCTGGTCATAGAAGCCAGCCTTCTGAAGAGCGGCGACGGCCGCGCGGCCGTAGGGGGCGTGATCGGGATTGGCAATGGCGATTTTCTGAACGCGCGGATCGAGAAGCGCATCCCAGCGAAGTTTCACAGGGTCAAGCGGGGAGTCTGGCGGAAACCAGAGCACGAGTCGGCCGACGGCGTAGGGGCGGAGAGAGCCGGGTTCGGCAAAGCCTGCTTCCAGGAGTATCTGCGGGTAGCCAACATCCGCAGAGAAGAAGAGATCAAAGGGCGCACCGTTCTGGATTTGCGAAAGGAAGTTGCCGCTGGAGCCATAAGTGACAGAGAGTTTGGTGCCAGACTGCGCTTCAAATTGAGCGGCGATGACGGGGAGGGCGAATTGGAGATCGGAAGCCGCAGCAACGCGAAGGGTTTGCGCGGAGGCCAAGGTTGAGCACAGGGGTAAGGCAATGAGAAGAGAATAAAGCATCCGCTTCAGAAGGCGGCCGCTACACGGTGGGTAGTGAGAAGAACGAATCATCGGCGCAGTAGTAAATCAAACGCGGAGGATCATGACTTCGGTGGATTTGATGAGCGCAGCGGCGCGCTCCCCGGGTTTGAGGCGCATCTCCTTGGCGGCATCCGCGGTGATGATCGAAGTGATGTGTTGCTGGCCGATGGCGAGAGTGATTTGAGCAAGGAGACCGCTGAATTTTATGGCGACGACACGGCCGATGAGTTGATTGCGGCCACTGATCTTGCGGAAATTGCCTCGCCGAGAAGTGATTTCACCGCGCTCGAGTTTTTGGGGGAAAAGGCGATCAATTTCCGATTCCGGAACGCGGTGATGGCCGCCAGGAGTTTTGGCCGATTTGATTTTGCCGTGATAGATCCATTGCTTGAGAGTGGGATAGCTGATACCGAGAATGTTGGCGGCTTCGCGCGGGGCGAGGAGTCTTTGCATAGGGCCCTCGATAGACGAGAGTATATGAATAAATACGATTATTCAACACGAATTTGTTCATTAAAAGGCGATTGTTGGCCAAGGAAAGGAGCAAAGTTTGCCGGTCTGGCATGCCAGAAACCGAACTAGTCCGAAGAACGCTCCCGCAGCATTAATTGCGGAGGGGCTTGCCCGTCTTCAACGTGTGGGCAATGCGCTCCTGAGTTTTCTTTTCGCCACAGAGTGAGACGAAGGCTTCCCGCTCGAGATCAAGGACGTATTGTTCGTTGACAAATTGCGGGGCCGAGAGCGAACCACCGGCGAGGATGTTAGCAAGTTTGCGAGCAACGTGCGCGTCGTAGTCGGAAGCGTAGCCGCCACGCGTCATCAAGTGAATAGCCATTTTTGCAGCCGCAAGGAAAGATTCTCCGAGAACCTTGATTTGGGTAGTCTGAGCGCCTTGCTGCCAGGAAGAAGAGGCGGGCTTCCAGCCGGCGCGAGAGAGGCCGAGGGCAGTCTGCTTGGCATCCGCAACCAAGCGCTCGCGGTTCATGGAAATGGAATCATTGCGGCGGAGGTATCCGAGATCACGGCATTCTTCCGCACTGGCGCCCACTTTGGCAGTAGCGATATTTTCAAAAACAGGCTTGAGCGTGTGGAAGAGATCAAGGTCGTCGCCGGAAGCCGCGTTTTCGTTTGCGCGGATAAGCATCTCCTTGGTGCCACCTCCGCCAGGAATAAGGCCGACGCCGACTTCGACGAGTCCGATGTAGGCTTCGGCAGCGGCGTGGATCTTCGCCACGTGGAGGCCGATTTCGCAGCCGCCGCCAAGAGCCATGCCTTGAGGTGCAGCGACGACCGGCTTAGCAGCATACTTGATGGCCAGATTTACGTTCTGGAACTGCTTCACGGCCATGTGGATTTCGTCCCATTCCTGCTCCTGCGCAGCGACAAGGACAAGCATGAGATTGGCGCCGACGGAGAAATTGGCGGCTTGATTGGCGATCACCATGGCGTCGAAATCGGTTTCGAGACGCTTGAGGCCCTTATGAAGCATGGCAATGAGGTCGGAGCCGATGGCGTTCATCTTGGAGTGAAACTCGCAACAAACAACGCCGTCGCCCAGGTCGACGAGGCTCGCACCGGAATTGCGTTCCACTTCGCGGCCCGCATCTTTCAACGTTTTAAGGATCAGAATTCCGGCAGGCCCTTCGATTTTTTTCAATAAGCCGGTAGCAAGATCGAACACCGACGTTACGCCCGCAGCGGACTCGTAGAAACTCTTGCGGCCGCCAGCGAGGGCCTTTTGAAAAATGGGAGAAAGGGCCCGGCCTTCCTTTTTGATCTGTTCTGCAAAGGCGGGCAGGCCGAGGGCATCAACGATTTCGAAAGGCCCGAGCTCCCAAGCAAATCCCCAACGCATGGCGCGATCGACATCGATAATGCTGTCGCTAATCTCCGGCATGCGGCGTCCCGCATAAAGACACATTTCAGAAAGACCGCCCCAAATGAATTGCTGAGCCTTATCGGTTTTTTGTCCTTCAAACAAGGGAGTCATGAGAGAGCGAAGCCGCTCGGGGGTATCTTCCACAGCCTTGCCGGCCTCGATGGAACCAAAACGGGCTTTCTGGCGCGGGCGATATTCCAGGGTGTTCAAGTCGAGGGTCAGGATTTCCTTCTCCCCGGCGCCTTTAACCTTCTTGTAAAAACCCTGGCCGGTCTTGTCGCCAAGCCAGCCGCGGCGGGCCATTTCTTCGACGAAGGCTGGAATTTTGTAGGTTTCGCGAGATTCGTCATTCGGCGCGGTCTCGTAAATATTCTGGACCACATGGGTAAGAACATCGAGGCCAACGATATCGGCCGTGCGGAACGTTGCGGACTTGGGCCAGCCAACCGCGGGGCCGGTACAAGCGTCTACTTCCTCGACCGTCATGCCAAGCGAACTCATGAGGCGAAGCGCATTCAGCATGGAGAAAGTTCCGATGCGATTGGCGATGAAATTGGGCGTATCCTTGGCGATCACGACGCCCTTGCCGAGGCTTCGGTCACAAAACTCGGAAAGGGTCGACAGGACTTCCGGGGAAGTTTTCGGGCCGGGGATAATCTCGACGAGTTTCATGTAGCGGGGAGGGTTAAAGAAGTGCGTGCCAGCCCAATGCTGCTGAAATTCATCAGGAAGACCCTGGGCAATGAGATGGACAGGCAAGCCGGAAGTATTGGTGGTGACAAGGGAACCGGACTTGCGGAATTGGCTGACCTTAGCGAGGAGGTTGCACTTGATTTCCAGACTCTCGGCGACAACTTCGATAATCCAATCGGCATCGGAAATGCGTTGCAGGTCATCTTCAAAATTGCCGATGGTGATCCTGGAGGCAAGGGCCTGCGTGAAAAAGGCCGCGGGCCGTGTTTTTTTTGCAGCTTCGAGCCCACCGAGGACGATTTTGTTGCGATCGGCAGGAGCAGAGTCTTTGGGAACGATGTCGAGGAGGAGACAGGGGAAACCAGCGTTGGCAAAATGAGCGGCAATGCGAGCGCCCATCGTGCCAGCGCCGAGGATAGCAACCTTCTGAAGGCGATGTGTCATGTGAGGACCTTGTGGAGCGTGCTTGGTACTGCAGAACAGGTTACAAAACCGTCAAGCGCGGGTCAAACAGGTGTTTGGTGGGCGAGAGGGGATTTAGAATAGAGGGATATGGACGAGACGAAAAAAGAGGGCACCCCGAGCTTCCTACAGGCTGCGAAGGAGTTGTTTCGCGCGTTCGCTTATGGAGGCGGGACGAAGATCGCGGGCCGACCAAAGGTCGGACTGGCGCTTGCGGGTGGGTTCGCGCGCGGGATTGCGCACATTGGCGTGCTGCGTGTGCTGCGCGAGGCGGAAATCCCGCTTGACGTGGTTGCTGGAACGAGCGTGGGGGCGCTAATCGGCGCGGCCTATTGCGCGGGAACTTCTCTTGAAGTGATGCAGCAGACGGCCAGTGAAGCGAAATTTGCAGATTTTGGACGTTGGTCGCCTTCGTGGCTGGGCCTGGCGACGAATCAGAGACTGGAACAAATGTTGGGGCGGATGACTCCGGTGCAGCGTTTCGAGGATTTGCAGAAACCGCTGGCGATTGCCGCGACGGACATCAATGCAGGCTTGGCCGTATATTACCGCGGCGGGCCGATTGGGCCGCCGTTGCGCGGCTCGTGCGCATATCCGGGGTTGTTTGTGCCGATCCAATACGACGGGCGGACGCTGGTGGATGGATTTCTGACCGCCCTGGTGCCCATCGAAGGCGTGCTCATGCTGGGAGCGGAAGTGGTGATTGCAGTGTATCTCGAAGCCGGAGCGATCGAACGGCCGCGGACGTTCACGGAAATATTGAGTCGATCATTCACGATTATCCAGAAGCACGCAGACCTGGAATGGCGGCAACATGCCGACGTGATAATCGAGCCCGATGTGTCGTCATTTGTTTGGGATGATTTTACAAGGACAGCGGAAATGGTGCGCGCGGGAGAGGATGCCGCCCTGCAGGCATTGCCGGCGATTCGCGCCGCGATCGAGGGGAAGAAGGTTGCACCAGAGGGATAAGCAAGATTTCAGCTGCCCAGAATGGCCGTGTGAAGGTAGTGGATAAACCGGGAGTTAGAGGCGAGTGACCTCAACTTGGACCGGCCGGCCATCGCCTTTGCCGCGCTGAGTAAGCCAAGCGGAGAGTCCCTTGGCAAAATGCTCGGGTGTGAGGCGTAGGCCGGCTTCCAGGCGACCGTCAGCAACGGGGAGGGTGTCGTCGAAATCGGGTGCGTTAGTGAAGTTGCGCATGCAGAACTGGTCGAGCCACTCGAGAGGACAGGGTTTCCGCTGGCCATGAATCAAAACAACCACCTGAAATTTCTGCGCGTACATGAAGAGATGATAGCACTCGAAAGTCGCAGTGAGGATTGCGCGCGAGCGATGCTGTGCCCTTTTTTGCTGGAAATTGGGTCGTGGCTGGAATTCCAGGTCAAAGTTGACCAGAACTTGCGTACAAGGTAATGGCTAACATAAACTGTCGGGACACGAGACGGAACCTCGCCGTCCTGCCTGACTGGGATGTTCTTTCCAAGCTTTGGGAACCGGTTGGATCGGGCAAAACGATGGGTTTCCCGTATGCGCTGATTTGCATTTGTGGGGGGTAGACCGTGGGAACGCCAATGGAAAACTGGGTGGACGAAGCAGCCCGGTTAACCAGGCCAGACAGAGTTGTGCACTGCGACGGCTCGCAAGCAGAAAACGAAATCATCCTGCGCGAAATGTTGAAGCACGCAGACTCGTTCAAATTGAACGAGAAGAGCTACCCAAATTGTTACCTACATCGAAGCAGCCCGAGCGACGTGGCGCGGACCGAACACCTGACATTTATTTGCTCACACGAAAGGGACGATGCCGGGCCAACGAACAACTGGATGGCTCCAGAGGGGGCAAAGGTCAAGATAGGGGCGCTGCTGGACGGGGCGATGCGCGGAAGAACGATGTATGTGGTGCCATACATTATGGGACCAACGAAATCGCCGATCAGCAAAGTGGGGGTGGAAGTCACAGACAGCCCATACGTGGTGGCAAACATGCGAATCATGGCGCGCATCGGGAAAGTGGCCACAGAGCGCCTGGGAAATTCGGCGGATTTTGTGCCAGGGTTGCATTCGCTTGGGGATCTGGATCCGTTGCGGCGATACATTGTGCATTTTCCGGAAGAACGATTGATTTGGAGCGTAGGATCGGGCTATGGAGGAAATGCGCTGCTGGGGAAGAAGTGCTTCGCGCTGCGGATTGCAAGCCATATGGCGCGCCAGCAGGGTTGGATGGCCGAGCACATGCTGATTCTCGGGTTGGAGTCGCCGGGAGGCAAGGTCACCTATATGGCGGCGGCCTTTCCGAGTGCTTGCGGGAAAACAAATCTGGCGATGATGGTATCCGCGCTCGAGAGCCAGGGCTACAGAGTATGGACGATCGGCGACGATATCGCCTGGATGCAAATCGGACCGGATGGGTATCTGCACGCTATAAATCCGGAGGCGGGATTTTTTGGCGTGGCCCCGGGAACAGGAATGAAGACCAATCCAAACGTCATGTCGGCGCTGAATCGCAATACGATATTTACAAATGTAGGGGTAACGGCGGAAGGCGAGCCATGGTGGGAAGGGATTGGGGGCGAGCCGCCTGGGGGACTGATCACGTGGCGCGGAGAAAAATGGGATCCGTCGAAAGGACCGGCAGCGCATCCGAATTCGCGATACACGGTGCCGGCGAGCCAGTCGCCAAGCATTTCGCCAAAATGGGAGGCCTCGGAAGGCGTACCGATTTCGGCATTCATTTTTGGAGGACGGCGCGCGCGGCTGGCGCCTTTGGTCTATGAATCGTTTAACTGGCAGCACGGCGTGTTTGTTGGCGCAACGATGGCGTCCGAAACGACGGCGGCAACGACGGGGGACATAGGAATTACGCGCCGCGATCCGATGGCGATGCTGCCGTTTTGCGGGTATAACGTGGCGGATTATTTCCAGCATTGGCTGGACATGGGCAAGCGCATCCCGAGACCGCCAAAGATTTTTCATGTCAACTGGTTTCGCAAGGGCGCTGACGGAAAATTCCTCTGGCCCGGCTTCGGAGACAATGTCCGCGTGTTGAAGTGGATCTTGGAGCGCGTAGAGGGAAAGGGTGAAGCGCAGGAAACGCCGATCGGGTTTGTGCCAACGGAGAAAGCGTTGACCCTCGACGGGCTGAAGATCTCGCGCGAAACGTTACATGAGTTGTTCCGTGTGGATGCGGACGACTGGGAGATTGACCTAGCGGACAGCAGAGAGTTCTTGGCCAAATTCGGCGAAAGGCTTCCTGCAGAATTGCGCCAAGAATACGCGGGACTAGTGCACAGGTTCGAAAGGGCCATGCCGGCGTCGTGAATCAATCGACGCACACATCTTTCTAGTTAGCGAGATTATGCGGTTGTACCAGAGCGCCGGCTAAACAGGGATTCTGCCGAGAAAACCCGAAGGTGGCGTCAAAGCCGGCGTTACATTCCAACTGATTTGCGAGAAATCCGAGCTAGAGAATGGAGCGAATGGCCGGATCGATGGAGACGTGCGTGGCGGGAGCGCCACCGACCAGATAAGAGTTCCCTTCCCCGTTGGAAAACCTGAGAAAACGACTGATGTGGTAGTCCTCGTCGAAGTGCGTGAAAATGATTTGTGTTTCCTGAACAGTCAAACCGAAGGCCGAGAGGGCCAGGGGATGGCCGAACCCAGGCACAAGGGACGCGTAGTGGTCGACAAGTTCGCGAAGACTCAGCATCGGGGCACGACGAGGGGCTTCGTCGCTCACTGGCACCTCACGCGGCAGTCTAGCGCGATGGCCCCCGGGATGAAAGCCGAGAGTTTGGCGGCGACCGCGGGGATTCGGTAAGATGGTTTCGGGAAAGTTTATAAAGAAAAGGGAGACACCATGAGCTTGGCTGTCGGCAGCGTTGCACCGGATTTCACGTTGAAGGACCAAAACCAGAAGGATGTAAAGCTGTCGGACTTTGCGGGGAAGAAGAGCGTGGTGCTGGTGTTCTATCCGCTGGATTGGAGTCCGACGTGCACGAAAGAGCACGCCTGCTTCGTGAATGACATGAAGCAGTTCGAAACGCTGGACGCGGAGGTGCTGGGCGTCAGCGTCGATAGCGTGTGGTCACACAAGGCGTACGCGGAAAAGATGGGGATTCACTATTCGCTGCTGGCGGATTTTCATCCAAAAGGCGCCATGAGCGAAAAGTATGGAGTCTACCTGGGCGAAAAAGGAATCACGGGGCGGTCCATTTTCATCGTGGACAAACAGGGAAAGGTCGCGTGGGCAAAGAACTACGACATTCCCGTTGTGCCGGACGTGAGAGAAGTGGCGACGGCGCTGGGGCATGTGAAGTAGGAGAAATGACCGAAACGGTCTCACAACTGGAGTTTATCTACTACTCCAGTCCATCGAGATAATTTCATTCTGAGCTGATCTGATGAGGTCTGGTGTCCGGAGATCGCCAAAGACTCTCGACCTTCGATCTTGCTTCGAGCCAATTAGAATCGACGCTTCAGGAGGGCAGCTTGTTGCTGAGTTGGACCACGGACAAAAGTTCAATTCGTCAAAAATACAATACGGGGAGAAGAGGCGGGCGCGGGCAAGCGTCCGTTTTTTTGTGTGTTGTGATTTTTGATTGCGATTGTGTCGCGCGAATCAGCGAGTGGACTTTGGATGCGGCCCGGCCGGAGATGGGGACATTTTGTCGCCTGGCACGTCGGGCGCTTTTGCTGCGGGCGGGCCCACAGGCACACCTGCAAACGAGCGAACGAGAAGAACAAGTTGCCAGCGCTGTTCTTCGTTGAGACGGTTCCTGAAGGAAGGCATGGGCTTGCGGCCCTGAGTGATCTGGTAAAAGATTTCGCCGTCGGTCACTTTGCTCATTTTTTCGGCGTCGGTCAAGTCGGCGGGCGCCGGATCGTACATCATGGCATCGGAGCCGTCGCCCTTCCCCGAATCTCCGTGACAATTCGCGCAATTATCCTGATAGATTCGTTTGGCAGCCGTGATTGCTTGTTCCGAAGGCTGCAAGGGATTTTTGCGTTCTTTTTCCGCCAGAGGCACGATCCAAGGAGTTTTCTGGAAGGCGGCAAAACCAATCGAGAGACAAATCAAGCCAAGGGTGCAGACCAGAAGGATCTTGCGCAGGCGGCGGCCAGGTTGCGGGTTGGCGCTCATGGTGTACCTGGAAAGTTTCGCACAGGTCGGGCAACGGCGGGAAGAGTGCGCAAAGGTTCAATCCTGACTCAGGAGGCGCGGAAGAGAAGCCAGAGAAGTTCACCATTAAAAAACAAAATGGCGGCGGAAACGAGCCAAGCGATCACAACGGTCGCGCGGGAATTAGCAAATTCGCCCATCTTGGAACGCTCGCTGGTGAACTGGACGAGCGGGATAACCGCGAAAGGCAACTGAAAGCTGAGCACAACTTGACTGAGGATGAGAAGAGCGGTCAGTTTCCCTTCGCCGGCGATGCCGATGACAAGAACGGCAGGAAGAATGGCGAGCGTGCGGGTGATCAGACGACGAATCCAGGGCTTCAACCGGATATTGAGAAATCCTTCCATAACAATTTGGCCGGCAAGTGTTCCGGTCAAAGTGGAATTTTGCCCTGAAGCCAGAAGGGCGAAGGCAAAAAGAGTGCTGGCAAGACTGGCGCCGAGGACTGGACTGAGGAGCTTGTAGGCTTCGGCGATGTCAGCAACTTCATGCATGCCTCGGGAATGGAAAGCCGCGGCGCCAAGGACGAGGATCGCGGCGTTGATAAAAAGGGCAAACCCAAGAGCCACCGTGGAATCAATAACGGCGAAACGGATGGCTTCGCGGCGCCCTGCGTTGGATTGGCCGAAGGCGCGGGTCTGGACGATGCTGGAGTGGAGATAGAGATTGTGCGGCATCACCGTGGCACCCAGGATGCCGATGGCGATGTAGAGCATTTCCTTATTGCGAAGGATTCCGATGCGAGGCAGAAAACCGTGGGCAGCTTCGAGCCAGAGCGGCCTCGCAACAAAGATTTCGTAAGCGAAGCAAACCGCAATCGTGCCGATGAGAGTAACGACAAAGGCCTCGATGAGGCGGAAGCCCCGGCCCTGTAAGAGCAGAATCACGAGAACATCAAGGGCGGTAAGCACCACGCCAATAAGAAGAGGAAGGCCGAAGAGCAATTTAAGGGCGACAGCGGAGCCCAAAACCTCAGCGAGGTCACAAGCGGCAATGGCGAGCTCGCAAACCATCCAAAGGAAGATGGACATACGGCGAGAATAGTGGTCGCGGCAGGCTTGGGCGAGATCGCGGCCAGTGGCAATGCCGAGTTTGGCGGAGAGGGCCTGAAGAAACATGGCCATCAAGTTGCTGATGAGGACAACGCTGAGAAGCGCATATCCGAACTTCGAGCCGCCGCCGATGTCCGTGGCCCAGTTGCCAGGATCCATGTAGCCCACAGCGACCAGATAACCGGGGCCAGCAAAGGCCAGAATTTTGCGGAACCAGGAAGAATTGGGGGCAATCGGAACAGTGCGATAGACTTCCGGCAGAGAAGGCAGGGTGAGGCCGCGGCGCCAGGCAGGACCAACCGAGTCGCCAGCCGCGAGGGTGGGCTGGACAGCGATAGGCCGTTCGATCGAGTCTGCCATGGCACCGTTAACTACAGTGAACTTCACTCATAAACTACATTTAACTAGCGCGCCTGTCAATAGAACTGTTGCCGGCAGGTTCCGGGGAAGGGTTTCAGAATCGGCGGTCGGAGGGCACCAAGAGATTTGGCTGTGATACCTTGGAAGGGAAATCAGGAGAAACGAGAAATGGACGAAAAGAAGACACCACCCGAAGGCCAAGTGCAGATCAAGGCGGACGAGAAGGAACTGCAGGGGTTGTATAGCAACCTAGTAATGGTTCACCACCATCCGGAAGAGTTCACCCTGAATTTCGTTTATGTATTTCCGAACGGTTTGCAAGGGAAACTGCTGAGCAGCATGATCGTGAGCCCCGGGCATGCCAAGCGAATCTGGCGCGCACTGGGAGAAAATATCTCGCGCTACGAGGCACAGTACGGCCCGATCAAAGAAGGACCCGAGGGAGCAACGCCGGGCGCGAATATCGGATTCGTACAGTAAGACGGAGAAACGTAGTGCGAATCAGAGCCGCGAGCGAGCAGGCGATTCTCGTCTATTTCGGCGAGGAGATTGGACGAGCAAGTCATCATCACGTTGTTAAACTTTTGCGGCTACTGCAGCAGGAGCCTCCCTCCTGGGTACGTAATCTTCAGCCGGCCTATTGTTCCCTGCTAGTAAAATTCGATGCCTGCGAAGTGGATCATGAGCGCGTGGAAGCAACACTGCGCGAGTATGAAGAGCGCGCAGAAGTCATGCCGTTCCCGCCGGCGCGGAGGGTGGAAATTCCCGTGTGCTATGGCGGCGAATTCGGGCCTGACCTTGAAGAGGTGGCCGCTGCGCACAATTTGAAACCTTCACGGGTCGCGGAGCTGCATTCCTCGCAGAGCTACTATGCCTATTTCCTGGGATTTGCGCCGGGGTTTGCCTATCTGGGCGATTTGCCGGAGGAAATCGCCACGCCCCGTCTCACCACACCGCGGAAGATGGTTCCCGCAGGAAGCGTCGGGATCGCCGGCAAGCAGACCGCCATATATCCGTTTGCGACGCCGGGAGGCTGGCGGCTGATCGGACGAACACCATTGCGGATATTTCGGAAGGACCGCGAGCCGATGGGGCTGATCAGCGTGGGAGATGAAGTGCGCTTCCAGCCGATTCCGCACCAGGAATTTACCGCGCTGGTGGCACGATGAGTCTGCTGGTTGTGGAGAATCCAGGACAATTGACGACGGTGCAAGATCTTGGCCGCGAAGGCTTCGGTCCCCTGGGAGTGTCGCCCTCGGGAGCGGCAGACCCCGTGGCGCTGCGCCTGGGAAATTTGATGGTGGGGAACGAGGCCGGTGCAGCGGCGTTGGAGATGACGATTGTCGGCGGCAGCTACACATTCCCCACAGGTGCGGGGATTGCGTTGGCGGGTGCCGATTTTTCGCCGACGATGAATGGCCGGACGCTGGAGATGTGGATTCCTCATGCCCTGAATCCCGGAGCGACTGTTCAATTGGGAGCGACGAGAGCGGGCGCGCGCTGTTATTTGTGTATTGCGGGAGGGATCCAGGTCGATTCATTTCTCGGGAGCGCTTCGACGCACCTCCTGAGCGGATTGGGCGGGTTCGGAGGCCGGGAACTGCATAAGGGCGATGTGCTCCAAATCGGATTGCCCACGAAGGCGCTGTGGCGCAAGAAGATCAGCCCGGGAGTGTTGCACGCAGTGAAGCCCGGAAAAGTGCTGCGAGTAACGGATGGCCCGCAAGCCGAGTGGTTTTCGGAGGAAACGCGCCAAACCTTCCTGCAGAGCTCGTTTCGGGTGAGCGAAGAATCGAATCGCACGGGGCTGCGGCTGGAGGGCCCGGCCTTGAAGCCGCTGAACGAGGTGGAAATGATAAGTGAGGGAGTACCGCTGGGAGCGATTCAGATTACACCGTCGGGACAGGCCATTATTCTCTTTGTGGAACAGCAGACAACGGGCGGTTATCCAAAAATTGCCAATGTGATTGGCGCAGACTTGTATAGTGTGGGGCAGTTGCGGCCACGCGACGAAATCCGGTTTGAGCGCGTTAGTATGCAGGAGGCGCGGACATTGTGGATTGCGCAGCAGAGACTGTTGAATTCCGGGAAGCAGCTTTTCGCATGAAACGCATTGACCTGAATTGCGATGTGGGCGAGATGCCGGAAGCGCTGGCCGACGGCAGCCAGGAAGCCATAATGCGGCAGATTACTTCAGCGAATGTGGCTTGTGGGGAGCACGCTGGCGATGCACGCATGATGCTGGAGACTGTGGAGCAGGCATTGCACTGGAACGTGGCTGTTGGGGCGCACCCAAGTTATGAAGATCGTGCCAATTTCGGGCGGGTGGAGTTGACGTTAAGCTACGAAAAAATTGCAACGTCGGTGTATCGGCAGGTGGCGGCGCTGGCGGAAGTGGCCGAGGCCTGCGGCGCGCGCATCGGTCACGTAAAAGCGCATGGGGCGCTATACAACCAGGCAGCACGTGAACCGGAGATTGCGAGAGCGATTGCAGAAGGTGTTAGCCGGTGGAAGAAAGGTGTCGTGCTGGTGGGGTTGGCTGGGTCGTGCATGCTGGGGGAATTTCATGCGGCGGGCTTTCAGGTGGCGGCGGAAGCGTTCGCCGATCGACGGTATGAAGGGGATGGGAGCTTGCGGCCAAGGAAGTTTGCAGATGCGCTGTTGAAGAATCCGGAGGAGGCAGCGGCGCAGGCGCTGCGCATCGCGGAGCGAGGGAGCGTGGTCGCGGCGAATGGAGAGGTTGTCGTCGTTGAGGCACAGACCATCTGCATTCATGGGGACACGCTAGGCGCGCCGGAAATTGCTGCAGCGGTGAACCGGACCTTGCGGGAAGCGGGCGTGAGACTGCTGCCGATGGTGAGGGAATCGTAAGCTAGAGCTGCATGTTTATGAAGGCTGGCAAATACATTTTGAGCGTCGTAATTGCCACGAATCGAGTTGTACGGTAAAGTAGAAGAGATGTTCCCCGCGGAATTTACGGGCCTGTAGCTCAGGTGGCTAGAGCGCGCCCCTGATAAGGGCGAGGTCGGTGGTTCAAGTCCACCCAGGCCCACCATTCAAATCACCAGTAAATACGCGGCGATTCTCACTTTCCCCTTCCAGGGGACTTGTCATCAAAAAGCCGTTTTGCCAAAAATTTGCCAAAAGTCGAGTAGGCCATAGATCCCGTAATCCGGGGCGTTTCCGATGCGCGGCCCGCATGAAACGTCCAAAGTCGGCTAGGCATTGTGGAGATTGCTGGCTTGTCATGTCGAAAGACGTGCAAGGCAGTGCAAGACACTGCAAGGCTGTGGAAGGAGCGGGAAGTCATTTTTAGTGAGTTTGCGGGGGCGTAGTTCAGTTGGTTAGACCTCCTGCCTGTCACGTAGGAGGTCGCGGGTTCGAGTCCCATCGCAGGCCGCGCACATGTGTCAGGCCGCTCAGACGGCACGCTGGGCCAGGTGGCCAGACCAGTCAATACAAGCGCGTTTCTCGGTACTAACCCAGCGGGCGAGCTGATAACTTCTGGGTCGTCCGTCACCCGACTAGAATCGCCGATTTAACCCAACCCACCCTCAGTCGTATCGCGGCTATCGAGTTCTGTCGGTCTCGGCTGAGCCGCGGTGTCGATTCGGCAAGAAATGTCGAAGTGGGTGCCCTTCGAGCAAGGGTGAACACGGGCTACCTCACAGCGGCAAGGTTCGCAACGTCATCTCGACCACGTGCTGCAATTCACCTCGGCTCGCCCCGCCCGCTGCCTGGACTGCCATTCCGTAGACTACCGTCGCGACGTAGCGCGCAAGATCCGCAGGGTTCACGGTGGCCGACAGGTCACCGTCTGCTTTCGCACGCTGCAGGCGCCGGCGTAGCGCAGCCTCACCCGCCGCGCGGCACGCGACCAGTTCCTTCCGGATGGAATCGGCCGCCTCGCCACAGGCGAGCGCACCTTGCACCATGAGGCATCCACCGGGATTGCGAGAAGCCGTGTTCAAGTCGGCGGCACCCCGCAACAATCGTTCAACGACGGCACGCGCGTTCGTCTCATTCAATGCTTCTTGGGTGTAGGCCGCCGGCCCGTTCAAGTACCGGTCAAGCACCTTGCGAAACAGCGCTTCCTTGTCGCCAAAGGCGGCATAGAGGCTCGGACGGTTGACGCCCACGGCTTTGGTCAGGTCCGACAGGGACGTGCCTTCATATCCTTTCCGCCAGAACACCTGCAGTGCACGGTCCAAGGCGCTATCGATATCGAAGGAGCGGGGACGCCCCATCCGCCCTGAAGATTTGCTCCGTTTCATACTATCTAGGATGCTCCTTCTGTACCTATCGGTATAAATATTGTAACCATCCACCCGCCGCGACATCTATACTATACGATACAGAAGTACCATACGAGAGATAGGAAACCAAATAGGAGAAAGACCATGAGTAAGCTGGAAGGAAAAGTAGCGGTCATCACGGGAGGTAATAGCGGAATCGGTCTGGCTACGGCGCAACGCTTCGTTGCGGAGGGCGCGTACGTTTTCATCACCGGCCGTCGCCAGAGTGAACTTGACATGGCAGTGAAGCTAATCGGGAAGAGCGTTGCCGCGGTGCAGGGCGATGTCTCAAATCTCACCGATCTTGATCGCTTGTACGCGGCTGTAAAGCAGCAGAAAGGCCAGATCGACATTCTCTTCGCCAACGCGGGCATCGGAGAATTCGCCCCGCTCGGCGCAATCACCGAAGAACACTTCGACAAGACGTTTAACGCCAACGTCAAGGGTCTTCTGTTCACCGTGCAAAAGGCGCTTCCGCTCTTAAAGGATGGAAGCTCTGTGATTCTAAATGCGTCGATCGTTTCGAGTACAGGATCGCCCGCACTCAGCGTCTATAGCGCATCCAAAGCCGCCGTGCGCTCCTTCGCGCGCACCTTCACCAGCGATCTCAAAGACCGCAAAATCCGCGTCAACGCTGTTAGTCCTGGCGTGATTCCTTCTCCGGGCTATCGCAATTCCTTGGGCATGACGGAGGAACAAATCAAACAGTATGCGGACAGCGTCGTGGGCGACATACCCCTTGGTCGCACGGGAACCTTGGACGAAATTGCCAAAGTGGTCTCCTTCCTCGCTTCCGACGAGAGTAGCTACGTCACGGGCATCGAGCTCTTCGTCGACGGCGGCATGACCCAGATCTGATCAGCTTGACCGCTGGCAACGTAATGAGAAGTCAGCTTCTCGCCAGCAATCCAACGGTCACGGCTACAGCTTCACGATCACATGAGGCACTGTTCTCTCCTTTCTTCGAGTTCACCCAAAAAAGCCACTCACCGTCCGGTTGTCTGCTCAACCCATTCCGGATACCTAGCCCCTTCGATCCTGATGTTCGAGGAGGCACTTTCGATGGCACGGAGGTCTTCAGGTGTAAGGTCGACGTTCGCCGCTCCGAGGTTTTCTTCAAGGCGATGCAGCTTGGTTGTGCCTGGAATCGGAACGATCCACGGCTTCTTGGCAAGCAGCCAAGCAAGCGCGAGCTGAGCAGGTGTCACCTTCCTCTTTTCCGCGAATTTGCTGAGCAGATCAACCAACGCCTGGTTAGTTTTACGGTTCTCCGGGTTAAAGCGTGGGATGGTGTTGCGGAAATCCGTGTTATCGAACTTCGTATCTTCGTTGATCTTGCCTGTCAGAAAACCCTTGCCAAGCGGAGCAAATGGAACGAATCCGATCCCGAGTTCTTCAAGCGTCGGCAACACCACTTCTTCCGGCTGCCTCCACCAGAGCGAGTACTCGCTCTGAAGTGCGGCGACTGGCTGAACCGCGTGTGCGCGACGGATCGTCTGCGCTCCTGCTTCAGACAGGCCGAAGTGCTTAACCTTACCCTGCTGGATGAGCTGCTTCACCGCTCCCGCCACTTCTTCGATCGGCACTTTTAGATCGACACGATGTTGGTAGAACAGATCGATCGCATCCACCTTGAGCCGCTTGAGCGACGCGTCTGCGACCTTCCTGATGTGCTCAGGGCGACTATTGAAGTTGCTCCACTTGCCTCCATCGGCAGGATTCGGCTCTAAGCCGAACTTCGTTGCGATCGCCACCTTGCCGCGGAAGGGAGCTAGAGCTTCGCCCACTAGTTCTTCGTTAGTGAATGGGCCGTAGATTTCTGCGGTATCGAAGAATGTGACGCCGCGTTCGACTGCCGCTCGAATCAGCGAGATCCCGTCCTTCTTGTCCATGGCGGGACCTAAATTAAAACTCATTCCCATGCAGCCGAGTCCGATCGCCGATACTTCAAGGTTGCCGTTTCCAAGTTTCCGTTGCTGCATTGTTTATCCTACGGGGA
>Ga0307471_100000657_pt1 | contig 17911 bp, 16 predicted proteins | sample atmos_gasesAM3C__2_FD_204566 | JGI IMG/M metagenome (GOLD analysis project Ga0307471, IMG submission 204566) | Hardwood forest soil microbial communities from Morgan-Monroe State Forest, Indiana, United States - atmos_gasesAM3C_515 | ecosystem: Environmental > Terrestrial > Soil > Temperate...
AGCGAGCTCAAGAAAATGGGCGGCGGCGACGTGACCGAGGAGGAATTGAAGCTCGCCAAGGATAACTACACGCAGTCGCTCGTAGGAAGATTCCAGACCACCCAACAACTCGCGGGCACCTTTGCGGCACTGCACATGTTCGGATTGCCCGCGGACTATTTCGAAAAACTCCCGCCCACGATTGAAGCGGTAAACGCAGTGGACGTGCATCGCGTGGCCCAGAAATATATCGATCCGGCTCACATGTTCGTGGTGGCCGTCGGCGATCGCGCCAGAATCGAACCAGAACTGGGCAAGCTGAATGTTGGGGCAGTACAAGTAGCGGCACAATAGGACAACCACCACCGCGGACCGGTTCAAAGCGAATGGGGCCAGCTTGGGAACAACCAGGCCGGCCCCATTTTTTGTGCCCGAACTCCGCGATCAGTGGTCGCTGCTCGTTGTGATTCGAACCGTCCTTGCCCTAGTTGTCGTTGGCATCATTGTCGTCTGCTTCGTGATCCTTGGCATCCTTAATCGTCCCGGTGCTGGCGATAAAGGGCCCCGGCGCAGGCAGCGGTGTATTGTTTGTACCGGTGACCCGAATCAAAATCACCGGGCCGAAACACGGAGATGGCAACGTCAGGCGGTCGCTGATCTCCGCATTGCCCTGTGCGGAGAGGTTGACGGACTTGCTGGTCGCGGCCACCGCGTCCGAACAAACCACGCTCGCGGCAACCTGTGTAACCGGACCAGTGTTCCCGGTGCTCGGCAGGATCAAGCCGCGCACATCCACGCGGATGCGGCCGCCGTCGGTCAGAATCGCCGAGCCGTGCCGAACGACCCAGGGCGCCCCTCCGCTGACTACTCCTGCAATGGTAATGTTCGGATTCGAGCCAACAACGGGCGAGAAGAAAACGAGTTCCCCGGCCAGTGCTCCCACCGCAAACAGGGCGGTCAGCAGACAAGCGAGGACAGTTGTCGAGACAGTCATGCGTTTCATGGTTCGAGGATCTCCATTTTTGAGAATGAGCGATGCAGACCGAGCAATCGCGAAAGCCGGCAAGGCCGGCCAGAATGAAAGGGCTCTAAAGCGAGCTCGAGAGCGCGTTTTCAATCTGCAAACGAGGATAGAGGTGCGAGAGAGCATTCTTGTCTCCCACGGGTAAAAAGAATGTCGCTCTTGTTCGCGAAATTTATCTCTAAAGATTTCTCGCTAAGGACGAGGTCCAGGGCGCCTACGATTCGGGGACCGCGCCGAACGCTTTTCTGTGCGGCGCCTTTCCGCTGCGATGGACTTCGGATCGATCAACCATTGCGCCTTGCCGGGGCGCTTCGCTTGCTTTTGCTTCGATCCGGAAAGCCGGCCGACGCTGAGCAGGCGGCAAACCTCCGCGCTGGTGGTGTCCATCAAAGCAGCCGTTTCTTGCGCAGTGAGCCATCGATCGTAATTTGCGGGCATGGAGGAACTCCTGTGCGGGGGGACGGGGGACTTTCTTGGTCACTCTACCGGTAGGTTACTGGTTCTGGCAATAGGGGAAATTCCTAAGGTGAATTACTAATTGATGGGCGGATCTTTCGCGTCCCTCAGCCGACAGCAACGCCGCATTGAAAGAGGCACACTTAAAACCGCAAGGCACTCGACTCGTGGAGAAACAAGGGCGAGCGCAAGTGCGATCGATAAGGGAATCCTAACTATTTCTTGAATAGATCTTCGAAAGCCTGGCGCGCGTCGTTGTGTCGCGGAGGAGCAGCGGGCGCCGGAGACGCTGACTTCTGCGCATAAGAGGTCGGCGCAGTATCTTTTTCCACGGTGGTGCGAAATTCGTAGAAGGTGCAGGTATTGCGGGCGTCCTTGGGAGAAATTCTTTCGGGAACTGGCTGCGTGCACTCGAACTGCGCGCCGGTATCGAAGAACCGGCACTGCTTGCAGCAATGCAACTCGAAGTTGCATTTGGGGCATTTTCCCTTGGGATCGAAGCCGGAGGCGAGGACTGCACCGCAGTTGGAACATCGAGCCCGCGTTACTGTGCCAACCATTCGCGGCGTCCGGGGTCCGAACTGATCGGCACCGCGCGGCCCGCCCTGCGGCGGCTTGCGCTCATGTTGCCGCTGTTTCTTGTCGTCTTTCTCGGCATCGCGGTACCCGCGATGGCTATACTTTCGGTCCACAAACGCCTCCGTCCATCAGCCCTGACGGACTACCGCGCTCAAACAGACTGCCACTCCAAAAAGCGGTGATTTAGCGCAGGAACTTCCACTCACCGTGGCTTTTTGCAATCGGATTGCTACACTCGACCGTTAGCGCTATCTTCCCCAGAGTTTACGAATCAGATCAGGTTTGCCGACGCTCGAGCAGGAGATGGGACACCTATGTTTGTAGTCCTCTGGGAGTTCGAAGTCAAGCCCGGTTGCGAAGACCGCTTTGAACGAGTCTACGGACGGGGCGGCGACTGGGATTCCCTGTTTCGACGTGACGCACATCACACCGGAACACATCTCTTCCGGGACGCGACGCACCCTCGAGTCTACCTCACTGCCGATTACTGGCATTCCCAAACTGCGTACCATGCGTTTCTTCAGGCTCAGCAGACGGAATACAAGCGGATCGATGCTGAGTGCGAAGGCCTGACATTGCGCGAACGGCGCATCGGCAGCTACGAAGAAGTGGCGTCACCCCTTCGATAAAAGCGCCACCAACGGGTCGACGCCGAGATCGGGCTGCAGGAACTTCTGCGGAGTGCCTGCCACGCGAAGGACCGCTTCCGCCGCCAGGTACCCGCTGCGGACTGCTCCCTCCATGGTCGCCGGCCAACCGGTGTTGGTCCAATCCCCTGCCAGGAACATGCCGCGAATTCGCGTTTCCTGAAGGGGACGCCAGCGGTCCACTCCCGGCAACGGCGAAAACGTGGCGGCAGCTTCTTTGATGACGGTAGCCTTCAACAAGTTTGCCTCGCGAGCGGCAGGAAGAGCGTGGCGGACTTCGGCGAGGCAAAGATCGATGATTTCCTGGCGCGGCTTCTCGAGCAGCTCATGGGACGCGCTGACGACCAGCTGGAGGTATTGCGCGTTCGGGGGCAGCTTGCTGGTGCCGTTTTGTCCGGCGTGCAGCGCGCTCTTGTTGAAGATCCACTGCGTGGTCGTGTCGAGCAGCGAGATAAATGGCTCGGTCATGACCTGACGATCGAACCAGAAGTGCACACCGGTTATGGAAGCGTCTTTGATGTTGTCCAAATGCGCTAGCGACGGATCGATCTCGGCGGCGTGGTCGGGTAGCAACTCCGCCATCGCGGTGTGAGGAAGAGCGAAGATGTAAGCGTCGGCGGTTTCTTCCCGCCCAGAGTCGAACTGCACGCTACGGATTGCGCCGTTTTCGGCGACGATCTTGCGCACCGGGGAGCGCAGATTCACTTCCCCCCCCTTGCGCTCGATGGCCAGACGGCAGCCGTCGTATAAGTCGGCGAGCGCTACTTCCGGAACGCCCATCCGCGAACCAGTACGGTTGGAGAGGACGGCCTTCCAGAAAACATCGAGGCCATAGCGCGCGTCGATGCGATCGAGTTCCTCGGAAAGTGCGCTGACCAGCACGGCCCGCCAGAAACGATTGATCGCCGCCGGAGTCTGTTTGCGTCGATGAAGCCAATCGAGCATCGATAGCCCACCGGACTGCTCAAGATCGGGCGGACGACCCGCATGCCGGAGGATCGTATAGAAGGCTCGCGCGATGCCGATCTTATCTTTCAATGAAAGCGGCGCAAAGGTGAGAAACGAGCCGGTCAAGTGAAACGGCGCCGGCAGTAGACCGGGCTTCATTTCGCCGCGACGGCCTTGCGGATCGAGGAGCAGCATGCGGTCGAAGAATTTGATTTTGTCGGCAGAACCGACTCGGCGGTAAAAGTCTTCAAGATTGGTGCAGCAGCCGAAGGTCACGTGCTGGCAGTTGTCGACGTGCTCGCCGTCCGGCAACACGTAGGAAGTGGCGCGGCCGCCCAGGAAAGGACGCTGCTCGAACAGTCGTACGCGCCAGCCGGCTTCAGCCAGCGCGACGCCGGACGCCAGCCCCGCCAGCCCGCCGCCGATCACGATCACGCTTTTCAACGATGTTCTCTTTCGTCACGCGGCCAAAGCGCGCTTGTGCAATGAACAGCATTTTTTCGGCGCGCGAAAGCCGCACGCGCCCTCCAAACACTGCAAAATCCAGGACCTCGATGCGTGCCAGCAGGGCGCTGTACGTGTGGGTCAGCAGCCACAGGGCGCCGCGGCTTTCGCGGTCGATCATGTCCAGCAGGGCCGCGCCTTCTTCGTAGTTCTGCCACGCGCGGTCAGCCTCGAAGCGCAGAAGCTCGCGAACGCCGAGCGTGGCCTCCTTGCGGCCAAGGTCCGCAGGCGAAACGCCGTATCGTTCCAGGTCTTCCTCGGGAAGGTAGACGCGCCCGAGTGCATAGTCGTCGTGCACGTCACGAATAATATTCGTTAACTGAAAGGCCAGGCCGAGCTTCTCCGCGAGATCCAACGCCCGCGAATCGCTAAACCCGAAAACGTGCGTGCAGGTTAGACCCACCGTTCCCGCCACGCGATAGCAATACTCGCGAAGGCGATCGAACGTCGGATAGGTTTGTACCGTCAGATCCATCTCGGCGCCGGAAATCAGATCGTGGAGATATCGCGTCGGCATTTTGTAACGGTGGATCGTATCTGCGAGTGCCGGCAATACTTGTGCAGCGCCCGGCGAGCGCTCACCCCATAAAGGGATTGCGGCGTTGCCGTCAAAACACTGGTCCAGCCCAGTCACCGCTTCGTCCAGTTCTGCCCGCCATTTCGCCAGGCCTCGGCGCTTTGCCGCGAGATCGTCACCTTCATCGGCAACATCGTCGATCAATCGCATAAACGCATATAACGCTGCCAGACCGTCGCGCTTCGGCTTGGGCAAAAGGTAGAACGCATAGTAAAAGTTACTTCGGGCGGCGCGGGCGATTTGATGGCAGTGATTGTAGGAATCGAGTGCCGCCTGGGAAGCAGGAGCGGGGCCAAGTACGCGTGACGGCGATGTCTGGGGTACAGCAGCCCTTCGGCCAAAGGCCTCCGGGTAAAGCTGCACCTTTGCGGGAAGGACTTTTGTTGCAAGATGCGCGACCAGCGACCTCCCCAGCAGCCGCGCTTGCTTCGCTTTGCTGATCGATGGCCGCTCGTGGAGCGTGTCGTAACCTTGCGCCTCGATGGCCTCCAGAATGGCCAGCCCACCGCGGCTGAACATTTCCAGATCGATGCTGAGGCGGCTGTCCACCATCTTCACCAGCGGCATGCCCTCCGCGAAGAGTTTACGCGAGCGCGCGATCAAGTCCTGCATCAGGCGGACGTAGCGATCGTCGAAGCGGCGCTCGACGATGTCAGTTTCGGTGAGCCCCTGAGCCGCAGCGGCATCCAGGGGAATATAGATGCGGCCTTTTTCCAGATCGCGTGACACATCCTGCCAGAAATTGGCGACCTGCAACGCCGAGCACGTGGCATCTGAAAGCCGCTGTCGCTCTTGATCGCGATATCCGCATAAATAGAGAACGAGGTGTCCCACGGGATTCGCGGAATAGACGCAGTAGTTCATCACCGCGCCCCACGTGGGATACCGTTTCACCGTCTGATCCTGGCGAAAAGCCTTCAGCAGGTCGGCGAAGGGCTGCTTCGGAATATCTTTCGCGACGATGGTCTGGTGCACCGCTACGAAGACCGCGTGCGAAGGCTTGCTGTCATAGCACGCGTCGAGTTCGCGTTCCCACCAATCGAGCAGTTCCAGGGCACGATGGGTATCCGGAACTTCGTCGCCAAGATCGTCAGCCCAGCGGCAATAGGCGTACACGTTGTAAAAGTGCTGATGGAGTTCCTTCGGCAGAAGCCAGGACACCACGTTGAAGTTTTCGTAGTGATGCGTCGCCAGCCACCGCGTGTACCGCTGCGCCTCTTCCGCCGTGCAGCCTGCGGCCGGAACGTTCACGGCCAGTTCGAGTTCTGCGGGACGCAACATGACTCAGACGACGAAACGCCATTCCTCAGGGGCTATTGCCCGACGGATTTTGACTGACGATCCCGAAGCCGAAGCTCCGGAGCGACTCAAGATCACGACAGAACGGTCACGGCCGAACGGCCAGCTTGATTTCGCCGCTGCGCGATTTCATGCGCTCGAACGCTTGTGGGAGTTCGGCGAGGCTGATTTCCTCGGTAACAAAGTCCGACGCCAGAATATCGCCCCGACGAATCGCTTCGAGCGCTTCGCGGATAAACCGCGGCGTGTGGTGGAACGTGGAAATAATCTTGATCTCTGAGTAGTGGATCGCCGCGGGCTCGATCTCAACATGTGTACCGGAGGGCAAGCCGCTAAAGAAATTCACCACACCGCCGCGACGCACCATCGCCAACGCCTGCTTCCAGGTAGCGGGATTCCCCGCCGCCTCGACCACGCAATCGGCGCCGCGCCGGTCTTCCGTCAAATCCCGAATCGCTTCGACGACATCGGTAAAGCGGGTCGCGTCGATGGTCGCAATCGCGCCGAGCCGTCGCGCTACTTCCAGCGGACCCTCGCGCCGGGCCAACGCAATCACCCGCACGCCACGCCGTGAAAGCATCCGCACAAACTTTAAGCCAATCGGCCCGCACCCGATGACAACCGCAGTGTCGCCCGTCCGCACTTCCATCTCGTGAATTCCGCGCAGCACGCAAGCCAGCGGCTCGACCAAAGCCGCGCTACCGTCATCCACCGAGTGCGGAACCTCGAGCATGTTTTCCATCACGATGCGCCCGGGAATCCGCAAAAATTCCGCATAGGCGCCGTTGTTGAACAGCAGGTCCTCACACAAATTTTCCTGCCCGCGCCGGCAGTGATAGCACCGCAAGCAGGGCGCAGAATTGGCCGCGATGACGCGCATCCCATTGCGCCAGCGAGCGTCGACGCGCTTGCCGACCGCCGCGATCTCGCCCACCACTTCGTGCCCAAAAACGGCGGGCGGCTGGATCATCTTCGCGTGATAGCCGCGCTGCCAAACCTTCAGATCGGTGCCGTCGGTCAATGCCAGGCGGACGCGCAGCAAAACTTCATCGGGAGCGACAGAAGGCACATCGATCTTCTCAATGCGCAAATCTTCGCTGCCGTAGAGCACCGCTGCAGTCATCTTCCCGGGAAAAACCGCGCGTACGACCGCAGCCGCTTGCTCGGTGATGAAGTCGGTCTTCTTGGTAGTGGTGGCTCTCATGCGTGTGTGATTAGAATCTTCAAAGAATCGGCTGTGGGCCGCGCCGCCAGTTCCAGCGCCTCCTGGATTCTATCCAGTGGGAACCTGTGGGTTACGATTTCCATCACCGGGAGTTTCCGCAGCAGCACTAGCTCCGCCGCTGCATCTTGGATGTCCACCGCCGCGCTGTAGCTACCGAGGATTTCCTTTTCGTCGATCCCTACAGCAGACGCGGGGAACTCGATTCGCGTCACAGGGTCATTTGCGGCGAACAGAAGAACTCGACCCCCAGGCCGCGCTGCCGCCAGCGCGTCCTGCACCACCGCAGGGTGACCTACAGCTACCAGTACTGCATCGGCCCCTCGACCTTCGGTGCGGGCCTTAATCTGGTCTATTAGCTTACCATTGGTGGGGTCAAAAGCCTCAATCGCGCCCAGAGTTAGGCTCTTGGCGCGGCGTTCCGCCATGGGATCGCTGGTAAAGAGCCGGTCGGTCTCCAGCCTGGCCACCATCAGGAGTTGTAGGCCAATCGGGCCGCACCCCAGAACCAACACATTCTCGCGTGGAGCCACGCGGGCTTTCTGCACCGCTTTGACGATCGTGTTGATGGGCTCGATAAACGTGGCTTCTTCGAAGCTAACGTTGTCGGGTAACGCCACAATGCCCCGCTCGGCCACCCAAGGCAGCGCTTTCACGTATTCACCGAATCCGCCGCCATTAGGCGTGTAGCCGGCGGTGAGCCCGGTCGTCTTGTACTGCTTGCATTGAGAAAACGAGCGCTTCTGGCAGTAGAAGCAGTTGCCGCAGGGCGTGTGGTGGAAACTCATCACCCGGTCGCCCGGCTTCCACTTTCCGACGCCCGGACCAACCGCAACCACGGTGCCGGCCAGTTCATGGCCCAGAATCTGTGGCGGCTCAACGTACCGCTGGAAAATTTTCTTGATGTCGGTGCCGCAAATCCCGCACGCCGCCACCTTAATCAGAACTTCGCGGTCGCCAACCTCGGGTACGGGGACCTCTTCTACGCGCACAATTCCCTTTTCGCGGTACACCCCGGCGCGCATGGTCTTGGGAATCGGTCCCAGCGTTCGCATCGACTGCACGATTGTTCCAGTGCCGCTCACTGCACCAACACCTGTGCCGTTTCTTTCACACCAACAGAGTTTCGAGCCTCGTAGATTGCGATGACATAGCGATCCAGAAATCCCGCTAAGCGCTCCGCTGCTTGTTTGCTGTGTTTCCCAAATCGAATCAATTGAGGCAATTGCCCCGGCCTTTGCGCGAGCTGAAAAAACACGTTGATCAAACTGACGCGCCCGCTTGTATCCGTGGCACGTTGAAAGTCGAGCGGCAAGTCTTCGTGAAAATCATCGCTGATCGATCGCACCGCAACACTCGGAATCGTTCCAGTCTTAGCCCAATTGAAAACGCCGAAGCCTTCCATTTCAACGACGTCGGCTTTTTGTGCAGCTCGAGACTTCATTTCGCTGGTTCCCAGCACTTGCGTGGACGTGAGAAATCGATTGACCAGCCTTGCTCCGGTTCGCTCGGCAACATCTATCAAGGCACGGTCAGATGCGTGAACATTTGTCGCCTCGGCAGAAACCACCGCGCGTGCCGCAACAATGTCTCCCACGTGTAATGATTCGTTCAGAGCACCAGCAAGCCCCGAGGAAATGCAAACATTTGGCTTTCTATCTGGCGCGATACCAAGCCCCTGACCTCTAAGCGAAATTCCGGTAAGAACGACGTCGACGTTCAGGTCTCCAATCGTCGCGCGATGCCATGAAGGCCCGCCTCTGTGGGAAACCGGCACACTCATTCGACGAAAGTTCCTCAACTTCCGCCACGGCGCGAACTCCGCTTCCACCGCAAATGTGACTAGAATCCGCATGATTTACTCTGATGCGCCTTTACGCCCGCGCGATGTAACCGCGAAATAGGCTCTAAGCCGCCGCGTGGACGATCCGCCGCGCCCGTCTCGCCTTCACGTAACCGTTCGCTTCATACCACCGCACCGCGCGACCCAATGCCGCTTCGACCGAACCGGGCTTGAATCCCAGCTCTTTCTGCGCGCGCGAACAGTCCACAAACATCGTGTGCTGCGCAATCTTCACGCCTTCGATGGTAATCCCCGGCTCTCTGCCGACCATCCGTGAAAAAATCGTGCTCGCATACGCCGCTCCCAGCGCCACGCCGTGCGGAATCTTCAGCGAGGGAGCGCGCAGCCCTGTGATTCGCGCCAGCGTGTCGAGCAATTGCTTGAGCGTGAGATTCTCTCCGCCGAGCAAATAACGTTGTCCGACTTTGCCTTTTTCGGCCACCAGCAAATGCCCCGCGGCGCATTCCTCCGCGCCGACAAAATTCAGCCCGGTCTCTACGTATCCCGGCATGCTGCCGTTCAAAAAGTCGACGATGATTTTTCCCGTAGGCGTCGGCTTCCAATCCCACGGCCCGACCGGCGTCGTCGGCATCGCCACGATCACCGGCAGCCCTTCCTTCGCCGCTTTCAGCGCTTCCTGCTCCGCCATCCACTTTGAGCGCTTGTAGTGCCCCACCATCTCTTCGAGCTTGGAGTCGGTGGCTTCATTCGGACGCACCGGGCGATCCACCGCGATCGTCGCCACCGTGCTGGTATAAATGAACTGCTCGACGCCCGCGCGCTTTGCCGCCACCAGAATATTTTTCGTTCCGCCGACGTTCGAATCGTAAATCTCTTTCGAATTCTTGGCCCACAGCCGATAATCCGCCGCGACGTGAAAGACGCGTTTGACGTTTTTCAGCGCGCGATCCAGCGACGCCGTGTCACGCAGATCCCCGGTCACATATTCCAGCGGCAAATCCGCGATCGCGCGATTCTGGCTCGACGGCCGCAGCAGAACGCGCACATCCTCGCCGCGCGCAACTAACTGGCGCGCCACATGGCTGCCCAGAAAACCCGCCGCTCCTGTGACCAGCGTCGTCATCAGGCTTGCGCGCCTTCCCCGCAATCGCGCGACCCAGGTTCAGGATTGATCCGCGATATCGACCCGGATCCGCTTCGGGACGCGCGCCTCACCGACCGCGTTGCGACAGTTGCGGTCGCGGTAACCGAACTAAACATCCTTGACAACCGCCGCCACCTGCGATTGAGCAGCCGTTGGCGCGCCGCGATCAACAAGCGCGTTGTCTCCAACGTGTTCGCCGCCGGCACGATCAGATAGCCGTCGAGATCGAGCTGGTGCAGGTGCGCGTGCCGTCTTTCCAGCACACTGAGATCGTCCTGTTCTCCCACAACACTCAGTGCGCAGGTGAGAAATCCCGACAGTTTCGCCCCGCGAATCCCCTGCAGCGCCATACTGTTGCCCGCGACCGACGTTCCCTCAAAGCGAAAAACAAAACGGAACCGGGCCGACGGCTGGAACTCGTGCATGCGACGCCGCACCAACGCACCGCCCGTATGCAGAAAAACCTCGCGCCCGCTGTTTGCCAGCGCGTTCGCAAATCGCGCAATCTCCGGATGCTCCAGCGGCTCCGCTCCGCCGATCCACACAAGCCGCGGCGCGGATTCAACGCTCGGCAGCACCACCGCCGTTGTTTCTTCCTGAGGCGAAAGTTTCAGCACTAAAGGCGCTTGCCCGCGTGCCCGCATTCCACGCGCGACTACACCGAGTTGGAAGTCGGAGGTGAACCTTAGAGGGAACCGCATTGCGGCGCTAGAATCCGCTGCGCAGCCGGAATTCGGCCGGCTGAAATTTCAGCGCACAAAATGGGTCGAGGTCCTGGGCCTGATTGCGGAATCGCGCCAACGCATAGAGAGGGAAAGAATTCCGATACAGGTGATACTTCAAATAGAACACGCACGGAAAGCCCGTGCCAGTGAATTCGTTTTCGCTCCAGGAGCCGTCCGCATTCTGCTGCCCGACCAGATACGTAACCGCTCTCTGGATCGCCGGATCGTTCGTCTCCGCACCGGCCAGCAACCCGATCAAGCCCCAGGCCGTCTGCGATGCGGTGCTGTTCCCCTGCCCCTTCGTCGCCGGCTCGTTGTAGCTGTTCAGCGATTCCCCAAAGCTGCCGTCCACTTTCTGCACCGACCGCAGCCAGCTCACCGCTCGCTGGCAATATTCTTTCGCGGCCAGCGAAACTGTTTCCAGCGACCTCAGCACGCCGCTCGTTCCATAAACGTAGTTGACGCCCCAGCGCCCGAACCACGATCCGTCTTCGCACTGATCCTTCAGCAAGAATCTCAACGCCCGCTGGATCGCCGGATGCTCCGCCGTCCAGCCATGTCTGCCCAGGCACTCCAGCACCCGCGCGGTTACATCGGCGGTCGACGGATCGATCATCGCGTTGTGATCCGCAAACGGAATGTTGCACAGGAATTTCTTGTCGTTGTCGCGATCGAACGCCGCCCAGCCGCCGTCGCGGTTCTGCATGCTCAGCAGCCACTGAATCCCGCGCCGCACCGCCGCCTCCATGCGTACCGGGTCCGAATATTTCACGCGCTGCAATGCCATCAACACAAACGCAGTGTCGTCGACATCGGGATAAAAATCGTTGCGGAACTCGAACACCCAGCCGCCCGGCTCGGCATCCTTATTCTTCACCTGCCAGTCGCCACCACCCAGCACCTGCTTCGACAAAATCCACTCCGCCGCTTTCACTAGCGCCGGATGATCGGGCGCCACTCCCGCTTCCTCCAGTGCCACCATCGCGATGCACGTATCCCACACCGGCGAAACGCACGGCTGCAAGCGAATCGTGTCGCCCTCTTCGATCTCAAACCGCGCAAATTCGCGAATCTCGCGCGACGTCAGCGGATCGTCCGGTCCGTGCCCCAGCGCCATCAGCGCAAAAATCGAATTCATCATCGCCGGATAAATCGCCGCCAGGCCCTCGGTGCGCTCGATATGCTCGAGCAGCCAGGATTTCGCTTCACGCAGCGCCCGCTGCCGCAACGGCTTCCACGGCAGCTTTTCGTAAAGCTTCAGCGCGCGATCCAGCGCCAGGAAGAAATTTCGCCACGACAGAAGCTGATCGCTCCAATCAAAAGCCGCCGTCCGCCGCGATGGATTGGCAAACAACTCGTCCACTCGCGCGTGCGCCGGCAAACGGAAGTCTGGCCGCAGCGCCGACAAAATCGCCATCGGCACCACGATGCCGCGCGTCCACGAAGACATCTCGTAAATGTTCAGGTAGAACCAGTTGGGCAGCAGCATCATCTCCGGCAAAATCGCCGGAACCATTTCCCAACCAAGCGCGCCCACAAGCGCGAGATAAAATCGTACGTAGGAGTTGCTGTGTTCCAGACCACCCAAACGATGCGCGACCTCGCGAGCCCGGACCATATGCGGCGCGTCCGCGGAGTCGCCCACCAGCTTCAATGCGAAATACGCTTTGCAGGTAGCGTTGAGCTCGGAGGGCCCGCCGGGATAAATGTTCCACCCGCCATCAGACAGTTGTTTCCTGCGGACATAATTCGCCAGCTTAGCGATCCGCTTTGGATCCGCCTTGCCCAAAACGTAGAGATAGTAGATGTAGTCGGATTCCAGCGTGCTGTCGGCTTCCAATTCGCCGAGCCAGTAGCCTTCATCGGCTTGCAGCGAAAGCAGGTGATCGGCGCCTCGGTCGATGGACTGCTCCAGCCGAGCGGTCCAGTCCCGTTCGCGCCAAACGGCCGGCGCTGCAGGTGCCGGGCTATCGAGTCCGGTTCGTGTACCAGTCGCCAACGAGCCCCCAAGAGGTTCGTATGCTAACGCACGCTAAATCTTTTGTATTCAGTATGTTCCGGTGCCCTAAAAACACCCCAACCGGGCAGTTACACAAGTACTACTGAATTATCGCTGTCCGGCGGCTACGGGTCAACCGTTAAGATGCTCACAGGTGCCTTGTTCGATGCACGGAATTGCCCTCTGTTGCGACGACTGCGCCGCACACCAGTTCCACAAGCTGCGGCGGAACGGGCTCGCCTTGCCGCTGCACGTATTGCGGCTTGCCCAGAACAAGTTGGCGGGAAATCCCCGCCCAACCGAATGACCTTGCCTCGTCCGTCGGGAGAGGTAGTTCACTTCGCACGACCAGGGCAGAAGCACGATCCAGCTGCAATTTTGCGGAGTCCTTGAAATCCGTTTTTGCTGGATCGAGAACGACCAGGTAGAGTGCGGGCTTCCAGAACTGCAACAAGCTGTTGCTCTCCAGGATCAGGTTGCGAGGCGAGTGAGGCGCCATCGTTTCCACTTGCCCGAGCTCATCGCGCAACAGCGGCAGTCCTTCGGCGAGAAATCCCTGCTTCGTTCTTAGCCAGAAAGAACGGCTCGCGCCAGCCGCGAGAAACCTAGCGCTGTCCGTGCCGGTATCGCTACGCTTTTCCCAACTGATCGCGCAGACATGTTCATCCGGAGCGCAATCGCAATTTTCTCCGTTCTGCGCGCAAACTCCATGCCCATACTGCGTGATCTTTCCAGCAATCCACCCCGCCGCCGGAATGGCCGCGATCAAATCGCACACCAATTGCGTCTTCCCGATACTTCGGGTATGTCCGCCAACGACAATCACCCGCCAATGTTCTAACCCAGCGGCCACAACCGCCGCCTTACCATTCCCTCTTTGGTCGTCATCGGTTCTTCACGCCTTTGTTTCTTACTTCATTACTTCTTCGCTTCCAATTTCTTGATCCTGTCGGCCAACTCCGGCAATTTCGCGTACCAAACGTAGGTCTCTTTGAACTTGCCGATCTCGCGAGCCGGCGTTCCCCACACCGTCTGCCCCCTGCGAATGGTCTTTCCGGTTGGAATTCCCGCTTGCGCTCCGGCAATCGCGCCATCTTCCAGCGTGCAGTGATCCGCAATGCCCACCTGCCCGCCCACCACCACATGATGGCCCAGCGTGCTCGATCCCGAAATCCCTGTCTGTGCCGCAATCACCGTATGTGCCCCAATCTTCACGTTGTGTCCCACGTGTACAAGGTTATCCAGCTTCACTCCTTCTTCGATGCGCGTGTCGTCCAGCGAGCCGCGATCGATCGTGGTGTTTGCGCCGATCTCGACATCATCGCCAATTTCCACTAGTCCTGCCTGCGGAAATTTCCAGTAGCGGCCCTCGCCTGGCGCGTAGCCGAAACCATCCGCGCCGAGCACCGCTCCCGCGTGGATTTCCACGCGATCACCTACGCGAACTCCACCATAAAACGTCACTCGCGGATGAATCCGGCAGTTCGCGCCGATAAAACATCCCGCTGCAATCACGCAATGCGCTCCGACCTCTGTACCTTCGCCAATGTGCACATCCTCTCCGATCACTGCATAGGGCCCGACACACACGTTCGCAGCGATCCGCGCCAGCGGCGCAACAATCGCCGTCGCATGAATGCCGGTCGCGATCGGACACCGATCCAGCAACAACGCCGCGGCCTTCGCGAAGGCCATCTTCGCATTCCGGTGTCGCAGCACGGTCTTTCCCTGCACGGCAATCCCGTCTCCGGCAATCACACAAAGTGCCGCCGAAGCCGACGCCCGCTCGGCATGCTTCGCCGCATCCACGTAAATCAGGTCGTGCGCGCCCGCGCGCTCCGGCGCCGCCACACCGGACACCTCCCGCGCCCCGTCTCCTTCGATCTTCGCCCCGATGGCATCCGCCAGCTCTGTCGCTGTCCGTTTCATCTGCGCTCACCTCAGAAAGTCGTATAGAGGCTTCTCGCCCTTGGGCCGCGTCTTCCACCGCGCATGAACCCATACCCACTGTTCCGGATGCTTCCGGATGATCTCCTCAATCACCTTTGTAAACTTCTGGGTATTCACGAAAACATCGCGTTCCGTGTCGCCCGTTCGCGCAAGTTCCACTGCGGGTTCGAAGCGCAATCGATATTTCGCAACGGCTTGGTCCCAATACGCGTACCCCGGCACCACTGCTGCATCGGTATGCAAGGCTACGCGCGCAAGGCCGGTTGTCGTGCATGCAGGCATCCCGAAGAAATCAACGAACATCCCTTCCTGCGGCATGGTGTTCTGATCCGCCAGAATTCCAACCGTTCCCGAGTCCCGCAGAATCTTGAGCATCGCACGCGCCGATTCATTCTTGTAGATGGGCTGATTCCCCGACAGGCGTCGATATTGATTGATCAACGTATCGACGCGCAGGTTGTCGAGCGGCCTCGCCATATAGCGCAGGGGAAATCCGTACAGTGCATGCGCAAAAGAGGAAAGCTCCCACCCTCCGATATGCCCCGTCAGGTACAGCACGCCTTTCCCGCGGCGGTGCGCGGCCAGAAAGTTCTCGTGCCCATCCAGGACCACAATCTGGTCGATGTTTTCGTCCGTGTACTTCGGCAGGCGTGCAAATTCCGCGGCCATCCAACCCAGATTCCGCAACATCCCGCGAGTCGCGGCGTTCCGCTGCCCAACGGTCCAGTCGGGAAACGCCAGCCGCAGATTGAATTCTGCCGTTCGCCGCAGCCTTGGCAGCAGCGCGTACAACACGCGCACCACAAACACGGCGAACCCGCGCGCCACATTGCGCGGCAGGCTCCCAAGCAACTTCAGTGCTATCCAAGCTGCGTAGTATTCGAGCGATTCCATCACGATCTCATCGGGTTGAAACGCCAAAACTGCGGCGCGCGACAGTATGCCTTCTCCACCGTTGAGCCGCCACCACCCTGGCGCGGCGATTTCTCGCTGCGCACTCATGCTAGACTCGCCGCGTGGAGTCTCCCTCGCCCACTCCGTCACACGCCAATCCGCGGCCGAAGACCTCTCGCACCCCTGCCATTCTCTGGACCATTCTCATCTGCGCGACGCTCTACGCGTGTTACTTCACGCACCTGGATGCGGTCGGCCTGGTCGGACCCGACGAACCTCGCTACGCGTGGATCGCGCGCGACATGGCTGAATCCGCCGACTTCATCACCCCGCGTCTCTACGGCAAGCCGTGGTTCGAGAAACCACCTCTTTATTATTGGAGCGCCGCGCTCAGCTTCAAGCTCTTCGGCATCAGCGAAACATCCGCACGCCTGCCGAGTGCAGTGTTCGCTCTGCTCGCCACATTCGCGATAGCCTGGCTCGCCTTTCGCATCTACGGAGCCGAAACCGCTCGGTGGATACTGCTTCTCTTGCCGACCTCGGCCGGCATGATCGGCTTTTCCCACGCCGCGGCGACCGACATGCCGTTCGCCGCAACTCTGACGATGGCGATGCTTCCCGCTGCTGTTCTTCTCGGGCTGATCCCGGCGTCGCGACTCGAACGGACAAGTTCTTCCTCGTATACTTCATCAACTTTGCTGATGGGCGTCTTGCTCGGCTTTTTTCTCGGCCTGGCAACTCTGGCCAAGGGTCCAGCCGCGATCATTCTCTGCGCTGGCGCGGTTTTCTTCTGGGCGCTATTGACCAAACGCTGGCGCGACACGATCCGCCTTCTTCATCCCTCTGCGATCATCTCGTTCGGGGTCACAGCACTTCCCTGGTACATCCTTTGCGCCATCCGCAACCCCGATTTCTTCCGCGTCTTCATTATCGAACACAACTTCAAACGCTTTTTGACTCCTGAGTTCCAGCACATCCAGCCCTTCTGGTACTACACCGGCATCATCCCGATCGCGTTCCTGCCGTGGACCGCCATACTGCTTTGGGCACTGTTCGCCGGAGTGAAACACCTTCGGCGAGGACCTCTGAGTTCATCCACGATCTTTGTGCTTTGCTGGTCGGTTTTCTGTATTGCTTTTTTCACAATCTCAGTATCCAAACTTCCGGGCTACATTCTTCCGGCTGTTCCACCGATCGGATTGCTGCTCGCTCGCGCTTGTACGTTTCTCGCCCCATCCAAACGCTGGCCGCTCGCGCTTTCGTCTTTGCTATTTTCCGCCTTATGCACAGCGGCATTTCTCGCTTCGTTGGACAACTCTGAGCGCTTCCTGCGCAACGCCGTCGCATTCAAGCCCGTGATCGTTCTTGTTCTGCTCCTGTTTATTGTCGCTAATCTTCTCTTCGGAATTCTCCTGGCTTTCCGCCTTCGCAGTGCAGCCTTGATCGCCGCAGTCCTTCCCTTCTTTCTGGCCTTTCGGGGATTCGGCGCCATGACGCAATTCACGCCGTTGTCTGTTTTGTCGTCGCGCTACATCGCCGATCAGGTTCGAGCTGATCAGATGCCTTTGGCACAGTTGCGATCGTTCAAACTTAGACGGGCAACTCTGTACGGTGTGAATTTTTATCTAAGATTAGAGTTGCAGGAATGGAACCGAGATCCCTCCGACGAAGTCTATGTGCTCACCGAAGGCTTGCATTGTTATAACAAACCGGCGCAAATGAATTGCGACGATTTATGGATCGAGCAGGAACGTCTTGACGTTTTTGACGTGCTGCATCTGACGCCGAAAAAATAGTCAGACGATAGACTCTTACTTCGCCGCGTGCCCTGTAGCCGGCAACTTTAGCAGGAAGAAACTCACGACGCGGTTTTCGTAGGCGCGTTTGTCTTCGTCACCCATGTTCGCGAAATTTCCGTGACCGATCTGGGCCTGATCCTTCGGCTCCGGCGCCTTCAAATAAAGCTGCCGGGTGATGTCGCCCAGTTCCGGATCGTCCGCCGCCGAAATGAACAGCTTGGCCACGCCGTCCAGCGTGCTCATTTTCCTTGAATTCGACAGCGGCAACTCTCCGCGATACTGCCGGTTGAGCCAATCGAAACTGAACTGCGCCGAACGTGCCATTAACGGAAATCCGCCTAAGCCCTGCTGCTCCACACCC
>Ga0307471_100000658_pt1 | contig 17906 bp, 10 predicted proteins | sample atmos_gasesAM3C__2_FD_204566 | JGI IMG/M metagenome (GOLD analysis project Ga0307471, IMG submission 204566) | Hardwood forest soil microbial communities from Morgan-Monroe State Forest, Indiana, United States - atmos_gasesAM3C_515 | ecosystem: Environmental > Terrestrial > Soil > Temperate...
TCATTTGGCTGTTCATAAGGACTACGTGATCTGGGAGCAAGCTACAATTTATGGGATAAACTGCATATAAATTCGCTTCTTTAGGTTCTGGTACGACAAAAGAAATAAAGAAGTTAGCTCAATCCTTGCAAAGCCAACATAAATCATAGATTGGAAAGCACGTTGCACGGAAGGGGGCGAGTTAGGCCGTGTGTCGGGCCTTCTCATGCTATTCCGAAGTCATTCGTTTATGGGGGGGCGATTGCTATGAATTCTACGGCGGGGAGATTCTCCCTGGTTTCTGTATTGTCGCTCGGGGTTGCTTTGGCTTTTCTCACGACCGCACTGACGGTCGAACCTGCTCGAGCAGACAACCTTTATGCGAGCATCCGGGGACGCGCGTTAGACCAAGCTGGGGCACAGATGCCCGGTGCGAAGGTCACAGTTACCAACGTTGCGACCGGGATTTCGTCAACAGCGACGACCAGCGGCGAGGGCACGTATAATTTTCAACAGCTAGCGATTGGCGACTATAAGCTCACTGCCGAAAAACAGGGCTTTCGCACCTTTTCGGTTCCCAAAATCCATTTGGAGGTGAACCAGGAGTTCGTGCAGGACATTAAAATGGAGGTGGGCCAGGTTTCCGAGACGGTGACCGTGGAGGCCAATCTGACTCAGGTCAACACAACCTCAGCACAACTTGGGACTGTGGTAAGCGCGAGTCAGATCGTGGACATTCCGCTCATTAACCGCAACTGGACGAATTTGCAGCAGATCCAGCCGGGCGTCGTGGCTGCAGCCGACGGACGCGGCAACTTCGCCACGAACGGCAGCGAAACACAGCAAAATAGCTATCTCATAAATGGAACCGACACGAATGACCTTCCGTTAAATACCCCGCTCATCATTCCCAGCCCCGATGCGATTGAAGAGTTCCGCATGGTGACGAACGTAATCAACCCAGAATACGGACGAAACTCCGGCGCGGTCATCAACGCTATCACGAAGTCCGGCACAAACGAGTTTCACGGGACAGGATTTAACTTTTATCGTGACACGTTTCTGAATGCGAAGAACTTTTTTGCCACGAAGGCACAGATCTTTCACCAGAACGAATTTGGAGGCACGTTAGGGGGGCCCATATGGAAGAATCACACATTCATCTTCTTCTCCTATCAGGGTATCCGGAACCGCTCGCCCCAGAACGGAGGAAATGTCAAGGTGTTCACCCAGGCTCAGCAGGCGGGCGATTTTAGCGTCTCTGACTTTAATGGCACGCCTCCGACATCCACAACTTCGGGGGTAAATCCCGGCACGTCACCCTTTCCTTTGTTTGGCGATGCCAATTCGCCGTGTCCCGTGTCCGGCGGTACCCCCTGCCCAGCCGGGACCTTTTATGGCAAAGCGTACACGCCTGCCGGCGCACTAATCACCAACGGACTGTTCAGCACGGGCATCATTCCCACAGAAGACTTCAACCCGCTCTCAGCGAAGCTAATGTCTCAGTTTATCCCGTTACCCAACGTGGGGAGCAATTTCCACTTTAGCCCGATTCAACCCACAAGCCAGAATCAATACCTGGGACGGATCGACGAACACCTGACCACCAACGACATTCTCTGGGGCGACTGGTTCTGGCAACATCAAACGCAAACACAGGAACTGCCCTTCACGGGGGCCACGTTGCCAGGCTTCGGAGCCCAGTCGATTTCGACGGATAATCACGGGACAGTTAGCTATACCCATATCTTCAACGACCACATGCTCAACGAGCTGCGCGGCGGCTATACGCGTTTGAATTTTGTGGCGGTGAGTCCTCAGAAAGCGGTTCTGCCGAGCAGCTTCTGCGCGAGCAATGCAAGTTATGTGGGCGGCAGCGGAAACATGTGTTTCAACATCACTCCCCAGGACCCCGCGGGAGCGGGGCTGCCCAAGATGACGGTGCAGGGCCTATTTACATTGGGCTTCTCGAACAACGGGCCGCAGCCGAGAATTGACCAAACCTATGAAGCAACGGACAACTTCTCAGTGACATCCGGCCACCACGCTTTAAAGATGGGATTTGACATGCGGCGCTTTCAGGTCTTCAACCCGTTCTTTGCAGCGAATAACGGCAATTACGCCTTTCAGAATTCCAACGCGCCGTTTGGCACCGGGAGTGCCGGGTTGGATTTTCTGCTCGGCATTCCGGCGAGCTACGTCCAGGGCAGCGGGGCTGTCATCGACGCCCGGAACCAGCAATATTATAGCTATTTTCAGGATGAGTTTAGGATCCGCCCGAACCTCACGCTTACCTACGGGATGGGTTGGCAGATTGACACCCCCTTTCAAGACCTTTTTGCGAATGGGCACAGCTTAATTAACTTCAACCCCACGCAGCAATCCACGCTCTTCCCGCAGGCGCCACTGGGTGTGGTATGGCAGGGAGATCCGGGTGTTCACGCCACCGGGACCGCGCATGTATGGCGAAACTGGGGACCCCGGTTTGGCTTTGCCTACAGCCCGGATGGGGGGGGCAAGCTTACTGGTGGACCTGGGAAGACGAGTATCCGTGGCGGTTACGGAATTTATTACAATCGTTCGGAAGAAGAGCAGACATTGCAGACTCTGACAGCTCCTCCGTTTTCCATTACTTCCACGGGTGCATCGAAGCCCGGATTTGCCAATCCGTATGCGGATATAAGTACGGGAGCCACGGCGACGAATCCCTTCCCATTCTCGCCGCCTGCTCCTTCCCCTAGTCTTAGCTTTGCTCCGTTTGAGCCAATCTATAACGGGATCGCTTTTCAGGACGCGGCAACGGTGAGTCCCATGGCGGAGAACTTCAGCTTGACGCTCGAGCGCCAGCTTCCCGGATCTTCCATCCTGTCTATCGGGTATGTCGGAGCGGTTGCCCATCATCTTACCCGGGGTATTCCCTTGAACGTTCCGACGTCCCCAGCGGCGGTGCAATCCTACTGTGCGGCGGGCGGGCAAGGATGTGGGAGCCCCGATTTCTCGCTCTGGCAAGATGCTCCGCAGTTGTTCCGGTATAACCCGCTGGTCTATGGCCCGATAGACGACATCACGACTTCGGGCAACTCGCGGTACAACTCGATGCAGATAAGCTGGAACAAGCACATGTCCCACGGGCTACAGATGCTTGTTGCCTATTCTTATTCCCATTCGATTGACAACACGTCAGGGTTTGAAGCGAGCTCTTTTGGCGGTGGTGGCTTCGGCGCCCAAAGCTCCGAGCGCGCGGCGAACCCCTATTGTGCCTCGTGCGACTACGGCAGGTCGATCTTCGACGCGAGGCATCGGCTGTCCATCAGCTATGATTATTACATCCCGAGCATACGGAAACTGAGTTTCTTCCACGGTGCGCCGAGCAAGATCTTTGACGGCTGGATGGTGGCGGGAATCACCACGTTCCAGACGGGCTTCCCGCTCGACATCGTTGACAATAACTTGAACTCGGGATTCTGTATGTTCCAGATTTCTGATTTTGCATGCCCGGACGTTCCGAACACCGCCGGGGCGGTTCAATACGGTAATCCCCGGACGTTTTCCCCGCTTGTTCCGGCCAATCAGGGTGGAGATGGCACAGCGACAGTCTCGAATGCGTGGTTCAATGCGGCTCCGTTTACGCAAGAAGCTCCCGGAACCATCGGCAACGTCGGGCGAAACAGTCTGCGGGCGCCAGGCATCAACAATTTTGACGTGGGTCTGTACAAGAACACGAGCTTTACCGAGCGGATGACGCTACAGCTTCGCATCGAATTCTATAATGTGTTTAATCATACTCAGTTCACAGCCGCGAACGGTGGCATTGACAATGGTTTCGGAGACGGAGCGAGCTTTGGAGAGGTATTCAGTGCAGCAGCGCCGCGCCTGATTCAGCTTGCTGCAAAGTTCACTTTCTAGCCTTAGAACGGCCTTGCCGAGCAAAAGGCGTTCCGGGTGCCGGGACGCCCTTTTTGCTTTCTGGATTCGGCCCGTTTCTGAATTTCTCGGGTCGCCTTCAGCAAACCACGGTTGTGAGGATTACCGGTCTCGGACGCGCTCTTACCGCAGCCGCCCTGGCGGATCGGCGGGGGCCGGCATGCGGGCGGACCTACTGTTTCCCGGCGCATTTGCCGAGACTTTGGCGGGAGCGGGATTCGGCAGGCCGATGCCCGTGTTGAGCCCAAGATGATCCTTCCCGCACGCGGGGCAATAGCCCTTGCCCGTGTCTTCATCGCGCAGGCTGGCCAGTTCGTAGCAGCTGCAGATGCAATCGCAATAGCCGGTTTCCGAAGCGGTTTTGATGGGAACGAGAGCCATGAAGCTCCTTCTAGGGCCAGATAGTACGATGCCCCCGGATTCGATGCAAGCCGGGGCAGATGAGCATAGATGAGCATTCGGATTTTTTTGCTGCTCCCGGCGCTATAGGTTCCGGAGGTGTGCCAACCGGAACGGGGAACCAAGGTGTTCGCGCAATTCAATCCAATGCTGCTCCGGGATGGACAGGAAAACTTTCACTACCTCCGGATCGAACTGGCTGCCGGAGCATCGCCTGATTTCCTCCCGGGCGTGTGGCATCGGGAGTGCCCGCCGATACGGCCGGTCGCTGATCATGGCATCGAGCGAGTCGGCGATGGTGAAGATACGCGCCCCCAGCGGAATCTGATCACTTCGCAGGCCCCGGGGATAGCCAGAGCCGTCAAAAAACTCCTGGTGCGCGAGCACAATTTCCGCGGCATCGCGAAGAAATGGGATGCGAATCAGCATGTTGTAGCCGATTTCGCAGTGTGTGCGCATGATTTTTTTTTCCTCGTCGGTAAGCGGGCCGGGCTTTCGCAAGATGCCATCGGGAATGGCCATCTTGCCGATATCGTGGAGAAACGCGGCACGGGCCAGAATCGGCAAATAGGTATCCGGAACCGGCATGGTCTTTGCAATGGAGATGCAGAACGCGGTAACACGCTGGCAATGGCCCTCAGTTTCCGCGTCCTTCAAGTCCAGCGCGCTGCCAAGGGCCTCCAAAGTGTCGTCGTAAGACTGTTCGAGCTGGTCGAGAGCCTCTTGGAGCCGCGCGGTGCGATCTTCCACCTGCTGCTCGAGATCGCGTTGATATTTTCGGTTTTCGTTGACGAGCCGACGATGCTGCAGCGCGCGGCCCACGCCCAGGAAAAGCTGGTCCTTTTCAAAAGGCTTCAAGATGTAGTCGTAGGCGCCGCGACGGATGGCTTCGAGCGCCGTGGAGATGTCGTGGATCGCCGTGACCATAATGACGGGCACGTCGGGGTCAAACTCACGCACCCATTCCAGAAGCTTGATGCCATCCATCTCCGGCATGATCATGTCGCTCAAAATCAGGTCGGGAGTGGTGCGTCTGATGTGTTCTTGCGCAACGCGGCCGTTGTGCGCCACCGTGCAGCGGTAGCCTTTGGATTCGAGCATCGTCGAAACGACTTCTCGAATTGCTTCTTCGTCGTCCACGACAAGTATGTTCTCAGTGTCCAACCCGGTCAGCTCCAAGCACACATTATAAGTGACGGCACACCTTGCTGTCCGGCTGCTTGCCCTGTCGGGAAATAGCATGTTAGCGTCAAACAGGCCGTCCATCCAAAGTTTCTCGCCGCCCGCCCATGATTCGGGCACCTTGAGCACCTTAGTGATGGCACGTCCAGCCGGAAGGCGGCGCATCGTGTTGGAGAACCAAGGCCTGCTCGGGATCGCTTTCTTCGAAGCCAGTGCCTTCGTCATTCTTCTGGTACTTTTTCCGCTTTTCCGCCGCGAACAGCATGGAGGTTATTTCCGCTTCTGGCATGCCGGGTGGTTCTGCTTCACGTTTTCGGCGGTCTTTGAAGTGATTTTCCTTGCGCGGCCGCTGGCTGGATTACATCTAGCTTGTCTGGTGACCCACACCGCCGCGGTACTGCTTTTCTTGGTGGCCGCCGTAAATCGTGTGGCCAGTCCCGACCGGCGGTATTTGGCGCTCCCGGTTATCACTTTCGTTCTGGCAGTGGTTTATTACGTGGAAAGAAGCGGACCCCAGCGATTTGCCTCCGTGCACTGGGGAACCGTTATTGTGGAAAGCATCGTTTGCCTGGCCGCCGGTTTCCTGCTTTTGCGATCCCCGTCCACACGGAGAGGGCACGGTTTGCAGCTTCTTGCGGGTGCGTTTCTCCTCCTTGGTCTGCATGGCCTCGATCGGCCGCACTGGCCGCAGCATCCCTACTTTTTGTTGCGCATCTCCTTCGATCACATTCTGGGAGTAGCCCTGGGCATTGCTATGGTGGTTGTGGTTCTCGAGAGTGAGCGGACACGAAGTGAAGAGTTAAACGATAAGATGCGCCGGTTGTCGCTCCTGACCGCGGCTACCACGCAGACTCTTTCCGTGCAGGACGTAATCGACCAGGTGCTGACGCAGTTGGTGGGAAGTTTAGACGCCACGCACGGCATCGTTTGCCTCAAGGAGGGAGAGGGCAAGGATACGCAACTGGTAGCCCGCTCTTCGGTGGGCTACGAACCGCAGTTTCTTGCGAAGTACAGCAAGGTTTCCGCCTCGGAACCTTGGGCCCAGCGTGTATTGAAAGAAGAATGTCAATTCCTGGAATCGCAAGATGAGTGGGATCCGGCTGCGCAAAAACGGCTGGACGAAGCAGGGTTGAAGTCGCTGGTGACGCTTGCGCTTCCCGGGGAAGATGGGGCTTTGGGTGTCATTGCCATCGGCGCTACCGAACGCCGGCGCTTCGCTCCCGGCGAACTTTCCTATCTCGTGAATATGGCCAACCTGCTCGGGATGACGCTGGAAAATGTTCGTTTGTTTGAGCAGGTTGCCACCGTGCGCCGCCAGTGGGAATACACGTTCGACTCTATCGGTGACCCCATCCTGGTTCACGATGCCCAGGGGCGCATCTTGCGGAGCAACCAGCGATTGCGTCAATTGCTGGGCCGCGAACGCGAGGCTATGGTCGGTTGGAGTGTTGCTGAGCTTCTTCCTGTCAAAAACGCGGCCTACAAGGTTTGCGCGTATTGCGAGGGAGTTGCCGGCGAGGGAGACAATCCAGACCCGTGGCTTCCCGGATATTTTCTCGCGTCCAACTCAAGGTTCGCCGATCCCAGCGGACGGGACCTTGGCACCGTCCATGTCCTGAAAGACATTACCGAGCGAAAGCGCGCAGAAGAGAAATATCGAACGCTCGTCTCCAACGTACAGGAAGGCGTGTTCATTTCCACGCCACAAGGCCGGTTTCTTGACTTTAACGACGCCTTGTTGCGGATGTCGGGCTATGAGAGCCGCGACGAGTTAATGGCCATCGACATTCCGGGGGCGTTCTATAAAAATCCTGCCGACCGGGAGCGACTCAAGCGACTCCTAAACGAGCACGGCGCGGTGGCGGACTTCGAATTTGAAATGCGGCGCAAAGACGGCGAAGTGCGCACCATGCTGGAGTCCTCCATCACCGTGCGGGACGCCGGCGGAAACGTCACTGCTTACCAGGGATTCCTTCAGGACATCACCGAACGCAAGCAGGCGGAACTGGAAATCCGCAGGCGCAACCGCGAGCTCATGGTGCTGAATTCCATCGCCCAAACACTTACGGAATCGCTGGATCTTACCGATTCGTTGCACCGCACGCTACGCCAGATGGCCGAGCTTTTCAGCCTCGACGCCACCTCGCTTTACCTCTTTGATGCGAGCGGCACAAATTTGCGGCGCGTGGCGGCCGCCGGCCATCGCTCCGAATACTCGCGCCATTTTCCCGCGGTTTCCGTGAAGCCGGAGTTGCTGCAGCATATCAAGGACGCGCATGCAACCTTTATCTCCGCTCAGGGCCTCCCGGTGCCGGCGGTTTTTCGCGATGCGCAAATCAAAGAAGGAATTGCCACCGCTTACATTGTGATTCTTTGGTCCAAGGACCGCGTGATCGGCGGTCTCGTCGTGGGAACGCGCACTCCGCGCGAGTTTTCCCCAGCCGACGTGAACTTGCTCATTGCCGTCGGCAGTCAGATTTCCAGTGCGATCGATCGTTCTATCCTCTACGAAGAAACTCGCCAGGCTTACGAAAACCTCCGCCGGACACAGGAACAATTGCTTCACAGCGAAAGACTTGCCGCGGTGGGTCAGCTCATCTCGGGTGTCGCCCATGAGCTGAACAATCCGCTTACCGCCATTCTTGGATATAGCCAGCTGCTGACCTCCAGCGGGCAATTGGGGCCGCAAGGCGTCGAATATTCGGAAAAACTGTACAAGCAAGCGCAACGCACCCACCGCATCGTGCAAAATCTCCTGAGCTTCGCCCGCCAGCACAAGCCCGAGCGAATTCCCGTGAAGATGAATCAGACTCTTGAGGAAACTCTCGCGCTGCGGGATTACGATTTGCGCATGAACAATATTCGTGTTCACCTGGATCTGGCGAGCGATCTCCCGGTGACGGCGGCCGACCCTCATCAGTTGCAGCAGGTCTTTCTAAACATGGTGAACAACGCCGCTGACGCCATCTTGGAGCGCTCGACCGAAGGTGATCTTTGGGTTCGCACCGCAATGGAGGGCGAGCGGCTGATCATCGAATTCACCGACAGCGGCCCCGGAGTGAAGGACCCTTCTCGTGTTTTTGATCCGTTCTACACGACAAAGCCAGTTGGAAAAGGAACCGGCCTCGGCTTGAGCATCTGTTACGGGATTGTTACGGAGCACGGAGGAACGATTCGTGTGCGGAACGTGCCCGCGGGAGGGGCTTGCTTCATTATCGAACTGCCGTGTCAGTCTGTCGCGCCATCGGGTTCTCAATTGGGCTCGCCCAATCCCGATCCTGGAAGGAGCGCGCACATCCTCTTGCTGGATCACGACGAGTCCGTTCTGGAAGCCGTGAGTACCTTCTTGCGCGGCCGCGATCATCACGTCCACGCGGCCAGGAACCTGGAGGAGGCGCGCGCTGTGCTCGAACGGCAGGACCTTGACTTGATTGTGGCCGACTTTCAGCTAGCGGACTCTTCCAATGGGGGTGGTCTGGAGAGTTGGCTGGCTCAGCATAAGCCCGTTCTTTCTCGAAAGTTGATCTGGATGTGTGCGGTTGCGCCTGCGGGTGAGGCCGCGGAAAGAATTGGCCAAAGCAGTACGCGGATTCTGCAGAAACCCTTCAAAGTGAGCGAACTGCTGGCCGCGGTGGATGAACTGCTTCTAAATAGGATCGATGCGGCGCCGATCGGGCGATGAGACCATCTCCGCTACCATCGCGGCGCGCTCGGCCAGCTTTCTTATGGTTTCTTCCAAGCGAACACTGTAGCCGCTGAGCAAATCGCTGAGATCACTGATTTGCGGGAGTGGTGTGAAACCGGCCCACACGCTTAGGCGAATCACCCGATATCGCCACAGGAAGTTCCACGTCAAAACTACTCTTTCCAGTTCTTGCCCGCCGGCGACTGCCGGGGAGAGCGCCGCGACAATTCTCGCGGTGCGCAGAAGCCTTTGGAGTTCCGCCTGCAAAGCAGAAAGGTAAGCCAGGGCGACGTTCCGGCGCTCTCTCTGCATTCGCCGCAACGCCTCCCGAGGGATTCTTTTCGAAGCAAACTCCAAGTCCGCAGGCGCCAGCGCTCGCCGGATCTGCGGCAAGTGCGTGACATGGCTCCCCTGAAGGTCTTGGGGAATCGCGGAGGATGGGGAAGGGACGGTATGGCCCTTTGGGTTTCGCAGCGACCAAACGAATGCGACAAAGAGAAGCGCGAGGATTGCGAGGAAAACGTAGAAAGCGAGGCTCAAGTCTTTTCTCCCTCAGCGCGCCAGAAATGGCCCAATTGCTCGTCGAGAGCCTTCAAGCGAGCGTTGATCGCGGGAGACAGCAAACGATAATGATCTTCCGGAAGCAGTTGCGGTTGCGACCGTGCCTTTTGCGGATCGAGACGCAAGGCCCACCCCCACAGCAGCGCGCTCGTAAGAAAGGCGATTGCTCCGAGTAGGTTCCAGAAGGTCGCGTATCGCTGCAACCAACGCTCCAAGATGCTGTCATTCAGAACCTGGGAGCAAGAGTAGAGGAAAAAGCCAATGGCTAGAAAGCGAGCTGCCGGCTCGATAACAACCTGGTAGTAGCGAGCAAACACCAGCAGCGCAAGGATGGCAACTGCTATCGCCAGCTCGATACTGCGATCCGCAGTCAAAACGAACAACTGCCAATGATTTGCCGCAACTGCCCAGGAGTACGCTAGGACTAGGGCAGCCACCGCAACCGACAGCCGCCAACCCAACCCCCAGATTCCCCGGTACTTCGCCAGCACATGCCGACAAACCTCGGCCACGGAAAGGGCCCGCGCTAGGACTACCATGCCCTGGGTTCCCCAGGCTATTTTGTACAAAGTGGCCGAACCAAAACTCCATCGCTGTAGGCTTGCGAAAATGATTACGGCTTGAGAAAGATTCAGCAGAGCGTAGAGGAGAAAGCAGGGATAGATGCGGTAGTTCTTGCGGTACAAGAGCAAAAAGACCAGAGCTAAATTAAAGGAGAAACTCAAGCCCCACAGGACTTGTTCGAGAGTGCCAATTTCGGACATTGCGGCGCATAGTACCATCCCGCTGCCTCCCGGCAAACAGATAGTTCGTACGCGCCCGGTAATGTCCGAAATTTACTCGAGCGATAGCATTCGGGCAAGCGAACTCCCTCAAGCGAGCGTCACGGCACGTACGCGTTCAGCATCGCTGGGGCTTGGGGGGGCGGCGCCAGTGGTGGCAACGGGTTGCCATCAGCTACAGCAGGTTTACTTAGGTTTACTTCGGTTTACTTAAGTTTACTTGCATTGTCTTTGCCAATACTCGACCCGGGCAGTACGATAAAAGCAGTCAAAAGCAAAAGAATCGACAGGATCACTCGTTTTCCTCATAAAGGGACCCTCCTCGACTCGCACACTGAGGGTTCTCGCAGGGGTTGGAAGAGTCGGAAAATGTTCTGATTTCGGAACAGCAGGGCCTATGGAAGCACTGAGTAAACTTCAGCAGGCCCGCAGAGTGGTTCAGGACTTTACTCTGAATACGCTGGCGGGAATTGAGGGAGCGTTCGCAAGGCTCGTCTACGTGGCTTCCCTGCGGGATCTAGCGAGCGGCCGGTATGAGCACCAGGGGTTGGCGGCGCTGTACCCGGAGGGAGCCGTGCATCAAGCCCTGGAGTTATGTCACGAGCAAATTTTCGAGCGGATCTTGGAAATGCCGCTAGAAAAACAACTGGAAGATTTGCGCGATTGTCTTTCGGCCATGGAAGGAGGGCTCGCAGCCGTCGTTTCACACTGGCGGCAACTGGAACCTTACCGCGTCCTCCTGCCCGAAAACGCCCCCGATTATCTCAAGGAACTCTTTTTCTCTAATCTTCGGGCTCTGTTGGAGATTCTCCACGAGGCGTGTACCTCGGCCCGTTCGGACGCGTGACAATCCCCGCAACCTGGCCGACACACCACATAGATTCTCAATGTCCGCCAGCCGGCTGATGTGGGAGAATGAAATCCGGGCGCCCCAGTTTTTCGCCGGCTTGCCTCAGACGAAGCCCCGGTTGCGTCAGCTTTCCCCCCTACCAGGTGGCCACGCACTGCTCAGGGCACCACAGAATTGCCTGGGTGCTAAAAAGTCGGAAAAAATCCGCTTTGGGTTCCTTTCAACTTGGACGGTTAGGGCTCGCTCGTAGTGGCAGTTCTGCCGCCCGCTTTCAGGCCCGAGCGGCACAGAAATTCTGATTCTGCTATTCTGCTGGAGATATGGACTCGCTAGGAAAACGGGCGCGGGGCGCCCTGCTGGCTCTGGTTCTTGGTCTTGGCTGCAGTTTTGGCGCAGCACAAACACGTGGCCAGGACAGCTCTGCCGCTGCCTCTCATGCGGCTTCCAAATCGGCAAGCGACGCCGCCTTCCTCGCTGCCGCCGACGAAGTGCTCCAGGAGATGAGCGAAATCACCGGCCTGAAACTGATCACTCCGCTAAAGAAATCTCTGCGCTCCCGCGAGGAAATTCGCGCCTATGTGATTAAGCAGATGAACGAGGAAAAGAATCCCGCCGAGCGTTACGCAGACGCGCGTACCGCCGAAGCCTTTGGTCTGCTCCCCAGGGGGTTTGACCTGGATACTTTCATGGTCAACGTGCTTACCGAGCAGGTCGAAGGGCTCTATGATCCCAGGGCCCAGGAGTTTTACATTGCTGATTGGAGCCCGCCCGGTGACCAGCGCATGGTCATGGCCCATGAATTGACCCATGCGCTCGAGGACCAGCATTTCCACATCGAAGCGTGGAGCCGTGCGGCGCGTCCCAATGAAGACGCGGAACTCGCGCGTGACGCCGTGCTTGAAGGCAGCGCCATGGCCGCCATGGTGGACTACCTGATGCTCGGGACCGGCCGCTCGCTCAAAGACCTGCCGGAGTTCGATCCGTCGATGCTGCTCGGCGAACTGGAGAGCACGCCGACGCTCAAGAGCGCGCCGCCCTTTCTTAAAGACGCGCTGATCTTTCCCTACATCAGCGGGCTGAATTTCTCGGCGGCGATACTGAAGAACAGCGGTTGGCCGGTGCTATCCGGTGTTTTTGAAAAGCCTCCGGTCTCCACGCAACAGATCTTGCACCCTGGCTTGTACAAATCCGGCAGGACTCCTTCGACGGTTTCGCTCCCGTCGTTTGAAAAGATGCTTGGCAAGGATTGGGCCAAGCTCGATGAGAACATCCTGGGCGAATTTGGCTGGAAAGAAGTTCTGAAACCATTTCTGGATGACGACCGCGCCAAGGCCTTGGCCGCCGCATGGGATGGCGACCGTTACGCGACCTATGAGCAAAAAGAGACCAAGAAGCTGATGCTCGTGACCCGCCTGCACCTCGATAGCGAAATGCACGCAGACCGTTTCTTCGGGCAGTATTCCGAAGCACTGGAGAAAAAACATTCGGAGCGCTCGAATCTGATGCGGCGCCCGAACTTCTTCCAGTTCGACACACCCGACGGCGGCGCTTTCCTCTACTGTTTTGGCGACAGTTGCGTAACCCTCGAAGGCGCGACGCGCAGGCTTTTTGATGCTTTCACCAAAGCGCTCGATTGGCCTTCGGCTCCGCCGCCCCCGGAGCACCCCGGCGCGGTGCCCGCGAAGACCGCGGCGGCGCTTTTCTTTCCAGCCTCGCCGACCGCTCGATAAAGCGTTTCTCCTGCCGCGCGAACCTGGATGCCAGATAGGGATCGTGTGAATTGCCGAAACAGGCAGTGCGCTCGCGCCTGAGTTTGGCAAGTCCGAGTTTTGTGTATTCCAGAGCGCGCGGGAAATCTTTGGCCCGGCGTTCGTAATAGATAGCCAGCTGTTCACACGCGTGAACTTCATCCTGGGAGTCCGCAACCATTTCCTCCCAGATTGCGGCGGCGCGCTCGTGTTCGCCGCGCCGCTTGGCCATCCGTGCAAGTTCCTTCCGTGCCCTGGCACGAACGTCCTGAGGCAGCCCGATAGCCAGGGCCTGCGCGCAGGCGATTTGAGCGCGCGAGGAATCTCCGCGGCGCTCGAAGAAACGAGAGAGTCCAAACAGATCGAGGCTTTCGTATTCCTCAAAGCGGCCCGCGGAGTCGGAGAGCATGGCATTGATTTTTCCGAACAGAGCTGCCAGCCCGCGCAGGTCCATCTGGTTGTGGCGCACAACTCCGGCTAGCGGGCCCAGCGGTCCGCCTCGCAAGTAATCGAAGTAATGCTGCGGGATCAGGGCGGAATCGACATCATCTTTGCGGTGCCAGCCCAGCCCCTCTCGATCGAGGACGCGGCGTTCGAGGTCCATCAATCGCACGCTGCCAAGCCGCAGCTTCCACAGCGCGCGGGCGGGATGCAGCAGGTCCAGATGCGCGGCCAGCTTGGGCGCCACGATTGAGCGCGTCATCGCAAAACGGTTTTCAAGCAGCGGCCAGTCAAACGATTTCCCATTAAACGTAACAAGCACGGGCCGTTCGGTGATGCGCACCGCAAGTTCCTGGAGTAGCGAATATTCTTCCGTGAAATCTCGCATAAAAAACTGCTCGACCTCGAATCCCCCGGCATCCCACCACCCGAGCCCGATGAGAAAGGCGTAGGTGCCGGTTCCTCCCGCGAGACCGGTTGTTTCCGTATCGAGGAAGAGCCATCTCGATGGATCCCCGAGCGTCGCTCGCGTTTTTCTTGAAGGAGACTCATCGCGTGTGCGCGAGAGAAGCTCCAGGCTGACGTCGGACGGCTCAGCATATTCCGGTGTGGAATACCAATTTCGAATCGCGAGATGCTCGCCGAAATGATTCCGCACCACGCCTGCGCCGAGGAGTTGCAGAAGCCTATCTTCTTCATCGGGAGCGCGCAAAGCAGGCCTGTCTGGCCGCGCGGCGGCTGGCCGCGCCGGTTCGAGCGCTCTGAGCCGGGAAAACCTGTCGGCGGTTCGAGGCATCTAGGCACACAAGCAGTCGAGAATGGCCAGCGCCGCTTCCTTGGCGCGCGGCGCGAGACCCCCCGGTGGCCCAACACAGGAAGGGCATCCCCATTCGCATTCGCAGGAGGAAATCAGCTCGCGCGTCTTGCGCACCAGCAGGTCGTGCGCGCGAAAAAGCGGTTCCGAGAAGCCGATGCCGCCCGGGTACGCATCATAGAGATACAGATTCGGCTCGAACAATTCGCGAGCATTTGTGGAGACAGCCTCCTCCCTGCGCACCGCCACGCTTCGACCGTCTTCGGGGGCTGCCTCAGGCGGACGCTCGCCGATGGCCGTGGCTAGATCGCGCCGGTCGCACATCAACAGCAGCGTCGCGACACACTCGAGCGCATGCAGCAAGCCCAACATGCCCGACTGTCGTTCGCTGACGGAAAAGGGAAGCGACTCGAGCATCGGGCGCTCCAGCGTAACCCAGTAAGCCGTCGTGTGCATTTCGTTTTCGGGCAGTTCCAGCTTGCCGTCACCGATGGTTTCGTTCGTAAAGAACTTGATTTTCTTGAAGCCCACAACCTGCGAGCGAACCAGAACGTCCCCATGGGAATGGGAGTGCGCCGATGCACTCCGTGGGCTTGCGCCGAGCGCCTTCGCCTCGCTCAGGGTGGCCGGGGCAGGGTGGTTGCCCCGGTCTGAGGCGGCGACTTCGAGGACGCGCACCTGGGTGTAGCGCACGGCGTCGGTGTAATAATCGACAGCGACTCCCTTCACGTAGGCCTTGCGTTCTTTGAAGTCCAGATGCTCGACGTGGTATTGCTGCCCGCCGTGCAGATAAATCGCTTTTTCGTGCACGAAAACCAGTGCGCTCGGAAAGTCAATTTCGCCGACAACGTTCGGTTCCCCGCTGATGTCGATGATCACGAAATTGTCGCTTGTGACCGAGCGAAGGCTCACGGTGTCGGCCGGATAGGCTTCCTGGGTCCAGTGATAATTCTCGCCCGCGAGATGCAGAAACCCGGCCTCCGCAAGCCGCGCGCAAAGATCCGGAAGGTCCACGTCGCCGAACTTTTCACGGGGGGCGATCGGCAATTCAAAAGCCGCGCATTTCAGGTGATTGATGAGGATTTCCAGATTGTCCGGCTGAATGAAGGCGTGCTCGGGCGTGTGACCGAAGAAGTAATCCGGGTGGCGCACCATGAATTGATCGAGCGGCGCGGATGAAGCCACCAGCACGGCGCAGGAGCTTCCGCTGCGGCGCCCGGCGCGGCCCGCGCGTTGCCAGGTGGCCGAAATCGTGCCGGGATAGCCCGCCATCACCACGGAGTCGAGCGAACCGACGTCGATGCCCAATTCGAGCGCGCTCGTCGAGACCACGCCGCGGATTTTTCCTTCACGCAGGCCGCGCTCGATTTCGCGCCGCTCGTTTGGCAAGTATCCGCCCCGGTAGCCGCGAATGGTTTCCGGTTTTCCCGGCAGATGCGGGTTCGCCCGCTGCAAGCAAGTAAGAAGAATTTCTGTGTGCAGACGGGAATTTGAAAAAACGATCGTTTGCAGTTCGTGCTTCAGAAACTCCTGTGCAACTCGCGCCGATTCGTTGATGTAATTGCGGCGAATGCCCAGCGCTCGATTAACCGTCGGAGGATTGTAGAAGACAAAAGTTTTCGCTGCGGCAGGCGCGCCGTTGGAATCGAGGACTGCAACCTTGGATTCGAGGAGGCGAGAAGCCAGTTCGCCGGGATTTGCGATGGTCGCGGAGCAGCAAATGAATTGCGGCTCGCGTCCGTAAAAACGCGCGATGCGGCGCAGCCGGCGAAGGACATTGCACAAATGGCTGCCGAAAACGCCGCGGTAGGTGTGCAGTTCGTCGAGAACGATGTACCGCAGATTCTCGAACAGCCGCGTCCAACGCGTGTGGTGCGGAAGAATTCCCGTGTGCAGCATATCCGGATTGGTCAGGACCGCGTGACCTTTTTCGCGAATGGCTTTGCGGGCATCGCCAGGCGTGTCGCCGTCGTAGGTGAAAACGCCGAAACCGTGATCCAGCCGCTGGTTGAGGTCGTAAAGTTCTGCGAGTTGATCCTGCGCGAGCGCTTTTGTGGGGAAAAGATACAGCGCGCGGGTGTCGGAGTTTTCCAGAATTGCGTTCAGGACGGGCAGGTTGTAGCAAAGCGTTTTGCCGGAAGCGGTGGGCGTGACAATCACAACATTTCTTCCTGAGTGTACCGCCTCGGCGGCGGCCGCTTGGTGTGTGTAAAGGCGGCTTACACCCTTTGCGGCATAAGCGGAACGGAGCTTCCCGTTCACCCACCCCGGAAAGTCGGCCCATTGCGCTTCCCGTGCGGGGAAGTGACGAATGGCGGTGAGAATCTCGCGGTTGTGATCGCGTGCGGCAAACTCGGCGAGCACTTCGTGGACCCGCGCGATGGCACTGCATTCTTTGGCTCTTTGCACCGCCAGCGATTCCGGCATGAAAAACCCTCCAGAAGCCTGCATAGCCAGGCAATAGATTCGCCTTTTGTTCGCCAATGTAACATGCGGCTCAGTAACTCGCAACGGGAAATCAGGTGAAATCAGGAGTGGGTGCGCAGGCGGAGGATCAGGAGGGCCCCGGCGAAGAAGAGAATCGTGGAGGCGGCGAACGCGGTTTGCACGTTGAAAACGCTCCAGAGAGAGCCCACCAGAAGGCTCGAGACGAAATCGCCGACCGCATTGACCGCAGCGAGAGTACCGAAGGCCATGCCGTGCTGCTCCTGGGGCACGAGTTCGGCGGAGAGGGAGTCTTCGAGGGCTTCCTCCGTGCCAATGTAGAGACCTGCCAGAATGAAGATCACGGCGAGCAGCGCCAAAGAATGCGTTCCCGTCGACAGGAGCATCGCGGTGACTCCCGCCAGCGTATAGCCCGCGGCCAGGACGCTCTTGCGGCTTGCGATGTGATCACTGAGCCAGCCGCTGAGATACGCGGAGCCGGCGTAGAAGACGTTACGCAGCGTGTAGAGGCCGACGGCGAGGCTGGCAGCGTTCTTGAGGCCGTGCTCGGGCGCAAGCATGCGCGAGGCGTAAAGAATCAGCAATGAATGAGAGAAATCGCCGGCTCCGAAAACCCCCACGCCGACAAGCAGGCGGCGGAAGTGAATCGGGAGCGCCTTCAGTCCGAGCAAGAAGGAACGTTTCGAGGGGGTGGCCAAGGGCCGTTCGCGCACCAGCAACCAGAAGCATGCCACGGCGACGAAGCCCGGAAGGAGCGTCCAGAAAAAAACCTTGCGATAGGAATGATCGGTCACACGGAGAAGCCAGAGCGCGGTGAGCGGGCCGACGATGGCGCCGAGCGTGTCCATCAGGCGCTCGAGACCGAAGGCGCGGCCGTAGGCGTTAGGTGGAACGTCCGCGGCCAGAAGCGCTTTTCGCGCCGGGGAGCGCACGCCGCGGCCAAGCCAGGCTCCGACGCGTCCGAGAAGTACTTGGTAGGCGCAAGAAGCGAGACCGAAGGATGCCGTGCATAGCGCCGTAACGGCGTAGCCCAGTACAGCAAGCGGCTTACGGCGCTTCAGCCTGTCGGTGTAATGCCCGGCGATGAGCTTCGCGA
>Ga0307471_100000659_pt1 | contig 17906 bp, 15 predicted proteins | sample atmos_gasesAM3C__2_FD_204566 | JGI IMG/M metagenome (GOLD analysis project Ga0307471, IMG submission 204566) | Hardwood forest soil microbial communities from Morgan-Monroe State Forest, Indiana, United States - atmos_gasesAM3C_515 | ecosystem: Environmental > Terrestrial > Soil > Temperate...
GGGCTGGCGTGATCAGGGCAAACCACTGCACCGGACGCCACCAGTCGACCGCTCTCTTCATAGTGTATCGGCGGGCTGGCGAATCCGCTGCCTTCAAAGCGCGAGCGTGAGCTGGTCTTTGTCGTCCCCGGCGGGCGTGGCCGCTGCCTCGGAGTCATCCGGCGGGAGCGCTCGCTCGGCCCACTGAGGAACCCGTCCATCCCGCTCCCGGAGTGTGGCGAGGATGGGATCCGGCGGCCGCGGTAACGGCACATCCAACAGCGCTGCGAGGTCGAACGCGTTTACCACTGCGTAGTTGCTGCGATTGTTGTTGAGCAGCGCGTGCACGGGGACGCCGGACTCAGCCGCTGCCTGGAGGGCTGGGACCCACTCGGCGAGCTCGTCGGGTTGATACAGATAGTCGAATCGGTCACCGCTCGTCCGACCGGTGCGATACCAGGTGCGGCGATTGCGTCCGTGAAACCGTGCGATGCAGAGCCGCCGCGACGTGATCGCCATGTGCGGCGGCGCCGTGGCCGTGCCGATCTGCGGTGCGTCCACGGCGACGTAGACGGCATCGAGTTCGCGAAGCAGCTCCTCGGTTTCGGCCCATGCACCGCCGTCGAACCATGACCGATGGCGAAACTCGATCGCCACGATGTCGTCCGGGTGGCGCTCGCGCGCGGCGAGCAGGAGCTCGCGCTGGTCCGGCCGGTTGGTGAACCACGGCGGGAACTGATAGTGGACAGCGAGCAATTTGCCCGAGTCCCGAAGCGGTCGCAGAGCTTCGAGGAAGTCGTGTTCCTCCTCGCGTGTGGGCGGGCGCGGTCGGCCGTCCTCGCGCTCGTGACCGGTCAGGCTGCGAAACGCCTTGATGTTGAAGCGGAAGGCGTCGGGCGTGCGATCGACCCAGCCGGCGACCACCGGCGGTTTGGGGATTCCGTAAAACGTCGTGTCGATCTCGACGAGTGGAAAGTACTTGGCGTAGAAGGAGATCTTGTCCCGCTGCCGCCGACCGTGCTCGTACTCGTCGGGATAGAAGTGCTGATGGTCCGCCCAGTTGCAGGTGCCGACGAGAATCGACGCTGCCATGCGGAGAACAGTAACGGAGCCGTCACCACGGCCGGTCAGAGTTGAGCAGCAACCGGACCTACGATCGTCCGGTTGCAACACAGCCTCTTCAGTGGGACACGGCTGCCCACAACAGCGTCGGCTCGCGCACGCGTTCGCCTCGGTGCGACGCAACGCGTGTGGTTGATCAGTGCCTGGCTGATCAGCGGCGCAGCCGTGGTGTGGGGGACTCTGCTCCGCGGCGGCGCACCCTATTCCTCCCCCTACGTCAGCTGGTGGGCCTTCGCTCCGCTCATTTTCGTCACGGAGGGACTGACGCTCCGGCTCGCGTCGCGCCGGACGACGCCGTTCTCAGGCATCTCCGACGGCGCGGTGGTCTTCGGGTTGTTCTTCGTCGCCCCGGTGGAGATGCTGGCCGGCCTTGCGCTCGGCGGCGTGGCCGCGTCGTTGACGCGGCGGCCCTTCCGAGTGGCGACGAGCGTGTTCGTGGTGGCCCAGTTCGCGCTGTTCAGCGGGGCGACCGTCGTGGTGTTCCGCCTGCTGGCGCCGGCGAATGCCGCGCTCGACTGGCGTTCGTGGGTTGCCGCCGGTGTGGCGGTCGCCGTGGGCGTCACCGGGCGGATGTGCTCCGAGGCGTTGACCATCCCGCACCTCAGGTCGGCGATGCGTGGCGTGCTCGAGGACTTCGCGCTGGGAGGGCTCACCGCGGTGAGCAGCGCCTGCGTGGGCGTTCTCGCCGTCGTCCTGCTTCGGCTCGACGCGTTCGCGTTGATGCCGCTGGTCCTGCTGGCGGCGGCGGCGGCGGTCCTCTACCGCCGTCTCATCCGCGAGAGACAGCTGCGCCAGGCGGCCGAGTTCCTGCATGGCGCCGATGACGCGCTGCAGAGCTCGCGCGAGCTCGAGACGGCGATCGTCCAGCTGCTGCGCCGGGCGCGGACGATGTTCAGCGCCGAGGTCGCTCAGCTGACCATCTTCCCGACGGCCGCCGGAGAGAAAGCGCTGCGGACGACCGTTCGCCACGATCAGGCCGACGAGGTGATGATCGCCGTCGATCTCGGCCAGCTCGACGATGTGCTCGAGGCGGAGACCGACGGCGTGATCGTCGACCGACGCGCGTCGCCCTCGGCCGCGGAGATGCTGCGACAGCGCGGGGTCGACGAGGCGTTGGTCGGTCTGCTGCGCGGAGAATCGAGGATGCTCGGGAGCCTCCTGGTCGGCGGTCACATGGACGCGCGAACCTTCGACACCAGGGACCTCCAGCTCTTCCAAACTCTGGCGAACCAGACGACGACCACCCTCGAGAACGGCCGCCTGGAGCAGTCGATCGCGCGCCTCACCGAGCTGCAGGAGCAGCTCACCCACCAGGCGTTCCACGACTCGCTCACCGACCTGGCCAACCGGTCCTTGTTCGGCGACCGGATCGACAGCGCGCTGGTCCGCAGCGCGCGAGCGGGCAAACGCCTCGCCGTGCTCTTCATCGACCTCGACGACTTCAAGGGTGTCAACGACACGCTTGGTCACGCCGCGGGTGACGCCCTGCTCGTCGGGGTTGCCGAACGCCTACGCGGGTGTCTGCGCAGGCCGGACATGGCCGCTCGCCTCGGCGGTGACGAGTTCGCGATCCTGCTCGAGGAGCTCGAGGAGCCGGCGGAGGCTGAGATCGTCGCCAAGCGAATCTTCGAGGCGCTGAAGGCGACGTTCGATGTGGCCGGCCACCCCGTGCACGTACGCGCATCGGTCGGTCTCGCTGTTGCAGACAAAGATGGCGACAACGCGAGCAATCTCATGCGCCACGCCGACGTCGCCATGTACGCCGCGAAGGCGGCGGGCAAGGATCGCTGCGTCGTGTTCGCGCCCGGGATGGAGGCCGACATCGTCAGCCGCCACAAGCTGCGCTCCGACCTCGACGTGGCGCTGTCCACCGATCAGCTCGTCATCCACTATCAGCCGATCGTCGACCTCGTCAACGGCGAGGTCGACGGGCTCGAGGCACTGGTGCGCTGGCGGCATCCCCACCGAGGGCTGGTGGGCCCTGCCGAGTTCATCCCCACCGCCGAGGAGACGGGGCAGATCCTCATGCTCGGCGATTTCGTGCTGCGCCGCGCGTGCGCAACGCTGCTGCGCTGGCAGGCTCGCTTCCCGCGCGCGACGCCGCTGACGATGAGCGTCAACATCTCGGCGCGGCAGCTGCAGCAACCGATGTTCGTGGAGAGCGTCGTCGAGACGGTGCGCGAGATCGGGCTGCGGCCCGAGTCGCTCGTGCTCGAGCTCACCGAGAGCATCCTGCTCACCGACGCCGCGTCGAGCATCGCCAAGCTGGAGACGCTGCAGCGTGCCGGGATTCGCGTCGCCATTGATGACTTCGGTACGGGCTACTCGTCGCTGAGCTACCTGCGTCGCCTCCCGGTCGACATCCTCAAGATCGCCAAGCCCTTCGTCGACGATCTCGCGCTCGCCGAGCCCAACGGCGACTTCGCGCGCGCCATCGTCGGCATCGGAACGGCACTACGGCTGTCGCTGATCGCAGAGGGGATCGAGGCCGCCGGGCAGATCACCCGGCTGCGCGAGTTGGGCTGCACCCACGGCCAGGGCTACTACCTCTGCCACCCCGTCAGCGCGGAGGAGATGGAGGAGATCCTCGACGGTGGGGGCATTCCGCCGAACCGACTCGGTGAGGGCGAGCACGCCGAGCCGGACGTCATTCAACTGCGCCGCTCGGGCTGACTGCCGCCCGCTAGGCTGGCCGCGTGCCGTCGCGCGCCGATCTCAGGCTCATCGCGGTTGCAGCTGCCGACGCCGCCGGGGAGGTGATCCTCGCCGGTGCGGGTGGGCCCGCCGCAGCTGAGACAAAGGCGGAAGGTGACTACGTCACCGAGGTCGACCGTGCTGCCGAGCGCGCCGCGCTGCGGGTGCTCCGAGACAGGACCCCTGAGATCGCAGTCCTCGCCGAAGAGAGTGGAGGATCTCGCGATGAAGAGCTTTTGTGGGTCGTCGATCCGCTGGACGGGACCACAAACTTCGTGCGCCGGTTTCCAGTGGTGGGTGTGAGCGTGGCCCTGCTCGAAGCCGGTCGCCCGGTGGTCGGCGCCGTGACGGCACCCTTCACCGGCGATGTATGGACCGCCGCTGAGGGCGAGGGGGCGGTCGACGTGCATGGGCACCCGCTGCGCGTCTCGTCACGGCACTCGGCGCAGGTGGTGAGCACGGGCTTTCCTTTTCGTGAGCCGCGTGAGCGTATGTGGCGGTATCTGCCCGTGATGGAAGGCGCGCTTCGCAGGTTCGAGGACCTGCGCAGGCCTGGCGCGGCAAGCCTCGACCTGGCATACGCTGCGGCCGGAACCTGGGACGGGTTCTTCGAGCTCGGCCTGTCGATCTGGGACATCGCGGCCGGCGCGCTCCTGGTTCGTGAAGCCGGCGGCGTGGTCACCGACTGGCGTGGCGATCCCATCGCCGTCTTCGAGAGCGGCGACATCCTCGCCGGTTCGCCACAGTGGCACGAGGCGATGCTCGGCATCGTCGTCGCGGCACACATGGACCCGGCGAGCGGCGCGTAACCGCGGCGGCGGCGCAGCGCCTTATAAGGTAGGTGTCAGTGTCCCCGCCGCCAAGCGTCGCCGCTCCACACAGCGCCGTCCTTTCCGGGAAGCGTGTGCTTGTCACCGGGGTCCTGACCCCGAAGAGCATCGCGTTCGCGATCGCCGCGGCGTGTCAGCAGCAGGGGGCGCGTGCCGTCCTGACGTCGTTCGGGCGAGCGACCTCACTGACCAGGCGCAGTGCGCAGCGGCTGCAGCCCCCGCCGGATGTGCTCGAACTGGACGTCACCGACCCAGCGCAGGCCCGCGCCGTCGCGGAGCAGGTGCGGTCGACGTGGGGCGGGCTGGACGCGGTCGTGCACGCGGTCGGGTTCGCACCCGAGGACTGTCTCGGTGGCGGCTTCCTCGATGCGCCGTGGAGCTCCGTGTCGCGCGCGTTCGAGGTCAGCAGCTACTCCCTGCGCACACTTGCCGCTGAGTTCGTGCCCTTGATGCCCGCAACCGGCGGAGCTGTGGTGGCGCTCACCTTCGACGCCACGGTTGCCTGGCCGCTCTACGACTGGATGGGGCCCGCCAAGGCAGCGCTCGAGTCCATCGTGCGCTACCTGGCGCGCGACCTTGGTGCGCGTGGGGTGCGGGTCAACGCGCTCGCGGCCGGGCCGCTGGAGACGGTGGCCGCGAAGTCCATCCCGGGATTCGCGATCTTGAAGGACTCGTGGGCCGCGCAGGCGCCGCTCGGATGGGACAGCGCCGACGCGGGGCCCGTCGCGGACGCGTGCGTCTTTCTGCTCAGCGATCTCGCGCGCGGCATCACCGGCGAGCTGCTGCACGTGGACGGCGGGTACCACTCTCAGGGCGCTCCGCTGCTGCCCGCGGAGCGCGTGGCGACATGAGCGGAAACGGTCGCGTGCGCGTGGCGATCACCGGGTTGGGAGCGATCACGCCGCTCGGCCTCGACCCCGAGTCGACGTGGCAGGCCTGCCGCGCCGGGCGGAGCGGGATCGACACGATCACCTCGTTCGACACCACCGCGCTGGCGACTCACATCGCCGGCGAGGTGCGCGGATTCGACGCCGAGGCGCTCCTCGGCAAGAAAGAGGCTCGACGCACGAGCCGCTGCGTGCAGCTCGCGATCGGTGCAGCGCGTCAGGCGATCGCCGACTCCGCGCTCGATGTGGGCGCGATGTCCGAGGACGTCGGCGTGCTCATCGCCTCCGGCGTTGGCGGGCTCGAGATCCTCGAGCGTTCGGCGGTGACGCTGCACGACTCGGGCCCGCGACGCGTCTCGCCGTTCACGGTTCCGATGATGATCGCGGACATGCCGGCCGGCATGGTGGCGATCGACTGCGGCGCGCGCGGACCGAACTTCGCAGTGGTGAGCGCTTGCGCATCCGGGGCACACGCGATCGGCGAGGCGGCCGAGTGGATCAGGCGTGGGGACAGCACGGCCGTTCTCGCAGGGGGAACCGAAGCGTCGATCACGAACCTGGGTATTGCGTCGTTCAACGCGATGCAGGCGCTGTCAACGCGCAACGACGAACCGCAGCGCGCGTCGCGACCGTTCGACAAGGATCGCGACGGCTTCGTGATGGGCGAGGGAGCAGGCATCTTCGTGCTCGAGGACTACGAGCACGCCGTGCAGCGCGGCGCGCGCATCTACGCCGAGGTCGTGGGCTACGGCGCGACGGCGGACGCGTGGCACATCACGCAGCCCGACGAGAATGGCGACGGTGCCCGGCGCTGCATCCTGCGCGCCCTCGAGCGAGCCGGCTGGAACCCGAGCGACGTCGGCTACATCAACGCCCATGGGACGTCCACGCAGCTGAACGACGCGGCCGAGACGCGCGCGGTGAAGGCCGCGCTCGGTGACGCGGCCGCGACGGTGCCAATGTCGTCGACCAAGTCGATGCACGGACACCTGCTCGGCGCTGCCGGCGCGGTGGAGGCGGTCATCACAGTTCTGGCCATGCGTGACCAATTCGTACCGCCCACCATCAACCTCGACGAGCCCGACCCGGAGTGCGACCTGGACTACGTGCCCAACGTGGGGCGCGCAACGCGCTTCAATCACGCGATCAGCACGTCATTCGGTTTCGGCGGTCACAACGCCTGCGTGGCGTTCTCGCGTGCCGATGCCGGCTGAACTCCGCGAGCAGCGAGTGGGCGCCGGCCGCATCACGCTCCAGCGTGCCGACATCACGACGCTCGAGGTCGACGCGATCGTCAACGCCGCCAACCAATCGCTCGCGGGCGGCGGCGGGGTCGATGGCGCGGTGCACCGCGCAGGCGGACCGGAGATCATGCGTGAGCTCGACGAACGTTATCGCGGCTGCGACACGGGCTCAGCAGTGATAACGGGCGCGGGTCGCATGCGAGCGCAATACGTGATTCACGCAGTGGGCCCTCGTTGGAGCGACGGCTCGCACGGCGAGCCCGGCCTGCTGCGCTCCGCGTACCGCACGGCGTTCGCGCTGGCGGCCGGGCATCACTGCACCACGGTTGCGGCGCCGGCGATCAGTACCGGCATCTACGGCTTCCCCATCGACCAGGCCGCGCCCATTGCACTCGATGAGGCGCGGACCGCCCTCGAAGCGGCCGACACGCCGCTGCGCGAGGTCACGTTTGCGCTCTTCAGCGACGCCGACCTCGCCGTCTTCGAACGCGCGCTCACGTCGTAACGCTGGGCGGGGCCGGGCGGGCAGGATGGGACCTCTCGACGAGAGGTGATCGACGGAGCCGCGCCGGATCGTGTTCGGAGCGTGGAGCGCGGCGAGACGTCAGCGGCGAGCCGCCCCCATCGTGCATCGGCGCGACCGCACGGAGTTGGTCATGGGCGGCTCGACCGCGTGCCTCCCCGAGAGGTCCTCATCCTGCCCGTCTCGGGGGCCGCCGTCGCTGCACGACGGTGACCACGCTTCGACAGCGGCGTGTCGGGGCGACCGTAGAGTGGCGAACGTGATCTTGCGCTCGCGGCTGATCGCGCCGCTGATCGTGGCGGTTGCCGCGCTCGTCTTCGTGCAGTACGCGCGGATCTGGATCGATGCGCAGCCGCTGGCGCGTACGAGCGACTTCGCCGGCACCTACGCCGCGGCGACGTTGTGGCGCGAGGGGCACAGCACTGAGCTGTACAGCCCGGCGGCGGAGGAGGGCGTGCTCGCGCAGACGGGGACACCCGTGTCGCACCTGGACATCCCGTTCGAGAATCCACCGGCGGCCGCGGTGGTAGCCGCGCCATTCTCGGTGCTCGACTCGGCGACGGCGTATCGCGTGTGGGCCTGGCTGCAGCTGGCGCTCGTGATCGCGGCGGTCGTGATCGTCGCCCGAGCGGCGCCGTGGCCGGAGCGAACCTCGCGCTGGGTCAAAGCCGCGATCGGCGCGACTGCCCTGGTCGGGTTCGGCACGGCGGCGCTGTGGGTCGAAGGCCAGTGGGACGGTCTGTCCGTGCTCGGCCTCGCTCTCATGTATGCCGGCTGGCGTGCGGATCGACGACTCCTGGCAGGCTTGGCGCTGGGGGTTACGTCAGCGATCGCCAAGCCGCATCTCGTCGTCGGGCTCATCGCGTTTGTGGCCGTGCGCCGCGACTGGCGGGTCCTGGCGGGAGCGGCCGGAGGAGCGGCGGGAACCGTGCTCGTCTCGCTGGCGACGGTCGGCAGCGCAGGAGTGACGGCATTCGCTTCGGTCGTGTTCACCCCCGCCTACAGCCCGGCGACCCAGATGCAGAGCGCGAACGGCCTGTTCGGCTCCTGGCTCGGGCCGACGCAGGCGGCATATCTGCTGGCGTCACTCGCCGCGCTGGTCGCCGTCGCGGCCGCCTCGGCGCTCGCCGTCTGGACGAGGCGCCGCTCGGACCTGTTCGAGCCGGCGCTCGCCGGGGCGGTGGCGCTGTCACTCTTCGCCAGCCCGCACCTGCTCAGCCACGACCTCACGATGCTCGCCCCGGCACTCGTCTTCGGGCTCGCCTGGCTGGCGCGCGAGGAGTCCTGGCGGGGAAGCCCCTGGCCGGGACCCGCGAGCCTGACCGTGATCGCGTCGTGGGTCGCGGTCTCGCTTGCTTCGCAGCGCGATCTCGGCAACTCGACCCTGGCTCCCCCGGGCCGCCTGACGCCGCTGGCCCTGCTGGTCCTGGCTGCGCTGTGGGGAGCGATCGCCAGGCGCGAACGAGCCGCGCCGCTCCTGCGTTCAGGCGTGATGCACGTACCGCACCACGCGGCGTGATCGAAGGGCCGGCGCATCGATCGGCACGATGCTGATGGTGCCGTCCGCTTCAAGCACGCCCAGTCGGACCTTGCTCACGTCGGCCAGCCCGTGCTCGCGGATCGCCATGTTCACCTCGTCACGGTCGACGCCCTCGTTCTGCATGGCGCGCTCGACGTAATGCCCGTCGCGGATGACGATGCGTGGCATCGGGGCAAGGAACCGATGGAACACGCGGTAGCGGTCGAGGCGGCCGAGGGCTGTGTTGAACAGCACGAGCACGCCGATGATGAGTAGGCCGCCGAGCAGCGAGCTGTCAGGTCCTGTCAGCGCCGGCTGCACAGCGTTGGCGACGAGGAGGATCAGCACGAGGTCGTAGAGCGTGAACTGCCCGACCTCGCGCTTCCCGAAGATGCGCAGCATCGCCAGCAGGACGACGTCGATCACGATACAGCGGACGACGAACTCCCACGGCGGGATGGCGAGCTGAAACAAGGTGGACACGTGGATACCTCCGAGCGAATCAGCGGTTCTGTCTCACGGTGCGGTGGGCAGCAGTTGCTCGTTCAATCGCCCGCCGGCCGCGATGTACGCGAGCACGGCGCGGTCGGTGAGCCATTCGACGGGCGCGCGATCGTCGGTCAGCGGATCACCGGTCGGTGACACGGCTCGCGCGTCGCGGGCAAAGTACGGAGCCAGGAGCGGGACGCTGCCGGGGGCTCCGTTCAGTCGCTGCCGCAGTGACGCAGGAGGCACCGGCCGATCGAGGCCGAGCACCATGGCGTTGAAACGCAGAGCCGGCCATTCCCACACCTGCGGGAACGTCGTCGCGAGCGTGCCGCTCACAGCGCGCACGAGACGGTCGTCACCGGGGACGCGTTCGACGTTGAGCGCCACGGCGCCACCACGGTTGAGATGGTCGCGCACGAGTTGGAAGAACTCCTGCGTGGCGAGATAGAAGGGGATGTAGGTCTGGCGGTACGCGTCGATGACGATCAGGTCGTAGCGCGCGGTCGACGTGGACAGAAACGCGCGGCCGTCGTCAGTGACCACGTGCAGTCCGGGCACGTGATCCATCCCCATGTATCGTCGCGCGAGAGACGTTACGACCGGGTCGATCTCGACGCCGTCGATGCTGATCCCCTGATACGTCGCCGCCAGAACGCGTGCTGTCGAGCCGGCGGCGTTGCCGATGACGAGGACGCGATGCAGAGCTGTGCCGAGCAGCGGCGGGACCACCAGCGACATGTCCCACTCGGCGCCGGTCAGCGCGGTCTGGGGCCGGTACACCGATTGGTCGGCGATGCCCTCGTCGGTGCGCAGCACCGTCTTGTCACCGTCGCGCGCCACCTGCACGAACTGGTACGCCGACTCCTGCTCGGCGATCTCGCCCACCACCGGTTTGATGACCGCCGGCGGCACCGCGATCAGACCGGCGATGACGATGCTCGCCACAGCGGCCCCACGCAACAGCAGGGGGAGCGAGACGACCGCCACGAGCAGCGCGGCCGTCAGCATCGTCCGCTGAGTGCCGACGGACGGGATGAGCACGAGCGCCGATCCGAATGTGCCGATGATGGCACCAACTGTCGCGAGTGCCGACAGCCGTCCGCTGACGGTGCCGGCGCTCTCGACGCTGGCGATGGAGAGGCGCAGTGCGAAGGGTGACGCCATGCCCAGCAGTGACACGGGGACGGCGAACAGCGCGAGCGTGGCGAAGAAGGAGCCGGCAACCGCGCCGACGCTGATCGCCTGGAAGCCGTGCAGCGCAAGGGAGAGGAACGGGCGGGCCACAAAGGGCAACGCCGCGACGCACAGCGCCGCCGCGATGAGGATCACGCCGAGCGCGCGAGTGGTCGGGTGGCGATCTGCGATGCGCCCGCCCAGCCAGTACCCAACCGATAGATAGATGAGTATGAGTCCGATCACGTTTGCCCACACCACCGTCGAGTTGCCGAAGTACGGGGCCAGAAGGCGAGAGGCGCAGATCTCCGTGGCCAGCGAGGCCGCTCCCGCTGCAAACACGACGACCGGCAACGCGCGATACGCCGCGCCGTGACTGCGGCTCGAATCTCTTGCATGAGTTTCGTGAGGCGCAGCCGGTCTGGGCATCGCCTCGAGGGTCACCGGCAGATCCTAGTACTGGCGTGTGTGCGAGGATTGCGGGGCAGGAGTGTCAAGCGATGGCGGTGGAAACCTGGAAGAACGAACCCGACGACCGCGACTATCCGGCTGCGGGTGACTATCTGAGCCTCATTCTCGACGAGGCCTCGACGGCTCATCTGGTCGATGCGCTGCGGAAGGCGCCGTTGGTTCATCACAAGGCGAAGGACCTCCTGCGCTCGAGCAGGCTGGCGCAGCTGCCGCCCGACAATATTCATGTCGCCAAGGACCTCAAGAAGGTCGCCCACGGCGAGATGCTCTCTCCGGTTCTGCTGGTGCGTGGCCGCGTGGCCGATGACGTGCCGCTGACGATCGCCGACGGCTACCACCGCGTCTGTGCCAGCTACCACCTCGACGAAGACGCCGACATCCCGTGCCGGCTCATCGACGCGCCGCAGCGCTGACCCCGGCTTAAATGTTCGTCACGCTCGCGGTGTTGGTTCTTGCCGGGCTGGTCGGACCGCTCGTCACGTACCTGAGCCGTGAGCGTGTCCCAGTCGTCGTCGGCCAGCTTGCCGCGGGATTGCTGCTGGGGCGTACCGGTTTCGGTGTCGTCAACCCCACCGATCAGCCGCTTCCCGCCTTCGCGGCGATCGGTTTTGCGATGCTCATGCTCACCTCGGGAACCAACGTCGACATCGAGTCGCCGACCATTCGCAAAGGCTTTGCGCAGGGGCTGCTGGCCTTCCTCACGGCGGCCGCGGTCGCCTTCCCGGCCGGCCTCTTGATCGATCACCTGGTTGGAGTGGGTCGCCCCGCGCTGCTCGTCGTGCTCATCGCCGGAAGCTCTGCGGCCATCGCATTCCCGATCATCACGGAACACAACCTCGAAGGCCCGCACATCGCCGTGCTGATGTCGTGGATCGCGGTCGCGGACGCGGTCACGGTTGTGGCCATGCCCCTGACACTCGCGGGGTCGACGAACCTTGCAGCTGCATTGCTCGGAGACGTCGCGATCATCGCTGCGGCTGCGGCCCTGATCTGGTCTGCAGGGCGGTTCGTTGGGACGCGAGTCGAAAGAGATGTGCGGTACCAGTCTGTTCGGCACGGGTGGACGCTGCAGCTTCGCGCCTCGCTCCTCGCGCTGCTCGGGCTGTCCGCCATCGCTCAGCTGACGGGAGCGAGCACGCTGATCGCCGGGTTCCTCGCCGGGATCATCATCGTTCGCTTTGGCGAATCGAACCGCCTCTCGCTGCAGCTCAGTGCGCTCGCAACGGGCTTCTTCGTCCCGCTCTTCCTCGTGCTTCTCGGATCGCAGCTCGACCTGCGCGCCCTCCTGAGCGCACCATCGCGCATCGTGCTCGCGATCGCGCTGGCGCTTGCCGCCGTGATCGCCCACGTCATTGCGGCGCGGGTGTCTGCCCGTGATCGCGTCCTTGCGACCGGCCTGGCGAGTTCGGCGCAACTGGGTATGCCGGCGGCCGCAGCGTCACTCGGGCTCGCGACACACCTTTTAAGCCCTGCCGATGCTGCCGCGATCGTTGCCGCCGGGTGTTTGACGCTCATTCCGGCATCGTTCGGAGGCCTCATGCTTGCTCGTGGATCGGTTGCTCGCCAAACCGGCCGAACTTGACAACTCTTGACACAGGCAGGAGAATCCGATCCGCCGCGCCAGTATGGCCGCGCGGAGACGGAGTCGAAACGGGCGGATTTCGTTGCAGAGTCTCAAGCCAAGGTCGGCTCACGGGGCCGGCACGTTCAAGCGTGCTTTCGCAACACCGGTACGAACGACCTCGGCGTGTGACTTCGGCAGCGAGATGAATCACACGGGACCTTGGGTTCCCGTGGCGGCGTCGTAGCAAGACAAGGAGGACGGACTTGCGACCATCCCTTATCAAGATCGGCGGTTTGTTCGTGGGGGTCGTCGGCATCGTTGCCGCGGCGGCCTGCGGGTCGACCTCGCCGTCCAGCTCGTCCAACAGCTTGGCGGCGTCACAGGTCATGCGCTTCCCCGTGATCCAGGATCCGAAAACCTGGGATCCAGCCCTGATGGACGCGGAAGTCGACACAGAGCAGATGCAGAACGTCTTTGACACGCTCTGGCGCTTCGACGACCACCTCAACGTCATTCCGGATCTCGCCACCGTCGTTCCCACACAGGCGAACGGCGGCATCTCCGCTGACGGGAAGACCTTCACGATCCACCTGAAGCAGAATGTCAAGTTCAACAACGGAGATCCCATGACGTCCGCTGACGTCGTCTACTCCTGGAACCGGGGCGCCTCGTACCACGGTGCGTACGCGAGCAACCTGTCGGCGATTCAGGGGTTCAGTGACGTCTTCAAGGCGGGTAAGGCCTACTGCAAGACCGGCGAGGGGTCGGCCAACACGACCGCGTGCTACACGGGCATCGAGCAGAAGCTCGCGGCCAAAGACCCGTCCTTCACGATGTCAGGTGTCACCGCGCCCGATCCGAACACGGTGCAAATCGTGCTCGCCAACGGATGTGGCTGGTGCATCACCGCGTGGAGCCTGCAGGGCAGCACCGGCGCTGTCGTCGACCAGAAGGTCACCGGCGCTGATCCCGTCAACTGGTGGTCCAAGCCGGGTGGTGCAGGAGTCACCGACGGACAGGTCGGCACCGGCGCCTACTACCTGTCTTCGTACATCCCCAAGCAGTCGATCAAGTACAAGGTGGTGCCCAATTGGTGGGGATCGCCGAAGCCGACGCTTACCGAGGTCGACCTCGACATCAAGGATCCGTCCACGCAATCGACATACATCGCGGCGTGGGAGCAGGGCAGCTACGACCTCGTCGGCTACGGTGGCGACAGCTCGCTGCCGAACGCTGACATCCTGCGCATCAAGGGCACCAGCAGCGAGAGCAGCCAGCTGCTCCTGCAGCCCAAGGGCCGCACCACGTGGGTGAGCTTCAACATCGGTTATCCGTCCACCGGTGGTCCGTTCCTGGGTGAGGGTGCTGCGGCGAAGGGCCTGCGCACGGCGTTCGCGCTCGCCGTCGACAAGAACGGCCTCGCCTCGACCGTCTGCCACAACCTCGTATGCGCTCCGGCGACAGGAGGGCTCATCACCAAAGGCCTCATCGGCTATCTCGGTGACGGCACGGATCCGCTGGCCAAGTTCGATCCCACCCAGGCCAAGGCGCTCCTGAAGCAGTACGACCCGAGTGGTTCGCTGACCTCCAATCTCAAGTACGCGTACAACGCCGGCGGCCTCAACGATCCGGTGGCCACGTACCTGCAGGGGCAGTGGTCGACGAACCTGGGTATCCAGGTCTCGCTCGATCCGCATCCCGACGCCTCGGCATTCATCTCGGACCGCCTCGGCGGCAAGTTCGTGATGTCCCGCGACGGCTGGCAGTTCGACTACAACCACCCACAAGACTGGTTCGACAATCTCTGGGGCGGCCTGGTGGTCGGCGCCAACACCAGCGGCTTCGCGGATCCGACCGGCGACCCAACGTCCAACGCGGTCTACGACCCGCTCGTGGCGAAGGCTGACGCCGAGCCGCTGAGTCAGGCGCTGCCGCTCTACAACCAGCTGTCTCAGCTACTTCAGACGGATGTCGCCTACATCCCGCTCTACTACTCGGTCGGCGAGTTCCTGATCCATCCCTATGTCAAGGGCGCGGGCTCGAACACGCAGGCCGACTTCTACTGGGACGAAATCTCGATCGCGTCCCACTGACACGCTGATGTCTCGTAGGAGCGCCCGGCACTCTGCCGGGCGCTCCTGTATCGTTGAACGGTCATTTGTCTGAGGGGATGGCATGTTGACACGGGGCACGGTCGTCTACATCGGACAGCGCGTGCTGTTGATCGGCTTCACCGTGCTCGTGGTCTCCTTCGGGGTCTTCTACGCCGTCCACAGCCTGCCGGGCAACGCCTTCATCACCGAGCGTGTGCACGGGCAGGCGCTCCAGGCGTTGCTGCATCAGCACGGCCTTGACCGCCCGATCGTAGTCCAGTATTGGGACTTCCTCAGGTCGGCGATCCACGGTGACCTCGGCCAATCCTTCGTCATCCAGGGCGAGGCCATCACACCGCTGGTGATCCGCGAGCTCAGCGTGAGCATGGAGCTGGGCGGCGCCGCGCTGCTCATCACCGTCGGCCTGGGAATGCTCTTCGGCGTCCTGGCGGCCATCCGCCAGAACACCTGGGTCGACTACACGCTGACCACGTTCGCCGTCATCGGGTACAGCGTGCCGAGCTTCGTGCTGGCCAGCCTCTTCGTTCTCATCTTTGGGCTCTGGCTGCACGACGTGACCGGTGGGGCGTTCTTCTACCCGCTGGTGTGGACCGGGACGTACGGCACGCTCGCGGAGCTCTCGATACCCGCCCTCGCCCTCGGTCTGTATACATCCGGACAGGTGACTCGCATCACGCGGGCCGCGATGCTCGACGTCGTCCAGCAGGACTACATCCGCACCGCCAGAGCCAAGGGATTGAAACCGGTGACGGTCACGCTGCGCCACGCGCTGCGCAACGCGATGGTCCCGGTCACCAGCATCCTGGGACCGCTGGTCGTGAGCATCATTGCGGGAAGCGTGGTCATCGAGACGATCTTCGGAATCCCCGGGCTGGGCAAGGAGTTCGCCAGGAGCATCACCAGCCACGATTACAATGTAACGGTCGGTGTCTTCACGATCTTCGCGGCCTTGATCGGGGTGGCGAACCTGGGAGTTGACCTGCTCTACACCGTCATCGATCCGAGGATTCGATACTGATGGCCACCACAGTCGTCGCGGCGCTCCCCCAGGAATATTCCGGCGGCACGCTGGCCCGAGAGCAGGTCAGCCTCTGGAGAGACGGGGTCCGGCGGCTGCGGCGCAACAAGCTTGCGCTCGCGGCGGTGATCTACCTGGCCATCCTCGTGGTCATGTCCATCGTCGCGTTCGTCTGGACGCCGTACAAGCCGAACGCGATCGGGGCCTGCGAGACATACACCACACCGAGCGGTGCCCACCCATTCGGCTGTGACGAGCTCGGGCGCGACTCGCTGAGCCGGCTCATGGTCGGCGCCCAGCTCTCACTTGCAGTCGGGCTCGGAACCGCGCTCATCGTCTTGTTCGTGGGCGTCACCGTCGGTCTGGTCGCGGGCTATTTCCGTGGCCCGGTCGACTCCGCGATCAGCCTCGTGATCAACATCTTCTACGGGATTCCCACGCTCCTCGTCGCGCTTGTGCTCTACACGCTCCTCGGACCAGGCCTTGTGAACATCATGATCGCGATCTCCGCGACCATCTGGATGGACATGGCGCGGCTGGTGCGCGGACAGACGCTGAGCATTCGAGAACGCGAATTCGTGGAAGCAGCCCGGGCGAGCGGTGCTCGCTCAGGAAAGATTCTCTTCGGCCATATCTTCCCCAACGCGCTTGGTCCGATCATCGTGCAAGCGACGTTCGTGATCCCGGTGGCCATACTCACGGCGGCATTCCTGAGCTTCCTCGGCCTCGGTGTCGCGCCACCGCAGGCGGACTGGGGTGGCATGGCGGCCGAGGGGCTCCAGGCCATCCGCTACGTCCCGCACATCGTGCTGGCACCGTCGATCGCGATATCGCTGACGCTGCTCGCGTTCAACTTCTTCGGTGACGGGCTGCGTGACGCGTTCGACCCGCGGCAGAAGCGTTGACAGTGTCGCAGGCTGCGTAGAGACATGGCAGAACCGATTCTCGATGTCAAGAATCTGAGCACGTCCTTCTTCACCGACGACGGCGTGGTGAAGGCGGTGCGCGGCGTGAGCTTCGACCTGCAGCGCGGTGAGACGCTTGGCATCGTCGGTGAATCGGGGTGCGGGAAGAGCGTGACGGCCATGTCGATCCTTGGTCTCGTGGCGCGTCCAGGGCGGATCGTGGACGGCGAGATCATGTTCCACGGTAAGGACCTGGTCAAGATGAGCTCAGAGGAGCTCCGGCAGATCCGTGGACGCGACATCGCGATGATCTTCCAGGATCCGCTGAGCTCGCTCAACCCGGTGCTGCGCGTCGGATACCAGATCGATGAGGCGATGTGGGCGCACAACAAGATCCCGCGAGACGAGGTCCATCAGCGCGACGTCGAGCTGTTCAGGCAGGTGCGCGTGCCCGACGCGGAGCGGCGCATCAAGGACTATCCCCATCAGTTCAGCGGCGGCATGAGGCAGCGCGCGATGATCGCCATGGGGCTGTCCAACCGCCCCGAGGTGTTGATCGCCGACGAGCCGACCACCGCCCTCGACGTCACGGTCCAGGCGCAGATCCTCGAGCTGCTCCGCGACCTCAACAAGGACACGGGGACGTCGATCATCCTGATCACGCACAACCTCGGTGTGGTCGCCGGGCTGTGCGAGCGGGTCATCGTCATGTACGCGGGCGAGATCGTCGAGGAGGGATCGGTCGAGCAGATCTTCGAGTCACCGCAGCATCCCTACACCTGGTCGTTGCTGCGCTCGCTCCCGCGCATCAACGCCGACCGGCACGAGCGACTGCGATCGATCGAAGGCCTTCCGCCTGACCTCATCGCCCCACCGCCGGGCTGCAAGTTCAACCCACGCTGTCCCTTCCGGATAGAGAAGTGCTTCACCGAGGATCCACCGCTCGAGTTCGTCGGTCCCGCGCAGCGGGCCAAGTGCTGGGTGACGATGGAGCGCGCGTACGGCGAGATGGGTGCTCGCGACATCCTCGACACCCGCCCTGGTGCGGTCAGCGGTGTGCACCCCCCAGGCTACAAACCGCTCGTCGAGGAGGGGAAGGTGCTCGAGGCGCCGGCCGCGGAGACGGGTGAGCTCGTTGGCAGCAGTGACTGATACCGCCGTCGTCCCGCAGCCGGCCCAGCAGAGCGCCGGCGAGCCATTGCTGCGCGCCGTCGACGTCGTCAAACATTTCCGCGTCGGCGTTGGGGCCACGGTCAAGGCGGTTGACGGGGTCAGCTTCGAGATCCGCCAGGGCGAGACGCTCGGGCTCGTCGGTGAGTCCGGCTGCGGCAAGTCGACGCTGGGGCGCGTGATCACGCAGCTGCTGCCGATCAC
>Ga0307471_100000660_pt1 | contig 17903 bp, 11 predicted proteins | sample atmos_gasesAM3C__2_FD_204566 | JGI IMG/M metagenome (GOLD analysis project Ga0307471, IMG submission 204566) | Hardwood forest soil microbial communities from Morgan-Monroe State Forest, Indiana, United States - atmos_gasesAM3C_515 | ecosystem: Environmental > Terrestrial > Soil > Temperate...
CCGTTCGGAGCGAGGTTATGCGGGGGCGACGCCGTCCGAGGTGGCTGGAGGGACGAGGTAGGCGGCGACAAAGGAAAGCACGGTGGTAATCGCCGATGCCATTTCGGGAGGCAACGGCTTGGCGGGCGACACGTAGGTGTTGATGACGAAAACAAGAATGACGGTGACGGCCCCCGCTGCGCCTCCTGCGGTTACTAGAAAATAGAAAGCAGAAGGCAGAAAGCAGAAGGCAGAAATTAGAAGGCAGAAAGCAGAAGGCAGAAGGCAGAAAGCAGAAACGAAAAGGCAGAAATTGGAAAGGAAGGGGACGGCGAGGTAAAGTCGCCGGCACGTCCGGAACGAAGAGAGATTTCTCTCTGCGCAGGCCGACGCATTCGCACGAGCGAATGCGGAAGAAAAAGTCGGCCTGCTCCGTTCGAAATGACGGTGCGCCTGTTGGCCGTGGGTCAGGCAGGTTTTTGGAATTTGAGTTTGGCGGTGGAAAGGAAAACTAATGACAGCAGGTCAGGTGGTCCAGAGGAGGTCGAGTTTTTTTTCGACGGAGGCAAAGTCCTTGTCGCTGATGGCGAGAGAGGCTTTTCGCGTGACGGCGAGGGCGGCGGCGAAGCCGTCTACGTAAGGGAGATTGAAGTTGGCTTTGAGTTCGGCAGCGTCGCGCGCGAGATCGACATCTGCTGGGATCAGGTGGATGGGAAGCTGGGCCATCTGCGCGAGAAGATACCGGGCGAATCCCGGGCCTTGATCGCGCCACACCGAGTAGTACACCTCGCCCCAATTGACCACGCACATGAGGAGTTCGCGCTTGCCGTCGAGAGCAAGCTGAATGAGTTGCTCGACCTTTTCCGCGCCGGGACGGTTGGCGGAAAAGGTCATGATGGCGCTGGCGTCGAGAACGACTCGTTTCATAAAGTGGGGCGCTCCATTGCCTGGAGCGCTTTAAAGTTTTCGCTCGCGGCGGCGCTCCTCAAGGAGAATTTCCGGAGCCTTGGAGTCTTTGCCGAGGCAGCCGCGGAGACTGCGGATAAATTCCGGGGTGAGCGGCTGCAGGATGAGGCGATTCTCCTCTTCGACGAAGGCCACCTGCGTGCCCTTCTTGATGGCGTATTTGCGACGCAGCTTGGAGGGGATGACGAGTTGGCCCTTGGTGGTGACCTTGGAGACTTGGGTTTTCATGTGGACTCCAGATGGAGAATACGGAACAAGTATAACGAGGACCAAGAAGTAAGTCAATATGAGCTGTGGCTTACATTGTGGCGCGTGTGCAACTTCTGAGGGGTGCCGAACATGGGCGGCTATTTGGAGTCGGCGAGGGCGAGGTAGGCGCCGAGGCCAATCATGCCGAGGCCGGAGGCGGTGCGCTGGCGGCGACGGAAGCGGACGCTGTTCTTCAGCTTGCGTTCGAGGGGAGAGGCCATGCCGACGACCAGGAGGTCGGCGGCGGTATTCAGGCTGACGGAGACGCAACCGAGCAGGGCGAATTGAAAGAAGACGTGTCCGTGGGCGGGTGCGACGAATTGCGGGATGAAGGAGAGGAAGAACAGCGCGGTTTTGGGATTCAACACTTCGGTGAGGATGCCCTGACGAAAGGCGCCGTTGGATGGCCCCGATGCTGCGACGGCCATTTCGGCGTTGCGCGTGCGGATCATGCGGATGCCGAGCCAGACGAGATAGGCGGCGCCGGCGTACTTGACGGTGTGAAACGCGACGGCGGAAGCGGCGAGAATCGCGGAAAGGCCGAGCGCGGCGGCAAAGACGTGGAAGAGTCCGCCGACGAAAGTGCCGAGAGAAGAAAGGATGCCTTCGCGCTTTCCTCCGGCAAGGCTGCGCGCGAGGACGTAGAAAATGCCGGGGCCGGGCGTAATGGCCAGAAGCAATGCGGCGGCGAGAAAGAGCAGCAAGCGGTGCGTGTCGAACATTTTGAAATTGTAGGAGGCGGAAGAGGCGAAGGCAAGGCGGCGGTGAAGGGCGCAGAAACAGAAAGGGCGGCTCGGTGAGGAGCCGCCCTTGGCCCCGTCCCCAGGGGAGGGACGGGCGCGATTGCCTGGCTTTAGTCCAAGGGGGACTAAGGCAGGTAATAGCGGAAAGAGGTCCAAACCATGTTGTTGACGGCCTTGGGCTGAATGCTGCCGGCACCGGACCAGGTGTTCTTGCTGAAGTAGGAGTATTGAATGCTCCAGCGGAAACCGCCATGGGGACCCTGATAGATCTTGTGCCAGAAGCCGAGCGTTCCTTCATAGATGAAGCGGGTATCCCCAGCGCAAGTTCCGCCGCCGGATGGAGCTGATGTGCCAGCAGGGACGCCTTCGGCGCTGCAACCGGAGTTGTTGGCGGCAATATTCCCATAGCCGCCGATCTTCGTGTTCGAGGTGTTGTGGGTCGTGATGGTGGTGGCGGTAGTTATGAAACCGCTTGCGGGGCAACCGGGAGTGCCAACAACGCAAGCCGTCGTCGTATAGGTCTGGCTCGTCGTGATGTTGTCGATCATGTATCCGGTATAGCCGGCGCGCCAGGCGTATTCCCCGCCGTAATAGGCAAAGATGTCCAGCTTGGGCGTTGCGTGAAATTCGAAAGTAGCCAGGCCGTGGGCCGTGCGAATCAAGGCTTGCGTGCCATCGGGCCGGAAGGTGAGGTCGGCGAGCTGGGCAGATCCGTAGCGGCCTATGCCATCTCCGGCAACGCCCTTGACGCCAAAGTCAAGCTTCTTGTTGAAAAGGGGCCACCGGGCGCTGGCACCGACACCGCCGCCGGTGCGGGTGTCATTAAAGGCTCCCACGGAGGAAGGCGAGGTGTTGGTACAAGTTCCAGAGGTTCCCGCCAGGGCCGGTCCATTCAGCACCACGGTGCCGCTGGCGTTGGTGGCCGCAGGGCTTACAACGTCGCACGGATAAATGCGGTTGCGGAAAGTGCTGAGAATGCCGAACAACTCGTAGTGGCCAAAGCCCGGATCCGCAGCGGCCTTGAAAATGAAATCGGGAGCTTTATTGACCGTATAGCCCGTTGGATCGAAGGCGTTAAACAAGCCGCCGCTTGCGCCCGGCGCGTTGATGAAGAAGTTTTGCGAAGTGGTCGCGCCCGCCGCTTGCATGGAGGAGAACCCGCGTCCGCCGACAGTTGCTTGGGGGCCTTCCACTGAGAAGCCCACAGCAAACTTTCCACCGAAGTCTTTCACCACGCGGAGGCCGTACTGACGCGCCCAAGTGAAGCCGACGTTGTACTGGGGGTCTGTCGTCATCGGGGGCAATTCCGTGCGGACTTGCAGACCTTGCTTGGTTTCGGTGGCAAGGCTCCACATTTGTCCGCCAGTGACACTCAAACCGTTATCAAGGGCCACTTGACCCCAGAACTGGCGCTGGCGGAGCGAATAGCTGTTGCTCTGCCGGTTGTTGGAGGTAACTGCGGCTGACAAGAAGTCTGTTTCGTAGTAGCCGGAGAGCTTGGCGCGCTCGAGCTTGCCTTCGGCCAGCATGGCGATGCGAGACTGTCTGCCGGAGGCGTTGAACTCCGTGACCTTGCTCAGTGAGTTTCCGGGAAACGGAATGCTGTTGAAGGGCGTGTTGATGTCTCCGCTGACAGCGTGCTGACGAAAAACAGACTCAGCAGCGAAGAAGCCCATTGGCGTCAGCGTGATGCCCTTGACTCTAAGAGAGTTGGGGCCGGTCTCTTCCGCCTTCTTTGCTTCCTCCTGCTCTTTGGCTACGGTGGTCTTGAGGACTTCGTTGCTGCTTTTCAGGTCGCTGACGGCGGTGTTGAGGGTCGCCGCAGTGGTCTTGACTTCCGCTGTGGAATTGACGGCTTCGACCGCCTTGGTGCTGGCTTCGGCCGCGCGGGCGTTGGCAGCGGCAGCGGCTTCGCGCGCCTCGTCAATTTGGCGGTCGCGCTTGGCCAGTTCTTCCTTCAGCAATTGAAGCTGTTCCTGCTGGGACTGGAGAGCCTGCCGGAGTTCTTCGATCTCGGCAGCAATGGCCGAATCAGCTTTCTCCGCTTTCGTGGCCGCTTTTGCCTTTGTCGGCGCAGCGGGTTTGGCCGGTTTTGGATCGGCGTCCTTTGGAGTATCAGCGAGAGCCATTCCCGTGGTGAGGAACAGCGACAGTGTAAGTGCAGCTAGTTTTTTCATTTCCTCTCTCTTTAGAGCAAAAATTCGACGTGCTACCGAAAAAGTGCGAGCCACCCCGCTGGAGAAGGTAAAGAGGCCTTTTTACAATTGCGTCAACCGATTGTGAATATCCTGTAACAGAGAGGAGGAATTCACAGCAAGCCGTTGACACACAAGGAGTTGCGAATTGTTAGAGGGTCAAAAACAACGGGCGTGGCCAAAACAGGCGGAAGCAAATGCAGTCCGGGAAAAGTTTCGGCCGCGCGTCAGTTGTAAGAAGAACCGAGCCATCCGCAACTCCCAAAGACGACTTTACTTTTGTTCCGCGGGGTGTATGCCCTATTTCGGTGAGGCCATCGTAAGGTGAACGAATAGTTGCGTCAAGCCACAGATTTGAATGCGAGCGATTTGTTTTTCCGCGGACGTTGCCGATTTACATTTCTCGAAGTGGCCCAGGCCATTCCGCTCGCGCCAGCTATTTGTTTTTCCGCGGACGTTGCCGATTTACATTTCTCGAAGTGGCCCAGGCCATTCCGCTCGCGCCAGCTATTTCGGCGAAGCTATGGCAAAGGCAAGGGCTATCTGGGCGAGGCGGTATTGGTAGGTGGCGTCGGTGTCGGCGATGTCGGCCTCGGTTTTCTGCAGCTCGGCTTGCGTGAATTCGACGATGGAGCCGAGGCCGAGATTGTAGCGGGCCTGCGCGAGATCCAGAGCGAGGCTGGCCTGCTCGCGAAGCTGCTGCGTGACGGAAAGGCGCTCGTAGGCGCGATTGGTATCTTGCCAGGAGATACGGACGTCGCGGGAAATGAAGTTTTGGAGATCGATGAGCTTTTGGCGATTCGCTTCGGTTTGCAGATCGGCGGCCTTGGCCCTGGCGTTGTAGAGAAAGCCATTGAAGACGGGGATGTTGACGTTGACGCCGACTGCGCCATACCAGTTAGGAATGTGATTGTCGCGGACGGGAGCCTCACCAACGACGCCGAGTGCGTTCACGGTTGGGCGCCAAAGATCGTGTTCGGCGTTGCCGAATTTCTGCGCGGATTCCACTTCAAATTGCAGCGCTTGGACTTCCGGACGCTGTTTTAGCGCCTGTTGAATGAAAGGCTGCACGTCGGGAGCCGGAGGAGTAAGCGCGGTGGTTTCTTCGACGAGCTGGAAATTTTGTTCATCGGGATAGCCCAGAACCGCCGAAAGACCGGCAAGAGCGGCCTGGAAGTTGTTGCGGGCTTCCAGCAAAAGAAGTTTGGCGCGCGCCAGCTCAACTTTGGAAAAGCTGAGATCGAGCTCGGACTTAAGTTTCGCGGTGGTCAAAGCCTGGACTTTATCCACGAGAGTCTGGCGGGCTTGAACGGTTTCTTCCGCGACGCGAACCAGAGCCTGGGTATCCAGCGAGTTGTAGAAAGCCTGGTCGACGGCCAGGAGAATGTCCGCACGAGTGGCGGCGGCATTTTGATCCTCCGCCTTGGCTGCAAACTCGGAGCTGGAAAGCAGGTTGGTCGAGCGTCCGAAGTCGGTGACAAGTTGGTTGACGGAAGCGCCCTCCGCTGCGCGAGGGAAGAGGATGGGAGTGTTCAGAAAGCCGGCCGCAAGGCGGCTCCCGGGATTGGCGTCGACAACAGTAAGGCTCAGATTTGCGTTCGGCAGCAGGGCGGCGCGGGATTCACGCACGTATTGCTGTGCTACGAGAGCGCGCAATCTCGCCACGGTGATCTGCGGATTGTTCTTGAGGGCGATGGCTTCCGCTTGCGCCAGGGTCAGAGGGGTGTTGGCCGAGGTCGTTTGGCCAGGGGTTTGCGAGGTTGCCGGATTGCCTGGAGCCTGCGCGCGTGCTGTGGCACAGGCGAGGGTGAAAAGAACCAGCAATAAGTAGACCGGCCGGTTCATGACCGCACCTCCTGAGCCTGCTCTTGCCCTCGCCCATGAACGATGAGATAGACGGCGGGAACCAGGTACACAGTCACCGCAACGGACACTAGCAAGCCGCCGATGATGGCGCGCGCGAGCGGGGCGTACTGCTCGCTGCCGGGCTCCGCACCGATGGCCATGGGGATCATGCCAAGGACGGTGGCGAGCGAAGTCATCAAGATGGGGCGAAGGCGCATGCGGGAAGCCAGGGAGACGGCTCCCTTCACGGGCTTGCCGTCGTGGTGCAAGTGACGGGCAAATTCGACGATCAAGATGCTGTTCGACACGACGATGCCGACCATCATGACGATGCCCATCAGCGACATGACGTTCAGCGTGGTGTGCGTCGCGAGCAGGAACAAGAGCACGCCGGCGAGCCCGGGGGGAATGGCGAGAAGAATGATGAAGGGATCCTCCCAGGAAGCGAATTGCGCGACGAGAATCAAGTAGACAAGAACAACAGACAAAATGAGGCCGACACCGAAACTACGGAATGAGGAGCGCATGCCCTGTACCGAGCCGCGAAGATTGACGCGAACGCCTTCTGGGAGCTTGGTTTTCTTGATGATGTCGTCGACTTGGCCGGCGACGGCGCCAAGGTCTTCGGTTTTGGGCGAGACATAGACGTCCACCACGCGGAACAATTGATAGTGATCCACTTCCGTTGGTGAAGGAATCGTTTTCACCTTCACGACGGTGTCCAGGAAGGTCGGCTGGGCGCTTTTCACGCCGCGGAGGGGAATTTGCTTGAGGTCAGTCAGGGTTTTGACGGCATCTTCGGGATATTGCACGGTCAGCATGTAGGGGTTGCCACTCTTGGGATCGATCCAATAGTTCGGAGCAATCATGCCGTTGGAAGTGAGGGCGGTGATGACATTGTCGACGATTTCTTTTTGTGAGAGACCGAGGAGGCCGGCTTTTTCACGGTCGACGTCGAGTTCGAGAGCAGGGTAGTCGATGTCCTGAGGAATGAGGACATCGTTGACATCTTTGAGTTGCCGCACGGGTTGGGCCAGGTTTGTAGCGGTATTGTAGACCTTGTCGAGATTGTTGCCGCTGACTTGAATGTCGATCGGAGCGGGCAGGCCAAGATTGATGACCGCGTCCACCAAACCGCCGGATTGAAAATACGTGCTGAGCTGCGGGAGTTTTTCGCTCAATTGTTCGCGCACACGCCGCATGTATTCGTAGCTGCCGACTTTGTGATCTTCCTTCAGGCTGACCTGAACGAAAGCGGTGTGAGGCGCGGAGTTCGGCGTATAAATAGCGGAAAAGTCGGTGGTGATGCCGATATTCGAGACGATGATTTGCAGTTCGCCCGGGGGAACGACATTGCGGATGATTTGCTCGACTTGTTTGACGTAGTCTTCGGTGAGTTCGACTCGCGTGCCGGAAGGGGCTTTCAAGTTGATGACGAATTGGCCGGGATCCGTGCGCGGGAAGAAGGAGACTCCTAGAAAAGGATAGAGTCCCAGACATAACAGCGAGATTCCAGCAAGGCCGACCGTTGTGGCGGCGGGCTTCATCAGGGCGGTGGCCAGCGTGCGGTCGTACTTTTCCAGCATTCTCTTGAAATAGAAATTGAACATCTGGCCGATGCCATCCCAGCGCCAGGTGAAGGTGTCGCCCAGTACTTCGTCAGCTTCCCGCTGTTTGATTAACTTCGCGCAGAAAAGCGGAACCACGGACATGGCCACGAAGTAAGAGGCAAAGAGCGAAAGAACAACGGATAGAGCGAGAGCCACGAAGAGAAAACGGCTGACGCCGTAAAGAAAAACCACCGGGAAAAACACGACCGAAGTTGTAAGCGTGGCGGCGAGCACGGCGAGGCCAACTTCCTGGCCGCCTCGTTCGGCGGCAACTGCGGGCGTTTCGCCCAATTCCAAATGGCGGAAAATATTTTCGAGAACAATCACGGAGTTATCGATCAGGCGGGAAAAAGCCAGCGCGAGTCCGCCAAGCACCATAGTGTTGACGCTGCCGCCACCTCCACCTAAGGCGAGAAACGCCGCCAACGCGGAAAGAGGGATGGAAAGAAACACCGCGGCAGTGGCGCGAAGGCTGCCGAGGAAAAGCAGAACCATCAGGCCCGTGAGGACCAGCCCAATGCCCCCTTCCCGCACCACGTTGGAAATAGCAGTCTTGACAAAGAGGGACTGATCAAAAACCACCTTGGGAAGAAGCTGCTTCGGGATGTCCACAAGATGCTGAAGCGCGTCTTTGATTCCATCAACAACCGCGATGGTGTTGGTGTCGCCGCCTTGCTTGAGAATGGGCAGATAGACGGAGCGCTGGCCGTCCACGCGCACGATGTTGGTTTGGATGGCTTGCGCGTCAACGGCTTTACCAACATCGCCGACCAGCACCGAAGATTGCGTCTGTCCAACGGATTTCAGCGGCATAGCGTTGATGTCGTTGGCTGATGGCGCCTGGCTGTTGGAGTAGAGGTTGTAATCGTAGGGACCGATCTTCACGTCACCGGCAGGGAGAATCAAGTTGGCGTCGTTGACTTCGCGCACCACGTCCATGGGACTCAACTGGTGAGCTTCCAATTTGAGCGGGTCGACATAAACCATGATCTGGCGATACCGGCCGCCGAAGGGCTGTGGAACGGAGGCGCCGGGCACGTTGGCAATTTGATTTCGAACGTTGAACCGGCCAAGGTCTTGCAGTTGGGTCTCGTTCAGGCCCTGGCCCTTTAGGGTGATCAAACAAACCGGAAGGCTGGAAGCGTCAAATTTGAGAACGACGGGAGGAAGCGTGCCGGGAGGAAGGCGGCGAAGGTCGGCCATGGCCAGATTCGAGACGGTGCTGAGGTCGGCGTCGGCATTCGTGCCGGGCTGAAAGTACATCTTGATGAGGCTGACTCCCGGGAGCGAGCGGGACTCGATGTGATCCACGCCGCTGGCCAGAGTGAACCAACGCTCGAAAGGATTGGTGATGTTGGTTTCAATCTGCTCGGGAGGCATGCCGGAATAAAACGTGGCGATAACGACGACCGGAATGTTGATCGGAGGGAAAAGGTCCACCGGCATTCGAACCAGGGTGACGGTGCCTACGATGGCGATGACCAGACAGATGACGATAATGAAGTAGGGATACTTGATCGAAAACCGGGACATTAGTTCCCCCCTGCCGGATTCACTTCTTGCGCGCTAACGATTTTGGGCTGGACTTTCTGTCCGGAGTGAAACTGGCTGCGATTACCAATGACCACGCGGTCGCCTTCCGAGAGACCGGAGAGCACTTCCACACGAGCATTGTCTTCGAGACCGAGTATCACGTGGCGTTCCTCCAGAACATTTTGAGAATTGACCGCAAGGACGGTAGCGTCATCGCCATTGCGAACGACGGCTTCCAGGGGAACCGCAAGGGTATTTGGCCTCTGGCGCAGAGAGATCTCCGATTCCGTGTACATGCCGGGCATCAAGCGGCCGTCTCGATTGTCACAATCGATTTCGGTTTCCATGGTGCGGGTTTGCACATCAAGGGAATCCGCGAAGCGCGAGACGCGGCCCTGAATGTCCTGATTCAAAGCCTGCACGCGAACTTTGACTGGGTCGTTCAAATGGATCTGCGCGGCGACGGACTCCGGAATCGGGAGAACGAGACGCAAAACGGAGACCTGCGCCAGGCGAACTACGGGCATGGCCTGAGTGCTGGAAGAAGTACCGGCAGCTACGAGAGCGCCAGTGTCCGCGTAGCGATTGGTGACCACCCCGGCGAAAGGAGCGGTGATTCGCGTATAGTCCGAGAGCGCAGACACTTGCTTCTGATTGGCTTGCGCGACTTCGAGTTCTTGTTGGGCTGCGGCGAGTGCCGCCTTCGCACTTGCGACTTGCGCCTCGGATTCGAGGTCTTTGGCTTGGGCGTCGTCGAGTTCCTGTTGCGCCACCAAGCCCTCGCGAGTCCTGGCGGCGTCGCCGAGGCGCCTAAAAGCCGAGTGCGTTGCAGCGTGGGAAGATTTTGCGCGCTCGAGATCACCCTGCGCGCGCCCGATTTCCTCGCTGGCGCGGCGGGCCGCGGCGTCCGCGCCGGCAAGCTGAGCGGCCAATTCCGGGACTTCCAGGATGGCCAGGGTTTGGCCTTGCTTCACATGAGTGCCCACATCCACATAAATTGCTTTGATATAGCCGGCGACCTTGGCGTGCACATCTACGTCCTGGAAGGGCTTGAACTCTCCTGAAATTTTCAAGGTGTTGGCGATGGTGCGGCGTTCGACACGCGTCACAGCGGCGGGCGGATCACCGGACCCGGCGGCGGGGTCTTGATCATCAGCCTTCGTCGGTGAGCGGCTAATCCATCGCCATCCCAATAGCGCGCTTACAATAAGAATGACAACAATAATCCAGGGCTTTTTTTCTTTCATATCCACATCCGCGGCGGGCATCCAAACCAAGAGCAAATCGGCTGTTGACACCCGCAGAATTTTCTAAGGGCCTAAACGACCGAGCAGGGCCGGTCTAATCCGGTTCCAAAAAAATCCAACCACGTCAGATCAGTGAAAGCAATTTAGCGAACGGGCGGCGGCCGGAACCACAGGCCGGGACCAAAAAACCGCTGCGAGAATTTCGGGGTAGGAAGCAACGGGAAGAAAAACTGCGCCGCTAGCTCTGGCTGAGGCAAAACGACCGCAGCTGTGCCGGTATCAATTGCAGGCAGCGCGCCCCAGCCGTCTATCGGAGAGAAGTGCTGCAGCTCGGAAGCGCCAACCGTCGCACGGTGACTTGCTCGATGGCCGATATCCAAGCCGTTTCCGGAGTGCGGCACGGCAAAGAAGGGGTTGTACAGCAGAAGAGTAGCCAGGAGAAGACAGACCCACCCGTACTGTCTTAAAGAGACGATTGTGGCACGGCAGTGAGAAGAACTGTTCATCCTGGACTCTTTAGAACGATAGTAGGACTGTTCGACAGGGTCAAGAGGTTGCCACGATGCGGTTTCAAGCGTGTTCAAGGGAGGAGAAGGGACCGGAGCCAGGGGTGCAACCGGTCCCCGAGGTAGGACATTACGTGAAGATGACTTGGTCAGTGTTGCCGCCGGGAGTCACATCGGAATGAAGCGTTTGTGAATTCTTCGTGATGTTCGACTCGCGGAGGCCGCCAATCCCTCGCCCATGACGGACATCGAGGCCACGGACCCAGAAAATGATGTCCTCGGCAATATTGGTGGCGTGATCGGCGATACGTTCAAGGTGACGCGTGGCGAGGACGAACTGCAGGCCCGGGCTGACCGAGCCCGGTTCGCCGGTCATGAGCTTAAGCTGACGCTCAAAGATGCGGTCGCGGTACTGATCCACGACGTCGTCGCTTTCGAGGACTGTAGTGGCCATCTCGACATTGCGGAAAATGAGCGCTCCGAGGCTCTGGCTGACCATGCTCCGGACAGCGGAAACCATCGGTGCAAGTTCTTCAGGAATTTGCACGCCCGGCATTTCGCGAAGGGTGACCACTCTCTCCGCCAGGTTTACCGCCAGATCTCCAATGCGCTCGAGATCGTTGTTCAGCTTCAGCGCTGCTACAATCAGGCGCAATTCATCCTCAGGAAACGTGCCTTGGCGAAGCAGCCGGATAGCGTGCTCGTCAATGACGATTTCCATTTCATTGATGCGCGGCTCAAGAAGAAAGACCTCACCCGGGAGAGCGGCAGTGCGGGGATTGTCGAGGCTGACGATGGCATCGAGCGCACGGTTCATGGCGCTCTCGACGGTGCGCGCCATGGAGACGAGATAGTTCATGAGCGTGTCAAGCATGACGGTTTCGGTGAGTCGCGGGGTTGAGGCCATCGGTTCCTTCTGGAGGGGAGCTGCCAACCTACACTCCCGCTCTCCACGTCATTCTGACGGAGGAATGGTTACAGTTTGGTGACGTGCCGATGAAAAAGAGATGAAGGCGCCACTAGGCACCCCGCGGCTCTTGGCGCTTGCCGCTGACCTTGATGAATTAGCGGGTGGCTCGTGACGCGGCGTGCTGAGCTTGAAACACTGGAACCGTGAAATGGAACTGCGAACCCTGGCCCACTTCGCTCTCGACCCAGATGCGGCCGCCATGGGCCTCGACGAGATGCTTGGCGATGGAGAGCCCTAGGCCGGTGCCGCCGACTTCGCGGGAGCGCGCAACATCGACGCGGTAGAACCGCTCAAAGATGCGGGGCTGGTCCACCTTGGGGATGCCGATTCCAGTGTCAGAAACCGTGAACTCGACTTCGTCTCCGTCGGAAGAGGCGGAAACAGTAATCCTGCCGCCGGAGGGCGTGTACTGCACGGCGTTGTCCAGCAAGTTTTGCAAGACTTCGGCAAGGCGCCGACGATCGGCGGCGATGTCCGGAAGAGACGTCTTCAGGTTAACGGAAACTCGCAGATTTTTCTCAGCGGCCGACCGCTGCGTGGTCTCGATGCAGCTTTGCACAAATTGTGAAACGCTGAGGCGGTCCAGTTCCAGGTCAACCCGGTCGGCATCCATCTTGGAGAGCTCGAGCAGGTCATCGGTGAGCCGCGCGAGACGCCGCGAATGATCGAGAATGATTTGCAGGAAGCGGATGCGGTTCTGAGGGTCATCTATCGCGCCCGCGAGTAAGGTTTCTGCAAAGCCCTGAATAGCGGTGAGCGGAGTCTTGAATTCGTGGGACACATTGGCGACGAAGTCGCGGCGGACGCGCTCGAGCTTGCGCAGATCGGTGATGTCATGCAGAACAAGGACGGCTCCCGCACTCGCCTCAGTTTGCACGGCGCTGGCGGTTGCAGCAAAAAATCGTTGACGCAATGTGCCGGTTACGATTTCAGCATGGACGGCAGCCTCGCCGCGACGCACGCGGCCCACTGCTTCGATCAGTTCCGGCTGGCGGACGGTTTCAACAAGCGCGCTGCCGATTTTTGGCGGGGCGTCCAGACCAAGAATTTCCGCGAAGGCTTGATTCGAGAAGACCAGGCGGTCAGTGGCATCCACAACGGCCACCCCTTCCACCATGCTGCCCAGGATCGCTGCCGAGAGGTTACGCTCTGCCATGAGGGTGCGGATGGTTAGATCCAAACGGGTGGAGGTTTCATTGAGCGAGACGGCCAGTTTTTCCAGGGAGTCCCCACCGGGATTGGCGAGGATCGGACGAAAGTCCCCTTGGGCAACCCGGCGGGAGAATTCCTGCAAGTGTTCGACACGGCTCGAAAATGATTTGGAGATCAGAAGCGAAACCACGCCAGCGACCAGGAAGGTTACGAGAGAAGACAGCCAAAGTCTCCGGCGGAGCGCCCACACTTCGTCATCCACGGTCCCCACAGGCGTCGCAAAGCGCAACACGACAGGAGGGCCGCCGGGCACGGAATAGCGGGCGGCGTAATACAGCAGATCGCGGTTGATGGTCACGCTGTGACGGCCGGACTGGCCTTCGCCCTTTGCGAGAGCATCTCGAATCTCCGGGCGCCCTGCGTGATTTTCCATGGTTTGCGGGTCGGACTGGGAATCCGCCAGGACCAAGCCATCGGCAGTAATCACCGTGACGCGGACGTTGCTGGCCGCCATTCTCTCAACCCATTCGCGAAGAGCCGGAGAAGGCAAACGGGAAGTTGTGGAGAAAGCCGAAGCGGGGGGCGGGCTAGCAAGCGCGATGCGCGCGATAGCGGAAAGCTCGTCGAAACCGGCGCGCTCGTAGTCGCGCCGCAGATTGCGCTCCGCGTAGTAATCCACTGGCAGCAGGACTGCAATCAGCAGCGCGAAGAAAGCAAAGCCGAGTTTCAAGAAAAGGTTAAGCCGCACGTGTCTCGAAAAGATACCCGGCGCCGCGGACAGTTTTCAAGAGGGTTGGGTTTTCAGGGTCGGACTCGATTTTTTCGCGGAGTCTGCGCACGTAGACGTCCACACTGCGCGGCGTGACAAAGCGGTCCGTACCCCAAACGGCATCGAGCAACTGATCGCGGGTGAAAACGCGGTTCGGACGCGAGGCCAGGTAATAGAGAAGACGAAACTCCAGGGTGCTGAGCACGACCGGTTTGCCGGAATGGCACACGCGGTACGCGGCAGGGTCAATGGTGAGCTTGCCAATCTCGACGGTATGCGGGGCGTCTGTAGGAATTTCGGAGCGGCGGAGAAGAGCCTTCACGCGGGCGATAAGCTCGCGCGGGCTAAAAGGCTTGGTGACGTAATCGTCGGCGCCCATCTCCAGCCCGACGACGCGGTCAGCTTCCTCGCCGCGAGCGGTAAGCATCAGGATGGGCAGGCGGTTGAGCGCATCGTCGCGCCGAATCTCGCGGCAGATTTCCAAGCCGGAAAGTTTGGGAAGCATGAGGTCGAGAAGCAGTATATCGGGCGGGGTTTTCTTCAGGGTAGCCAGGCCGGTCACCCCGTCGTGAGCCGAAGTAACCTGAAAGCCTTCATTGGCGAGGTTGTAGCGAACCAATTCTACGATGTCGCGGTCGTCTTCGATAATGAATACGCGTTTCATACCGATGGGGCGCTTGACGCGCCTGCCTGAAGAAAGTGTATCGTAGCCCGGCGCATGGCGATAGGAAGTGGAATAACTCGGCTCACTCAAGGTTCTTGGCTGCACGGCTGATTCTGGCAGAAGGCGCATTTTGCTTGATAACACGGCGTTTACATTTTTGTGAATGAAATGTTAAAGCCAGAAACCTAAATTGCGCCCCTAATTGTTGCTCGACGTTGTGAAGGCCAGAGACAGCAGCGTTTTCTGCTCCAGTTCATGGGCTTTGGAAGACCCCGTCGCGGGGCTGGCACTAGGGGAGCGCTTGACGGAGCGCAATCCGAGGCCGGCGGCCTTGGCAATGCGTTCGAGACGGGGAAGCACAAAGCCGGCGGCTCCCATGTTCCCTGGTTCCTCCTGCACCCAAACGATTTCGCGGGCATGGGGATGCTCCGCGATGGCGGCGGCGATTTCCGCGCGGGGCATGGGATAGAGCTGATCAAGAAAGAAAATGGCGGTGCTCGTGTCTTTGCGGCGGCGCCGTTCGGCGCGTAATTCGTGGCCGACTTTTCCGCTGGCGAGCAGGATGCGTGAGGCGTCCTGAACTTCGCGGTCAGGAACCAGAGGGAGAAAGCGCGGATTCGTAAATTCCTCAATGTTGGAACTGGCATCTGGATGCCGCAACATGCTTTTTGGCGTGAAAACGATCAGCGGCTTGCGCCACGGGCGGCGCGCTTGCCGGCGCAGCATGTGGAAGTATTGGGCGGCGGTGGAAGGCTGGCAGATTTGCATGTTGTCTTCAGCGGCCAGCTGCAGGAACCGCTCGAGACGGGCACTCGAATGTTCCGGTCCCTGGCCTTCGTAACCGTGAGGCAGAAGCATCACGATTCCCGCCGGGAGATTCCATTTGTCCTCGCCCGCGCTGATGAACTGGTCGATGATGACCTGTGCTCCATTTGCAAAATCGCCGAATTGCGCTTCCCAGAGCACCAGCGCTTCGGGGTAGTCGCGGCTGAAACCATATTCGAAGCCGAGGCAGCCTGCTTCGGAGAGAGAGGAATTGTAGATTTCGCAGAAGGCCTGATTAGGCGAGAGATGACAGAGCGGAAGATAGTCTTTCTCGGTTTCTGTATCAATTAGCACGGCGTGACGTTGATTGAACGTGCCTCGCTGCGAGTCCTGGCCGGTGAGCCGGACCGGCGTGCCCTCGAGAAGTAAGGAGCCAAAAGCCAGGGCTTCGGCGAAACCATAATCAACAGCGCGCTTCCCGTGCCCCATTTCGGCGCGCTGCTCGAGCAACTTCACAATTTTCGGATGAGTGTGAAAGCCCTCAGGTACGCGGACGAGGCCGTCGGTAATTTCCGCAAGTCTTTCGCGAGTGAGTCCCGTATCAACCTCATATTCCGGTTTGTAGCGCCCATGGGAGTACGGCGTCCAGTACTCCGGCAGTTTGCGGAGATGCGGAATCTTTTTCAGCTCCCGCGCTTTGGTCTGCTCCTCTTCGTACTCCTTGCGGACCGTTTCGACGGCTCCCGTTGCGTCGATCCCCGTGGTTTCCGCGTAAATCTTCCAAAGCTGCGGATGTTCCTTAATGCGTTCGTAGAGCTTCGGCTGCGTGATGGTGGGATCGTCCACTTCGCTGTGGCCGTGGCGGCGGTAACCGATAATGTCCACGACGACGTCGCTGCCGAACGTGGCGCGATATTCCGCAGCAATTTTGCCGATGCGCACAACGGTATCCGGATCCTCGCCGTTCACGTGAAAGATGGGCACCGACTGGCGCTTAGCGATGTCGGCGGCAAAACGCGCGGAATGTTCCTGGCGCGGGGGCGTGGTGAAGCCGATCAGATTGTTCACGATGATGTGAATCGTGCCGCCGACGGTGTACGCGCGCAAGTCGGCGAAGTTCAGCGTTTCCGCCAAAGTGCCCTGCCCGGCGAAAGCGGCGTCACCATGCATCACGATGGGAATAACCTTGTTAAGAGTCTCGCGGGAACGGTCCACGTACGCTCCGCGCAAGCCGTAACGCGTCTGTTTGGCCCGCGAGCGGCCCGTTGCAACGGGATCCACCGCTTCGAGATGGCTTGGATTCGACACCAGGTGGATGCCGATTTCTTTGCCGGAAGAAGTGGTATAGGTGCCGGTGGCGCCTACATGGTATTTCACATCACCAGCGCCAAGGACGCTGCGCGGATCCACGTCTTCGAAGCCCGCCACCACTTCATGCGGACTTTTGCTTGCTGCATGGACCATCACGTTCAGGCGGCCACGGTGGCTCATGGCCATGATGGAAGATTCTGCGCCGTATTCGGCGGCGGCCTCCAGAATTGAATCAAGCAAGGGAATCAGAGCCGTGACGCCTTCCAGAGAAAATCGCTTCGAACCGAGATAGCGCGCCTGTAAGACTTGCTCGAAAAGGTCCGCGCGAATCAGGCGCTCGAGAATTTTGTGCTGGTCGACTTCTTCGGCAGGCGCTTCAAGGCGCTCAATAATCCAGCGGCACCGCTCCGGCTCCGGCAAATGCATGAAGTCGGCGCCGATCGTGCCGCAGTAAAAGCGGCGCGCTTCATCGGCGGCCTCGCCGGTTAGCCCTTCGAGATCAGGGTGCTCCAGGGGCTGGAGCATGCCGAGGGGATCGAGGTTCGCTTGCAAGTATCCCCAGCGTCGAAAAGCATCGAAGATGCGCTCGCGTTCCTGGTTGTCCGCCGCCTTTGCTGGCCCGCCCGTGGAAGCCTTATTGGCTGCCTTCGTCGCTTTGGCAGGCTGTTCTTGCGTCAGTGTCGTACGGTGTGCCATCGATCGTGTTCTCTGAACCTTCTATTTTGCCACAGTAGCCAAGCCCCTGCCGATTGGGAAATCCTGCTCTTCGCTTATAACAAGTTTCGCTTATGACAATTGGATGCCGCGGACGGAGTGCTCATTACATCGCCCCTTTGCCCTGCGGTTGACTACAGGGACTTAACGATCGATTCGAGCTGGCGGGCGATTTCGTCGGGGGGAGTGCCGGATGCGAAGGTCACAGGCTTGCCGATTCGAACCGTGATTTCCCCAAAGTGAGCGAGTCGGCGGCGCTCGCGCTTCATTTGCCAAACCCCGTCCAGGCGCATGGGCACAATGGAGATGCCGAGATTTTCCGCGAGCAGGCCAATGCCAGATTGGAACGGCGCCATGAGGCCGTCTTGGGAGTTGTTCACTTCGCCCTCGGGGAAGATCAGTAGGTTGTACCCGCGATCCACGGATTCACCCGCGAAGCGAAAGCTTTCGCGAAAGCCGGAGAATTGCGGCAACGGGAAAACGTTAAAAAGCGCAGTAACCAGCCAGTAGCCAAGCCAGTAGGCCCAGCGTCTTGCGAAAAACCACTCGTGCGGCGGGCGATGCATTCGCTCCAGGCTTTCTCCACCCATCGCCGGGGCAAGGCGGTGGCGGAACCGCAGAGGCAGCGCCGCGAGAATCAGTCCGATGTCCGCGCGCCGCGTGATGTGGTTGGAGACCACCATCA
>Ga0307471_100000661_pt1 | contig 17890 bp, 17 predicted proteins | sample atmos_gasesAM3C__2_FD_204566 | JGI IMG/M metagenome (GOLD analysis project Ga0307471, IMG submission 204566) | Hardwood forest soil microbial communities from Morgan-Monroe State Forest, Indiana, United States - atmos_gasesAM3C_515 | ecosystem: Environmental > Terrestrial > Soil > Temperate...
GTGGCTGTCAAAGTATTCCCCATCAGGCGTGTCACCGTATACGAATATCAAAAGGGATTGAAGTATTCTGGGGGCCGCTACTCGACCACGTTGAATGCAGGACAATATTGGATCATCTCGACCTTTTCTTCCATAGTTCCGGTTGATATTCGCCAGCAATTTGTGACTGTTCAAGGGCAGGATGTTCTGAGCGCCGACGGCGTCACCTTGAAGGTCAGCCTCGCAGCGGAATTTCAGGTCGCCGATCCAAATGTGGCGATCAACAAAACTGCTGGCTTTCAGAACAGTCTGTATTTGACGCTTCAAATGGCGGTGCGGGAGATTGTGGGCAAGGAGAAAATTGACAATCTTATTGAGAACCGCGCCGGATTTAGCGCCAAACTTGCCGAGTTGACCTTGGGCAAAGCCACACAATATGGGCTGAAGCTCATTTCGGCAGACATAAAAGACATCATGTTTCCTGGTGAAATGAAAAAGGCGTTTGCGCAGGTTGTGAAGGCTCAAAAAGATGGGCAAGCCGCATTGGAGAAGGCCCGTGGAGAAACCGCAGCCCTTCGCAGTTTGGCCAACGCTGCACGGATGATCGACGACAATCCGAACTTGCTACATCTGCGGGCCTTGCAGGCGCTAGCAGACAGCGCCGGGAATACAATCGTTCTAGGCTTATCGAACGGCTCGATTCCGTTAGTGAATCGCGGTGAGAAGGCATCTTCTTCCCAGCGAAACAAACCTAGAGAAGAAGAGTAAGCTTCTCAATCCTTTCGGAGTGAAACTCATGCGCAAAATACTGTCGTCGTTTGCTTTCCTCGGGCTGGCCACAATTTCCCTAGCCCAGCAGACTGGGCCCGCTTCCCATTTCGACGGCAACTCCTGGTGGGCGCATGTCAAATTTCTTGCCGACGATTCGCTCGAAGGACGCAACACTGGCAGCGAAGGCCTCAAAAAAGCCCAAGCCTACGCTGTCGAGCAGCTCCAAAAAGCCGGTCTCGAACCCGCCGGAGTCAACGGTTTCTACCAGCCCGTGCGTTTCACTCAATTCCATGTTGACGAGTCGAAGTCCTCTCTCGCGCTTGTGTCGAAAGGCAAATCCGAACCGCTTTCCTTCGCCGACGATGCCTTCATCAGTTCTCGCGCCACTCGTTCCACCGTCTATCTCGAAGCGCCATTAGTGTTCGTCGGTTACGGCCTAAAAATCCCCGAAAAAAATCTCGACGAACTCGCCGGCCTCAATCTGAATGGCAAAATCGTTGTTTACCTCGCAGGCTCTCCGGAGGACATTCCCACCGCTCTGTCTGCGCACTATCAAACCGCGGGCGAGCGCTGGAAATCTCTTCGCGCCGCCGGCGTCATTGGTACCATCACCATTTTCAATCCCGCCTCCATGGACATTCCCTGGTCCCGCATTTCCGCGAACCACAATGAGCCCTCCATGGACCTCGCCGATTCCGAGTTCCTGGAAACTCCCGGCCAGCAACTCGGTGTCGCCTTCAATCCTGCCTCAGCGGAAAAACTTTTCGTCGGCTCCGGCCACACCTTTGAGGAAATCGCCGCGCTCGGCAAAGACCGCAAGCCGCTTCCGCATTTTCCGCTCTCGGTTTCGCTCAGCGCAAAAGCCGCCATCGAAACCACTCCCGTCGAATCCGCCAACCTCGTTGCCAAACTTCCTGGCTCCGATCCCGCGCTGAAGAATGAGTACGTGGTCCTCTCCGCGCACATCGACCACGTCGGCATCGGCGCGCCTATCAACGGCGACAAAATTTATAATGGGGCGATGGACGATGGCTCCGGCAGCGCGGCGGTTCTGGACGTGGCCGCAAGCTTGAAGGCGCATCCCGAGGAAACAAAGCGCTCGATCCTCTTTCTCCTCGTTACGGCCGAAGAAAAAGGCTTGCTCGGCTCCAAGTATTTCGCCACGCATCCCACCGTCCCGGCGAAATCCATCGTCGCCGATATCAACATGGACATGTTTCTCCCCATCGTGCCGCTGAGAATCCTGACCATTCAAGGCATCGACGAATCGGACCTTGGCCCGCGCGCGGTGGCCATCGCGCAGTCCATGGGCGTGAAACCCATCGCTGATCCCGAACCTTTGCGCAACCGCTTCATTCGCAGCGATCAGTACAGCTTCATCAAGAAAGGCGTTCCTTCGGTCAAGGTTGACGTTGGCTTTGAGCTCGGCACTCCCGAGCAAAAAATCTTCAAGGACTGGCTCACCAACCGCTATCACGCGCCTTCCGACGATGTGAATCAGCCCGTGGATCTAAAAACCGCCGCCGGTTACGAGGAATTTACGCGCCGCCTGCTGCTCGAAACCGCCAACGCCGAAGCGCGTCCACAGTGGAACAAAGATTCCTTCTTCCGCCGCTACGCCACCCAGTAGCACAGACTTTAGTCTGTGCAATTCGCTGCATGCTCTTACATGTTCGGGATTTCAAATTTCCTTAAACACAACTTCCTGTGATTGTGGTAAATTGCGCGCGCCATTTTCGCTGCGGAGGAAACCATGAGGAGGCGGACCTTCATCAACGTGACCGCAGGCACCGCTGCTGCGCTCACTTTCCCGCCGTTGGCGCAAGCGGAGCACCAGGAATCCAAAAATGCCGTTAGCCCCAAGCAAGGAGATCAACCAATGCCCCATCCCGTCGTGCATTTCGAAATCGGTTGCCGCGACAGCGCCAAAACGCAGGAGTTTTACAAAAAGCTTTTCGACTGGAAGATTGACCCGATGGGCCCCGCGGCGATGATTGCCGGGGAAACGGGCGGCATCGCCGGCCACATCACCGCGCTTGGCCACGAACCGCTCAATTACACGATTTTCTATGTCGCGGTGGACAACGTAGCCGCCTATCTCGATAAAGCAAAAGCCTTGGGCGCGAAGACACTCGTTGGACCGATCGATATCCCCACGGGCACGTTTGCCTGGATGCAAGATCCCGAAGGCAACACCGTCGGCCTATGGAAGAACAAATCCTAGCAAGCGGCCGGAGAAGCGCCGCCCGTAGCGGCCGGTAGCACAGACTTTAGTCTGTGTAATTTCGTCGAGTGCACTTATTTACTCGGCCGCGGGATAAAGGTGCAGGACAGCGCGGTAGCGTGCAAGCATGAGTTACGTCTCCTTCCGCGCCACTCGCAGCGCGGCCAAGCGCGTGAGATGCTTCATTCGCGCCACTTCCATTTGCAAGTGCCGGCGCCCCGCCGCCGTCAACCGGTAGGCTTGCCGGCCGCGTGAGCTGTCATTTTCCTTGATGCGCTCAATCCATCTCTCGTCCAGCAAACGGGCCAGCGCGCCGTATAGGGTGCCGGTGCTGAGCCGGACACGGCCTTCGCTCATCTGCTCGGTGTCCCGCAGGATCGCGTAGCCATGCCTCGGCTGTTCCGCCAGGCTCAGAAGGATCAGCAGGACCGCCTCGCTTACCTCCATATATGTCCTCCAGCGACATGTCGTACAACGTCATATTGCCCGTTTCTTTAGACGCCAGTCAAGCGGAAAAAGTTGCCGCCCGCGATGATTGACAGCCTGTAGTGTGACGGTTAGGCTTCCTTCCAATCGCTCCGGCTTCCGGACGCTTACTCACTAACGAGGCTCTTATGCGTGTGCTTGCCGCAACAATGCTCTCCCTGATCCTGTCCGTTGTTGCCGCGCGGGGCGCTCCGCAACAATCTCCTCCCGCTCCATCCTCGCCACCCGCCGCACCTGATGTTGCGGCAGGTAAACTCATCTTTGAAGGCCACTGCGCCCTGTGCCATGGAATCGACGGCGGCGGGGGCCGCGGCCCTTCTCTACGCCGTCCCAAGCTCGCACATGCTGCGGATGACGAGGCCCTCAAGTCCGTCATCGAAAATGGCATTCAGCCGGATATGCCGCCGGCGTGGTACCTCTCTCCAGAAGAAATCGCCAACGTCGCGGCGTATGCTCGAAGCTTCGGAAATGTTCCGCCCGAGGTTCTCCCCGGCGATCCCGCGCGCGGCAAAGCCGTTTACGTCCGAAGTGGCTGCTCCGCGTGTCACATCCTCGCAGGAGAAGGCTCGGGCTACGGCCCTGAACTCACCGACGTGGGCGCACGCCGCGGATCCTCACGTCTGCGCGAAACTTTGCAGAATGCCTCCAAAACCATCCCCGAAGATTTTCTCTTCGTCGAGGCGATCACTAGCTCCGGCCAGACGATTCGAGGCATCCGTCTCAACGAAGATACTTTTTCCATTCAGCTCAAGGACCAACAGGGCCGCTTCCACAGTTTCCGCAAGAGCGACCTCCGCACTTTGAAAAAGCTCCGTAGCGAAACCCCCATGCCCGCTTACGGGTCTGTTCTTTCCGCTTCGGAACTCGATGACCTGATCAATTTCCTGGCATCCCAGCGAGGCAAACCATGAGACGCGTCCACCAGTGGAATGCAACGTTTTCTCTCGCCCTTTTTCTTTTTTTCTGTTCCGCCGCTTTCGCGCAAGTTCCCTTTGAACGCATTGCCAACGCCGACAAAGAGCCCGGGAACTGGCTCACCTATTCGCGCAATCTTCAAGGCCATCGTTTCTCTTCGCTCACCGAAATCAACACGCAAAATGTCTCTGGCCTGAAAGTCAAATGGGCCTTCCAGTCTCCCTATTCGCGTTTGGAAGTTTCTCCTATCGTGATAGACGGCATCCTCTATGTCACCGGTCCCAACTCCGCCGCCGCTCTCGATGGACGCAGCGGCCGTCCTCTCTGGATCTGGAAGCGTCCGATTCCTTCCGACTACCATTCCATCGGTTTTGGCCACAGCAATCGCGGCGCCGCCGTTCTGGACGACAAGCTATTTGTCGCCACGCTCGATGGCTACCTCGTCGCGCTCGATTTGAAAAGCGGCGCCGAGCGCTGGTCCGCCAAAGTGCTCGATTACAAAACCGGTTACAGCATGACCATGGCCCCGCTGGCCATTGACGGAAAAGTCGTCGTTGGAGTCAGCGGTGGCGAAGCCGGCATTCGCGGATTCATTGACGCGTACGACGCGAAAACCGGCGCGCAGGCTTGGCGCTTCTGGACCATTCCCGGTCCCGGCGAACCCGGTCACGAAACGTGGTCCGGGGACGCCTGGAAAACGGGCGGCGGCGCCACTTGGGTCACGGGCGCGTACGATCCCGAACTAAAGCTCGTCTACTGGGGCGTCGGCAATCCCGGACCTGATTGGAACGGGGACATGCGCCCGGGCGACAATCTCTATACATGCTCGTTCGTTGCTCTCGATGCCGGCACCGGAAAGCTGCGCTGGTATTTCCAGTTTTCGCCGCACGACACGCACGATTGGGATGCCACGCATGTGCCCATGCTGTTCGATGCGCAAATCGGCGGCGCCAAGCGCAAACTCATTGGTGTTGCCAACCGCAACGCGTTTTATTACGTGCTCGACCGCACCACCGGTGAATTCATCGCGGGCAAACCCTACGCCAAGCAAACCTGGGCTAAGGGTCTCGACGCCAAGGGCCGCCCCATTCCCGCCGCCAACAACGAGCCTTCCAAAGAAGGCAATCTCATCTGGCCCAACCTGAATGGCGCAACGGTGTGGTTCAGTCCTTCTTACGATCCACAGACCAGGTTCGTCTACGTGGCGACGCGCGAAATCGGCGCTCGCTACTTCAAGCGCGACACTGCGTACAAAGTCGGCACCTTTTTCCCCGGCGGCGGCGAAGACGAATTGCCTCCCGACGATGCCTGGGGTGCCATTAAAGCGCTGAAGGCCGAAACGGGTGAGCTGCGCTGGGAGTTCAAGCTGCACTCACCGCCGTGGGCCGGCGTACTCTCGACGGCGGGCGGCCTCGTTTTCTCCGGCTCCGACGAAGGCAATTTCTATGCGCTCGATGCACGCACCGGGAAGCCTTTGTGGGATTTCCAGACCGGCGGCGCCATCGGCGCGAATCCCGTTTCTTTCACGATCGATGGCCATCAATGCATCGCCATCGCCGCCGACCGCGTCCTCTACGTCTTCGGCCTCTGATCTGCGGCAGAAATACACTCAGGGTTTCACCCGGTCCTTGGAGTCCTTGAAGGTTAGCTTCAGGAATTGGGCACTCGGGCAACCTTCACATGAAAACTGCACAGTAGATCCTGGATCGAACCATTCCATCTCACCTTCGCGAAGCGTTTTTGGCGATTTGCCCTTCGCATCGAATCTGACGTGAGGGCTTCCAAGCCCAACAACAAGAAATGCTAGATTGGAGGCTGTTTCTGTGTGTTTCCCATTTCGGACGAGCCAGACAAGATCCAGTTTGGCCTCCGCAGTCTCGAACTGAGTGTCGGCCCAGGCCCACGCAAATGGCGGATCACAAATGGCCGCTCCTTCGCCAGAAATTACGAACCCACAATCATTGTGTGCCTCGCCTTGAGGTTTCAGCAGTTCGATAGTGATGTTGCGGAAGGGAGTGTCGGCGAGGTTGCGGGCGACGTGAGCGAAGCCTCCGCGCGTGAAGTGCGTTTCGCCGTCCTTGAGCTGAAGATGGATTTCGGGCTTGTTCACGATGGCGTTGACGACGTCGGAGGGGCCGAGCGAAACGTAAATGTAGTCGTGGTCGTGCTGATGAAGCTGCGTGTCCTTGTGCGGCGGGACTTCGACATAGTACACGCGGACATACTCATTTTCGATTTTCAGATGATGATGCGGCTCGCCGGGGACATTGCCGTGCGCCAACGGCACCGCCTCCTGCGCTTGCGCGCAAAGCGAGCCAGTCAGAACAAATGCAACAGCAATGACCATGCGTTTCATCGGCGCATTCCACCTCAGTCTGCAAACTCGTCCGCACCTACGCTATCTATTGAGTGGACCACCAGGCCAATCCAATAAACAGGATTTGCATCGGAACGCGCAGCCAAAGAGGCGTGGCAGGGCGGCCCCGCAAGGTAACTTGCGCTTGGGCGGCGTGGACGTTGGCCGGAAGGACCGCTATGAAAAAAAGAATTAGCGCGATGCCGGCGGCTCGCTGCAACGCGGGAATTGCCAGACCAATCGCCCCTGCAAATTCACAGAGGCCCGTAAAGAAGACCATCTCGCGCGGTTTCGGAACCCAACTCGGCGTCATGCGAATCAGATCTTCCTTCAAGGCCGTGAAATGGGCGCTGCTGGTGAAAAGAAGCATGACGGCGAGCCCGTAGCGCGCAGCTGTGTGCCACGATACCAGAGCGTGCATTCCGGCAAACCCGAGTCCACGAAAAATAAGAATCGCAACAATCAGAACAAGTAGGACGAGCACGATCTCCACCAACTTACTTAATCGATGATCACAGGCGTTCGAGGATGCCGGCGGCGCCCATGCCGCCGCCGATGCACATGGTGACCATGCCGTAGCGGGCGTTGCGGCGCTGCAATTCGCGGATGATGCTGGCCGTCAGTTTCGCGCCAGTGCAGCCCAGCGGATGGCCGAGCGCGATGGCCCCGCCGTTGGGATTGACCTTCGCGGGATCAAGCCCGGCTTGCTTGATGACGGCGAGAGATTGCGCCGCGAACGCTTCGTTGAGTTCGATGACCGCGATGTCATTCAGCGAGAGGCCGGCGAGTTTCAACGCTTTGGGAATGGCGGCGACGGGACCGATGCCGAATTCTTCGGGGAGAACGCCGGCCGTAGCGTAAGCCACAAAGCGCGCGAGTGGCTTAGCACCCAGCGATTTTGCGCGCGCGTCGCTCATTACCACGGCTGCCGCAGCGCCGTCGCTCATCTGCGAACTGTTTCCCGCGGTCACCGTGCCCTTCACGTGAAATGCGGGTTTCAGCTTGCCGAGAGCTTCGAGCGAAGTATCGGCGCGCGGGCCTTCGTCGGTCGAGAAAGTGAACGTTTGCGTCGTTGGTTTGACCGACCCGGACTTCGCTTTGGACGACGCGCCGTTGCCGTTCGGAAGCGAAGTGATATTCACTTCAACGGGAATGGTCTCGTCTTTGAAATTCCCGGCGGCGATGGCGGCAAGAGCTTTCTTGTGCGAGTTCAGAGAAAACTCGTCGGCTTGCTCGCGGGTGATGCCGAATTTGCGCGCGATGTTTTCCGTGCCGAGCCCCATGCTGAGGTAAGCGTCGGGATAATGATCCACGAGCCAGGGATTCGGCGAAATTTTGTTGCCGCCCATGGGCACCATGGACATGGACTCGGTGCCGCCGGCGACGATGACCTGCGACGAGCCGCCGCGAATGCGCTCAGCGGCCAGCGCGATGGCCTGCAGACCGGACGAGCAGAAGCGGTTGATGGTCATCGCGGAAGTTTCCACGCGCAGACCGGCGCGGAGCGCAGCGATACGCGCCACGTTCATGCCTTGCTCGCCTTCCGGCATGGCGCAGCCGAAAATCACATCGTCAATTTCTTTTGGATCGAGACCTGGCATGCGCGCAAGCGCTTCCTTGATGGCCAGCGCGGCGAGATCGTCGGGGCGCGTGGCGCGGAGCGAGCCTTTGTAGGCGCGGCCCACGGGCGTGCGTACGGAAGAAACAATCACGGCTTCAGGCATGGCAGAACCTCGAGATGCGAAATTGGGAATTGGGGTATCGCGTAAATCCCATCAAGTTCATTGTTGGGCGCACCGGGAGAAAATGCAACTTCGGCAGAGAGGTGGGATGTGTTCCAGAAGGAGCCCTTCGCTTCGCGCTCGTAAAGAAGAATAGCCCACCACACGAGCCGTTTTGTGAAGAGTTTGAAAACAGAAGGGTTAGGGGATACGGAACTTGGAAGAATATACGGAAGACCGGATTTGGGATTGCGGCTATTTTTTTCTGGAGTGTTTTTGCTGCAGGGGCATACCCACCCCCGGCAACAATGCAAAACCATGAAAAGAAAAGGGATGCGAGAGGAGCATCCTGGAAGTTATTGAAAACAAAGGTGCAAATTTGCAGCGTCGGTTGCAAACAAGAGAGCTTGGAAAGACGGAGAGGCAGGGTGGGTATCAAAAGGGCGGGTCGGCGGGCCATAGTGAGCGGGCACAGTGGATTGACCCTGTGCCGTGCCATCCAAAAAGATTGTATACCACAAAGTAAAATTTGTCAAGACGTTAATAAGTCGCTTGGATTCTGGCGGTTAGAAGGGGGGAGCTGGGGCCTAAAAACCGAGGCAGAGAGCGAGAGAGCAAGTCGTTTGTTTGGTGCAGGATAGAAGGCAAGGATAAAAGGCCAGCAACGCTTTTGAGCAGGGAAAGCGGCAGCGCTCGAATGCCCTTTTGCCGGTTTCGCGTTCCAATTCGGGAATTCACCGGGTCTTGTGAGTTAAGGCAGGGGGGAGGCAAGTCCTCCCCTTCTTGCGTAAAGGGGAATTTTAAATCTTACCGGGTAGAGCAGGTTTTCGCCGGCTGGGAGGACTCGTCTCGAGGGTGATGCCTTTGCGGGCGATGAAGATGGAGGCGGGCGGGGTGACGCCAAATTGTTTGGAGTAGTTGCCCTGATTGACGGCGATGCCAACGCGGCCGCGGGAGTCCACGTAGAGCAGGGACTCGCCGACGGGGACTTCCATGAAAGTTTTGACGTAAGGCAGGGTGACGGGCTGCTTGTTGAGGAGAAGCGGGACTTTGTCGCCGAAGCGGTAAGCGAGCTTCTTGAATTCGTCGCCGGGAATGTCGGTGATGAGCGAGCCGAATGGATCGTCGAGGCCGATGACGTCTCCAGCGATGCCCTTGTCGGTGACGATGGCGGTTTTTGGGTTGAGGCGGACTAGTTGGGAGATTTCCGGGCCCACAAGAACGAATTCCCCGCCGGCGGCGAGATGCGCGGCCACGGGCGAAAAAATGTCGCGGCCATGAAACGTGGAAGAAATGGGCGACTGGATCATCCAGTCGGTGTTGGTGATTTCGCGGGCAGACTCGAGACCATCGCGGTCGATCACGGGAGTAATGAGGCCGTTATCGGGAAGGACGAAGTACTGGCCTTTCTTGGATTTGACGACGATGGCTTTGCGAGAAGTGCCGACTCCGGGGTCAACCACCACGAGGAAGACCGTGCCGGCGGGATAGTAAGGCGTGACTCCTTGCAGGTGGCGCGCTCCCTCCTCGATGGAGTAGGGAGTGACCTGATGCGTGATGTCCATGATGCGGGCATCGGGCACGATGCCGAGAATCACCGCTTTGCAGATGGCCACGGCGTCGTTGGCCACGCCAAAGTCGGACATGAAGACAATCGTCGGATGAGGGACTGGCACGCCGGGAACGGGTGTGGGGTCGGCTTGAAACTTCGAGCAAGCAGCAACCAGGAAAACGACAGCTAGCCAAGACAAAGCAATCCGGGGAACCCTGGGAATCATCCTCTCTCTCCGGGGACAAGGGACGAATTTTTTGCGTGAACCCAGTGTAGTCCGTCCGGTTGACATTCGGCAAGGCACGTTCTAAAAGAGACGCCGCAAGCGGGGAGCCCATCCTTACACACAGCAGAGGGAGGAAACCATGGAAGGTCTTCTTTACGCGGTGATTGTCGGCTTGATTGCCGGATGGCTGGCCGGGCAGGTGATGAAAGGCGGGGGATACGGCGTTTTGGTGGACATCATCCTGGGAATCCTGGGCGGAATCGTGGGCAGTTGGGTTTTTGGGTTGCTCGGCTTGCACGCCGGCGGGTTGATTGGAAGGATCGTTGTTTCCTTTGTGGGCGCGGTGATCCTGGTGTGGATTACGCGACTCATCAAAAAGAAGTGAGCAGTTGAAGGGTGGAATCGCACGAGTACGTCGCGGTTTCGCGTAAGTTGAGGTCCTTCGGCCGCAGAACGCGGGCCTCGGGATGACCAGCCGCAGAGGAACTCACAAAAAGGGCCCGCAGCGTCAGGTTACAGTTAGTTTGCGGCGGCTGCGGCCCTGTGCGTGGCCAGGAACCACTCGGCTTCTGAGCTGCGATGGTATTTCAGGCAAGTGCGGGCAGCCTGAGCATCGGCAGTCTTTCCAAGCTTTTCCTGGACGGCGGCCAATTGCTGAAGCACCAGCGGCGAGTGCTGATCGGCTGACAGCCCTTCGGCAGCGTTCTCCAAATCGCCTTTCGATGCCAGCAAATAGCCGCGCGCCGACTCAAAGTAGCTCTGGATGAGCTGATCCCGCGAAGCCGTGGCCAGAGCTTCGAGTTCGGAGACGGCTTGTTCGGCGTCCTTGGATTGTCCCTGAATGGCGGCGACGCGCACGTGTTCGCGCAAAACGGCAGCCCGATTGAGGCCGCGGTCCGATTCATTCATGCCTGCAAGCGGCTTGGCAAGGAAAGCGGAAAGAGATTTGAGCTGCTCGAGTTCGGATTGCGGATCGGCGGCGAGCATGGCCTGCGCCAACCCGATTTGAAGCTGTGAATTCGGCTCCTTCTTTTCGGCAGCTTCATTGGCAAGTGCGGCCAACTCGTTGCGGCCGTCCGAGTGCTTTCCCTCCCAGAAGTAAACAAGCGCTTTCAGATACTTGATGTAAAGCTCGTCCATGGGATTCTGCGCCATGGGGACGGCGCGGTCGTATTCCTGGCGAGCGCCCGCGAAATCGCCCATCAGCGTACGCGTGTTGCCCAGCCCGTACTGCGAGCTGATGTAAGCGTGATCGATTTGCAGCGCCGCGCGGTAGTGTTCGAGAGAGCCTTGATCCTCGCCCGCTTCCCGGAGCACCTCGCCCAGAGAATCCTGGGGATTGGGAGAGGAGGGTTCAATTTCGGCATAGCGCTTCAGAGAGGCGACAGCCTTCGCTGGATCGGGATTGCTCGAATCAAGATACAGATAGCCGAGGCGGTTGAGGGCCGCGGGGAAATTGGGATCGACTTGTAGGGCGGTTTCGAGCAAGGTTCGCGCGCGATCGTTGTCTTGCTGGAGGAATAGCCATTCGCCGGTTACATACAGGACGTGCTTGTCGCGCGGATAACGTTTCAGCAGATCATTCATGCTCGCAATGGCGGGAAGAAGATTGCGGTCCTGGATGGCGGTCATCCAGCGAACCAAGAGCTGTTCATCGGGGGTCGCGCGGGGAAGGAGCGCTTTGGCTTTGGCAAGCGCGGAGGCATCCGGCATGCCGCGGCGTGCAGCAAAGGAAACCATGGCGAAGCTTAGAGCGGATTGCGAGTCCTTCTTCGTTGCCTGACGAGCTAGGTTGGCTGACGGCTCATACATGGCGTTTTCGTATTTGTCCCAGGCAAGTTCCAGAGATTTGCGCGCTTCCTCCGACTTTGTGGAAAGAGGAATCGCACCAAATAACTGTTGCGAGAGGGGAGCGACCGGCGAGGTGCGAGCCGCGCGGCGGGAGGCTGTCTCCACGTGCGGAGAGGGCGTTTGCTCCCACGCGCCGGATGCAAAAAATGCAGGAAAGATGAGCAAAAACCAACGCGCAGCGAAACGAACCATGTCGAATCACTCCCTGTTCCAAAATTGAACTCAGGATAAGTCCTAGTCCCTGAACGTAGCGCAGCCTGCGTGGGCGTGGATACTGACCCGGAGGGCAGGTGTGCGGAAGGATTAAGGGAGGGGCTCTGGCCGCAGGTGCGTGCCATGGGGAAGCGTAAGGTTGGACACACGCTTTGTAAGGGAGGCTTGCCAAGGAGCGCTGCAAGTGAACATACTGCCCGGAAACCATCCAAGATGAGAGTGGACCATGAAGCCGAATCAAATGCCAAGAAAACTACGAATTGTCCCCGTTTTGGGGTGCCTCCTGGTGCTGTCGGCAGGGTTCGCGTTCGCTGGAGTCAAGACCATGGCCGTGGTGGTGTCCGCAGGGAGCAAGCTTGCGGACGTTTCGCTGGCGGATTTGACGAAGCTCTGCAAAGGAACCCTGAAGACGTGGCCGGATGGGAAGAACTTCACCCTGGTAATGAGGGATCCGGAGTCTCTGGAAATGCGTTCGACGGCGCAAAAACTGTTTGGCGCCGCACCCGGCGAAATCAAGGCCATGATCGCCAAGCTGAATGAATCTCGGCTGACGGTAAAGATCGTGGACAAGGACGAAGATTTGCTGCGCACCGTGGAGGCGACGCCGGGAGCTGCGGGAATCATCGACGTTTATGCGATCAATAGCTCGGTGAAAGTGATTCGTGTGGACGGGAAGCTGCCTTTTGACATCGGGTACGCACTGAAGGGAAATTGAGTTCACCCGTTTCCTAGCTCATTTCTGCCGCTTGCACCCACTGCCTTTGGCAATCGGTGACGAAAACTCTTATCCAACCCTAGAAGGCTCTAACTCAGGTTCCCCTGTCCTCAAAAGTTCGGCTCTTCACAGATTTCGGACAGGCAATGATATGCCCAAAAATGTGAAATCACTGCCAAGCGCGAGGCAAAACACCCCTGTACGGGTGGTCAGGTTTTCCACAAGCGGTACAGGGAAAATCTGGCGAAAATCATGGCGAAAGTGTATACTGCTCTAAGTGATTTATCTTCATAGCCTTGCACTAAAACAAGTTCGCATAACCCAGTACTAGGAGATTCGTTTAAGGCTTAAAATGTGACTTGGGTACCATCGATTTTGGCATCTGACGGGGTGTCTAATGGTACAGGTATTGCGAAGATGCCCGATAGGGCAGGTTGCTGCATCTAATGTCTGTGCAGTAAGGGTTTTAGTAAACCGGGGGAATCGATGAGTGCGGGTGGGAGTCAAGTCAGAATGAGGAAGCTGGATAAGGATCGGAAGTGGATGTGGTGGCTGCTGGGCAGCATCGCCGCGCTGCAACTCTATTTTGTGCGCGAACTGCTGGCGGCCTTTGCGTTGTTTGCTTTGGGATTTCTGGCCATTGCGGGGGCCATCGTCGCTCTTTATACGCTGCAACGGGCTTGGGCCCTGACCGTGGATCGCGTGGCAGAAAGCCGGCATCCGGTTATTGTGGCGGTGCGGCATGGGATTTACAGCGTTGAGGAACTAGCCCGCCGGCCGTTCCGGCGTCCGGGTTCCGAGCAACCAGCGAACTAAAGAGTTTCTGGTCTCAGCCAGAGCACACGCAGAACGGTTGCTCTTGCCTCCTTCAGGAGTGGCAGAAGTTCTGCAATCAGGGAAAACGAAAGGGCCAGCCGTGCTCAGAGAGAGCGGCTGGCCTTTTCGTTTGCGCGAAACTTTTCCAAGCTTAATGGGTGAACGGATCAGGATCCGGCGCTGGGAGGATTTCCGGGCCCTCGGGATTTGTGGTGCCGTTGCCCCCGTTGCCCGGCTCGTGACCTTCCTGCAAGGACTTTCCGTTATCTTTGGTAAGGCTCTCGAGGGTGGATTTCGAGTGCTCATCCACGGCGCTAACCGCCGCAACCAGGCAGGAATAAAGGAACGCTTTCATCCCCTTGCGGAATTGATCGGTGGAGCGTTCGGCGGCGCGGGCCACGTCCGCTTCGAGAGTCTGGCGGCGCGCTTCGCAGGCGGCGCGGTTCTCGGCATCGAGAGAAGAAAGGGCTGAGGCGGCGCGATCTTTGGTCTCGGAGAGAATGCCGTCCATTTGAGTTTCGGCTTGTTTTTGTAAATTCGCCAAGGTCGAGTTCACTGCTCCTTGCACCAAGGCCTGCGCCTCCGCTGAGCGCGCATCGAGTTTCAAAAGCGCCTCTTGCAGGACGGACTGGCTACTTTCGAGGAGGCGCTCGAAACGGCGATCCATGATTTTGGCAACCGCGCCGTCGAATTGGGAAGTTACACGGGCGACCGCTTCGTTGAGCCGCGCCTGAACCCTCGGTTCGAGTTCGTTGCTCATTTTTCCGAGAAATTCCTGGCAGCGGTCGAGCTCGCGCTTCAGATCCGCAGCCTGCTGCGCGAGCCTTTGCGTTAGCCCCTCGGCATGGCTGCGGTATTTCTCCATTTCTTCTTTCCAATGCGAGGCGATCACCGAGGCCGTCACAGCGGCGATATCGTCTTTTGTAGCCAGGCCGGTCGTGACAGCTTCCACGCGTGTGGGGAAAAGCTCTTGAACTTCACGAATGCTGGACTGGCGGGCTTCGTCGATGGCCGACACGGCGTTGCGCACGGCTTCATCCAATTGCTTGGCGACAGCGGTTTGCACGGCCTTCTCGGCGGCCTGCTGTAGTTTTCCTTCAAGAACGTTGATCAGCCCATCCGGTGTAATGACGACGCGCTGCGGTTTGGGAGCCTCCGTAAGCGTGGGCCCGGGAGGCTTCGAGGCTGCTGGCGAGGGAGAAGGAAAAGTGGCCACGTCGGCCAATTTGTGTTCGGGAATTGATGGTGGCTCTTCCGCCTCTGCGGCTTCGGCGTCCAAGGGCAACGGGGCGGGCGCAGGCTCCGGAACAGCAGAGAATTGAGGCATGGAGCTCGAGGTTTCTCCCCAACCAAGCCAGTCTTGCGGCGGCGTAAGAATGCCCCAGACGTTGGCAGGAGTCTCCAACTCGACGCCTACCTGCTGCAATTCCCGCGTGCTTTGCGACGCATGAATCGAACGCACCCTGGCGCGAATCGCGGGCGGCGCAGGCTCCACGTTCAGCCCGACAACTTGCAGCGTCACCCAGGTCCCCACACCATAATTGTGACGAGAGGGATAGCGGCAGCCATGCAGATTGACGCTGGTGGAGACGGTTCTTTCGACAAACGGCTCGCCCAAATTGTTTTGGCCGAAGACAATCAGCGGAACCGACCGCTCAATTCGCGTGCTGCGGCGCGATTCTTCTCTTACGAGATTATCAGGAGTTCTTGCAAGAGACGATTGGCTCACGTCCTCTCCCTGGAATGGGCTCTGGGTTTCGCAAGGCAGTTGGAGCGGCTCAATTCACCGGGGAGTTCCCGCCGTTCCCTAGTCCCTTGGCCGGTGATGTTAGCCGAACCCTGCCTCATTGTCGAATGGTTCCCGCGATTTTAGCAGCGCAAAACCGCGCGAGGCTTAAAAGTTTTGGCACGCGACGAAAAGAGGAGTCTCTGATAGGCTTGCGGCCCGGGAGGAGGAATCCCATGCGCCGCTTTCTTGCCTTTGTTTTGCCGAGCCTGCTCATTCCCATTCTCTCTGCCGGACAAACGCCGCACCGAATTGCCATCCGCGCGGGCAAATTGATCGATGGGAAAAACGACAAGCCGGTGGAGAACGCGTTCATTTTGATCGAAGCCGACAAGATCGTGTCGGTTACCTCTGGCGGCAGCGCTCCCGCCGGAGCCGAAGTGATCGACCTCTCGAAAGCGACGGTGCTGCCGGGATTCATGGACGTGCATACACACGTTCTTCTGCAAGGCGACGTCACCGCTGAAGAGTATGACGAGCAATTACTGAAGCAATCGATTCCTTACCGCGCGATTCTTGCCGCGCGCAACGCGGAAATTGCGCTGTCGCACGGATTCACGGCGATGCGCGACCTGGAAACCGAGGGCGCGATGTATGCCGACGTGGACGTGAAGACGGCCATCGCAAGAGGAGAAGTGCCCGGCCCACGCATGCAAGTGGCCACGCGGGCAATGACCCCAACCGGAATGTATCCGCTGCTGGGCTATTCGTGGGAGCTGAAGGTGCCAACGGGCGTGCAATACGTTGATGGTGTGGAAGGCGCGCGCAAAGCCGTTCGCGAACAGGCGATGTACGGCGCGGACTGGATCAAATATTACTCGGACCGCCGCTACCATTTTGAAGCAGACGGCGTGTTGCACAGCATGGTGAACTTCACGGATGAAGAAGCCAAAGCGATCGTCGAAGAGGCGCACCGCATCGGCAAGAAAGTGGCCGCGCATGCGATCGGCAGCGACGGTATTGCAGCAGCGTTGCGCGCGGGGGTGGACACCATCGAACACGGCGATGGCCTGACCGACGCGCTGATGGACGACATGGCGCGAAGGGGGATTTATTGGGTGCCGACGCTCACCGTGGGCTTGTACGTGGCCCCGGGGCGCGGCGGGAATTGGCAGAAGATGGCGGATTTGCAGAAAGAAAATTTTGCGAAAGCGCTGAAAAAGGGCGTGAAGATTGCGCTCGGCACGGACGCCGGCGGCTTCGACTGGAAAAAAGTGAATCAAGCGAAGGAATTTGAATACTACGTGCAATACGGGATGACGCCGATACAGTCGATTCACACGGGGACTTCCGTCGCCGCGGAGCTTCTGGGCTGGAGCGACAAAGCGGGAACCATCGAAGCCGGGAAATGGGCGGACCTTGTGGCAGTTTCCGGCGATCCACTAAAGGACATCACGGAGTTGCAAAAAGTGAAGTTCGTAATGAAGGGCGGAACGGTCTACAAGAACGAGCTGCACTAGCTAGTGGCCTGTTGACCACCTATTTCCACTTGCGTAGTCTACCTTGACGTGCACCACCCCGGCTGAGCGCGCCAGATCGCATTGCGAGATGAATTTCCTCTAAGGAGTTTCACCATGCAGAAAAAATCCATTCTCATATCGATTGGTTTGCTAGCCCTGGTGGGGGCGACTGGCGGAGCGCTCCGCAGTCAGGACGTGCCACAGACATCTCCTGACTCTGATCGTGCCAGGCACGTAACCGCAATCAAGCTTCTTCGGGGACTCAATACGGCTGAATTACGCTACAAGGAGAAGCATGGCGCTTATGCAACCAGAGATGAGCTCGCTGCGAGCAACGAGTTCAAGGTAGACCTGTCTGGCTGGTCGTTGAGGCTCAATGTGACGGCTGACGGAAAAGCCTATGACGTCCTCCTCGAAGACACGACTGACAAGACCTGCGATTACGCGGCGCTCACGGACGAGCGCGGCGTCATCCGGCAAAGCAAGGCAATCGACTGCCCGATTTGAACGCCAGGAGATTGTCCCCATTAGCCCAGAAGAGGACATTCCGGGCCTTGACTGGGGAAATCGCTCCTGAATTATGGAGTAACCATCAATTGATAATGGGTCCTCCGCCCTTTCCAAGCGCAGCGACGTCACCCTTCGATGGATACACGCCGAAATGATATTCATCGCCCGGCTTGATTCCCACGGTGACGCGGCCCTTCGCAGGAATCAAAATGTCGATGCCCTTAAGGGGCTCGGTGTCCGGCTTGAAGAAGCGTAGACGATATTCCTTCTTGTCTTTGTTCACGAAATGGACTCTGCCAATCCACGGCG
>Ga0307471_100000662_pt1 | contig 17865 bp, 14 predicted proteins | sample atmos_gasesAM3C__2_FD_204566 | JGI IMG/M metagenome (GOLD analysis project Ga0307471, IMG submission 204566) | Hardwood forest soil microbial communities from Morgan-Monroe State Forest, Indiana, United States - atmos_gasesAM3C_515 | ecosystem: Environmental > Terrestrial > Soil > Temperate...
TAAATTGTTCTGACGGTCGTAAGGGTTTCCTACGATTGTCGATAGGCGGATGCATTCATTGGGTGCCGCTCACAGTCGAACGAGAAAAGGGTGCCGTGGCAAACACGCTGAACTTATTTCGCAGTGGGCTGTTGGCTTCATCGAGTGGTTAGGCCGCACGCGACTTCACTTGGACCCTTGCAAGGCGAATTGTGTTCATGAGATGCGTTCCCAAGTCAAAACGTACTCGAATGAGTGGCCATCCCACATGAGTGGCGGTGTGGACAATAACAGGCGCCTGCCATCGAACTTGAAATGCCGGACCTGATCAGGGCCCATCCAATTCTTGAGATTGTCGGCAATCGCCTCCCAATACTTCACGCTCGTCGGATCCTCCCGCAAAACACCCCGACGACCGAACCAAATCGGATTTTGTCACCATCCTTCAGCTTAGCGTCAGTAATAGAGACGCTATTGACCTGTGTCCCATTTGTTGAATGCAAATCCGCCAGCCAATAGGAATCGGCGGCCCTCAGGAGCCTAGCGTGGTGCGCTGATACCGTCGGATCATCAATGACTATGTGGTTCAATGGAGCACGGCCAATCATGACAGTGTCGGGAACCAATTCATGCGTTCCGAGATCAACTCCGTCGCGATTCAGAATGAGGCGAGCCATTCTCACTCCACGAGGTATTCCAAAAAACCTATCATTCTCTTGTGGTTCCTGACGCGCGGGAGAGCTCCAAGCGGCCCGCGCGGGAGGCAAACACGCCTTCCAAACTCCATCTCGTTTCTACGGTAAAAAAAGAACCAAGTTTCCCGCAAATTGCCCTGAACCTTTGCTTGCGAAAACGCGTGAGGGCAGCAAATACGTTGAGAATAGGTTCTACACAGGCCCGGAAGCTCGAAAACAACTTGGGGCTAAAAAGCGGTAATGTCTTGCCTTAGCGACGAATAAACGCGCGCGCTTACGAAGTCAGACCCAGCAAAGATAAACGCAGCGTCGATCTGCAACTCGGACTTAGCGAGAAAATATTCGTGACCTTTTGCTGAACGTCCGCATATTCCTCGTCAACCTATGAAAATCAGGTTTCCCCTCCGGTTCGTCTCAATCACTTTCTCGGCGATTTTGTTTTTACCGGGATGTCAGAAGAAAACTGCTGCCAGAAATCCCAATTCTCAAAGCAAAAATGAATTACATGAAAACACCAAAGCACTCCAGGCCGCAGATCTCGTGGGCTACGACGGAACAAAACTCAGGAAGAGCGTAGACAAGATCACGAAGGACAATGATAAGCACGATAAGGAAATAGAAAATATAACCAAAGACCAATAAGTGCAGCCCCCGATTCCAAGTTGCACAAAAGCAGTTAGCTTTTCATCCGCTCGCACAACGAAACGCTTTCCGTCGCCATCCTGCGCATCTGCAATTCAGATCGTTCGCCCCTCGACTTGTGTTGTGACTTTGGCTATTTTTGCCGCTGCTTTCGGACGATTTTACCTATGAAAAGAGGCGGGGGCGGGAATCGAACCCGCGAATAGCGGTTTTGCAGACCGCGACCTTACCACTTGGCTACCCCGCCGTTTTGAGAAGGGGAAAACTATCCCGGTTTGCGCCCTCACTGTCAATTTGCGGCCATTGAATTCGGTGTTGGACGTTGGGCATTGGACGTTGGACGTTGATTTCCCTTTGAAGTCGCGCTCATCAGAACTCTTTAATACGGCGCAGAAATATATTCCCGGGGGTGTCAATTCACCCGTGCGCGCGTTTCGCAATGTGGATAGCAAGCCGTTTTTTGTGGGCCGCGCGAAGGGCGCAAAGATTTGGGATGTCGATGGAAGGGAATACATCGACTACGTGGGAAGCTGGGGACCGGCGATCCTGGGTCACGCGCCGAAAGTCGTTGTGGACGCAGTGGGGGAGGCCGCAACGCGCGGCTTAAGTTTTGGAATTCCGAATCCGCTCGAAGTGGAAATGGCGGAATTGATTTGCGATTGGATGCCATCGATCGAAAAAGTGCGGATGGTGAACAGCGGCACGGAAGCGACCATGTCGTGCATTCGCCTCGCCCGTGCGTTCACCGGGCGCGACAGGATCATCAAGTTCGACGGTTGTTATCACGGGCATGTCGATGGGCTCTTGGTCAAAACAGGCAGTGGGGCACTCACTCACGGACAGCCCGACAGCGCGGGCGTGCCGCAGGCATTTGCCGATCTCACCATCTCACTTCCATTCAATAATGCCCACCTTGTGCGGGAGGCATTTGCCAAGAACAAGCGCGAGATCGCGGCAGTAATTGTGGAGCCTGTCCCGGCGAACGCGGGTCTCTATCTTCCGGGCGACGATTTTTTGTCGATGCTGCGAAAGGAATGCACAGTCAATGATGCGCTTTTGATCTTCGACGAAGTAATTACTGGTTTCCGTTTGGCGCGCGGCGGCGCCCAGGAAATTTACGGAATCAAACCCGATCTTACAGCGCTGGGGAAAGTGATTGGCGGCGGACTACCGGTCGGTGCATTTGGCGGCCGGGCCGAAATCATGGACCGGCTTTCCCCAGATGGCTCCGTTTATCAGGCGGGCACGTTATCTGGCAATCCTTTGGCCATGGCTGCGGGTCTCGCGCAACTTCGTGAGCTCGAACGCATCAACGGATGGAAATTACTGGAAGAGATTGGCTCGCACTTCGAACGGCTCACGCGGAGTGCTATCAATGATAGCAAGAGCGAAGTCACATTTCATAGGATCGGTTCGATGTTCTGCTTGTTCTTCGCCCCGGGACCGATTCTCGATCTCGCGAGTGCGCGGCGGAGCGATTTAAAAACATTCGCGAGATTCTTTCATGCTTGTTTAAGACGCGGCATCTACTTCGCGCCATCGCAATTTGAAACTGGGTTCATATCTACGGCACATTTGCCAGAAGATGTGGAACGCACATGCGGACTGGTGCGGGAAGCGATGGCAGAGCTCTAGTTGAATCTATTCACCAGGTCATTGAGTCTTTTAGCAGCCGCAATATGTGCCGAAGCGAAGTCGCTTGCCCGGCGGTAGCTTTATGCGAAGGCTGGGAGCAATGTCCCAAACAAGAAAACATTGATCGAGAGATGTCTCGCCTTCGCTCGACATGACAACGAACAAGGATTCGCGAATTCGCCCGGCGGCGAAATTCTTTTTGGAAGGTGACAAGAAGTTTTTCGTCAAAGGTGTCACGTACGGTCCCTTCAAGCCGGATGCCGAAGGGAACTATCTCGGTCGGCCCGAGCAGGTGGATGTCGATCTCGCCCTCATGCGACAAGCCGGCCTGAACGTTGTGCGGATTTATCATGCACCGCCGCCTTGGTTTCTCGACCGGTGCACTAACGGCGGCATGCGCGTTCTAGTGACGCTTCCCTGGGAAAAACATATCGAGTTTTTGCGCGAAAGATCGATGCGCAAACAAATTGCCGAAGCCGTCCGGACGACAGTGACCAAATACGCCGGGCATCCAGCAATTCTTGGTTATCTCGTCGGTAACGAAATCTCCAGTACAATGGCCCGCTGGCTTGGCGCACGTCGAGTGATTGAATTTGTAGAGGAACTGATTCGAATCGGGCGTGCTATCGATCCGGATGCCCTCTTTTCCTATGCCACGTACCCGCCGACGGAATATCTGCTGCCGCAGAATGCCGATTTTTGCTGTTTCAATGTTTACCTTCACAATCAGCGTGATTTCGAAGGTTATCTATTGCGGCTGCAAAATCTCACGGGCGAACATCCGCTTATCCTGGGGGAATTCGGGATGGATACGATCCGGCATTCACAGGATGAGCAAGCCGAGATGCTCGGTTGGCACATCGATAGCGTCGTAAAATGCGGTCTTGCTGGAACCATTTTTTTTACTTGGACGGACGAATGGTTCACCGGCGGGCAGGAAATTACCGATTGGGCTTTTGGGATCGTTACGCGGGAACGCCGACCGAAGAAGGCGTTCTACACCCTGGAGGAGAAACTGGGCCGAAGCGATTCCACCCTGCCTCATCGTCCGTTGCCGAAGGCGCCGTTCGTTTCGGTCATTGTTTGCTCGTACAATGGTGGGCCGACTCTTGCGTCCTGCCTTGACTCGTTAGGTAAACTTAATTATCCCGAGTATGAGGTCATTCTGGTCGATGACGGATCGACCGATGATACATCTTATATCGCAGCGCAGTTCCCATTGGTGCGTTACATTCATCAAAGCAATCAAGGATTGAGCCACGCTCGGAATACCGGCGCGGCCGCAGCTAAGGGTGAAGTCTTCGCCTACACCGATTCTGACTGCATGGTTGATCCCGATTGGCTGTATTATCTCATCGGCACTCTTGTGAGCGGTGATTACGCTGGAGTGGGTGGACCGAATGTCGCGCCGCCAGCCAAAAATTGGATTCAGGCCTGCGTTGCAGCGGCACCCGGTGGACCGAGCCATGTATTGCTTACTGATGTGGTCGCCGAGCATATTCCCGGTTGTAACATGGCGTTTTATCGGTGGGCGTTTGAGGGCGTGGGTGGCTTCGACACCGAATACCGCAAAGCAGGTGATGACGTCGATTTTTGCTGGCGAATTCAGCAAGCTGGCTGGGTCATTGCTTTCAGCCCGACCGCGATCGTGTGGCACTATCGGCGTTTTACCCTTCGCGCTTTTTTGAGACAGCAGGACGGCTACGGCGAGGCGGAATCACTGCTGCGTTTTAAACATTTGATCTTTTTCGGACCGACAGGTACCGCAAAATGGCGCGGGCAGATATACGGAACGCCGCGGTTCAGCTGGTTCATTAACCGGCCGGTGATCTATCACGGAATGTTTGGTGAAGGTTTCTTTCAATCGATTTATCCTGCACCTCAGTCAGACGTAGCCGCCTACCTGAGCAGCATTGAGTGGTTTGCCCTGACAATTTTCCTATTTGGTCTTGGGATTTTTCTGCCGGCGTTGCGCATTGTTCCGTACCTCATGCTTGGCGGCACGCTATGCGTCGCGCTTTCCTACATGGTGCGAGCTTCCATTGAGCCGAAATTCGATACGGCGGGCGCGCGGCTGCTTGTGATGTTTCTAGCTTTTGTCCAACCGCTCGTGCGCGGATTCTCCCGTTATTTCACCTGGCTGCATTTCAAGCGCACACCCGCAAGCGTGATTCGGGCACACGAACATCTACCGGAGCGCAGCCGTTTTACGGGCAGTTTAAGTCGCCGAGTTTTTTGGAGCGAACAGGGGAGGGACCGCCACTATTTGCTCGGCGCCATCTTCGAGTTGCTGGATGAAGAAGGCTGGCGCTATTCCACTGATAGTGGGTGGAATGAGTGGGACATTCAAATCTACGGGAATTTTTGGTGGAGCATCGCGCTTCAGACAGTCACCGAGTATCACGGCGGCGGTAAGTGTTTGACCCGCGTTCGTCTTCGTAACCGGTTCGTTACGACGACCATTATTTTCAATCTGATTGTCTTAAGCTTTTTGATCTATCGGCAGCTTAATATTTCGCACGTGGATCTTTGGGTCCTTATTCCGTACGTACTCTTTCTGGTGTTTCTCTGGACGAGAGCGCGTTTACTGAAGTCACGTGTGGCCGAACTTGTCGATCTTGCAGCGCATCGCGCGGCTTTGCAGCAGGCGACGCGTCGAGGCAAAGTCGCCGGAAGCAAGTTAACGCCGCAAGTTGAGATGCCAGCGAACACCGTGGACGAGGTCTCGGCGAATCTTCCTGAATAGCGCTCAACTTTGGGTCAGAACTTCAAACGCACCGTGCCGCTTCCACGTGCGACTTGGCCGATTCGTTTTGCTTCTAACATTCGCATCGCGCGCGGGGCATTGTGTTCGGAAACCACCGCCGTCATTCCGATACCCATATTGAACACCTGATACATCTCATGAAGATCGATATTTCCGTTTTGCTGCAAGATCTGAAAGATGCGGGACGCACGCCAGTTTTTCGTTTCGATTATCGCGTCACAATTTGCTGGCAAAATTCGCGGCAGATTATCAACGAGACCGCCGCCGGTGATATGAGCCAGACCCTTAATCATGCCAATTGGAATTTTTGCCAGAAGCGGCTGATAATTTTTATGTACCCGCAGCAATTCCTTCCCAACCGCGATTGCTGAGCCGGGCAGACGCGAACCAATCTTGAGGTTCAATTTACTGAACAGAATCTCTCGAGCCAGCGAGTAGCCGTTTGTATGCAAACCGTTTGATTCCAATCCTAGAATTACGTCGCCCGGCCGGATTTTCTTGCCGTCGATGATATGGCCGCGGTCCACGACACCAATGATGCAACCGGCGAGATCATATTCCCCCTTGCGATACATCCCTGGCATCTGCGCCGTCTCGCCGCCAAGAAGCGCACAGCCCGCCGATCGGCAGGCGCGCGAAAAACCCCGGAGCAATTGTTGGAATACACGGGGTTCGAGTTTTCCGCAGCCAATGTAATCCAGGAAGAAAAGGGGACGTGCACCGAGGACGGCGATGTCGTTTACACAATGGTTAACCAGATCGGCGCCAACGGTATCATGCTTGTTCAGAGCAAACGCGATTTTTAATTTCGTCCCGACGCCGTCGATGCTTGCGACCAGAACCGGCTCGCGCATTCCAGGAAAGTTCGCTCGAAACAAACCCCCGAAACCGCCAATCTTACTCAACACTTGTGGCCCATGCGTTTTCTTTACGAGTGATTGAATTTGCCCCTTGAGTCGATTGCCAAGATCGACATCAACGCCGGCACGAGCGTAGGCCTTCTTTCTCGCGGTCATCCGGAGTCGCGGAGACGGCGAGGGACCCGGCACCGGCTCCGTTGATCATGCTTCGAAATGCGTGTGATCCAAACGTCGTAGGTGGGGTCCTTCGCTCCGCTCAGGATGACACGCATGAAGAAATCACTTCAAATCCGCGAATAACGTCGGATGTGCTTCCTGATCGGCGAGCGCTTTGGCGCGCTGCTCCCGCTTTTCCATGATGAACTTGTCTAACGCAGGATCGACGGGCAGGGGATAATCCCCATTGAAACAGGCGAGGCAAAAGCTATTTATCGGCTTTCCAGTCGCCCGCACCATGCCTTCCACATCGAGGTAACCCAGGCTATCGACACCGAGATATTTGCAGATGTCTTCCATCGACATCTGGTTCGCAATCAACTTATCCGGATCGGGGAAGTCGATTCCGTAGTGACAAGCAAACCGGTGTGGGGGACAGCTCACACGCATGTGCACTTCCTTTGCGCCAGCTTCGCGCAAATTCACTACGCGCGCTCGCGCGGTCGTTCCGCGCACGATCGAGTCGTCCACAACCACAACTCGTTTTCCAGCCACCATTTCCTTGATCAGATTTAACTTTACCCGGACATCGAAATCGCGGATGAGCTGGCTCGGCTGCAAAAATGTGCGACCAATGTAGTGGTTGCGGACAAAAGCATGGGCGAAAGGAATCTTTAGTTCCTCCGAAAAACCAAGAGCGGCATAGTTTCCCGAGTCAGGTACAGGAATAACGATATCAGCATCAACCGGAAATTTTCTTGCCAGTTCGCGTCCCATTTCCATGCGCACCTTGCCGACGTTAACGCCGCCGATCATACTATCCGGACGCGCGAAATAGACGTATTCGAACATGCAGAATGCTGGCCGCTCATCCGGGAACGGCCTTTCGGAGCGCAATCCGTTTTCATCAATGATCAACACTTCGCCGGGCTCAATTTCGCGGACGAACTCCGCGTGAATCAGGTCAAAGGCACACGTCTCAGATGCCACGATATAAGCGTCATCGAGTTTGCCGAGGGAGAGCGGGCGCCAGCCAAACGGATCGCGAACCGCGATTAGTTCCCTTTCACTCAGGATGATGAGCGAGAACGCCCCCTGAATCCGACGCAACGCCGCGAGAACATTTCCGCCGTTCTTCGAGGGTTGCGCTAGAAGATGCAGAATGATTTCGCTGTCGGCGGTGGTTTGGAAAATGGAGCCTTTTCGCTCAAGCTCATCGCGCAGAAAATCGGCATTAATCAAATTACCATTGTGCGCAATTGCCATTTGGCCGCGCACACAATCGACTACGAAGGGTTGCGCGTTTTTGATCGTGCTAGTCCCGGTGGTCGAATAACGCGTGTGCCCGATGGCACGTGTCCCTTTAAGTCTAGCCAGTTCATCCTGCCCAAACACCTGCGACACAAGGCCCATGTCCTTGTGCTGCAGAAAGGTCGTGCCCGGCCCATTGCTGGTGACGATTCCCGCGCTCTCCTGACCGCGATGCTGTAAGGCAAACAGACCGTAGTAGGTCAATACCGCCGCGTTCGGATGACCGAATACGCCGAACAGCCCGCATTCATGCTGCGGGAACGGATTGGTCTCGGCTTTGATGATGTCGATCTTGTCTGGAGAGATCACACTCAATAATTCACCAAATTACGCGCGGTTCAACGAATCGTTCTCGATGTGCAGCGATATTCGAAATGCCAGAAAAGAAGACGTTGATAGCGTGGGTCATAAACTCGGGATTCCCTCGGCTACCAAATCGCTTTCCACTGCGCAGCGGATGGCGTTCCACCAATCATCGTAAAGGTCGCCAACTGGCCAGGAAAATTCTTCGTTGCCGACGCGAATGCGAAGTTGGTCGCCGCCAACTCTGCCAAGTTGTTGAAATGGAATTTGTCGCTCTTGCAACATGGACACTGTCTTTTGCAGTTTTTCGGGCCCGACGGAAATGACGATCCGCGATTGCGATTCGTTAAATAACACTGTGGTGGCAGGCGTCTCGCCCGCTTTAAGATCGATTTCCACCCCGAAAAGTTTTTCCGGATTAAAGCAACATTCAGCAAGTGCAACCGCGAGACCGCCTTCGCTGCAATCATGGGCGCTTTTTACAACGCCTTCGCGAATCAAAGCGCGCACCGCATTTTGGATTTTAATTTCGTACGCCAGATCAACACGTGGTGGCGCGCCAACTTTCAAGTCGTGACAGACTTTGAGATAACGTGATCCACCTAGTTGGCTCGTGGGATTGGCATCCTGCCGATTAGTGGGCTGGAAGCCCATGCCACCTCCCACCAGGAATACTGCGTCTCCGTCGTTCTTGAACCATTGTGTCGTAATGTGCTCTGCTTTGTCGATCAGACCAACTATGCCGATGGTCGCCGTTGGATCTACCACACCCGCTGGGCTCTCATTATATAAAGAAACATTTCCCCCGGTGACTGGTGTGCCAAATGCGCGACAGGCTTCGGCGATGCCTTCGACTGCTTCGCGCAATTGCCAAAAGTTCTCCGGCTTGTAGGGATTGCCGAAGTTTAAGTTATCGGTGACCGCAAGCGGACGCGCACCCGAGCAGGTAAGATTTCGCGCCGCTTCGGCTACGGCAATCTTTCCGCCCTCGCGCGGGTCCAGCGCGCAATAGAGTGAATTGCAATCAGTAGTCGCAGCCAGGATTTTGTTTGCGTAACGCACAAAGAAAACGGCCGCGTCCGAACCCGGCTTTACGAGCGTGCCGGTGCGCACGGTGTGATCATACTGCCGATACACCCAGTTTTTCGATGCAATGGTTGGATCACACAATAGCTGGCGTAACGCGTGGTGATTATCGATTTCTGGGAGGTTGTCGATTCGACGGTCATAGACCGCTGCAACCGGTGTCGCTTCCCGCGAATAAAGAGGCGCTTCGTCAGCCAGCGCCTTGGCCGGAATTTCTGCGGAAATCGCACCATTATTACGCACACGCATCATGCCGTCGTCGGCCACGCGGCCGATTTCGACGCACGGCACATCCCATTTCTCGAATATTGCACGGACCACGTCTTCCTTGCCGCGCCTCGCGATGATCAGCATCCGTTCCTGCGATTCGCTTAGCAAAATTTCGTATGGGGTCATGCCAGGCTCGCGTTTTGGAACTTTCGCAAGGTCAATCTCGATACCGCTTCCAGCGCGGCTCGCGGTTTCACATGTCGAACAAGTTAGCCCCGCTGCACCCATATCTTGGATGCCGGCGACGACATCATGACTAAGCAGCTCGAGGCACGCTTCGAGCAAAAGTTTTTCTTTAAACGGATCGCCGACTTGCACTGCCGGACGATCTTCGCGCGATTGCTCGGTCAATTCGCGCGAAGCGAACGCCGCTCCGGCCAGGCCATCACGCCCCGTTTCGGCGCCGACATAAAAAACTGGATTACCAACGCCGGTTGCAGCGCCGCGCGCTAGTTGCTCGTGACGCAACACACCAAGACAAAAAACATTTATGAGGGGATTGCCCTCGAAACTCTCATCAAAATAGATTTCACCACCAATCGTAGGGATCCCCACGCAATTTCCGTAGTGCGCGATCCCGGAGACGACGCCGGTGAACAACCGCCGATTGGCGGCCAGTTTCGAATTTGACGTCTCAGATTTCAAATTCGGCGTGATGGGTCCAAACCGCAGAGAATTCAGACAAAATTCCGGGCGTGCCCCCATGGTAAAGATATCGCGGATAATCCCGCCGACACCGGTGGCTGCGCCTTGGAACGGTTCGATCGCGCTCGGATGATTGTGGCTCTCCATCTTGAACGCGATTGCCCAACCATCGCCGATGTCGACGACCCCTGCGTTTTCCTCGCCGGCTCTTACCAAAATGCCTGGCCCCGTAGTTGGAAATTTCTTCAGTTCTTTCTTCGAGTTTTTATAGGAGCAGTGCTCACTCCACATTACGGAGAAAATTCCCAGCTCTGTGAAATTTGGTTCGCGACCGAGGATTTTCTTAATTCGCTCGAATTCCTCCGGGGTGAGGCCGTGTTGTTTGATGAGTTCTGGGGTGACTGCTGCGTCGGCAGTCGGCATCTGGCTGATCATTGACAGATTCACGTTAACGAATCCTCAAGTCCGCTCAAATCACTCAACTAAGAATTTTAATCAAATCGCGACGGCTTGGAAGCGTCCGGCAGCTCATCGAACTACGAACCTTGGATATCAAAACGAGGGAGGCATTATGGTAAGAAAAGCAATTGTTGCTCTCGCTTGCGTGCTCATTGCATCGCCGGCGTTTGCACAGACTACTTCGAAGCGCACGAGATATTATCGGTCAACGACTGCAATAACCAGCGTAGAGGGAGTAACGGTAACAGCACCGATCATAGCGTCCGAGGGAGGGAGCGTTGCCAGTTACCAGCCTGCTGGAACTCTCGTCGTTCGCACGGACAGTGGCAATCCAGAGCGGTTTGATCTGCCAGGTCCCGGGCTTGTCTATGATAAGTTTGGACGACCCGTAACGACCCCGATCAAACCAGGCACGCGCGTCCGTGTTTTTTACGCGGACTTGGGCCCAGTGCGGACGATCGATCACGTGATTGTCGAACAGTAACGAAATAGCTTTGCTTCGTGTAGTAACTCTCGCGACGACTGATCCCGAGATAGGACGGGAAGCCTGCTTCGCGAACCCTGTTTTTTCTCAACCATGAAATTTAGACAGAAACCATCAACGAAAAGGAGGAGATCATGACAAAGAAAACAATAGTCGCTCTCGCTTGCGCATTAGTTGCACCGGTGGCGTTTGCGCAGACGAGCACAACAACGACTGAGCAGACAACGACGACCGAACCGGAAACGACAACGCAGACAACAACTACGACCTACGCGACGGGCGCGGTAACTACGTATGAGCCCGGCAAGACCATTGTGGTCAAGAGCGATCAGGGCCCTGTTAGCTTCGCGCTGGGCACGGCCGCGCGAATTGTTAATTCGGCTGGCAAAGTGGTAACAGCTCCACTGCGAGCCGGTCAAAAAGTACGTGTTTATTACACGGGCCCAACTGAAAGTCGTACAGTTGAGCGAGTGGTTGTCGAGGACTAACAGAAATCAGTTCTCAAAATTAAAGCTGCAGAATCGCTTTTGATTCTGCAGCTTTTTTGTGAAAGGCGTCGCGCTGCTATGTGTCGTCGAGGCGAGGCTGCGGCACTATGATTTGCGTTTCGAACGCAAATCGCAGAACGTCACTGGATGGCTTTTGATCTGAAGGAAATCATCGCAGCGCGACTGGGTGAAAATTACCAACTGCACGAGCGACACGTAAACCCGACGCTGGTGCAGGCGCAGCGAGTGATCGGGTTCGACAAGGTCTATGCGCGAGCGGAAGGCGCGTACCTGTATGACATGGATAATCAGCCGTACCTGGATTTTTTGAGCGGCTACAGCGTGTTCAATATCGGGCGGAATCATCCGATAGTGAAACAAGCGATTCGCGATGTTCTCGATCTCGATCTGCCAAACATGGTGCAGATGGATTGTTCGCTGTTGAGCGGGCTGCTCGCAGAGGCGTTGACGAAACGGACCCCGCCGTATCTGAATGCTATGTTCTTCTGCAATTCAGGAACCGAAGCAATGGAAGGCGCGTTGAAGTTTGCGCGCGCTGCCACAGGACGTAAGCGAGCGGTTTCGCTTGCAAGCGCATTTCACGGACTGAGTCTTGGTTCGTTATCGTTAATGGGGTGCGAAAGTTTCACCGAAGGATTCGGACCGCTGGTGGAAGGATTCGATGCACGTGTGCCGCTGGATGATATCGAAGCGCTGGATCGGCAGTTGCGTTCGCGCGACGTGGCGGCTTTCGTGATTGAGACCGTTCAGGGAAAAGGCTGTCAAACTTCCAAGACCGATTTCTTAATTCGCGCGCAGGAACTCTGCCGGAAATACGGCACGCTGCTGATCTCCGATGAAGTGCAGACCGGGCTTGGTCGCACCGGAAAAATGTTCGGCTTTCAACATTGGAATTTGGAGCCGGACATCATCACGCTGGCAAAAACGCTCAGCGGCGGTTACGTGCCCTGCGGCGCGATCGTGACCCGGCGCGATATTTACCAAAAAACTTTTTCGCGCATGGACCGGTGTGTCGTCCATTCGACGACATTCGGCCGTAACAATCTGGCGATGGCGTGCGGCCTGGCGGCACTGGAAGTAATCGATAACGAAAAGTTAATTGAGAATTCCGCGAAGATGGGCGCGTCGCTGACAGAAAAAGTGGAGGCGCTGCGCGAGAAACACTCGTTCATTAAAGAAGTGCGCGGCAAAGGGCTCATGATCGGGATCGAGTTTCATGAACCGCAGGAGTTCAAACTGAAGATGGCGTGGAAGCTGTTGCACAAGATCGACAAAGTGCTTTTCGCGCAAATGGTCGTGACACAATTGCTGAGCAAACATCGCATCCTTACCCAAGTCGCAGGACACGCGATGGACGTGATGAAAATTTTGCCGCCGCTTATTATCGGCGAAAAAGAAGTCGACATGTTCGTCAATGCGCTCGACGACGTTCTTACCGAATGCCGTAAATTTCCCGGCCCGATGTGGGAACTTGGGAATAATTTTGTCAAAGCCGCGCTTGGCTCAAGGCGCACGGTCGAAGCGCGGCCCGCTGTTTCCGCGTAAAAACATCGGCATGCGTTCTCGACTGCGCCGGCAAAACCATAAACGAGACGTGCAACCCAGACTTTATCATTTGTCGATCCTTTGTTCGGGCGTACGTTCTAACAGATGGAGGAAAACCTTATGACCACCGCTGTCGCTGAAGATAAGAAAACTGAAACAAAACTGAATCAACTCGAGCAACTCAAGAAAATTACCAAAGTCGTGGCCGATACGGCCGACTTTGAATCGATCAAGGATTTCAAGCCGCTGGATGCGACGACGAATCCGAGTCTGGTTTACGCCGCCACGCAAAAACCAGAGTATGCGCATTTGCTTGAGGAGGTGCTCGCCGATCGAAAAAAATCAGGTCTTAGCGGACACGAGCAGATCGAAGACATCTGTGATCATCTGCTGGTCCAATTTGGTTGCGACATCCTCCAGATCGTGCCGGGGCGCGTTTCAACTGAAACGGACGCGCGGTTATCGTTCGATGTCGAAGGTTCGATCAAGAAGGCGAGACGATTGATCCAGCTTTACGAAGACCGCAAAATTCCACGCGAGCGCGTGTTGATTAAAATCGCGTCGACCTGGGAAGGATTGAACGCCGCGGAGCAGCTGCAAAAGGAGGGGATCCGCTGCAATTTGACACTCTTGTTTTCGTTGCCACAGGCCGTCCGCGCAGCGGAAGCGAAAGTGCAGCTCATCTCGCCATTCGTGGGGCGGATTTACGATTGGTACAAAAAGGAGATGAAACGTGATTTTACTGGAGCAGAAGATCCAGGAGTGCAGTCAGTTACGGAAATTTATACGTATTACAAGAAGTTTGATATCGCAACCGAAGTAATGGGTGCCAGTTTCCGCAATGTCGGCCAAATCCGTGAACTGGCCGGTTGCGACGCACTCACAATCAGTCCCGAACTGATGAAGGAACTTTCCGAATCGACGGAGCCGCTGGAACGCAAACTCGATCCTAAAAAAGCGAAGCAGGCTAAAGTCGACAAGCTTAAGTTGGACGAAAAGAAATTCCGCTGGCTGCTCAATGAGAACGCGATGGCGACAGAGAAAACAGCGGAAGGCATTCGAAAATTTGCCGCGGACGTTGTGAAACTCGAAAAATTTGTAGCGAGTAAACTTTAGGCCTTCCTATTCCGCTTCCGTCTTCGTCTTAATCATGGGCGAAGAGAAGATTAAGAGTCAGAGGAAGAGGAAGAGTTGATGTTTAACGTTGCGCTCGTTCGTCCAGAGATTCCGCCAAACACAGGCAACATCGGCCGGCTCTGTGTGGCTACACAATCAACGCTGCATTTGGTCAAGCCGCTCGGCTTTTCACTGGAAGATCGGCAATTGAAACGGGCAGGTCTCGATTATTGGAACGATGTAACCCTGAAACTCTGGGATTCCTTTGACGCTCTGCAGCGGTCGCAGTCGCCCGGTGCTAATTATTTTTTTCTGACGACAAAGAGCAAGCGCCCTTACTACGAAGCGAGATTTCAGCGCGGTGATTTTCTCGTGTTTGGCGCTGAAACAAAAGGGCTCCCGGAGAATTTGCTCACCCTTAACAAGGACCGCTGCATTAGTATTCCAATGCATGGAACCCGCAGCCTGAATCTGGCTACTGCGGTCGGAATTGTGTTGTTTGAGGCCGTACGCCAACAGCGGCACCGGTCAGAAACATCGCAACCCGCTCCGCGCGACGGGAGTTAAATGAGTAAAGGAAAGAAGAAGGGAAATCATGAAACGTATCGTGTTTTTGACATGTATCGGGAGCCTGGCGCTAGCGCTGACGGCGTCGGGTGCCCCGAGGGGTAAAACAGCGCACGGATCAGCCAGAAGTGGAGGTGCGCGCAGCGCCCATGTCGTCTCCGCTAGAGGCGGCGGCCATACTGCATCGATGAGAACAGCGCGAAATTTCTCTGCTGCGCGATCTCCTCAGCATGCGATGGCGGCGACCTCGCGGAGTAACCGCGCGGAGGCGGCGAGGGCGCCGGCGCGCAGCACGCGAATTGCAAATAGGAGAACAGCAGCCGTTGCCCGCAATCAGGCCGCTGTTAGTCGCGAGAGAAATCTTGCTCGGGCAAACGCACAGCGGATCAACCGCAATGAGGCGGCAAGGATACGCAACGCCCGAGCTAACGCGCGAATGGCTCGCAACAATCCTGCGCTGAACAGACAGAGAAACCTTACGATGGCGCGTAATGTGGCGGTTAATCGCGCAGCAAACGCTCGCGTTGTTAACAACTGGCGGAACGCTCGTTTCAGCGGTTCGAATTATGCCGCGTTCTACAATTACAACCGTCAGTGGCATGACCGTGGATGGTGGAGAAGTCATCACTCGCAGATCGTGTTTGTGCTCGGCGGGTGGTGGTACTGGAACGCCGGCTACTGGTATCCAGCGTGGGGTTACGACTCGAACGCTTACTATCCGTACGACGGTCCCATTTACGGCTACAGCGACCTGACGCCGGATGGGATCATCGTGAATGTCCAAGTCGCATTGCAACAACAGGGATATTATGCGGGAGCGCTCGATGGAGACCTTGGTCCGCAAACGCGCGGGGCGCTGGCAGCTTATCAAGCTGACCATGGTCTGGCGGTGACCTCGGCAGTCGACGGGCCAACGCTGCAAACGCTCGGCTTGACGTAACATCGGGCCATTCTGTCAGAGGGCCGCGCGGCGAACTCGCTGCGCGGCGCTTTCTTTGCCCCTGTGCGCGCGCAGTAAATTACAAAGAGTTGCCTCAATTCGGGTAGAGAGGCATCCGGAAAATAGCGCTGCGGCGTTGAATAAGTGAAATCTCGAAAGTGTCCAGCATTACCAGTATGCCACCATTTTATTTTGGTGTTATCACGATAAGCGGGAAAACCCTGCTGGACAGGTGTGAGTGATCGTTGAATAAATCGCCGAGCTTAAAGTCTAACACCTCGAACGGAGAAAACCTATGAGAACATTCCTTATTTTAATTTGCAGCGTTGCGCTCGCGTGTTCTGCAGGCGCTGCGCAAAATGACAATAAATCAAAGAAGCAAGCCCAAAAGAATAGGCAGGCTCAATCAACGCAGTATGCGCGTCCTGCGAGCGCACCTAAGAAGGCAACGCCCAAGCACTATCAGCCAGCTTCAAGTGCAACATCATATCAGAAGGCAAAAGGGCGGCAGGGCGTCAATAACCAGGTTTATCAGTCGAGATCGAATGTGAAGACGGCGAAAAAGAGCCCCCAGCAGGTCACTACACAAAATGTGCAAGCTGGGCGATATGCGACTAAGAAGACAAAACAAGGTCAACAGGGCGTTAACCGGCAGGTTTATCAGTCGGGCTCAAACGTGAAAAAGGCCGAGAAACATTCCCAGCAAATAGCCGCACAGAATGCGCAGGCCGGACGCCACGCGACGTCTGCAAATTATTCCAAGAAGACGAAACAATGGAAAGGTAATACCGCTTCTGCCGCCGCATTCCAATCGAACGGCAAGAAATACAAGGCACAGCGTTTCAATCTGGCGTCGAACACTCGTCCGACAAAATACACCGCTGTGAAGTTTCAGCAAAACCGACGAATTCAGGGAAGCCAATACTGGCAGGGTAAAAATTATTGGGCTTTCCGGAACTACAGCCCTGCGTGGCACGACAGGGGTTGGTGGCGCGGGCATTACAACCGCGTGGTTTTCGCATATGGTGGATGGTATTACTGGAATTCGGGCTGGTGGTATCCAGCATGGGGATACGCTCCCAATTCGTATTACGCTTACGATGGCCCGATCTACGCCTATAACAGCTTGCCACCCGATCAAGTGGTCGCCAACGTCCAGGCAGCACTCCAAGCGCAAGGCTATTATCAAGGCGAAGTGGACGGCCTGCTTGGGCCGCTTACACGCGAGGCGATTGCAGGTTACCAGCGCGGTCACGGCTTATATGCGACCGCGGCCATTGATCAGCCGACGCTGGAATCCTTGGGAATGACGTAACAGAATTCGATTAACCGGGAAGCTGCCGTCGATTACCTCAACGGCGGCTTTTTGGCGTACATACGAGCGAGACGCTCTTGTGTTAGCATCGTGTTTGCGGCAGATAAGGGACAAACCTTCCTAGATGGAAACTGCAACTCCGCAACTAGTGGCGCGCGATCTTTTCCAATCATTCCGAATGGGGGCTCGGCGGATCGAGGTCTTGCGTGGTATCTCGATGAAAGTCGGGCGCAATGAAGCAGTGTTTCTTTCCGGCGCTTCGGGCGCGGGTAAGACGACGCTTCTTTACACGCTCGCCGGTCTGGAGCGCCCTGAATCGGGGACGGTCGAATTCGAGGGACGAAATCTTTACAACGGCACGTCTTCCTCGCAGGCGCGATTTCGGAATCGGAAAATGGGTTTCATATTCCAAGGATATTTTCTCCTGCCGGAGCTGACTGCGCTGGAAAACGTCTCGCTGCCGGGCATGATCGGTGGCAAATCGACAAGCGAACTGGCGGAGGAAAGCTTGACCGCTGTTGGTCTGGCGGACCGCTTGCATCATCTGCCAGCGGAACTTTCCGGAGGCGAACAACAGCGGG
>Ga0307471_100000663_pt1 | contig 17841 bp, 17 predicted proteins | sample atmos_gasesAM3C__2_FD_204566 | JGI IMG/M metagenome (GOLD analysis project Ga0307471, IMG submission 204566) | Hardwood forest soil microbial communities from Morgan-Monroe State Forest, Indiana, United States - atmos_gasesAM3C_515 | ecosystem: Environmental > Terrestrial > Soil > Temperate...
AGATAGAAAGTGTCTCGGTTAACCCACCAACGCTCGAGGAAGTCTTCCTCTCAGTCATCGGCAAGCAAGCCTAGATCCTCATCTTCAGCATTGATAATGTGGCAAGAAAGAATGCGGCCGCAGTTATCGCAGCAATAACCCCGACTTCGACGTTGGTGAAAAAATCGATCTGGTTAAAAATGCCAGCCCTCGTGATGTCGACGATATAAGTCAGCGGGTTGGCATAAAAGGCGGTGCTTAGAGCCACCGGTACCCCCTGCGTGGGGTAGAACGCGGTGCTGACGAATGAAAAGAAGAGGAATACGCTGTTGACTATGACGTTGAACCCTTCGTTGCTCTTCAGCCGAGTCGAGATTATTACCGCTATCGAGCCGAAAAATATCGCGCCGGTTATGAGGGCGTAAAGGACGTAAATCGACCCGACAAGTGTGGGCTGCGCGCTCCCCGCGAGTGTAGGCGATCCAGCTACTAGGATAAGCGCCGCGCTCGCCAGGCCCATTAGCATGATTGTGATGATGTTGCCGGCGATGTACTCCATCCTTGCAAACGGCATAACCAGTATCTGCTGGAACATGCCGTTTCGCTTGTCGTTCCATATTATGCTGCCGGCGATCGTGCTACTGTTCATCATATTAAAGCCGATCATGCCTGCCGCCAGGTAGGCGGGGTACGCGATAGTAGCGCTGCCGAGCAAGACACCCTCGCCAATGAGCGCGGAATAGGAGTAGCCTGCGATAAAGATGTAGACTATTGGAAAGAGGACCTGCCAGACGAGGAATACCTTGTCTATAGAAGCGACTAGGTTCCGATACAAAAGTATCGCTACGGCGTTCACTGCCGGCTTTTCAGCTCATGCGTATATTAATCAATATTCGTCGACAAGGTTATGCGGAACAGCAACATTGAAACGCAGATTATGGCGCTAATTTGCCATGATTTAAATAACTTGTGCCTGAACTATCGAACATATCATGATGGCTGAAGACATGGCGCAAAAGAAACTGCGCGGTTCCGGTGGTTACGCTATTGCTAGGATAACTGACGAGGAACAGAAAAAGGGGAACCTCGGCGGCCCAGAATTGTTCCTCGCCGGCATCGGCCGTCTGGACGAGGACAGGTTTGTGAAATACCACTGCAACAAATGTGAGAAAGAGTACGAAGGCTCGCCGGCGATCCACTACGAGAACCCGAATGAAGAGCTGGGAGAGGGAGTCACGCTTCTTGAGAAGGGCGAATACAAGTGCAAAACGTGCAACGCCACTATCGCGCAATACCGCAAGTTTGACGCGCCTGCACAGCAGCAAGCGCAGGTACAAGCTCCACGGGTTGAGCCGGCTGCTCCAGACCTTGTCGTCGCTCCAGCAGGTGCGACGGCAAGCGACAACTTTATTCCGATACAGTCACTTGTCGGCATGTCTGCGTACGACAGCGAGGCAATGCTGATAGGCAGTGTGGAGCAGATCGGTCTGAGCAGGGATGCCGGCAGCGCCAAGATTACAATCAAGATAGGAAACACGCAGGTGCCATGGGATGGCATTTCAAAAATAGGCGACATTGTGCTCCTAAAGGCATCGGACGCAAAGACGACTTTGGGAGGAAGGTGCCACGCATGTGGCTACCAAAATGAGGCTGGCTCCGCATTCTGCGCAGAATGCGGCACGAAACTCTAGTTACTTCAGTATTATCCTCGCGTCGACCACGCGCGCGCCCTTGCCTTCTTCGAGCACAAGGAGCGGATTGATATCAAACTCATTTATATCTGGAAAGTCGATCACGAGCTGGGACAGCCGCTGGAGAGAATCCGCGATTGCCTTCAGGTCTGAAGGTTTCTCGCCCCTGACGCCCTTGAGCAGTTTTATTGTCTTGATAGACTCCACCATCTTCATCGCTTCACGCTCGTCGACTGGTGCAACGCGGAAGACGACGTCCTTGAGCACCTCGACATAGATGCCGCCGAGGCCGAACATGATCACCGGCCCGAAGGTCGGATCCTGGCTTGCTCCAAGAATCGTTTCCTTTGCAGTCCTGACCATTTCCTGCACGAGTACTCCCTTTATCTTGGCGTCTGCCTTGTACTTTCTTGCGCTTTCCATTATCGACCTGAATGCTGCGCGCAGCTCGCCGTCATTCTTTATTCCAACTTTGACGCCGCCGGCGTCAGACTTGTGGATAATATCCGGCGATGCTATCTTCATGACGAGCGGGTAGCCTATCTCCTTTGCACCCTTGATGCATTCTTCTTCCGTGGTGCCAAGGACACTCTTTGGAGTAGGAAAGCCATAAGCCCTGAGCACTTCATAGCCTTCCTCCTCCAAGAGATTAGCCCTTCCCTGCCTGCGAACCTGCTCAAAGATCGACGTGATCTTTGTCTTGGCCTTGGAAAATTGCAGAGTCTGTGCTTTGGTGGAAGCTGTATCGACCCACTTCTTGAACTCGTACGCTGCCTTGAGCGTTCTTATTGCAGGTTCTGAATATAGGTAGTACGGGATGCCGCCTTCGGACATTATCGACCTGTTTTCAATCCCTTCGGCAAGTCCCATCAACGACGCAAGCATGGTCTTGTTCGGAAACTTGTTTGAGAGTTTTACAAGAACCCTTGCAAGGTCGTCGTAATTAAGAGTGGCAGAAGGAGTGCACATAGTCACAACGGAGCCGACGTTCGGATGCGAAAGAACCAGCTTTAACACGTTTTCAAATCTGAGATAATCTGCGTCCCCGACAATGTCTACAGGGTTCCTCGGCGATCCGTACGCTGGAATGACTTTGGCTATTTCATCGCGGATGGATGAAATGTCTGCCATCTTTAATCCGTACTTTGAGCACGCGTCGGTCGATATTATTGCAGGACCCCCTGCATTTGACACGATTACCACTCCCCCATCTGGCAGTGGTTGCTTTGAAAATGCTGTAGCAAGGTCGAATAGCTCGCCCATCGTATCGACGCGGATCACGCCGCACTGGGCAAAAGCTGCTTCATAATTTGCGTCAGATCCCCCCAGCGCGCCGGTGTGAGAAGCAGCTGCCTTGGCGCCCTCGGCCGTACGACCGGCTTTGAGAACGATTATAGGTTTTCTTTTTTCAGTTGTTATCCTCTTTGCGATGTCCATAAATCGCCTGCCGTCGCGAATGTCTTCGAGGTACATCACGATGACCAGGGTGTCCTGATCTTCTTCCAAAAGCTCCAGGATGTCGCTTTCGTCCATATCCACCTTGTTGCCCATGCTAATGACCTTTGAAAAGCCGATGTTCTGCGCCTCTGCGTCCTCGACGGTGGCAGCGCAGATGGCGCCGCTCTGTGATACAAGCGCAACAACTCCGTATTTTGGTGTGATCTTTAAGAAAGTAGAATTCATCATGTTGCTTGTTGACAAGCTCATGATGCCTAAGCAGTTCGGGCCAATGACCCGTATGCCATACTTTTTGGCGATTTCGCCGACTTCTTTTTCCAGCTTTGCTCCAGCTTCATCCACCTCCTTAAAGCCGGCAGAAACAATTATCGCACCTTTGATCCCCTTCTTACCCACTTCTTCCATGACGGCTGGCGTGAACTTGCTGGGAGCAGCAACGACTGCAAGATCCACCGATTCGGAGACATCGAGAACGCTCTTGTACGCCGTCAAGCCGCCCACGGTCGGGTTTGACGGGGTTATGGGGAAAATCTTGCCCTTGAAGTGTTTTGCTATATTATTAAAGATAGTCTTACCAACGCCGGGCTTTTCCGAGGCCCCGATGACGGCAATCGACCTCGGCGAGAAGAAGATCGAACTGGACATGGGTGAAAAGCCCCTCAGGGTGGTTATAAATGCATCATCTCGATTAGCTTTTTTACTGGCATTGCAATAACGTCGTTAATGGAAGGTGGCATTTGGGTAGTGTTGATAATACCGGCAATCATCGCGTTTATCTTTGGCGTATGGGTATTTTACAACATGGTTGTTGACGTATCTGCGCGGAACACACACGGTGTACTGAATAAGTGCGTCGAAGGTTGCCAAGTGACGTCCAACTAGATGGGCTAGCTGCACAAAGGCAACCTTTATTTTCAATTGCAAAACCCTACAGTGCAGTGAGCGCGATAAACGCGGTCGTGGACGTTGAAATGCCCGGACTGATTTCGGACCTGCAGACGCTTATTCGGCAGCCAAGTGTTTCTGCAAAAAAGCAGGGCTTGGTAGAGTGTGCCAACCTTGTTGCTGAGACGATGCATAAGGCCGGCATAAACTCTGAAGTGCTGTACCTCGATGACAATAGCGTTCCGCCAATAGTGTATGGCGAAGTGAAATCAAGGTCAAACCCAGACAAGACAGTACTGTTCTACAATCACTACGATGTCCAGCCGGAAGAGCCTCTTGAATTGTGGAAGGATGATCCCTTTAGTGGCAAGGTCGAGGGAAACTACATCTACGGCAGGGGCTCGGCTGACGACAAAGGAGAACTGATCACTCGCATAAAGGCGGTCGAGTATTTTTTGAAAAGGACGGGTGACGTGCCCTGCAATGTCAAGTTCATGGTGGAAGGGGAAGAAGAGATCGGGAGCGTACACATAGAACAATATTTGAACAAATATTGCGATAGGCTTCGTTGCGACGGTGTGATATGGGAGTTTGGCTACATCGACGCAAAGGATAGACCGATAATCAGCCTCGGGATGAAGGGTCTATTGTATGTTGAATTGATCGCAAAAGGGCCGGTGAGAGATGCCCACTCAAGCCTTGCAGTGCTGATCGAAAACCCGGCATGGCGGCTGGTGTCCGCGCTTGCTACAATGCGCGACCAGAACGGCAAGATACTGATAAAGGACTGGTACAAGGAAGTCAAGTCGTTTACAAAGGAAGAGCTCCAAGTAATTTCAAAGGAGCCGTTTGACGATAAAGAGTTCAAGCAGGAATACGGCATCAACCGATTGGTCAAGAACGCGAAAGGCAAGGATATCAAGAAGGCGCTTGTAGGAATGCCGACATGCAACATTGCAGGCTTTAATTCAGGCTATATAGGCGAAGGTGCCAAGACAGTGCTCCCGGCACACGCAATGGTCAAGATCGACTTCCGCCTTGTGCCAAAGATGTTGCCTGAAAAGCAATTGGTGAGGCTAAAAAGGCACTTGAAGCTGAAAGGCTTTGACGACATCGAGGTAAAATTCATCCACGGCGAAGCAGCAGCCAGGACTCCCATCCGCGACCCATTTGTCAGTCAGGTTCAGCAGGCCGCCAGGGAAACTTTCGGCTCTTCCATTACGAGCGTATCTTCTGCAGGCACCGGTCCCATGTACTCGTTTGTCAAGGTGCTCAAGGCTCCCTGCATCTCGATAGGCAGCACGTACATGTTTGCGCGCATACACTCGCCAAACGAGTTTGCGAGGATCGATCTCTTGAACAAGACTACAAAGTGCATTGGAAGGATAATGGAAAAATTCGCAAGCTAGAGGAATTTGCTGTTAAATTAGTAGTCGACCAGAGCATTTGGGACTGAAGAAGCAAAATGGGTTTTCAAAGTCATACGCTCTATTTCCATTTGCCATTGATGGCCTGCTTAGACGCGGCGTTCTGATGTCTGCGCATTAAGCATTCGATCTAGTTTAGAAAAGACTAGTTGCATTACAAGGTCGGCTGACCCTTGACCGATTATTTCTGTAAGCCCCAATCTCAGATCGTCTATCGAGAGATTATAGCTGTCAATATCGATGTCGTATCGTGCTAAACTTCGAATCAATGCGCCACTACCTGAATCGCCCAATACTTCAATGCTTTGCAAAAACGCTTTGCGAAGGGCATTGCTGTATTCGAAGTTATCGACACGCAACGAAGGCCAAGTGAATATTAGTGCGCTAGCTATAAGATACAGTGTAAGTTAGATTTCTGACAAGAATACATTGTTCTAGAGTAAGAGTGAATAGCCAGATTTCATATGCTGAATACTAGGACGAATTAATAGAAGCAGAAAAGGGCCAAAGCGGGCATAAAAAATTTGCTGCACTAGACGACAGGCCTCAAAAAGGTAAACAATGAATATCGATAGCAGAGAGTAATGCCAGCGACTACAAGGTTAGCGTACCTTGGTAGATCGTTTTCACGTTCATACCGATAGTTAATTTTCTGGACATTCTACAGATTACAAAGTTGAGAATGCATACTGTACGCTATTGTGCCCTCTAGCAGTCTCGTTTATCTCAAATACTGTCTTTTCTAGTTTTTTGGTCTTTAGTTACAAGAAACCACTAGCTGTGAAGAGCAGCTACGATCATTTGATTGCTGGAAATGCTAAGAAGTAAGGCATGAGATTAATGGTCACCAAGTTGCGCTTTTTAAATCATCTCTGGCACTACTAAATCTGCTGTGCTGCAAACACATGTCTATAGACTATGGTCTGTAAAATCTATGACTTGCAATCAGATAATTGCCATGCCTAACGTATAACGGCACCATTAAAGTACTGGCCATATGTCGCGAAGCGGTATTTTATTCGTAAGCGAGTAAGGCCACACTTTTTAAATGAAGACCCGCCCAAATTGGGCGGGTCAGATTAACCAAAGCAGGCTATCCTGAAGAAGAAATAACGTATGCGAAAATAAGTGGATGGGGAGAGATTCGAACTCTCGACCACCTGTGTGTAAGACAGGTATCCTAACCAGGCTAGACTACCCATCCGATAAAACTGCACGCCAGCTGCGCGTATTAATAGTATTGGGAGTGCGCAAAAAACCAGTAGATAGAATATTGCAGTTCTGATTATTCGGAAACGTCTTTCCAGACAAACCTATGGGTGTTCAAGAATTCCCCATTGGCAAAACGTATTAGATACGTCGCACCACCTTATTTCATGTCTGACGAGGAGTATAGCAAGCTTTCAGAGAAGGAGATAAGGGAGCAAGTGGCCAAGCTCGACGACTGGAAGGTTGTCAGCGGCAAAATAAACAAGACCTTCGAGTTTGAAGACTTTGTACAGGCGTTTGGTTTTATGACCAGAGTCGCCATGGAGGCTGAGAAGATTAACCACCACCCAGAATGGTTCAATGTCTACAACCGCGTCAGAATAGACCTCGTAACACACGATGTCGACGGCATCAGCAATTATGATATCAAACTTGCCAAAACAATCGATAGGCTTGCCAAAGGTTGACAAAGAATTTTGTCGATAAAGATGCGGAATTTCTTTTTGTTCCATCTCATAAAGTAGAAAGCAACATCAAGCCGACACAAAACCAACTTGTTGAATTAATTTGTTGATCGATTGGCTCTCTAATGATGGCAAAATTATACTAGCAGCTAGAGTTACGAGGACGTTTGCATACGGATTCTTGAGTATCGTGCTTGCCATTTACCTAAAGCTAATTGGATTCGATGACATCCTAATAGGGCTGGTACTTGCCGCTACGCTAGTAAATAGCGTGATATTCACTCTGTTAGCCAGTTTTTATGCAGATAGACTTGGCAGGCGTAAGATGCTTATCATCTATGCAGCACTCATGTCAATTTCTGGAAGCATATTTCTTGCAACGGACAATTATCTTGCACTAGTTGCAGCCGCTCTAATTGGTACAATTAATGTGACAGGTTCAGAGACAGGGGCATTCCTTTCTATAGAACAGGCTCTCCTTCCACAAACTGTCAATGATGCCAGAAAACGAAATACTGTTTTTGCACTCTATAATATGACGGGAACCTTTGCAATGTCAGCTGGCATCCTCCTGTCTGGGTTGCCAGCAATTTTGCAACAGCAGTTCGGTCTAAGCCAAATCGAGGCAATAAAGTCACTCTTTATCCTCTATAGCATCTTGGGCATTATTGTTCTAGCAATCTATTTCATGTTATCAAAGAAGATAGAACTGGCAACCGGCGAGATTACAAAACCATTAACACAAGTGCTGTCCCCCAAGACAAAGAAAATCGTAGGCAAATTGTCAGGATTGTTTGCCGTTGACTCATTTGCGGGCGGTTTTGTCATCCAAAGCATAGTTTCTTTCTGGTTCTTTACTAAATTTGGTGTCGACTTGACAACGCTATCATACATATTTTCAGTAGCCGGAGTACTTACAGCATTTTCATTCCTGGCAGCGGCCAGGATCGCAGACAGAATTGGTCTTATCAACACCATGGTTTTCACACACATACCATCCAATATCCTACTTATCCTAGTAGGGTTTGCCCCTACGCTTCCATTGGCTATCGCTTTTTACTTGGGAAGAATGGCTCTATCGCAAATGGATGTACCTACAAGACAATCGTATATTGTATCGGTGGTAAAAGAAGAAGAAAGAACTGCCTCAGCAGGAATTACCAATATATCAAGGAACACGGCTCAGGCGGTATCACCTTCATTGACGGGTTATATCTTGCAGGCATTACCGCTCCTGTCAGCACCCTTTGTCCTTGGCGGAATGCTAAAGATTGTTTATGATATAGCGTTGTACGTTAATTTCAGAAATATCAAGTCGAGTGAAAAAAATATTGGTGATTGAGGCTTTTCTTGCGCCATCAGGCCTGCTTACATATCGAATGAATCAATGCCGAATATTCGATTTGAATCAATTCATGTGATTATTTGGCGCATAATCGGTATACTTTGCATGATCAAAAGCAGTATTAAGTAGAATAGATCGTTGGTAAGATATTGGATAACAGGATCAAGATTGGCATCGCTGCCGCTATAGTTATGGGGGTCATCGCGACCTCAATGCCAACCCTTGGAATATCGCTTGGAGGAAATAACGGCAATTCTATCGGGTCTGAATCAAAAGTATTGAGAATCGGCTATTTTCCGAACATCAACCACGCGCAAGCAGTCATTGGTCTTGGCAACGGTGACTTCCAAAAAGTTCTAGGAGACGACATCAAGGTAAAACCTCAGCTCTTCAACGCCGGCCCGTCGGCAATTGAAGCGCTGTTTGCAGACCAGATTGACGTGACTTATATTGGACCCAACCCTGCAATCAACGGCTACGCAGTATCAAACGGCGAAGGGTTGCGAATAATCTCAGGAGCAGCTAGTGGGGGCGCAGTGTTTGTAGTCAGAAATGATGCAGGCATTAATTCAGTGCACGATTTTGCCAACAAGAAATTTGCTTCGCCACAACTTGGTAACACACAGGATGTCGCATTGCGTAAGTACCTGCTTGACAATGGCTATAAGACGAAAGAAAAAGGCGGCAACGTAGAGGTGCTGCCGGTAAAGAACGCTGACATTCTTACACTAATGATAAAGAAGGACATTGACGGTGCATGGGTGCCAGAACCCTGGGGAGCCAAGCTGGTCAAGGAAGCCAACGGAAGAATATTCTTGGACGAGCGGGAATTGTGGCCGGAAGGAGCGTTCGTCACCGCACACATCATTGCTAGAACAGACTATTTGGAAAATAACCCGAGAATAATTAGCAAGCTATTAGAGGCCCATATCGATGAAACCAACTGGATAAATGAAAATCCAGATGAAGCAATACAGGTGTTCAATGTCGAATTGAAACGACTCACAGGCAATACCATTCCTGAAGACGAATTCGAAGAAGGATTCTCGAGAATGACACTGACGTGGGACCCGGTAAAAGAATCGCTGTTCCAGTCGGCCAGCGATGCATTTGACATTGGCTACCTGGGCGAAGAGAGGCCGGATCTGTCAGAAATCTACGACCTAAGGATCCTGGATGAAGTTCTTGGCGAAAAGGGGCTGCCTGAGATACAATGATGCAAAAGATGTACCTAGATCGCAAAGACTGCGTCTTTGAAGTAGATTATATGCTGTGCATCCATATTGGAGGCAATCAACCTTGATAACTTCTGAATATCAACAAAGCAAAACAACATTGCTGCAAGTTATGGAAGTGTCAAAGGGCTTCCGCTATGCAAACGGTCAGGACCACGTCGTTCTCAACAGGGTTAGCATCGACATTAAGGATGGAGAGTTTGTGACAATCGTAGGGCCGTCTGGCTGCGGAAAAAGCACTCTGCTCAACATCATTGCAGGGCTCGATAGCCCTGACTATGGCAACATATTGGTCAAGGGCGAGCACAAGACCTCTACTGACCCTGGCAGACTAGTAATATTTCAGGAAGGCGCGCTCTTTCCCTGGCTTTCAGTTCTGGAAAATGTCGAGTTTGGACTAAAGCTAGGAGGAGTTCCGAAGAGTGAGCAAAGGCAAGCCGCAATGCGCTTTATCGACATAGTGCAGCTTTCAAGGTTTGCCGATTCGTACATTTACCAACTCTCTGGCGGAATGAAACAAAGGGTGGCCATAGCGCGAGCCCTCGCAATGAATCCGGTTATTTTGTTGATGGACGAACCTTTCGCTGCGCTAGACGTCCAGACAAGGGAGATGCTTCACAACCAACTGTTGCAGATCTACGAAAGAACGAAAAAGACAATTCTTTTTGTCACTCATAACATAAATGAAGCTCTAGCACTCGGCACCCGGCTCATAGTGCTTTCGCCCCGGCTTGGCAGCATCAAGAGAGAATTCTCGATAAACCTTCCAAGCCCAAGAGATATAGACAGCCCTGAAATCACGCTAATCAAGCGGCAAATTCTGAAAGAGCTAGAAGAGGACTTTCAATTTGATAGAAGAGAAAACACAGCTAGAAAAACAGAGCAGTAGAGAAAGGTTCGACGAGACAGATGCTGCCAATGTCGCGCTGTTCCTGGCAGTATTTGTAGGATTATGGCAACTTGTATTCCTGCTTAGAATATGGCCAGAATTTCTCATGCCATCTCCTACAATGGTTGTTGACTCGATAGCTAAACTAATAGTGAATTCGTCGCTGGTTGTAGGCATAGGTGTAACACTATGGAGGCTTGCCGCCGGATTCTTGATCTCCATTGGCATTGGAGGAGCAGTAGGCCTCGCAATGGTCAAGTTTCCGGGCTTTGGCAAGACGATGAGCTCTTTTGCCGTAGGTCTTTTGACTTTTCCGAGCATTGCATGGGCGATATTTGCCATCCTTCCATTTGGCTACAACGACATGGCGATATTGTTCGTAATCATCATGGCCTCTGTATTCTCTGTAATGATAACCACGTATAGCTCTATGCGCAACATACCGCCGATCTATATACGCGCGGCTAGCAACATGGGCGCGAAAGGGTTCGCGCTCTTCCAACACGTCATGATCCCTGCAGCGACTCCGTCGCTTATACTTGGAATCCGGCAGGCTTGGTCGTTTGCATGGCACGCGCTCATTGGAGCTGAAATATTGATAACGATAACGTCTGAGCCCGGCTTAGGATACGTGATGAGCTTTGCAAGGGATTTCCACCTCATGGGTGACATAATCTCTATAATGATCACAATTTTTGCGATTGGCATAGTGTTTGACAGGGTACTCTTCCGTAAGGTTGAGGAAAAAGTAAGGTTACGCTGGGGACTCTACCAGCACAGCCAATAACCGTCCAGTTGAGACAGTTAATTACCTAAAAATCCACAAATTAAAATATGCGCAAAATCTGCATATATCATAATTAGCAATGCTTGATGACCTTGCAAAGAACAGGGTAGATGCAAAAAAGCCACGCAAAGAGGGGATAACCTGCACCATAGACAAACTGCAGGGTATGGATAAGGAAAACTTTGAGGTAATATCCTCTTTCATCGACGTGGTAAAGATCTACGGCGCGTTTCCCATGCTAGTATCAGTAGAAAGCCTCAGGAAAAAGATCAAATTCTATCATGATTTTGGCGTGCGCGTCTCGACAGGCAGCACAATAACAGAGTTTGCGATCTCGGAAAGCTCCCTAGAGAGGCTTGTCAAGGAGGCTGCCAAAGTCGGCTTTGACATCATTGAAGTTGGCGAAAACAGCATTGACCTCTCGATCGACCAAAAGCGCAAGATCGGCGACGCGATAAAGTCTGCAGGCCTCGAGTTCCAGTGGAAGGTCGGCAAGAAGGATCCGCGCCACCAACTCGGGATCGATGACACGCTAGATAAGATAGAGGAGGCAGTAAAATTGGGCTCGAAGAAAATAGTGCTCGAGGCAAACGAGGGGATCAACGTCGGCATTTATGACGAGAAGGCACTGGTGAAGTGGAGCTTCGTAGGCGCAATAACAAACAAGTATCCGCCAAGCACGTTCATCTTTGAGACGCCACTCGAGTCGCAGCAGTCAGCGCTCATTGCTGAGTTTGGCCAGCGCGTCAATCTGGCAGAGGTGCATCCGGACGCCATAGCGTCTGTCGAGTCGCAGCGCAGAGGTTTCCTCTCAAAATCTGCTTTTGGAGTGTCGTATTTGCGGAGGAATCCCGAGGGCGGGCCGGCTGCAAAGTTCATCTACTTTGTAATCCGAACAAAGCACCCCATTGAGCAGAGCGAGCTTGTTTCGATGAGCCACTTACCAAGGAGGACGGTACAGGCGGCGGTTGACGACCTGAAGCGCCAAGGGCTGATAACCGAGAGGAATAGCCTTGACGACGCAAGGAAAAAAGTGTACCAGCCGGTTCAGTCGGACTGGCTGTAGGAGAGAAGCGCAGCCACGGTTTTGCTGTCTTGGATCTCGCCACTGAGGCACTTCCTAAGAGCCACGCCAAGTTTCATTTTCCTTATAATGATGTTCTCATCATCGTCCAAAGGCCCGCGCTTTGTCTTTCTCAGATTAGTAGCGACAAACACATGCATGAGCTCTGTGGAGTAGCCGGGTGCGAGGTAACATTTCATCAGCGGCTTGAGTTTACCAGAATAGCCAATCTCCTCGGCCATTTCGCGATTCGCAGCTTGCCTCGGCATTTCCCCTCTTTCCATCTTGCCCGCCGGTATTTCAAGCAACACTTTGCCTGCAGCGCGCCGGTATTGAGCGATGAGGATTACATCTCCGCCCCTGATTGGGACTATTCCGACAGAATCTTGGTGCTCGACTATCTCTTTGTCGATCACTTTGCCACCCAGCAAGAACCTATCCTTTCTCAATATGATGCCCCCAGAATAGATCCTTCTGCTTCCGATTACCCTGACGCGTGCCATTGCCATTACAGCATGAGGTGTGGGATTAAACCTATTCGCTAATTTTATATGCAATCTGAGGCTTTTTCTGAGCTGTGGAATTCATTGACGGCGAGGACAACATCATTGTTCCCAAAGCCATTAGGCCGATAATCGATTTCAAAGAGACTGTCCTTGGCGCCAAGAAGGGAGCCAGAAAGCAGTACCGCTACGGGAACCTACACATACGTGATTATGACACACATTACACTGTCCACGTGGACAGAGTGGATCCGCTGAGAAATCCACTTGGTCACCTGCTCGTAGACGCGCCAGAATATCTTGCAGGCGCAGCAGCTGCGTTAGTTGTCGGCCGGCGCGTGGGCGCAGCAGTTTACAACAGGCGCAAAAAAGAAGGTAGGAACTCCCGGGATGCAGCCATAGACGCTGCTGTTGTCGGGTACTTCGCAGGTTCGTCCGCCGGAAGCCTTGTTTTCAATGCGGCTAAGTCAATAAAAAAAAGGAGCGAATAAAGAATGGAGCACCCATCCCAGGTCAGAAAAGACAGCATCGACGAAGCTCGTGTTTTCCCGCACCCTTCAAAGCTTCATGTAGCAAAGGTCATGCTCAAGCTCCTTCCAGTTGTCATCAGTCTGCGCCGTGACAGGCGCGAGTGGGTGAAGAGAGAAGGCAAGAACGTGAACGAAGAAAAATATCGTCGGCATGCTCGCAAGGCGCTCAAGACTTTTATCGACCTCGGACCGTCGTATATCAAACTCGGTCAGTGGCTTTCAACCCGAGTCGACATCCTACCGCAGCCATACCTTGAAGTTCTTGCGAAACTACAGGACGACGTACCACCTGCGCCGTTCTTTGATATAAAGCCAATAATCGAAGGCGAGCTTGGAGCGATAGAAGACACGTTTGAAGAGTTTGACACCGCCCCGCTGTCGGGCGCCTCCTTGGGACAGGTGTACGTCGCGAAATACGCCGGCCGCCAAGTGATAGTAAAGGTCGGCAGGCCGCGTATAGAAAGGATTATTGAAGATGACATTTACGTCCTGAAAAAAATACTTCCCCTTGCCGCCCGGTTTATTGATCCCAATCTGCGATTCTCGGCGGAAGGCATGCTAGCGCAGTTCATCGAGACTGTGCATGAAGAGATGGACTACCGCATAGAGGCACAGAACCTGTTAACCATCAAGCACAACCTGGCAGATGATCCATCCGTTGTTGTACCTAATGTGTTTAATGAAAGGACAAGCAGACACGTGATTACGATGGAATACGTGCCAGGAGTAAAGATCACCGATATTGCAAGGTTGGAAGAAAAAGGCATTGACAGGGCAAAGCTTGTGGTGCGCGCACACAGACTGTTCTTCAAGATGCTTTTGCGCCACAACATATTCCATGCCGACCCTCACCCAGGCAATATTTCAGTAGCCGATGACGGCCGGCTGATACTGTATGACTTTGGCATGGTCGGCAGGCTGGACGGCGAGACCCGCATCAGGCTCATCCGGCTTTATCTAGGTCTGCTGGACAAGGACCCGGAAAGGACAGTCAACGTGTTGATCGAGCTTGGAACGCTTGAGCCTACTGTCAACCGGTACATAGTCGAGCGTGGCATCGCGCTTTCAATCCAGTCAATGCACGGTAAGGAGGTAGACAGGATGGAAGTAAAGTCGCTTGTCGACCTTGCTAACAAGACCATGAGTCGTTTTCCGTTCAGGCTCCCAAAGAACCTCGCTCTCTACATGCGCATGGCCTCTATTCTGGAAGGCATCTACCAGTACCACAAGGTGCCGTTCCAGTTTGTCAAGGTGCTTGCAAACCTGCTTGAGGAAGAGGGACTGGTGAGAGACGCCTACATTGAAGAAGTGAAGGTCTCCGCAAAAAGGTTTGCAAAGGGCATTCAGGATTCGGTGACGATCGCGCCGCTGCTCAAGACGTACCTAGAAACGGTGGGCCCGTACGGCCGGCAGGAGAGAAACACAGGAACACTTGCCGCAAGCATCCTTGCTTCTGCACTATTTGTCGGATCGGCGATGATATTGCCATACAATGCGTACTTGTCATATGGCGGTTTTGCTGCAGCAGCTGCGGCGGCAGTTGCCATCATGTTTAAAAGGAAATTGTAGACTTATCTCCGCCTTACCACTGCCAAAAAGAATAGCACAAGGATGGCAAGAGTCATTGCATAGAATATGACGTCGTTATACGGCTGCTGCCAGCCTTGAATTACATCTTCCAAATAATCAAATAACAATTGGGCCGCGAATAATCCAAACGCCACAGCTGCGTATATTACACTCTTGAGAGCAGTTTTCTTGTATGCAGATAGCGAAAGACCGAGTAAAAGAACTGAAAATGCTGCAATGCCTATCTTGATTATCTGTACTATCGGATCATAGGGTTCGGATTGAATGACTCCCATTCCTAGTTCATCTCCTCCAACATTTGATCCTGTTTCATTCCCAACCTGTTCGTCGGATCCATCGGTTTCATTACTTATCTGCCGTATTAGCGAAGAAAACACAATCCAAATAGACATGGACAGGAAATCTGTCACAATTCTTCTCCTCCTTTCTCGGCAGCCTGATTCGACATTGATAAGAACATCTCTGCAAGCCTATTGCTCCATTTGTCCCAGATGCTTGGGTAAAAGTTCTTCAGCATTGCAACAACTTGCTTGGAATCCCCGCGCAGCTTGTATCGTTTGAACTTGCCTTCTCTGATTTCATCAATTATTCTAGAGTCCTTCAGCCGCTTAATGTGCCAGGTTACGGATGCCGCGGATATCTCCATGTGCTTGCCGATTTCAGTCTGTGACGGATTCTTTTGCTCAACAATGAACATAAGAATCTCACGCGCAGTTTCATTGCTCAGGACTTCAAGCAGCTGCTTTTCATTTTCCTCGAACAGCCCTACGGCAAAGTAGTATTTGTGCAGACCATGCTTTTGCGAAGTTATCCTGCCTGCCTTTTCCAGTTTGTCAAGTTGGTACTGAACTGTGCCCATTGCTAGATCAAGCTCCTTTTTGATCCTTCTGAGGTGACAGCTGGGATTTTCCTGGATAAAATCAAGTATCTTGTTTGTTGCGTTGCCTTCAGGCTGCTGTGAGCCTTCATCTTCCACAACCGACCGACTCGCTCCTATTCTGTAGGTACTGATAGGTATTATCCTTATCGTGAGAGCAAAAGGCGTTTGCCTGCAATGCTTATCTTGTTATTGCTGCTTTAATTTAATATGTTCCGGTACAAGTACCTAAATGAGTTTCATTTTCTTTATTTAGAATCGGACTGATATATGACGAACATCTGAAGCTGGAAGAATACTGATGCGCTGATTCGGAAAACGCCGGTCTTGCGGGCCTTTTCATTCATGTTATAGGGATGTTGGTCGACTTTGGTATCGGTATCTTGAGGGTCACAACGCCATTATCATACGTAGCTTTGCCCACTATCTTGTCCTCTTCCTTGACCGATATCGGAAGCAGCACTTTCTTGTCAATTTTGGCCGGCCTATGTCTGTAATGGACGGTTCCAAGCGCTTCGTCCTGTTCCCTCTTGGCGCTTATTGACAGGATGTTTCCGTTTATTCTGAGGTTAATATCCTTCTTAGCAAAGCCCGGAAGATCAATAGCGACTACCAGATCATTGCCGTCCTCCACCATGTCTATAGCTGGCATGACAAACTCGTAGAATTCTCTTGATCTGTTGTCCAGCTCCTTGGCAAGACCTCTTGCCATGTATCGTCCAATGCCCATATCATAACTTAGTCGGGACGGTATAAATCCTTTATTTTCTCGGCCCAACAAAAGTAAAAATAGGTCGGCGAGGATATCCACCCAAGAAAAATGTACGCCGGTTCGTACGACATGCCAACCTGCAACGCCTGTGGCAAGGAAGTGAGACCGGGTGAGCTGTCAGAAAGTTTCAGCTGCCCAAAGTGCAGAAACGCCCGGATATGGCGCTGTGAAGGTTGCAAGGGAAAGCAGAAAAAGTACCGGTGCACTGCCTGCGGATACGAAGGCCACTAGGTCAGAACTTTGAAAAAGTTTCTAACCAAATCCTTGTTATCCTGTTGCATAGCCATAAAGGCTTCAACCAACTCCTTTTCAACAATTATTTGCTTTGCGATGACTGACCGTAATTTCTTGGCATCAAGCGGTGCGATTGCATCTATTGCACCAGTGCTGTAGGCATAAATGTATTCGCTTATTATCTTTGAAACAAACGATGGTGCAGCCGATATCAGAAAAAGCATGCCTTCCTTCATAGCTCTGGAGCTTGCCTCACCTGACGGCAGCGACGCGACATACGACTGCAACAGCTTCATGCGTTTGTCGCCAAGCTCATCAATCGCCGAGGCGACTAGCATACCCGTGTCCGTCAGCTCGTAAAACGGGACGCCTTCAAGCTGGAGCGCCTTGGGCCCACGCCTGAGCGGAAGCCTGCCGCCCTCTTTCACCACGCCGGCTGGAATTAGAACTTCGTCAAGGTCGCGAAATATACCCGAATAGATGTTCTGCCACAGGATGCCATGCTGCTTTGCAATTGCATGCGCTATCGAGGTTCTGGTATGGAGCTCGGGGCTCTGTTCGGTGGCCAAATGGGCGATTATTCCGCGCTGCCGCTTCGCCTCGCCTGTGAACTTGTTCTTCCGGGTCTTGAACGTGTCAAATATCGCAATGGTTGATTTCTCGTCTTTCACTTGGACATGGACCATTTGTTACAATGTTTGTTAATATTTTAATTTGTTGGTTTTTGAGATTAAATTCTCGACGCGCATGGCATGTAAAATACGACAGGCATACGCCTGAGCCAAATAATACTCAACATCCTTTTATTGATGCACTCATGACCCTCAAGCGGTGGCAACAAAGGGCAAGATAATTGTAATAGAAGGCACCGACAAAGCAGGCAAAACGACTCAGTCTCGAATG
>Ga0307471_100000664_pt1 | contig 17833 bp, 7 predicted proteins | sample atmos_gasesAM3C__2_FD_204566 | JGI IMG/M metagenome (GOLD analysis project Ga0307471, IMG submission 204566) | Hardwood forest soil microbial communities from Morgan-Monroe State Forest, Indiana, United States - atmos_gasesAM3C_515 | ecosystem: Environmental > Terrestrial > Soil > Temperate...
TGACGAAAGTTTTTTATACCGACGAGGTGGAAACCCATGCCCTCGGCGGCGTGCACCTCGATATCAAGAATGGCGAGTTTCTCTCGATCGCCGGCCCGTCGGGCTGCGGCAAATCCACTTTGCTTTCGATTCTCGGCCTTCTCGATTCGCCGACCGACGGCAACTACTGGATCAACAAACAGCCGGTGGCGAATCTTTCGCTCTCCGATCGCACTCGCATTCGGAATCGCGAAATCGGTTTCATTTTCCAGGCGTTCAACTTGATCGGCGATCTCACGGTTTTCGAGAACGTCGAGCTGCCGCTCACTTATCGCAGCATGGCGTCGACGGAGCGCAAGAAGCGCGTGCAGGAAGTGCTCGAGCGGGTCGGAATGGCGCACCGCATGAAGCATTATCCCTCCCAGCTTTCAGGCGGTCAGCAGCAGCGTGTCGCTGTTGCGCGCGCGCTCGTGGGCCAGCCGTCGATCCTGCTGGCGGACGAGCCGACCGGTAACTTGGACTCCAAGAACAGCGAAGCCGTGGTGGACTTGCTGCGGCAACTGCATCGCGAGGGCGCGACGATCTGCATGGTGACGCACGATCCACGCTACGCCAGCATTGCCGACCGCACGATTCACTTGTTCGACGGCCGCATCGTGGAAGAAACGATCGGCACGCGGACGGCGAGCGTCTAGCGCGGTTTTTACAGATTTTCCCAGCACAATAGCCCAAAGAATTCCTTTCGGTGCTTGTGCACGGGTGTGTTTGGAATTTTTTTCTAGGTTTCAAATCGCGGCAGCGGAAGTCACAGCAAGGGGCAAATGGGAACACTGCTGCAGGACGTTCGTTACGGAATCCGCATGCTCGCGAAGAATCCGGGATTCACCGCTGTGGCGGTGCTCTCGCTTGCGCTCGGCATCGGCGGCAACGCGACGGTATACAGCTGGCTCGAAGCTGTCCTTCTCCATCCGCTCTCGCTCGTGCAGGATTCCGAGCGACTTGTCGACGTCGAAACGGTGATGCCCGACGGCTCCTACCACACGAGCTCCTATCTCGATTACAAGGACTACCGCGACCACAACCACGTTTTCTCCGGCATGGTCGGATTCGAGCTGGTGGGTATCAATCTGAAGCTCGAAAAAGAACCGCAGCCCCAGCGCAATTGGGGCTTGATCGTTACCGAGAACTATTTCGATCTGCTTGGAGTGAAAGCGGCGCGCGGCCGAGTGTTTCATGAAAATGACGCGCACGGGCCGAACTCCGATCCGTACATCGTCTTGAGCGACGGCTTGTGGCGCCGGCGATTCAGCGCCGACCCGAAAGTGATCGGCAAATCGGTGGAGATCAACCAGCACCCGTTCACGGTGATTGGGGTCGCGCCGCGGCAATTCGGCGGCACGATTGTGGGGATCGCCGCAGAGTATTTCGTGCCGATGATGATGCAGCCGCACGCGCTGCCGGGAGAGGACCTCGAAATCAGGAATCCGACGTTCGTTCACATGATGGGCCGCTTGAAGCCGGGCGTGACGCTCGGCCAGGCGCGCGCCGAAATGACCACGATCGCGCGGCAGATCGAGCAGCAATATCCGGACACGAACAAGAACGTGGGCGCCCACGTCGGCCCGGTGTGGCAAGCGCATTACGGTTTGCAGGCTTTTCTGCTTCCGGTTCTTAAATTTCTCATGGTGGTGGTGATTCTGGTGCTGCTGATTGCCTGCGCGAACGTGGCGAATCTGCTTCTCGCGCGAGCCACGGTGCGCGAGAAAGAGATTGCGATCCGCTCGGCGCTGGGCGCAGACCGGGCGCGGCTGATTCGCCAGTTGCTTATCGAGAGCCTGCTGCTTGCAGGGTTGGGAGGCGCTGCTGGAATTCTGCTCAGTCTCTGGACTACGAGTTTCCTGATGGTCTTTACGCCACCCGCCCATCTTCCGATTTTCTTGCCGGTCGGAGTGGATGGCCGGGTTCTTGCCTTCACGTTGGCGCTTTCAATTTTCACTGCGGTGATTTTCGGCCTTGCGCCGGCGTTGCAGATCACGCGGCCAGGCGGGAATACGTCGCTCAAAGATGGCGGCCGTACTTCGTCGAGCAGTGCCGGCCAGCATCGTCTGCGGAATCTCCTGGTGGTCACGGAAACAATTCTCGCCGTTGTGCTGCTTGCAGGAGCCGGACTGCTGGTGCGCAGCTTGCGCATGGCGACGACGTCGAGCCCGGGATTTCGCGCCGATGGCGTGCTTCTAACGGCTTTCGATCTTCGCGGCAACGGTTACTCCGACGACAAAGCAGCCGCATTCTTCGAGCAACTGACGGATCAGCTGAAGACGCTCCCGGGGGTGGAAGGTGCGAGCCTCGAGCGCTACGTTCCGATGTGGTTCACGGGCCGCAGTTACACAATTCCCGAGCTCGAAGGCTACACGCCGAAGCCGGGCGAGCAGAACCTGATCGACCTCAACGTGGTCGGTCCTAATTACTTCTCGCTGATGCGAATTCCGATTCTTTCAGGCCGTGAGTTCACTGCGCAAGATCGCAAAGATGCTCCGCGCGTTTGCATTATCAACCAAACGATGGCCCAGCGTTTCTGGCCAGGACAAAATCCGGTCGGCCGACATGTCGGCACGTGGGATCACCAATGGACGATTGCGGGCGTGGTAAAAGACATCAAGTACCACAGGCTGAGCGAAGCGCCGCAGCCCTTCCTCTATTTCCCGTTCTGGCAGGACACCGGCGCCGATGCGAATGTTCTGATCCGAACTTCGGGCGATCCGTTAAAGCTCCTCCCACAGGTGCGCGAACAGGTACGTGCACTCGACTCGGGGGTCGCCGTCCTGGAAAGCGATTCCGTGGCGTATTTACTGTCTGTCTCGCTTTTCGCCTACCGGACGGCGGCAACGCTCGCTGCAGTGCTCGGCGGACTCGGACTTCTGCTTGCGGCAATTGGAATCTATGGCGTGCTTTCGTATTCAGTAAGCCAGCGCTCGCATGAAATCGGCATTCGCATGGCGCTGGGCGCCGACCGGCGTAGTGTGCTCGGGCTCGTCGTCGGACAGGGAATGCGGCTTACGCTACTGGGAGTGGGCCTGGGATTAATCGCTGCACTCGCGACGATGCATTTGCTTGGCAGCCTGCTGTACGGCGTTGGCGCAAACGATCCAATCACGTTTGCCGCCGTGATGGCCACGCTTTCCGCGGTCGCACTGATCGCCTGCTTTATCCCGGCGCGGCGTGCAATGGCAGTGGATCCGATGGTGGCACTGCGACATGAATGAGGGCAAAGGTTAGAAATTAGAAGCGGAGACGAACCAAGCTGACATGAGCACGCTGCTGCAAGACATTCGATACGGCCTTCGCGGAATGGGGAGAAGTCCTGTGACTACGGCGGTGGCCGTTTTCTCGCTCGCACTGGGTATCGGCGCGAACACCGCGATCTTCAGCTTTGTCGATGCGCTGATCTTGAGAATGCTGCCTGTCGAGAATCCGAAAGAGCTGGTTTTCTTCGGACCTGCGACCTCCTCAGGAAACAGCGGCGGCTTCCCGGATGGAAACATGAGCCTCTTTTCGTATTCCATTTATAGGGAGATGGCACAGAAGAACCAGGTGTTTTCAGGCGTTGCTGCCGTGAACAGTTTCAACGAGGGCGTATATGGACTAGTGGATAACGGCAGCAGCGCGGAACCGCTCGCTATCCAGCTTGTATCGGGAACCTACTTCAACGTCCTGGGAGTGAGGCCGGTGGCCGGTCGCCTGTTCACGGACGCCGACGATCAAGTGTTGGGAGGCCACCCGCTGGCGGTGATCAGCTACAAGTGGTGGACAAGCCGGTTTTCCGGCGATCGCGCGGCGATCGGGAAAACGCTGAAAATCCGCAACACGATTTATACGATTATCGGCATCGCCCCCCGCGGATTCCTCGGTACGACCCTGGGTGAATCACAGGACATGTGGATTCCGCTCCAGATGACGGATGAAATCGAGCGCGGGCCTCACAAGATCAACGACAAGCTTTATCGCAGCCTGGATATTTTCGCACGCCTCAAGCCGGGAGTGAGCCGCGCGTCGGCGAATGCAAACGTCAACGTGGTCCTGAAAGGGATTCTGCAGGATTGGGCCGGGGCGCAACCGTCGCAAGAACACCTCCTGGACATACAGAAAGCAAGCATCGAGCTCGAGCCGGCGGGAACGGGGAAATCGCTGTTGCGCAGGCAGTTTGACAAGCCGCTGTGGATGTTGATGGCGCTCGTCGGGCTGGTTTTGCTGATTGCGTGCGCCAATGTAGCAAACCTGTTGCTGGCTCGAGGGGCGACGCGGCAACGTGAAATCGCTGTTCGCGTGGCGCTCGGTGCCGGACGCGTAAGACTGATCCGGCAATTACTCACCGAGAGTCTGATGCTCGCCGGGATGGGCGGCGCCGCGGGAATCTTGTTTGCATCTTGGGCGAGCGGCGCTCTGTTCAAGATGGCGACGCGGGGGCCCGGCACCGTCAATCTAGACGTTTCGCTCGATTACCGCGTCCTCGGCTTTGCGTTTCTCGTGTGCCTTGCGACGGTCTTTCTTTTCGGGATCGTGCCGGCCATGAGAACCGCCGACATTGCCCCGGCGGAATCGCTGTCCGGCGGCCGGAGTGGAGCATCGGGAGAAAGAAGCAGCGTGCTCGGGAAGGCGCTGATTGTTGCGCAGGTGTCTCTATCGCTTGTGCTTCTGATCAGCGCCGGCCTGTTCGTGCGCAGCCTGATCAAGCTGACCAGTGTGGACACTGGATTTCAGAGGCAAAACGTTTTGTGGTTCAGCGTTGACTCTCGTGCGACGGGGTTTACGAACGAAACGCAACTGGCGAATTTCTACCGGCGAGTGGAGGAGCGCACGAGCGCAATCCCAGGCGTGCAGGCCGTTAGCTTCTCGGTCTTCGCCTTTAATCAAGGCGGATGGAATGAGCAGGCCTGGGCCGAAGGCGATTCCGCCGCTCCGCCCGCGGAGCGCACCGCGTGGTACAACGCAGTGGGGCCGGGCTATTTTGACACGATGGGTTCGCCGATCCTGGATGGCAGGCCGATCGGAGTGCAGGACACCGCGACTTCACCGCGAGTCGCCGTAATCAACGAAACGATGGCGCGACGATTTTTCTCCGGCGGTTCGCCGGTCGGAAAAAGATTCGGAATGGGCGACGCGGCGCACAGCAAGGATATCGAGGTCGTTGGAGTGGTGCGGGACTCCAGGTACTTCCAGCTCGATGAAGGTACCCGAGCGGTCGCTTACTTTCCATACACTCAATACATTCCCGATTGGGGCATCGGACTTTATCTTTCTAATTTTCAGGTCCGCTTTGCCGGCAATCCGGCAGGCATCGTGCAATCCGTTCGAGACGCCATCGCCGGAGTGAATTCGAACGCACCGATTCGAAGCGTGCAAACTCTCGCCGAGCGCGTTGATGATTCGGTTGCCTCGCAGCGGCTGGTGGCGGAACTTTCGGGCTTCTTCGGAATCCTTGCCGTCTTTCTGGCGTGTATCGGAATCTACGGACTCATGTCGTTCGCGGTGGTGAGGCGCACCCATGAAATCGGAATCCGAATGGCGCTGGGAGCGGGGCAGCAGGAAGTGTTACGGATGGTGCTGCGCGAAGTTGTCATGCTGGTTGGAATTGGCTTGGCGGCTGGAATTCCGGTAGCGATTGCCGGCGAACGCTGGATTGAGAGCCTGCTCTTCGGGATGAATCCGTCGGATCCGGCGACGCTCGTGGGAGCGACGATCGTTCTGCTGGCTGCGGCGGCACTCGCGGGCTACCTACCTGCGCGGCGCGCGGCCAAACTCGATCCGATCGTGGCGCTGCGACACGAATAGGGCGAGCAGTGACGCGCCTAAGAATTAAGAGACTGAGAGCAGCAGCGAACTGAGCGAGAGGAATCGACATGGGAACATTCGTACAAGATGTTCGATACGCTTTCCGGATGCTGGCGAAGAATCCGGGCTTCACGATCATCGCGGTCTTGACGCTGGCTCTCGGAATTGGCGCGAACACGGCAATTTTCAGCGTTGTGAATGGCGTGATGCTGAATCCATTGCCGTACCCGCAGCCGAACCGGCTCGTCTCGATGTATCGGAAAGTGTTCGGCTTCGAGCAAGGCTCGGTTCCGTATCTCAGCTTTCAGGATTGGCAAAAACAGAACCGCACTACGGAGGCGATGGCCTCCTATCGCGACGACAACTACAACCTGACCGGAATGGGAGAGGCCGAGCGAGTGCCCGTGGGACAAGTGTCTGCCGAATTTTTCCCGGTGCTCGGCGAGAAACCCATCATGGGACGGTTTTTCAACGCCGATGACGACCGGCCCGGCGCTTCTCCCGTGATCGTGCTCGGAGAAGGATTTTGGAAGCGGAAATTTGGCGGCGCGCCGGATGTGCTGGGCAGAACAATTCTGCTGAACGGAATCGGTTACACGGTAATTGGCATCGTTCGCGACAATTTCAAGATTTTTACCGATGGCCAGGTGTTCGTGCCGATTGGGCAATGGAACGATCCCACATTTCGCGATCGCACGATCAGCATGGGTATGGATGTGGTGGCGCGACTGAGGCCCGGCGTGACGGAGGCGCAGGCGCGAGCGGATATGGATTCCGTGGCGCGAGAGCAGGCCATCGACTATCCGAATTCCAATGGCGGCATGGGCATCACGACGATTGGGCTTCTGCAGGATCTGGTGGGCAAACGGAAGGCAATCCTTTTGATACTTCTCGGCGCGGTGGGGTTTGTGCTGCTGATTGCGTGCGTGAACGTGGCGAACCTGCTGCTTGCACGCGCCACCGGACGCGCGCGGGAACTTGCGATTCGTCTGGCGCTCGGCGCGACACAGGGACGGATCATCCGGCAACTGCTGACGGAAAGCATTCTCGTGGCGCTCGCCGGCGGCGCGCTCGGGCTGGCAATCGCGGCGTGGGGAACTGGGGCGATGTTGAAATTGCTCCCTGCGGCGCTTCCGCGAATGGATGAGATCGGTATTGACGGACGGGTGCTGGCGTTCACCTTCGGAGCTTCGCTGCTTGCTGGAATCCTCTTCGGTCTGGCGCCGGCGTTGAAGATTTCGCGGACGGACGTGCAAGCATCGCTCAAGGAAGGCGGACGCAGTGTGGTGCGTGCGCGCAATCGGGCTCAAGGCGTCCTGGTAGTGGCGGAAATGGCGATGGCGCTGGTTCTGCTGGTTGGCGCCGGGCTAATGATTCGCAGCGTGGCGCAACTGTGGCGCGTGAAGCCGGGCTTTGATCCGCGCAACGCAGTCGAGTTCAGCATCGCGCTCGCGCCGGAAAAAACTTCCGAAGCGCCCAAAATTCGCGCCACGTACCGGCAGCTTCTCGAAGGACTCGAGACGACGCCGGGCGTCGAGGCGGCTTCGCTCCTTGCCGGTTCATTGCCTCTGAAAGGCGGCGATTCCGATTTTCCGTTTTGGCTCGAAGGACAGCCGAAACCGGCGATCGAAAGCCAGATGAGCCTCGCGCTCTGGTATGCGACGACGCCCAATTATCTGAAAGCGATGAGAATTCCGCTGCTGCGCGGACGTTATCTGACAGCGCAGGACAACGAAACGGCTCCTTCGGTGATGGTGATCGACGAAGAGTTCGCGAGGCAATATTTTGGTGGGGAAAATCCGGTCGGAAAGCACATCAACATCGACATGCTCAACGTGAGCCCGGAAATCGTCGGCGTGGTGGGACACGTGAAGCACTGGGGCCTCGACGAGAGCACTCGCCCGATTCACGCGGAAATGTATCTGCCGTTCATGCAAATCAGCGACAAGTTCCTGCCGCTAGTCGTAAACGGCGCAACGGTGATCGTCCGGACGAAAGGCGCGCCGGCTGCTGCGCTCGGAGCGATTCGAGAAGAAGTGTCGAAACTCGATAGCCGGCAGGTGATGTACGACGCGATGACGATGGAAGAAGTCGTGACGCGTTCGGTGCGGGCCCAGCGCTTTTCGATGATTCTGCTCGGAGCATTTGCGTTGCTGGCGCTGCTGCTCGCGTCGATCGGAATCTACGGCGTGATTTCCTACCTCGTAGGCCAGCGCGTGAATGAAATTGGCATTCGCATGGCACTCGGCGCGCAGCGCAAAGATATTCTGCGCATGATCGTCGGCGAGGGCGCGCGGCTTGCGGCCCTTGGTGCCGGCATCGGCATACTCGCGGCGCTTGGACTCACCCGGCTGATGGCGAGCCAACTCTATGGGGTGAGCGTGACCGACCCGATCACATTTACGGGCGTCGCGATCATCTTGGTGGGAGTGGCGCTGTTTGCATGCTACATCCCGGCGCGGCGAGCGATGCGCGTGGATCCGATGGTCGCTCTGCGATACGAGTGAAGCGGAGGAACGGATGCAATCGTTCTTACAGGACATTCGTTACGGACTCAGAATGCTGGTGAAGAATCCGGGATTCAGCATTGTCGCGGTGCTTACGCTCGCGCTGGGCATTGGCGCGAACACTGCGATTTTTTCGCTTACGGACCAGGTGCTGTTGCGGCTTCTGCCGGTCCAACATCCCGAACAGCTTGTCGTCTTGCGTTCGCCGGGACTCAACCCGGGACGTATCTGGAGCGATAGTAACGACGACACCGTAACGTTTTCTTATCCGATGTACAAGGATTTGCGTGACCGCAACCAGGCGTTCACGGGCCTGCTCGCGCGATTCCCGACTGCCGTGAGTCTTTCAGGCCAGGGTGCGACGGAGCTGGTGAACGCCGAACTCGTATCGGGAAATTACTTCGAAGTTCTTGGGGTGCAATCGGCGCTCGGACGCCTATTCAATGCGAGTGACGAAACGGCGTCGGGAGCGGATCGTCTGACGGTGCTGAGTTACGGCTATTGGTCGCGTCACTTCGGACAAGATCCGGGAATTCTCAACAAACAAATCGCCGTCAACGGAACTTCGCTCACCGTTGTCGGCGTCAGCCCCGCGCACTTCAACAGCATTCAAGTGGGGCAGATGCCCGACCTTTTCATTCCCATCACGATGAAAGCGGAAATGACGCCGAACTGGAACGGTCTGGACAGTCGCGGAGATCATTGGATCGCGATCCTAGGGCGGTTGAATCCGGGCTTCACGAGGTCCCGAGCGGAAGCAGCGCTCGCGCCGACGTACCGGGCAATTCTGGAAGCGGAAATTCCGGTGCGCAAGATCTCCGCGAAGAACCAGCAGAAATTTGTGGACAAGAAACTGTTGCTCGATTCCGCCGCGCACGGCCGTCAGATTCTTCAACATGACACGCGGAAGCCTCTGCTGATCCTGACGGCGATGGTGGGGATGGTGCTAGTAATCGCTTGCGTCAACCTCGCGAGTTTGCTCGTGGCGCGCGGAGAGGCAAGGCAACGTGAAATCGCGGTGCGGCTCACGATGGGAGCGAGCCGATGGCGGCTGGTGAAACAGCTTCTTACGGAGAGTTTGCTGCTCTCGATAGCCGGAGGAGTTGCGGGAATGGCGCTTGCCACGTGGACACTCAGCGCGCTCGTCGGAATGATCCCGGAGAACATCGGAGCCACGGGTCTCGAAACGAAACTCGACTTCAGAGTGCTTTCATTTGCGATCGCGCTTTCGATCCTTACCGGTGTGTTGTTCGGTCTAACGCCGGCATTGCGCGCGACTCGAACCGACCTGCAGACCACACTGAAGGATCAGGGCGCGAATGTGTCTGGCGGGAAGTCGAACGTGCGGTTGCGGAAGTGGCTGCTGGTCTCGCAAGTGGCGTTGACAGTGGTGCTGCTGGCCGGGGCCGGGTTTTTCGCGCGGAGCCTGATGAATTTGGAAGGGCAGGATTTGGGAGTGCGCACGGACCACGTGATCGAATTTTCCATCTCGCCGGATCTAAACCGCTACTCTCCAGCGCAGACGATCAAACTGGCCGACCGCATTCGTGAAGCCGTTGCGGCGCTGCCCGGTGTGCGCTCGGTGAGCGCGGCGGAACTCGGGGTGCTCGCGGGCAACAGCGCAGGGTCGGACATGGCGGCGGAGGATTACGTGCCTCAGGAAGACGAAGACACGCACGTGCGCGAGAACTGGGTAGGACCGGATTATTTCGCAACAGTGGAGACACCGTTGCTTGCCGGACGCGAATTCAAGCCGACCGACACGCCGACGAGCCCAAAGGTTGCGATCGTGACTGAGGGAATCGCGCGGCGATTTTTCGGGGGACGTAATCCCGTGGGTTTGCACCTGGGAATCGGGCCGAAGCAGGACAAAGCGCATCCGGACGTCGAGATCGTCGGCACGGTGAAAGACAGCAAGACCCAGGATCCCCACGAGTTGATTCATCCGACCGTCTATATGCCTTACTCGCAGGATGAGAATCTGGGAAGCGTGACTTTTTATGTGCGTACGGGACAACAGCCGGCAGCGATGTCCGAAACCCTGCGGAAGACGGTGGCACAGCTCGACTCGAACCTGCCGGTCTTCAGCGTGAAGACGCTGGCGGCGCAGGTGGATGAAACGGTATTCAACGATCGCCTGCTCATGTTTTTTTCACTGTGCCTTGGGGCACTGGCTTCGCTGCTGGCCGCGATTGGACTCTACGGCGTGATGGCCTACGTCGTGGTGCGGAGGACGCGCGAAATCGGCATTCGAATCGCGCTTGGAGCCACGCGCGAAAATGTCGGCTGGCTGATTTTGCGCGAGGTGGTGCGTATGTCTGCGATAGGCCTTGCGATTGGCCTGCCACTGGCCTACGGAATCGGGCGCCTCGTCGAGTCGCAATTGTTCGGAGTGAAGGCGAGCGATCCGCTGGTTTTCATCGCGGCTGCAGTGTCCCTTGCCGGTGTCGCAATGCTCGCTGGATGGCTTCCCGCGCGCAAAGCGGCGAGCGTCGATCCGATGGTCGCGCTGCGATACGAGTGAGAGTGGCCATCTAACAATATTGAGCTTGAGTTTAAAAAGGTGATTCAAGGAGCAGAAAATGGGCTCATTGATGCAGGACGTTCAGTACGGCATGCGGACGCTGCGCAAAAATCCCGGGTTTACAGCCGTTGCGATCTTGACGCTGGCTCTGGGTATCGGCGCGAACACTGCGATTTTTAGTCTTGTGGATGCGTTCCTGCTGCGCCCTCTGCCCGTAAAAGACCCGCAGCAAGTCGCTACGCTCGCCTATCAACTGAAGGGCGGCCAGTTGATCAACATTTTTTCTGTGCCCGACTATCGCGATATCCGCGAGCAAACTGGCAATGTCTTCTCTGGATTGATTACCTATCAGATCAGCCTCGATGGTCTAAGCGTAAACGGAAAAGCCGACCGGATCGTAACCAGCTACGTTGCCGGCAATTTCTTTTCTACGCTGGGAATCAAGCCGGCGGTCGGACGATTCATTTTGCCGTCGGAAGAAGAAACAGCCGTTGCTCCCGTACTTGTTCTCGGTAATTCGTACTGGATGACTCGATTTGGCGGTGATCCGGAGATTGTCGGTAAAAAGGTCGCGATTAACGGCCACCCGGTAACGATCGTCGGAGTCGCGCCTGAGGGATTTCACGGTTTATTTCCATTGGGAGAAATCCAGGGATACTTGCCGCTGGGATTGGCGACGATCGCCGGCAACCCGAGCGACTTCACAACGAATCGAGGATTCCGCAATGCCTTCGTGTTTGGACGGCTACGGCCCGGAATGAGCATAAAACAGGCGCAAGCCTCCCTCGACGTGGTTGCGCAAAGGCTCTCGCAAGAAAATCCCAAGGATGACAAGGACCTGAGTCTCCAGGTTTTCCCGGAGCTTCGCTCCCGCCCGAATCCTGATCCGAAAAACACGATCGTAGTGATTTCAAGTCTCTTTCTAGGCCTTTCAGCTCTGGTGTTGTTGCTAGCCTGCGTCAATGTGGGAAATATTTTGCTCGTGCGCGCCACCGTGCGCGAACGCGAAATGGCAATTCGAGCGGCGCTGGGCGCCGGGCGCATCCGGCTGATCCGCCAGCTACTGACGGAAAGCATTTTGCTGGCGGTATGTGGTGGTTTGGCGGGAATTGCGATCGGCTATTGGGGCAGCTCCTCGCTAGGCCACATAAACCTTGGAACCGATCTGCCGGTGCGCTTGGACTTCGGGTTCGATTGGCGCGTGTTCGGATTTGCATTCGCGGCAGCGTTAATAACCGGGATTATCGTGGGAATTGTGCCGGCAATCCGCGCGTCACGCGGAAATCTCGCGCAAATCCTGCATGAAGGCGGGCGCGGTCTAGTGGGAGGACGACACCGTGTGCGCGATGCACTGGTGGTGGCGCAGGTGGCCGGTTCCTTGATGCTGCTCATCATCGCAGGGCTCTTTACGCGCAGCTTGGGCGAAGCGCAGCGAACCAACCTTGGATTCGATCCAAATCATGTTGTGAATTTCTTCATGGATCCCAACGAAATTGGTTACAACGAAGCGCAGGGGCGCGCGTTCTACAAGACCCTGCTTGCCCGCGTTCGCGCGCTTCCGGGTGTGGTATCGGCGAGCACAGCAAATTCGACGCCGCTGGGCTACTACAACAACGGCGACACGGTCGTGGTGGAAGGCTACGAAGTGCCGGCGGGCCAACCGACGCCGGTTTCCTTTTACAACGCGATCTCGTCTGACTATTTCAAGACTATGGATATTCCGATGCTGCAAGGGCGGCTGTTCACCGACGCCGACGACCAGAACACGCAGTTCGTAGGCATCGTGAACGAGGCCATGGCAAAGAAATATTGGCCGAATCAGGACGCAATCGGGCGGCATTTCAAGATCGGCGCGGACCCGAATCATTCCATCACCGTTGTCGGAGTTGCCAAGGATTCCCGCTATTCCGGGATGACAGGCGAGATCCAGCCATATTTCTACGTGCCGATTTTGCAGCATTATGCCGCCAATTCACTCGCAGCGCTCCAAGTACGCACATCCGCTGCACCGGAGTCCATGATTCCGGAGGTCGAACGAGTAATTCAGTCAATGGCACCCGACATGCCGGTCTTCGACGTAAAGACGATGTCTGAGGCCCTCAATACGTTGAATGGGCTTTTGATCTATCAAATTGGCGCCCTGCTGGCGGCAGCGCTGGGAATTCTGGGGTTGATTCTCGCACTCGTCGGCGTCTACGGAGTGATTTCATTTGCAGCCAGCCAGAAAACGCATGAGATCGGAGTTCGCATGGCGCTGGGCGCGCAGCGCTGGGACGTGCTGAAAATGATTTTCGGCCAAGGGCTCATCATCGTGGGCATTGGTTTGGCTCTCGGGCTTGCGGCTGTGCTGGCGGCTTCGCGCGTGATGGGCCAATTCCTTGTCGTGAGTGCGACGGACCCGATGACCTACATCACGGTGTCCGCTGCGCTGGCCCTCGTAGCGCTGCTCGCATGCTACATCCCTGCGCGGCGCGCGATGCGCGTAGACCCAATGGTGGCCCTGCGTTACGAGTAATGTTGGAGGCACCGATGCAATCCTTGTTGCAGGATATTCGCTACGGCGTGCGCATGCTGACGAAGAACGTTGGCTTCACCGCCATCGCCGTGCTGACGCTCGCTCTCGGGATTGGCGCGAACACGGCGATTTTCTCGGTGGTAAATGCCGAGTTGCTTCGTCCGCTTCCGTTTCATGACCCGGGGAGGCTCGTGCGCGTCGGCGTCAACAACTCGCGCACGGGCTGGAAGGATGGGCCTGCGGACTACCCGGATTTTGAAGATTGGCGCTCGCAGAATCAGGTCTTCGAAAAAATGGCTGCTTATTACGACAACAAACTCACGTTGACACGTGTCGAGAACCCGGCTCACCTGGAAGGCGAAGTTGTTTCCGCCGATATGTTTGCACTTCTGGGCGCCACTCCCAAACTCGGCAGAACATTTCTGCCCGTCGAAGATGATGCGAACCACAATGTCGTGATACTGGAGCACCAATTTTGGCAGCAGCAGTTTGGCGGCGATCCGGGAATCATCGGCCGCACGATCACCCTCAACAACCGGGCCTACACGGTGGTGGGAGTGATGCCGGCAGGCTTCGAATTTCCGCTGCAACGGAAGCCCGTTTCCGTGTGGACCACGTTTTCGGCTGATCAGTCAACGGACGACAACACTCCCCCGATGACCAAACAGAGAGGTGCTCACTGGTTCAAAGTAATTGCTCGCTTGAAACCCGAAGTCTCGATCGCTCAGGCTCAAGCGGCGATGGACGTCATCACCGACGGGCTTGCAAAGCAATTTCCGGATACCGATAAATACTTCGGAGTCCAGCTGGAATTCGAACGCGAGAAAATTACAAGCGCGATCCGGCCGGCGCTGCTCATGCTCATGGCGGCCGTGGGACTCGTTTTGCTCATCGCTTGCGTAAACGTAGCGAATCTTCTTCTAGCACGAGCCACCACACGCGGACGCGAAATTGCGATTCGCGCGGCTCTGGGCGCGGGCCGCAAACGCGTAGTGCGTCAGCTTCTAACCGAGAGCATGCTTCTGGCAGCGCTCGCCGGTATTTTCGGTGTGCTCATTGCCGCGTGGGGCAGCGCGTTGCTCGCGCACCTGAGCCCACAGGACCTCCCTCGTTCCGCTGAAATTCATACGGACGGCTGGGTGCTCGCCTTTACGGCTGGGATTTCACTTCTCACTGGGCTCGTCTTCGGTTTGGCGCCGGCGATCCAGATCGCGCGCTCGAATTTAGTGGATGCGCTGAAGGAAGGGTCGCTCGGCATGACCGCGGGAAGCGGCCGCCATCACTTGAGAAGCTCCCTTGTGGTTGTGGAAATGGCGCTCGCGCTCGTCCTGCTGGTAAGTTCAGGTCTTTTGATCCGCAGCCTGGTGCGGCTGCAGAATGTGAATCCGGGCTTCGACCCGCATAACGTTCTGGCCGCAGACCTTGATTTGCCTGACCAGAAATACACCAATGCGAAGCAGGATCAGTTTGCGCGCGAACTGATGCCGAAGCTGGCGACGCTTCCGGGCGCAGAATCTGTCGCCGGCGTCTTTCCCCTGCCGATGACCGGCTCCGAAATGCGAACGAGCGTCAAGATCGAAGGTCACCCGGTGGCGGAAAGCGACGAGGCGCACTCGACACTCTTCTCTGTCACTCCGGGCTATTTTCGCACGATGAAAATTGCCCTATTGCAGGGACGCGATTTCACGGCACAGGATGGTCCGGACACCACTCCCGTCGTCATCGTCAATGAATCGCTCGCGCGGCAGTTTTTCCCCGGCGAAAATCCAATCGGGAAGCACATCCGCCCGGGCATTTCGGTGGACGAGAAGCCCTCTCGCATGCGTGAAATTGTTGGCGTTGTGGCAGACGTGAAATTCAAAAACCTCACCTCCGAATGGACGCCCACATCGTATTTGCCGCAGGCGCAGATTCCGATCGGCCGCCTAACCGTCATCATTCGTACCGCCGGCGATCCTTCTACTCTGGCGCGGCCCCTTGCAGAAACAGTCCACTCCATCGATCCGGATATGCCAGCTTACAACGTAAAGACGGTTGAGGAATATCTGGATGGAACCATCGCGATTCCGCGCTTTAATACGATGTTGCTCGGAGCTTTTGCGGGCCTCGCGCTTGTTCTTACGGCCATCGGACTCTACGGCGTGATTTCCTATTCCGTTGCGCAGCGAACCCACGAGATCGGGATCCGTATGGCGCTCGGAGGGCAACCGCGTGACGTGCTGCGTCTCGTCGTCGGGCAGGGATTTCGCCTTGCGCTTCTTGGTGTGGGATTAGGGCTGATTGCGGCGTTTGCATTTACCCATTTTCTATCGAGCTTGCTTTTCGGGGTGACGGCTACAGATCCGATTTCCTTTGCCACTGTAGTTGCAACGCTGCTCGTAGTAGTCCTGCTCGCCTGCTACATCCCTGCTCGGCGCGCAATGCGCGTAGACCCGATGGTGGCGCTAAGGTATGAATGAACAAAGCAATTCGCGTGCTGCAACCTAGACTGTCCGGATTCGCGACAGGCATTCCCGCAATTGGGCAAAATGAGCCCCAGCGCACCTCGAAATATATTGTAACTCTCTGAGTGGTATCGTCTTATAATACTCGGCCGCTGGAAGCTGACCTGCCCATATTTGGGAGACTCCGGTTCGATTAGAGTTGCTGATCGAGGTTAGGGGTCGCGACCCATGGCTACGATGGCGCTTGAAATCAACAACGGGACCGACGCGCGTTTGCCGCGGATTCTGATTGCCGACGACCAGCCGGACGTCCTCGAAGCTTTGCGGCTCCTGCTAAAAGGCCACGGATATACCACCGAATCCGTTACGTCTCCTTCCGCTCTGATCGATTCGCTGGCAAAAAAAGAATTCGACCTCATCCTGATGGATTTGAACTATGCGCGCGATACGACGTCCGGCCGGGAAGGGCTCGATCTGCTGGCGCAGTTGCAGGCGGTCGAAAGCACGCCTCCGATTGTGGTGATGACGGGGTGGGCCAGCGTCGGGCTCGCCGTCGAAGCCATGCAGCGCGGGGTCGGTGACTTCGTCGAAAAGCCGTGGGCCAACGTGCGGCTGCTGGAAATTTTGAAAAAACAGATTGAAGCCGGCCGGCAGAAGCGCGCGGCAAAAAAACAGGCGATGGAAAAGAGTCACGCGCAGGACGAAGCCGCGCTGCTGTTGCAGCGGCGCGAACGCGAAGTGGAAGAAGCGCGCGCGATTCAACAGGGGTTTTTGCCTCAAGAAATTCCGCAGATTCCCGGTTACCAAATTTGCGGAGCGTGGCAGCCCGCCCGGATCGTGGGCGGAGATTACTACGACGTTTTGCCGTTTGATGACGGCTCGATCGGCCTTTGCATCGCGGACGTCGCGGGAAAAGGAATGCCCGCAGCATTGCTCATGTCGAATTTTCAAGCAAGCGTTCGCGGATTCGCCTCGTCTTCACTTTCTCCGGACGCACTCTGCGAAAAATTGAATGCGCTCGTGAGCCGAAATATCGCCGCAGACCGTTTCATAACATTTTTCTACGCCCACCTCGATGGGACATCGCGCCGCCTTTCCTATACAAACGCAGGCCACAACACCCCAATCGTTCTTCGTCGCGACGGCTCGCACCGGCGCCTCGACGCGGGTGGCAGTGTCCTTGGCGTCTTCAAGAAGCAGTCGTTCGAGGCCGAAACGATCGAACTTACACCCGGCGACCGCGTGCTGCTTTATACGGATGGCGTGACGGAAGCGCATGATCGCGACGGAGAAGAGTTTGGCGATTCGCGCCTGCTCGAAGTGTTGCAGGATTGCCGCGACGCTGATTCGCAGACCGCACAGGAGAAAATATTCAGCACAGTTGGAGAATTCTGCAACGGCAATTGGGAAGATGATGCGACGGTGATCGTGCTCAGCGTCGAATAGCGGCGCTGGGTCAGGATTGAATAAAGGGAGCGAGGCAACGTGATCAAGCTGGCGAACGTAGAAAAGGCTTACGAGTCCGGCGCGGGGAAAACATGGGTGCTGCGCCGGATTAGTCTGGATATCGCCGAGGGCGACTTCGTGACGATCATGGGCCCGTCGGGCGCGGGCAAATCCACGCTTATGGGCATCGTCGGGATGCTCGATGGAGCCTGGAAGGGCGAGTATCACCTGTTAGACAATCCTGTCCACAAGCTTGACAATCGCCGCCGCGTCGAGCTGCACAAAAAATACATCGGCTTCGTCTTCCAGCAGTATCACCTGCTCGATAATCTCACCGTCGCGGAAAATCTCGATCTGCCGCTTTCCTACCGCGATATCAAGAAAGCCGAACGCGAAGGGATGGTGGCGGATATTCTCGACCGCTTCCAGATCGTCGGCAAGAAAGCGCTGTATCCGAACCAGCTTTCCGGCGGACAGCAGCAGCTCGTCGCCGTCGCCCGCGCCGTGATTGGAAAGCCCAAGCTGATTCTCGCCGACGAACCCACCGGTAGCCTGCACTCGAGCCAGGGAAAAATGATCATGGACCTGC
>Ga0307471_100000665_pt1 | contig 17826 bp, 14 predicted proteins | sample atmos_gasesAM3C__2_FD_204566 | JGI IMG/M metagenome (GOLD analysis project Ga0307471, IMG submission 204566) | Hardwood forest soil microbial communities from Morgan-Monroe State Forest, Indiana, United States - atmos_gasesAM3C_515 | ecosystem: Environmental > Terrestrial > Soil > Temperate...
CCCGCGCGAGTTCGTCGTAATTGACGTGCGCCGTGGTTGTAATTTCCCCGGCCACGACCACCAAACCCGTCGTTACGAGCGTTTCGCACGCTACGCGCCCTTTGGGCTCCTGGCGCATGACCTCATCGAGTACCGCGTCTGAAATTTGATCGGCAATTTTGTCGGGGTGACCTTCCGTCACCGACTCAGATGTAAACAGAAAATTCCTCTTTGCTTCGCTCAAACCAATCTCTCCTATTTTTTCGTCTTCCCTAGTAGGCGGGGCGCTAGACCCCTGTTGCGGCCGCAGTCCGTCAAGCAACACACCGCATCATTTACAGGCTACCATCCCCTCAACGTGGAATCAACGCATTGATTTTTCATGGTTTAGCCCTGCAGCGAACGGCGAATTTCGTACATTGAGCGGCACGCATTCCCCGTCAATGGCGTTCCTTTTGCTCCCCTCTGGGCCTATCCTTTCACACACACGACCTGCCGCAACGTATGCACCACTTCCACCAGGTCCGTCTGTGCCGCCATCACGGCATCAATCGACTTGTAGGCCGCAGGCGTTTCGTCGATCACGTCGGAGTCCTTACGACACTCGACCCCGGCCGTCATTCGCTTGTGATCTTCCACGGTGAAGCGTCTCATCGCCTCGCCCCGCGACATCGCCCGCCCTGCGCCATGGCTGCAACTCATGAAACTTTCTGGATTTCCTTTGCCCCGCACAATGAACGACTTCGCTCCCATACTCCCCGGAATAATCCCCATATCGCCTGCCTGCGCGCGCACGGCACCCTTCCGCGTCACCAGGATGTTTTGCCCGTAATGCCGCTCCCGCGCCACATAATTGTGGTGGCAATTGATGGCCTGCACCTGAGCGATGAAGGGACGCACTTCTCCGCTATTGCGTACCGCCTCGATGATCTGCTCCATCATCAGGCCGCGATTCGTACGCGCGTAATCCTGGGCCCACTCGACCGCTTCCACGTAATCGCCAAAATGTTCGGTGTGCTCGGGGAAATAGGCGAGGTCCTTGTCCGGCAAATTCGCCTGAAACTTTTGCAGGTCTTTTTTCGCCAGCTCGATGAAGTAACTGCCCATGCGGTTGCCAACGCCCCGCGAGCCGCTATGGAGCATGAACCACACCATCTCCGACTCGTCCAGACAGACTTCGATGAAGTGGTTCCCGGTGCCCAGAGTACCGAGATGATTCGAGTGATTGCCGCGGTCGAGCTTGGGATGCTTCTCGAGAATCGCGTCATACCGCAGCTTCAATTCGCCCCAGGCTTCCAGGTTCCGCGGAGGAATCGCCTGCCACGCGCCGACATCGCCCTTTCCGCCGTGATTCGTCCGGCCGTGCGGCACCGCCGCCTCGATCGCGGTACGCATGGCACGCAGATTTTCCGGAAGATCGCGGGCATTCAGGTCCGTCTGCACCGCCATCATGCCGCAGCCGATGTCCACTCCCACCGCAGCAGGAATGATGGCGCCCTTCGTGGGAATGACGCTGCCCACAGTCGCGCCGATTCCCCAATGCACATCCGGCATCGCCGCGACCCACTTGAAAATAAAGGGCAGCTGCGAAACATTGATGAGCTGCTTGCGAGCAGCATCTTCCAGTGGGACACCCTTCACCCACGCCTTGATGGGCACGCCCTGCTCGGATTTAAGTGTCTGGTAAGTCACGAGCGAGGCTCAAGCGGCGTCGGCGTCGTTGTCATCGGGCTGGACTTCGAGCTTGCCCTTGGTCTTTTTCGCCAGCAGATAGGTACGAATGAACGGGTCCAGGTCGCCATCGAGCACGCGATCCACGTCGCCGACATCGAACTTTGTGCGGTGGTCCTTGATCAGGCGGTAAGGCTGCATGACGTATGAGCGGATCTGGCTGCCAAAGGAAATCTCCAGCTTGGTTTCGTCCAGCCTGTCGGTTTCATCCCGGCGCTTCTGGATTTCCAGGTCGTAAAGTTTGGAGCGCAACATCTTCATGGCCATCTCACGGTTTTTGTGCTGACTGCGCTCCGCCTGGCACGCCACGACGATTCCAGTGGGAAGGTGCGTGATACGCACGGCCGTCTCGACCTTGTTGACGTTTTGCCCGCCTTTGCCGCCGCTGCGGAAGGTGTCCAGCTTGATGTCCTCCGGCTTGATGTTCACTTCAATCTTGTCGTCAACTTCCGGGATGACAAAGACGGAAGCGAAAGAGGTATGCCGCCGCGCGGCCTGATCAAAGGGCGAAATGCGCACCAGCCGGTGCACACCTGTTTCACCCGCCAGCAATCCGTAGACATTCTCGCCACTAAACTGGATCGTGGCGTTCTTGATGCCCGCCTCTTCGCCCGGCGTCTCGTCCAGAATTGCGGTGTGGAATCCTTTGCGCTCCGCCCAACGCAAGTACATGCGCATCAGGATAGAAGCCCAGTCCTGCGATTCCGTGCCACCGGCGCCCGGCTTGATGGTCATGATGGCGTTCAGGTGATCGTTTTCGCCGGACAGGAGCGTCTGCGTCTCCAACTCGCCAACGTAAGCATCCGCAGCCGTAAGCTCGCGGCTCAACTCTTTCACCAGGTCCTCGCGCTGCTCGGCGTCGGTCTCCGCCTGGGCCAGTTCGACGTAAGCTTCGATGTCGCCGGTTAGCTTGCTGAGTTTGTCGTCCGCCGCGGTCAGATCTTCCGCGCGTTTGCGGTCGCGCAGAACGCTCTGGGCTTCTTCCTGATTGTTCCAGAAGTTGGGATCCGCAATGCGGGCTTCCAGGGTTTTCAGGCGAGCGCGGTTTTGCGGTGCGTCAAAGATAACTCCGCACCAGCGCGATGCGCTGTTTCAGTCCTTCATACTGATGCTGCAGATCTTCAAGAATCATGCTTGGTTTCCGGAGCCTGCGGGAGGCAGGCCAGGGTTTGCCTTTCTGAATGTAAGTAAAACCAGAATAGCGGAAACGGCGACGCACATCCAGGCAAACCAGTCGTCGAAGCGCGTGTAGATGGTTTCGTCGGTGCGAAAGTCGTAGGGCAGATCGGCGGCACCGCGCATGTCCCGGCTCATCACCCGGTTCACATTGCCGTAAGGGTCAATCGAGGCGGTGATACCGCTATTCGTATCGCGCACGATCCATCGGCGGTTCTCCACGGCCCTGACGCGCACCATGCGCAGATGCTGTTCCGCGGCTGCGGAGGTGCCGAACCATCCATCATTCGAGATGTTGATGAGCAACCGCGCGCCACGCGCCACAAATGCCCGCACTTCCATAGGATAAATGGACTCATAGCAAATAAACACGGAAAAGGCGTCGCCGTTCGAAAATTTGCCAACGGCTCGCTCCGTGCCCTTGTGAAATCCGCCTACTTCTTCTGAAACGTTGATTACCACCCGGTGGATAAAAGGAAACGGCTCGTACTCGCCAAAGGGCACCAGATGAATCTTGTCGTAAGAAAAAGTGCGCTGGCCGGTCTCACTCACCATCGCCGCGCTATTGTACGGCACCAGTCCGGTTCGCGGGACAGCCGCTCCACTTTCGAGAATAGGTTTCCACTCAATCACGCCGGCAATGACAGGATGCCTGAATTCTTCCGCCAGCTGCCTGATGATGAGCCCGAAGCGCGGGTCCTGAAACGAAAAAGGAGCTGGGGCCTCCGGCCAAATCAACAGGTCGGGCGCATTTCCCGTGGATGAAGGCTGAAGGCTTAATCGCGCAAGCTCGGCAAGGTCCGCCTTGTGGTCCGCGTACCAGTCGCCCACATACTGAAAGTTCTCCGGAAAATTAGGTTGCACGACGCGCGCAAGATGATGCGCTTCGACCTTGGGCACAAATCGCGGGCCAATCCATTGCACGCCAAGAAGCACAATCACGGCACCCGTGACAAGCGCCAGCCGGCGCCTGGTTTGGGGGCCACCAGCCAGCAGCGGCCACAAGAGCAACGCATTGACTGATGCAACTAGAAACGAGACGCCGTAAATTCCCGTTACCGTCGTCAATTGCACCAGAGCCATATTTCCAGCCGCCGGATATCCCAGCAACCCCCACGGAAAACTGATTTCCGGCAGATACGCGCGCAGCACTTCCGTCGAGATCCACAGAAAGGGTGCGCCCAGTAAGGCCAGTGTCACGTTTTGCCGCGATAATCGCTCCACCAACCACGCGAACAACCCGATGGAAGCACCCCACACCGTCGCAATCAGGAGCAACACACCCCATGCCGCCGCAAGGGACATCCCCCCGTGGACCGAAAGCACTTCCGCGATCCAAGGTACGCAAGTCACCACAAAAATCAGGCCGTGCAGAAAGCCGCAGGCAAACGCCACGCGCGGCCCTGCCCCGAGAATGCTGGCAAGCAACACTGCAAGACAGAACCAGGAGAAAAAACTGGGATGAGAACCGCGAAAGGATAGCGAAAGAATTCCGCCGCTCAACACCGCCAGCAACAATCGTTTGTACGCGGCGGTTTCCGGTGAAAGGGGGATACCCAGCTTAGCGTTCCAGGCTAGGGACGACATCAGTGGGTGACGTAAAATGCTTTGAAGCCTTCGCTCTCCAGGCCTTTTTTCGCGGCTTCCGCGGCCTTCTTGTCCTTGAACGGCCCGACCTGCACGCGATAGAACTTGTCTTTCTGCGGCGTCTGCACGTAAGCGGAGAAATGTTTCTTCTGCAGACTGCTGGCGATGGCCAGCGCATCATCCTGTTTGGTAAGCGCCGCTACTTGCAAAAGCACGGCGCCACTCGGGATCTGCGGCGCACTGGCGGAGTTCTTGTTGCTCTTTATCGGAGCCGTGGGCACGCGGGGTGGTTCGGGCTTTATGACTTTGGCGTTCACCGGCTTTGACGCCGGTTGTATCGCCGGAGGTTTTGCCGCAGGCTCGAGCCGAGGTTCACTCTTCGGAGTCTTACTAGCGTTGGGAAATTCCCAGAGAGAGGGATTGGGAGATGTCGCAGGGTCGGAATCGCTCACTGCGGGGGCGGTGCCGAACGTCGCAGCGGAAGCAGGTTCTTTCTTTTCCGCGACAAATGGCTCGCTGGCATGCGGAGTCACCAGCGAAGCGCGCACCTGACCCGCATACTGATCGCGCGCCATGACGTAACCGAGAGCGAAAAAGGCAGCGGAAAACAACAACATCAGCAAGAACAATCCGATGACGTGCTTGCTTTCAAGCACACGTTCGCCCGCTCCGCGCTTTCCCCCAGACGCCATACTTATTTCGACGATCCTCCCATGGCCTGCGTCCACCTATTAATAATATCTATGGGAAGGGGGAAAACAATCGTTGTGTTCTTCTCGACACCTATCTCCGTCAATGTCTGGAGGTACCGTAACTGGATGGCCGAGGGCTCGGTCTCCAAAACCTTTGCGGCATCGGCAAGTTTCTGGGAGGCTTCGAACTCGCCCTGGGCATGAATGACCTTGGCGCGGCGCTCGCGTTCGGCTTCGGCTTGTTTGGCAATAGCGCGCTGCATCTGCTCGGGAATGTCAACCTGCTTCACTTCGACTTTGCTGACCTTGATGCCCCACGGTTCGGTATCCTGGTCGAGAATGATTTGCAACTTGGCATTCACTTTTTCGCGTTGCGAGAGGATTTCGTCGAGCTCGAATTGGCCGACGATGCTACGGAGGGTGGTCTGGGCAAGTTGCGAAGTCGCGTATTGATAATTCTGCACCTGGGACATGGCCAGGTTTGCATCCACCACGCGGAAATAACAAACCGCGTTGACTTTCACGGAGACGTTATCGCGCGTGATGATGTCCTGAGGCGGAACATCGAGCGTTTCCAGGCGCAGATTGACGCGGTAGAGCACCTCAATTGGCCAGAATACCAGCCGCAGCCCCGCACCTTTCGCTTCCGGCAACAGCCTTCCCAACCGCAGCACGACACCACGCTCCCATTCCTTGATGATGTTGATCGAGTTCCAAATCCAGATCAGAAGGAAACCTAGTACGATGAGCGTGCCAATTCCGAAGAACTGTACCATTTCACTCCTCCTACCATTGCACAGACCCTAGCGGCTTGTGGTGACCGGAGCTTGCACCGGCTCCACAATCAGCTTTAGACCCTCGACGCGCAAGACACGCACGGTCGTCCCTTCCATCGCACTTGCCCCCGCGCGAGCGCGCCACAGCTCCCCATGAACCCGAATCATTCCTTCTCCATTCGCCGGTATCGTTGTGGTGACAACTCCTTCTTCGCCCATTAGCTCTTCCTTACCCGTCGCGGTTTTCCACTTGCGCGACTTCAACACCAAACGCATCAGAAATACCGCCAGGAATGCGAACGGGAGCGTCACCGCCAGGGCTACTCCTACACTCACCCCTCCAGGCGTCAGCGGTGAGCGAATCAGGAACAGCGCTCCAAGAAACATGGCGACGATGCCTCCGGCTAACAGGACTCCGTGACTCGCCAGTTTTGCCTCCATAATAAAGAGAGCCAGCGCCAACAGAATCAACAACACCCCGGCAAAGTTTACCGGCAGCAGATGCATAGCATATAACGCCAGGACCGCGCAGATGCCTCCGATCACGCCGGGAGCCACCGCGCCCGGATGGGTGAATTCGGTATACAACCCGAGGACACCAATCATCAACAAAAGAAAAAACACGTCCGGCTGAACAATGCGGGTCAGGAATTTCTGACGCGCCGAAAGCTGGAATTCAGAGCGGGAATACGCTTCCAGATTGAGTTTCGCCGTTTTGCCGTCAAAGCGCGTAATCTCGCGTCCATTCAATTGCCGGAGCAAATCGTCGGAATCGTCGGCAATCAAATCAATCAGATGCCCCTCAAGAGCTTCTTTTTCCGTGAACGCTCGGGCATCGGTGACAGCGGTTTCCGCCAACTTGGGATTGCGCCCCCGTTTTTCGGTAAAGCTCCGCAGAAATGCCGTCGCATCGTTGTTGATTTTTTTCCGGAGCACCTCATCGATCGGAATCGTGAATCCACCCGGCATCAAGATCGGCGTTGATGCGCCCGTATGTGTGCCTGGAGCCATTGCCGCAACGTCGGCCGAAAGCAGAATAAAAAATCCCGCCGACGCTCCCCGAGCCCCCATGGGCGCCACATAAACCGCCACGGGCACCGGCGACTCCAAAATATGATGAATCATGTCCGTCATGGAATCGCTCAACCCGCCGGGGGTGTCCATGGTAATGAGCACAAGCGCGGCATGGCGCTGAGCGGCATCCTGCAGTCCTTCGTCAATATAATTCGCCAAAACCGGCTCCACCATATCATTGAGTCTCAGCTCTACCACGAGTGGTGCAGCGTGCTGCTCGGCCACTGTTGCAGCGTTGACCGCGGCATACCCAAGCATCATCAGCCCGGCGATTAATAAGAGAAGAGATTGTGCCGCATACTTCCCCTGCTTTTTCTGGCCACGAGTATTCATTTCTTACCTCCCGTGGGCTTGCTCTTCTGCAAGTTCTCCAGCAACTGCTTCGCGTCCGTGTAGTTTGGCGCGAGCTTGACCGCTTTCTCCACTTCCTCGCGCGCTAACTCTGGTTTCTTCTGCTCCAGGTAAATGCGAGCCAAGGTGGTCCGTACCGCCGCGGAATCGTGCGCTGCCAGAGAAAGCTGTAGCTCCTCGATCGCTTCGTCCAGTTTACCCCTGCGACGGTAAATTTCCGCGAGTTCCCGGTGCGCCGTGGCGTTTTTCGGGTCCGCCGACAACGTCAACCGAAATTCCTTCTCGGCTGCATCGAGCTGACCCATCACCAACTCCTGCCGTCCACGACGCAGGTGGTCTGCAGGTGTGTCCAAATGTACGCCGGGGTCGCCACTCTCCGCCTGCTGGGTCATCGGGCCATGCAATTCCAGTCGAAGCGCCGTGGTATCCAGTTCCCTGTTCACTCGCTCGTATTTCACTGCCCCGTCGCCTTTTGCATCGAGTTTCAGGGCCGGCAACTTGTCCGAACCAATGGCCTCGGCAGCTGCTTCGCGTTCCTGGGTGGCTTCGGTCTTCTTGCCCGACTTCTCGAGGGCGAAAATCAAAAACGCGCGGTCTTCCGGATTATCGGGTTCGCGGCGAACGGCCTCGGCGAAATGCGTGGTGGCCCCGACCAAATCGTTTCCGCGCAAAGCCAGCAAGCCCAGATTAAAGGGATAGTCGTCCTCATCAGGATCAAGCTCTCCCGCCCGCCCAACCGCTGTTTCTGCCGCGGCAAGCTTGCCCAATTGCCCCCGGGCCAGACCGAGATTATTTAAGATCTCGGGGAGGTCGGCGCCGGAGATCAGGTTGCGATGCATGTCTTCCTGCAGCGAAGCAAAAATCTGTTCGGCCGCCTCAGGCTGGCCCATCCGCAAGCGGCAGACACCTGTGGAGAAGGCCGCTTCCACGGTACGCTCGTGGGTCGCAGGAACTTTTGCGAGCCAAGGCAAAGCCGCAGCGCAATCGTTTCGTGCAAAATAAACCTGCCCGATGGCGAAGGCCGGGTCCGGCCAGTCCGGCTCCAGCCGGGCAGCCTCCTTGAGGTCGCGGAGCCGCGTCTCATCCTCATTGGCGAGCAAACCGCGAATGTATTGCTCAAAGGCAGCCAGATGCAGGGGCCGCTGGATTTTCGCGAACTCGCTCAGGCTCAGTGGATAATTGCGGTCGCCAGTTGTCAGAAGCCGCCAGACAAGGCGCTTGTGAATTTCCATCAGCGAATCGAGCGGGCCACTTTCCTGGACAGCGGGCATGAGCGCAATCGGGTTCAACCGCAACAGCCTGGCGTTAATGGTCAGATTTTTCCCATCGGAAGTGAAATTGCCGTACACGATATAATCGGCGTCCAGCTCTTGTGCAACGTGAAGCATTGTAGCGCGGCTTAGTCTCGCTGATGCCGGCAGGCCGTAGAGGTCCATCTCATTTATTCTGGCCGCGCGCGAATAAACCTCCTGGCTGGCCGACGCCAGACGCTGAATGGTCAATTCCTCGAGGCCTTCCCCGATCCAGTCCAAGCGAGGCGCCGCACCCGCGTTTTCGAACGGAAATACCAGAAAGATGCCTTCCTGGTGCGGCAAGTGATTGGGGCTTCGTGGGGAAGGAGTGGCTTGTTGAGCGGCCACCGGGCCCGCCCCCAGAAAGGAAAAAAGGGCGAGAGAAATCCAAGCAGGTTTGCGGGACGATTGCCGCCGCTTTTTCATCTGCGTTTTATTCTAGCAGAGAGAGGGCGGTATTCCGCCAGAGCCAGATTCCTTCCCGATCCGCCCTCAGAGAATCAGGGCTGCGCCGTCTCCGCCGGCTTGGGGGCGAGAATCTCCTGAATTGCCGGATCCTTGAGGGCCGCCGCGAACGCGGGATCCGTTTTCACCAAATTCATTTCCGCGTAACCCTCGTCGTGCGCTTTTTTCAGATAGGTGAGGCAGCGTTCCAGGTCTCCCGCTTGAGCAAATGACTTCGCGAGCAGGAAATAGAACCGTCCCCGTTCCGAGTTCAGCGAGCGGTCCTGAATGACCGTGCCCATGTGTGATTTGCTGGGATCAAAGGCCTCGGGGTCTATACGCAAAGCCGTGCGGAAGGCCTCAATGGAATCTTCGTAGTTCTTTTCGCCGAAATAAGCGTAGCCGAGGTTGAGATAAAAGGCCGCAAAATCCCCGCGGATGGAGATGGCCTTGTTGTAGGCACGAATGGCCTTGGGATACTTTTTCCGTTCATACCAGACCGTGCCGATATTGTTCACCGGATCGGCATAATGGGAATCAAGCTTCTTGGACTTTTCATAACACTTCAGGGCGGGCCCCAGGTCGGCTTGATTATGGTAAGAAATTCCGAGTTCGTTCCAATACACGGCATTCTTCGGATGCTCGATGGTGAGTTGGCGAAAAATGTCCTGGGCTTCCTTGTACTGTTTCTTCACCAGAAACAACCGCGCGGTTTCTTCTGGGGTGAGCGGGTTTGCGGGTGGCGCCGGGTGAGCGGCGGCTACGGGTGGAGCTTGCGGATTGTCTGATTTCGTCTGAGCAAAGGAAAGGGAAAGGGGGGAAATCAGAAGGAAAGTGACTGCCGGAATCGCCAAGAAGTGCCTGGTCATGGCGAGTCTCCTTTGTCCCGAGCCGATTTGTCGGGTTCTTTCTTCTTCTTATCTCCAAAGATACCAAAAATCTTCTGCAATGGCCCCTTTTTCTTTTCAGCCGGCTTCGCGTCACTCCCGTCTGAAGGGTCTCCCTTGCTTTCCGCGGCTTTCATTTCTGGCTGACCCGAAGAACCGTTTGCTCCGGGAGGCGCCTGCGGTGGCTTTGGCGAGCCGCCGCCGAAAAGATGGGAAAGAAATGAACCCGCCGCGCTAGCGAGGCCATGGCCGCCGTGCAATTCGCAGAGTTGCGTTGGCTGTGATCCTGCCACGTAGACTTCTTCGCGCGTGGAAGGACAATTCGGTGTGGCCACCTCGAGCGTATCTGAATCAATGAGGATGGAATCGACGCCTTCCGGTTTGTCGAAATCCTTTACGTCGCGGTAGCCCGGCATGGCCGTCGCCTTGATCATGAAATCTGCCCAGATCGGCGCCGCCGCCGCACCGCCGGCGAGCCCCAGGTCGTGGTTGTCGTCAAACCCGATCCACACGACGCAGACCAGGTTGTTGGTGAATCCCGCAAACCAACCGTCGCGCGAAGTTCCCGTCTTGCCCGCGGCCGGCAGTGAAAATCCCTTTGCGCGCACAGCTGCACCCGTGCCTTTGTTCAGCACATCCACCAGTACACTGTCCACCAAATAGGCTACGCGTGGATCGAGCACCAGCTTGTTAGCAGGCGTGAACTTCTCCAGGGAGTTCCCGTTCGCGCTCACCACGTTTTTCAAGAAGTAGGGCTCAGCGCGGGTGCCGACGGTGGCGAACGCGGTGTACGCTCCCGCCACTTCCACCGGCGTCAGCTCGTAAGCGCCCAGTGCCACCGCCGGCGTTGGCCGTATGTTCGAAGAAAGCCCCATCTGCTTGGCGATTTGCACGACGCGGCCATATCCCACCATCTCGGCTACCTTGACGGTCGCCACGTTCAGCGAATTCGTCAGCGCCTGCCGCACCGTCACCTTGCCCATGAACCGCTCGCCGTAATTGTTTGGTGTATATTCCTGCCCGTCAAATTCGAATACCGTCGGCTCGTCATCCACCGTCGTTGCCGGGGTGACTACGGGCTGCGCCCCATCCACCGCATTGTTGAAAGCCGCTGCATAGACAAAGGGCTTAAAGACGGACCCTGGCTGCCGATGCGCCAGTGCGTGATTCAACTGGCTTTGCCCATAATCCCGGCCGCCAATCAACGCCTTGATCTCACCGGTACGCGCATCCAGCGCCACCAGAGCCACCTGCGCCTGCGGAGGCGGTTCATTGTTGGCTTTCTTCCCCGCAGCCTTACGCGCTCTTTCGTATTTCTTCGCAAGCAACGCATCCACGTTCTTCATCCCGATTTCGACGGCAACGGCCGCCGCGCGCTGCAAGTGCGGATCGAGGGTGGTGTAGACCCGGTAGTTCGAGCCAACCAGATCCTGCTCCGAAAAGTTTTCCAGCAGGTGGTCCTTGACCATGTCCACGAAGTAAGGCGCTTCACTTCCCGCCACCGCCGTGCGCACGAGCTTTAGTTGTGTTCCTTTGGCCTCCTGCGCCTCCGCTTCCGTGATGTAGTTGTTGTCAAACATCTGGGTAACGACGCGATCGACAGCCTTCTCCGCCCGCTCGGGATGATGGTCGGAAACCGAGTAATAGTTCGGCGCGCGAATCAGTCCGGCGAGAAAGGCGCATTCGGGGAGTTTCAACTGCCGCAGGTCTTTCCCAAAATAAGCGACGCTGGCCTCGGCAAATCCGCGAATTCCGAAACTGCCGCGGTTGCCGAGGTAAACCTCATTGGCATACATTTCGAAAATCTGCTGTTTGGAGAAGCGCTGCTCGAGCTCAAACGACAACATAGCTTCCGACAACTTGCGTTTCCAGGTGCGGTCTGTGGACAAAAAGAAGGTCCTGGCAACCTGCATGGTGATGGTGCTGGCCCCTTGCAGGTGTTGGCTGTGGCGGAGATCCGCCCACGCAGCGCCAAAAATGCGGATAAAGTCGAATCCCGGATGCTCGAAGAAGCGCTTGTCTTCCGCCGAGAGAATGGCCTGCACCAGCACCGGCGGCAGATCTTCATACCGTACCGGGCGGCGCTTCTCGCGTGCGCTATCGAACAGGTTGGTGATGAGTTCCGGCTCGATTTCCGCGCTGCCCATGTCCGCGCCGCCAGCAAGTGGACGAATGCTCTTGATTATTTTGCCGTTGAACTGCACCGCGAGAGGATTGGACCCCGCAAAATAAGAGAGTTTCGAGGGCCGGATATCCACTGTGTTTCCCTCGATGGTGTACGAGCCCAGGGAATTCTCGTCCACCTCCGGGCGATACCCTGCCCGCTGCAAGTACTTAATCAGCTCGTCTGCGCTCCAGCCTTGTCCATCCGAAATGCGTTCGGGCGCGGCGAAGATCTGCGTGGTGTTCTGCAGCACGCGGCCGGAAAGGCGCGCATCAATCAGGCGCGAATACTTGATGTAAAAATAAGCGAAGACAGCGGCAGCGAGGAGAAAAGCCAGCGCCACCACGGCCAGCACACCGAGGCCGAATTGGGAAGTCCAGAAACCTTTTTGAACGCGAAAACGCAGCAATACTCCCCCTCGGGGTGGACCCCATTATTGTCGCCCATCCGCAGGCTGGAAGAAAGCGGTAGGGTAATCGTGAAAAAGCTTCGGTGCCCGCGGGAAGCAGCCCGGCATCACTTCATGATGTCAAGGCCTTCGCTCGAGGGAGCAAAAGTTAAGTCCGTCTTGTACACGATGAAATCCACGGGGACGGAATAATTCAGGCTGATCATTACTCCGTGGTTGGTATTCGCCATCTTGATGTCTTCGCGCTTGGCTGGGATATCCAGATCCTGCACGGTCTTGAAAATAATGTCGCGCATCTGTTCTTCGGTGTAATGATTCACCACGGCGAACCGCGCCTGCTCGCTCATTTTGTCTTTCAATTGGTATTCCGCGACGTACAAGGGCACGACTTTCACGGCTATGTACACCGCCGAAATCAAAATCGCGGTGTAAATGATGGCTTTCAGCCGGCCCTCGCCACGTTGGCCCTGCCTCGAAGTCTGCGTCCTGGATTTCACGTCGGAACGCTCCAAAGCGCCGCCGCACTCCAACCGGGCGGCTAAGAGTTCTTCACCTATAATTTACGCTAGCACCGGGGTAGGCCTCTGTCGAGCAGCACGCTGGCAAGCTGTGCTTCAGTCGCAATGCTGTCTCAAAGTAAGATGCTAGCCAGACCCCGTGGCGTTGCCGATCAGTACGCCCGGGCAAAGATGGCCCGGTGCTCGGAAGCCTTTCCACAATAAACGCAGGTGCCGCTAGTGCTCCCGGGTGAGTTGCCCAGCACATCTGCCGGATGCAAGGGGATGCAACGCATAGTTGCGCGCGTCTCCTCTTTAATCTTCGCCTCGCAATCCCCGCTTCCGCACCAATACGCGAATGCAAATCCAGTCTCGACTGCTTGCTTCAATTCGTCGTAGGTCTTCGTCTCATGAGTATGGGCGCGGCGGAACGCCAGCGCTTTATCGAACAGAGCTTGCTGTACTTCGCCGAGCAATTTCTCGATGGTGGCCGGCAAATCCGCCAAGGACGCGCTGACCTTTCCTTCCCTGCCCGGCTTATCGCGCCTCGCCAGTATGGCCGCCTGCTTGGCTACATCTTTGGGCCCCAGTTCCACGCGGACCGGCACGCCACGCATCTCCCAATCATTGAATTTCCACCCTGGACTGAATCCCTCGCGCTCATCCAGCATCACGCGCAGGTTCGCCTTGATCAATTGCGTCTTCAAATCTTTGGCCGTCTGCAAGACCGCGGTCTTCTCTTCTTCCGTCTTGAAGATGGGCACGATGACCACCTGCGTGGGCGCGATCTTGGGAGGCATCACCAGCCCCTGGTCATCACCGTGCACCATGATGATCGCACCAATAAACCGCGTCGAAAGTCCCCACGAGGTTGTCCAACAGTGTTGCAACTGTCCGCCCTGGTCGAGATAGCGCACCTCAAATGCCTGGGCAAAATTTTGACCCAAAAAATGGGACGTGCCCGCTTGCAGCGCCTTCCCATCGCCCATAATCGCTTCGATGGCATAGGTGACATCCGCGCCAGCAAACTTTTCCGCTTCGGACTTAGCACCCGGGATCACGGGAATGGCCGCATCATTCACGGCAAAGTCGGTGTAGACGTCCAGCATCCGTCTGGTTTCCTCGATTGCTTCCTCGCGGGTGGCATGCGCGGTATGCCCTTCCTGCCAATAGAACTCCAGCGTGCGAAGAAACAGTTTTGTGCGCAGTTCCCAGCGCACTACGCTGTTCCACTGGTTCATCAACACGGGCAGATCGCGGTAAGACTGAATCCACTTTGACCACATGTGTCCGATGATGGTTTCCGAGGTGGGCCGAACGATGAGCGGCTCGGCAAGTTCTTCTCCACCGCCAATCGTCACGACCGCGAGTTCCGGGGAAAAGCCTTCCACGTGGTGCTTTTCTTTCTCAATGAAGCTCTTGGGAATCAACAGGGGGAACGCGACGTTTTGGTGCCCCGTCGCTTTGAATCGGCGGTCCAACGCGCCCTGAATGTTTTCCCACAAGGCCCAACCGTACGGCCGCACGATCATACAGCCGCGCACCGGGGCATAATCCGCCAATTGCGCGCGTAAGACCAGTTGGTTGTACCACTCTGAAAAGTCTTCCGCCCTTGTAGGTAGCTTCTCGTCCGCCATGCTTCTCCCTGTCTTTTCTCTCGCCGTCAGCCAAGCATTCGAGCGTAGCGGACACCCTCTCCCACTGTCAACGCGGCTCTGGATATTCTGCTGCCGTTTGAGACTCACGAACTGGATTACAATTCGTGACTCGTCTACAATCCGGCGATGCGCAAAGTTGTACTCGGACTGGGCTTCAGCCTCGACGGTTACATTGCCCGTCTCGACGGCTCCGTGGACTTCCTTTTCATGCCCAAGGACTACTCGATGGGGCCTTTCTTCGCCACGATTGATACCGCCATCATGGGGCGCAAGACTTATGAGGTGTCTCTCAAAATGGGCGGAGCTGGCTCATCCGGCGGATCCTCGATGACTTGCTACGCTTTGTCTCGCTCCCTGCCACCGGGAAAACGTGACGGCATTATCTTTTCGAAGGATTCACCGGCGGCGCTCATCGAGCAAATCCGCAAACGCCCGGGGAGAGACATCTGGCTCATGGGCGGCGGCGAGATTGCGCGCGAATTCCTCAAAGCCGACCTAGTGGATGAACTGTATCTAGGAGGGAGCGGTTTACCAAGCCCTGGAGAAACCCGATTACTTCTATGTTGTAAAAAGCGATGCAATCCTGCAACTCAAGACTCGCTGGGCGTACCACCCTGGCGTTGGTGGTTTTTCCATGCACGCACCAAAATCTCGAGATTTCATCGTCTGCCTCAATCTTAGTGGTGGCGTACCTTTCCTGTCGAGTTCACCGGTGAAAAAGGGGAAGGTGACGTGGAAAGGAAACGATTGGGATAGGTTTAAGTGACCTAAGGAATTGTCAAAGGACTAGTCTAGTCTAGATCGAGCTTCCGAGGAACCAATCCTCATCTGTATCTTTCGAGTGGCTGCGAATCAGCAGTTCTGGATCGCGCATGGCCACACGGCTATAGGGAGCGACCGAGCGCGTAAGCCATACATTGCCGCCGATAATGCTGTGGTGGCCGACGCGGGTGTCGCCGCCAATGATCGTCGCGCCGGCATAAATCGTGACGTGATCTTCGATATCGGGGTGGCGCTTGTTCGCCAGGCCGCGGACCAATTCCCCGCCCGCGTCGCGCCGGCTGAGTGGATTGAATGCACCCAGGGTCACACCGTGATATAGCGTCACGTGCTGGCCGATTGTGGCGGTCTCACCGATGACCACTCCCGTTCCGTGGTCAATGAAAAATGACTCGTCAATGCTCGCGCCAGGATGAATATCAATGCCCGTGCGGCTGTGCGCGATCTCGGTCATGAGACGCGGCAGGTACGGCACCTTCAACTTGTACAGTTCGTGCGCTAGCCGCTGCACGGTAATGGCTTCAATCCCCGGATAGGAGAGCAAAATCTCTTCCAGCCCGCTGGCCGCAGGATCATTCTTCAGTGCCGCTAGCAGGTCTGTCGCCAGCAGATGCGCAAGCTGAGGCAACCGCTGGCGGACTGTGGCAAGGATGTCCTCGGCGATCCGGGTAAGGTCGCGCGGCAACTCCTTTCCGCGGCAACTGCAATCAAACCGCAGCGCACAGATAATTTGTTCGGCGAGCAGCAAATCCTGCTCTTCTTGAAAGTGTTCCGAGTTTGGGCTGAGCGCCGCATCACCTGCGTGATGCAAAGGAAAAAGCGATTCAAGATATCGGCGGCAAAATGCGGCGACATCTTCCTTCGAGGGCAGCCGGTACTCTCCTGCCGGATTCCCGGAAAGCCGCGCCTCCAAGGCGCTCCGAAACTCCTGCGCCAAGCATCTCAATTCGTCATTCGGCTTCGTTATCGGCGTGGTCATAATTCTTTCACCATTTTGAGGAGCGCCGGGTGGCCTTGAAGGGGAGCCCCCTCCTGGAAACGTTTCAGGTCATTACCCAACCGGCTTACTTTGCGGACAGCCGTTGCTTAGCCGATCCCTTCAAACAAGATCGTCGACAGATAGCGCTCACCGCCGTCCGGAAGCACGGTCACAATGTTCTTGCCCGCGAACTCCGGCAGCTTGGCCAGGCGCACCGCCGCCGCTGCTGCGGCTCCACAGGAAATCCCGCTGAGGATGCCCTCTTCCCTGGCCAATCGCCGCGCCATGTCCACGGATTCTTCGTTGGTCACCAGCTCCACACGATCCACAATGCTTAAATCCAGGTTCTTGGGCACGAATCCTGCTCCAATCCCCTGAATCTTGTGTGGCGAGGGTGTAGGTGGTTGGCCAGCACGCGTCTGTGAAATGACGGGACTCGACACCGGTTCCACGGCCACCGACAGAATCTTCTTCCCTTTTGTGTTCTTGATGTAGCGGCTTACGCCCGTGATGGTCCCGCCGGTGCCAACGCCGCTGACCAAAATGTCGATCGTGCCGTCGGTATCGTTCCAGATCTCGGGCCCGGTGGTCTTTTCGTGAATGTCGGGATTCGCGGGATTGTCGAACTGCTGTGGCAGGAAGTAGTGCTGCTTGTCGGACTCGTAGATTTCCGTCGCCTTCTTGATGGCACCTTTCATCCCTTCGGGCCCAGGCGTCAGAATCAGTTTTGCGCCGAACGCCGCCAGCACGCGCCGCCGCTCGAGCGACATCGTTTCCGGCATCGTCAATGTTATCTTGTAGCCCCGCGCAGCAGCCACGTACGCCAGTGCAATGCCGGTGTTGCCGCTGGTTGGCTCTACGATTTCGATCCCCGGCTTCAGCGTGCCGCGCTTTTCTCCGTCCCAAATCATCGAAGCCCCGATACGACACTTCACCGAGTACGCTGGATTTCTCCCCTCGATCTTCGCGAGCACAGTGGCTTTGGCGCCATCGGTCACGCGGTTTAGTTTGATCAGGGGAGTTCTTCCAATGCTTAGTGAATTGTCCGCATATGTATTTGCCATGAAGAACCTCGTCCAGTGAATTTGCTGTATCGGGACAGCCCCTAAAGTATAGTTCCGTGCCTACCGAAAGTGGGAGATTCGCTCAAATCGAAAACACAAATCCAGCGCATCTGTTTTCCTTATAAAGCAGATGCGGCGGATTGCGCAAGGTTGCGCACTCCGTTAGAATCGGCGACGAGGCGAACATGCCCGAGCCTTCCAGTAAACCCCGTATTGCTCTTGGTTCCGACCACGCCGGCTACCCCGTCAAAGAAACGATCCGGCACTTCCTTGAAAATGCTGGCTA
>Ga0307471_100000666_pt1 | contig 17819 bp, 11 predicted proteins | sample atmos_gasesAM3C__2_FD_204566 | JGI IMG/M metagenome (GOLD analysis project Ga0307471, IMG submission 204566) | Hardwood forest soil microbial communities from Morgan-Monroe State Forest, Indiana, United States - atmos_gasesAM3C_515 | ecosystem: Environmental > Terrestrial > Soil > Temperate...
GAGAGCAGCGACTACGGGCGCTTTCTGGTCGAGAACGATCTCTAAGCGTTCAGAAGAAGCGAATGTTTTGTTTTTTGGGCGGAAATCGGCATTTTAAAGGCCTGACGAGATTTTGCGCACCACAGTGAGGGCTCATTTTGTACTAGATGCGAGCGTTTTCACAATAACGAGACTTCTTTAGGTATAAGTACTTATTTATCAATAATATGGTAATATCAATATTATGCTTGACTTATCATGGTAAATAAACGAGACTAGGAGTCGAACGGAGAGGGGGCGACCATGCCAGCCACGGCGACCAAGAAGTTTACGCCTGAGATCGACGCCAAGCTCTACGATGAATTCGTAACGGTTGCAGATCAAAATGGGCAATCGAAACGGTATGTTCTCGAGCGAGCGCTCGAATTTTACCTGCACAACGTGGTTCCATCCCAACACCTAGTCCGCCCCGAGGTGATGGATGCCTTCGAGCAATCTGTTGCTCGTAATCGTGACTTGTTGCAGCGTCTCGCCAAGTAAATGGCCGAGTACCTCACGGTAGCGGAAGTCTACCGGATGCAGCACAGATTGATCGAGATGTTCGGCGGTCTCCATGGTGTCCGCGATAAGGGCACTATCGAGGCCGCTGTTTTTCGGCCTCAAGTCGGCTATTACAATTCCATTGAAGAAGAAGCCGCAGCGCTGATGGAGTCACTCGGCAACAACCGTGGCTTCCTAGACGGCAATAAGCGCATCGCTTTCACCGCCACCGATGTCTTCTTTCGCCGAAACGGACTATACATCGACGTCGAAGCCCTGGATGGACACGAATTCATCGACGGCTCGATGGAACGTCACGAATTTCGCTTCCCCCAAATCCTCGACTGGCTTCGTCAACACATCAAGCCGCTTGTTTGACTTGTCCTTCTAAATCCTCTTTTTTCCGTTCTTCAGGCTTGTCCTTTCACCATCCCGCAACTTCTAGTCCGCGTTCATTGCTGTCGTGGTTGTAGTCGCGGGTCGCGTTCGTGCGTTGTAGTTGTAGTTGTAGTTGGCGTCGGCGTTGGCGTTGGCATTGGCGTTGTGCTCCTCGTTGTCGCACATGTTGGCCGAGATCTGTCCCTCGTCAAAACTACACGCATTCGCAGAATCAATGATTTTGCGGAAACTTCGACTTGCTTGAATCCGGTAAGATTCTTGGCAATGATCGTGTGGCTCCGGCATCTCCTCGGTTGGGTGGTCAGTGTTGTCAGGTCCAGAGAGGATCTCATCCTCGAAAACCTCGCTCTGCGGCAGCAACTGTTAGCTCTGCACGCCAGGCGACCTCGCCGGCGGCTGTCGGCCATGCAAAAGTTGTTTTGGCTCATGTTGAGAAAACTCTGGGCCGGATGGCAGAAGCGTCTGCTTCTGGTTACGCCGAGAACGGTGGTTTGAATGGCATCGGGCTGGCTTTCGGTTGTATTGGAAGTGGCTCTCAAGAACCAGACCCATGGGTGGACGGAAGGCCGTGAGCAAAGAGATTCGAGCCTTGATCTTCCGCATGGCTGCCGAGAATCCCACTTGGGGGAGCACCACGCATACACGGTGAGCTACTCAAACTGGGCTTTGATGTATCGGAAGGGACGGTCTCACGATGCCTTCGGCACGCGCCGCGAACTCCTGATCCGGCCCAGCACTGGCTCACCTTTCTCAGGAATCATCGTGAGGCGATCGCGGCGATGGACTTCTTCACGGTACCGAAGCTTACTTTTGGGGTGCTGTACTGCTTTTTCATCGTCGGTCACGACCGGCGCAAGATTCTACGTTGCAACGTGCCGCGAAACCCCATGCTCTCTGGATCGTCCAACAGTTGCGGGAGGCGTGGCCTTACACGCCTGCACACCGGTTCCTGCTATTTGATCGCGACGCCAAGTTTGGCGACGATGTGGTCACCTCAGCCCAAGAAATGGGGAGTGAACCAGTGCGCACCGCTTTTCGCAGTCCCTGGCAGAACGGAGTGGCAGAGCGTTGGGTGGGAAGCTGCCGACGAGACTTGCTGGATCACGTAATCGTCCTGAATGAGCGCCATTTAAAAAGGCTGATGTCCGAATATGTGCGCTACTACCATGAGGACCGAACGCATCTCGGCCTCGCCAAGGACACGCCGGCGGGTCGGCCGACCGCAATTCGTTCTGCCGTCGAAAGCAAATTCGTTCCTTCCCTCGGCTGGGCGGGTTGCACCACCGTTATGCTGTGGCTGCGTAAATCCTGATCTCTTCTTCACCCGATTGTTGCTCGTCGGACAACCTGCATTTGTTGTTTACTTGTGGCCATCGGCAGAACCAAGAGTCACGTTGCTAATCTCGACCTTACTATGCTAAGCCGAGACGGTTGCCTTGGCGCGGTAGGTTTTGAGGAACCACAGGCCTAAAATCGGTGGTTTTTCGACAATGGGCGTATCGACGGGTTGAGGGAAGAGTGTGTTTCATCAGCCAATGCGTGAAACGCAATCGCAATCTTAAGCGTCTGCAGACGACAGTCGGCCACGTCCGTGAGCAGTGACCTTTCTGAATTCGCCGGTTCTAGGTACGCTTTGATTAATGGTGAGGGACAGAAAGCAGAAAAGTTGCGGCTGGGCCACGAGGTGACTGCATCTTCCTCTGAATGCTCCACAACCGTCCGAGTTGTCTGAAAGACGACCAGATTGCGCGAGCAAAACAAATTCAGTTCTACTTGCTCCACGCCTGTTGAATCTGTTCGAGCGTGCGGCCTTTCGTCTCAGGAACCATCTTCCACACGAAAATACAGCAAAGACCGGAAAGCACGCCGTAAATCGCAAATGTTCCCCAAAGGTTGAGAATCTTCACCAACGTGAGAAATGTAAACGTGACCAGAAGTGTGCCCGACCAGAGAGTTGACGTCGCGATCGAGGCGGCCCGACCTCGCACCTTTGTGGGGAAAATCTCGGAGATGATCAGCCAGGGGCCGGGCCCCATGCCAAGAGCGAAAAAAGCAACATAAAGCAGAATGCTGGCCAGCATCAGTAGTGGCGACACGCCGACATTCAAACCGATCACCAGAAATGTGAGCGCGACTGCCATTCCTCCGCTAGCGATCATCAAAATCGCCCGCCTGCCCCAGCGGTCGAGAAAGATCATGGCGACTATGGTCAACAAGAAATTCACCGTTCCGATAATTACGTTTGCGATCAGCGCGATGCTCGTCGATTGCCCTGGGAAGTGCTCGCTAACGATGATTGAGCCGTAGTAGAGCACCGTGTTGATTCCAGTAATCTGCGAGAAAAGCGCGAGCAACATTCCAACTGCAAGACGCTTGCGCATGTTCGGCGAAAGCACCTCATGCCATGAACCCTCCTCGCCCGCTACCGCTTGTTCGACAACCTCGACCTGTTGCTTTGCGATCTCCTCGCCGAAAATTCGGGCCAGAACGCGTTCACCTTGATGGTGGCGGCCTATGCTGATCAGCCAGCGTGGACTCTCTGGAATCAGAAGCAGCCCAAACAGAAACGCGATTGATGGAATCGCTGCGACGGCTAACATCCAACGCCAGCTGCTCTCTCCGAGGCGAGCGAGCTGCCAATTGACTAGATATGCCGAGAGAATGCCAATGACGATCGCCAATTGATTTAACGAGACGAGCGCTCCGCGATTCCTTGAAGGCGAAATTTCCGCAATATAGACCGGCGTGAGCACGGAGGCAAGACCGATCGCCAGCCCCCCAAAGAGCCGGGCTGCTGAAAAAATCATGACTGTGCTGGCTAGCGCCGCGCCGATGGAGGAAAATGCAAACAACAACGCCGACGCAACCAACGATTTCCGCCGCCCATAGCGATCGCCGATCATACTTGCGGCGGCAGCGCCAAGCAGGCAACCTAGCAGAAGTGAACTTGCCGCGATCTCAGTCTGCAGGTTCGAGAGCGAAAATTGGTGGCGCAGCAGAAGCAGGACTCCGTTGATGACGGCAGTGTCGAAGCCGAAAAGAAATCCGGACATCGAAGTGGCCGCAGCCAGGAGCACGACATAGCTGAGCGACTGCGCTTTTGCTTCCCCAACCTCAGCGTTCACAGCTGCGGCCGGTACGTGCATGCATCCTCCTAAAAACCTTTGTACCTGAGATCACCTGAACTCCGTTTCGACACTTCTGAAGTGGCACTTACGAGATCACATCTTCCCGATCGTACGAAAGCTTTGATTGTGTAGATCACACCTGTGGGACGCCAACCTTCGACGAGCGCATCCTTAATGATTACTTCGAATGTGCCGGAGTAGCATTCAACAGCGAGAGTGCATCGGCTCTCTGCGGATGAAGACTTCAACCGCTCAATGATGTTCCGCCAGCCCACCCGGCAATCGGCCGCGCTGGTACTCACGGGAATACAGGGATGCCTGTCGTAGTTTGATTTAGGCGACATTCCCCAACCTTTTGACTTTTTGCGGACAGCTAAACCAGTTATCGCGTTGTCATTTTCTTCCTGCGCACTCCACACCTGTATCCTCAAGACATAGGCCCTTGCGGTAAGCGGGGTGAGACTTCCTGTGAATCTATTCCAATTCGAACGAAGCCGTGGCAAAGCGGCTCAGTAAGAACTCGAATGAGCCGGCTTGGACTGCAATTGGTGGACCCATCGAATCGCCGCGTAGGTTCACAGGCCTGGCGATGTGTGCGAGTGATCCGAAAGGAAGTTGCACGGTTACTTTGCCGGATTCTCCCGCGAATTCCCACAACCGCAGAAAGGTCACTTTACCTTTTGACTTATGCTTGAGCGCAGTGATCACCACGCCCGGACGCGAGACGCCAACCCCTGACTGCGTTGACGGAAGTGGTCCACGAGCTCCGGAGCCGGCCGAAGCTGCCAGCGGCACCATGGTCTCTAACGCGGGCACGGTGAGTTGGTCGCCAAACCAAACGCGTACTCGTGAACTCCAACTACCTGAATACCAATAACGGTAATTCGTATTCCATTGGTTGTTATAGAGATTGAGGAAGACCACTGGCTTCTTGGGGACAAAATCCAGAGAAAACTTCCAGATCCCTGGCGTATCGAGACTGACCAAGGGATGATCCATTGGACAAATTGAGACGCTCGCTCCATCGCTGCCCGTGATTGTCAATCCGGTGCCAACCGCATACATGTGGCGATTCGAGCCGGGCAAAATATCGCTTGACGGGTCCATGATTCCGAGCGTACGCGCTACGCGGAACTGCGGCGAGTTTAATCTGAATGGTAGACAAAGCCAGTCGGCTTCTGGCCAGTTGTCCTTCGCTTTTTCCTTGATCGTTAACTCGATATCTAGATAGGCCACCCCCGTATGAAGAGTCACACGTAAGGAGGTTGCAGAGAGATGGTTGTTCAAGTCACTCGGCATCTCTAGAATGCCCGTCAGCGTTTCACCTCGTTGGACGAGACGCATGGACCCGTTCACGCCTGAAGCGCGACGGTAGCGCACGCCGGCAGGAAGACCGGGCTTGTACATCCCTGGATGAAGATGAGTACCCCATCTGCCTTGTTGATACGCTCGGCAGTAGTCCTCTGCTTGTGAACTTTCAAATCGTTCGTTCAGATACTGTCCCAGGCCATATTCGGCGGATCCGTCTACCCACTCTCGATCTGTACGCTTCTCGACAAGCGATGCAATCACGCCGCGCACTGGATCGAGTGATACGCTTATGAATTCGTTTTCTAGTTTGTTACCGGATAGCGATTTCGACACTATAGCGGGCGGAGGAGGAAACGTTCTGTAGCCGTGTGCCGGAATATTATTAGCAAAGAATGAAGTGCCATCGATCTCGACTATCCCCGAACGTGGCCAAGGCAGGGGATTGTATACGAGAACTCTAGATCCTTCGGCGTCAACTGCCCGCATGAGAGCGGAGAGCCCAGTATCAAACAATGATGAAGTGATGCTTGCTGCCTTTCGGATATAGCTCGTCTTATCGTTCCAGGAGGCTTCAAGTTTTTGATATTTGCCCGCAGGAAGCTCTTCAAAGGTTTTCCCGTAAACCTCAACAGACTGTCCAAGTCCCCAGGTATGCTCGCTGTACAACAAGCTTTGTTCAAACGCCTTCGCGACTTCCTCATCGTGTTCCTCAACCGGCACACCCCACTCGCGCAAGTGAGTGTATAGGACCTCAACAGCTGGAATCAATGGGCGCACATTCCGGGCGTATCGCATTCCTCCTGGATCCGACATGCATCCATGAATCCATGTGTCTGGTGTTTCGCCACGAACAACCGCCAATTCCGGTTTCTCTGCCAAGATAGCGTCCGCGATATCCTCCATCGTGCCCATTCGGACTTTTGCCTCTGGAAACTTTTCTAATGCTTCGGCAAAAAGGGACCTGACGGCTTCCATTGTCGGTGGTCCCGAATTGTCCGCAGTAACGATGATGGCGGGCCAGGTTTTATATGGCCAGTCAGCGGGAGGAAGCAGGTTATGTCCAATGTAAGGATCTCCCTCTCCTCCCCAGGGCCACAGTGCTGTACACGTTCCGTAGATCGTTGAATACATGGTCAACACACGTGAGCCGTCCGGACCCTCCCACCAAAAGAGTGGTGGAAGGTCGTGAACATACCCGGATGGCCAGTTGCAACCAATGTGCATGAATCTTATTCCGCCGTGAGCTAGCGCGGTAGCTAGTGCTCTCGACTGTGAAGGCACGTCTGTTGTTTTTGCGGCTCGCGGTATCAGTGTGCCATAGTGCTGACAAGCGCGATCAGCAAATGCGTAACCTCGTGCGAATTCTTCTGGCCACATTAACTCGCTCTCAATGCTGAAGGGCAGCGCGTGAGCGACAACTCGACCACTTCTTACAGCACGGTCCAGTCGTTGACGACGTTCGGCTGTTTGCCCGGGCCAGTTCTCAACAATCAAGTCGAAAACCCAACCGGGGCATGTCCAAATGAATTGTTCTTCCTGCGGCAGTTCCTTCGATCTATCGATCAGATCGAGCGCGCGATCGATCATCGTAGTACGGTAGTAGGTCAGTACATCCTCTACTCTGTCCGAATATCCGATGTCGAAATGTGTCTTGCACACCACGATGATTTCCTTTATCCGACTCGCTGAGGGTGAAGATGAGCGATCTGGCGAACTTGAAGCTCTCTGCCCCAAGACCATAGCTGGAACTGCAGCAAGCAATCGCAACGCGGTTCGTCGGGTGAGAATCATGTTCCGTTCTCTTGAAGGAATGCCACGGGTTGGCAAACGAGTCTTTTTCCAGGATCGTATTTTCACGCTTCTGCGATCAGTTTTAATCCCTGGCCTTCTGGATCGTTGCGCACCTCGCAGGGCCTGTCGAACTGCATTGTGGCTCGGTGTTTCGAGGTATATTTCGGCCAGTGTGGCAAGTCGTCGTGATTAGGATTGCCGGTTCGTGCAAAAACTCACCCAAGCAGTACTGATTTGTTTTGATAAGAGGATTGCCTCAGTGCTGCCTCCGCTGTAGCGATCGCAAAGCTCAGCATTGTCAAAAGTAAACGCAATTTCAGAGCCGTGAAATGGGCCCGGACGTCCGTCCAACACCGGAGTGCGCCAAGCATAAATATAGGAGTACGGGGGTGCCCTGCTCAAAGCAGCCTTCCTAGTTGCCTTTTCATACGCAGGGTGGCGGCAATGAACAAACGACGTCCCTGAAAACAAGATGGCGGCTGAGGATCCGGTTGCCTTTCGACTGCTCCAGCGTTCTCGGATCTGGGATTCAAAAATGCTCTCTTAATCCGCTCAAAACCCTAAGTGAAGACCAAATTGCATTACCCTGGGAGGAAGGACATTGGCAGTCACTTGTCCGGCTCCAGCAACACCAATCAGGGAGTTGGGAGCACCATAGTTTTGAATGTTAAAAGCATTGAAGAATTCCGCCCTGAAGGAAATGAGAAATCTCTCACCAACTGGGAAGCTCTTGAATAAGGAGAAATCCGCGTTATAAACCGACGCCGACCGTAGACCGTTCCGACCAAAATTTCCGTAGGAGAACACTGGTACGGAAAAGGCATTCGGATTGAACCATTGATTGAGAGTACGATGCGCTGGCTGCGGGTCCCCTACAAGATTTGGTCGGGCGTAGTTCACAAAGGAGAGAGTGTTGCCGATATTGGCCACGTCACCTACCACCGCAAGGTTATATGGCTGACCGGAACGCAGCTGTACTACGCCGTTTAACTGCCAATTACCGAGAACCCAACTCGCTACGCCTCCACTGAGAAACCGTTTACCCCGCCCGAAGGGTAGCTCCCAAACACCGCTCATCGACAAAAAATGCGGAATGTCATACGAAGAAACGCTTCGGCTCCCCTTCGGGTCGTAGTAGTTTTGAAAGCCCGAAAAGGCTCCGCCCCCCGAGCCGTTTTCTACGTCGAACCACCCGCTGCTGCCCACGTCAATGGACTTCGACCAAGTGTAGGCCACCAGATACTGAAACCCGTTAGCGAACCTGTGTTCAAGTTTGGCCTGCAGCGCATTATAGTTTCCGCTTCCGTGGGACGTGCCAAAGAAAGGGGTCACGTTATACCACGGGAACGGACGCCGCGCATTCACTTCAGTTGGAGTTCCGGGTCCAGGGGTCTGAGCCGTGTTAAACAAGCCTGTAAGATCGAGACGGTCATTCTTGCTCCCGACGTAGCCGAGTGAGGCCACCAGGTTTGCGCCCATTTGTCGTTGGATTTCGACATTCCACTGTTGGGATCGTGCATCCTTATGGTGCGGATCCATGAACCAACTAGTTTGACTCCACGGAGAGGGATCGGGTAATCGCGTACCAACCGTACTGAAGGTTTCCTCCACGGTGGTTAGCGGTTGCCCTAATTGATTGATAGGCGCATTGGTAAATCCCGAACCAGTTGCGGGCCAAAAATTTGACAAGCCCTTCCAATCCTGTTCAATCCCGGTTAGGGGATCATAAACAATACCGTAGCCTCCACGGATGACCATTTTCGGAGTCGCTTCCCAGGCAATGCCCACTCGCGGGCCGAACTCGTCCCATTGTGGAGCCGGCCCCCAAGCGCGTCCGTAGGGTGAAAGCTGAATCTTGTCGCCGTCTGGGATGCTCGCCAATGTACCGTCTCCGGGGATGCATGGTGAGACCCCAGTCTGGCTGCAAGGCGGTGGCAGCTTGTCCGCACCGATCCACCAGTGGCCATCTGAATTAGGACCCGCATTGAGGGTCCCTGACGAGGGCTCGAAGGGGCGACGATGGTCGAACCGCAGTCCGTAGGTGAGCGTCAAGTTACTGCGCAGCTTCCATTGATCTTGGAAATAGGACGCCCAAGTGGAAACTCGATTGTGTATGGAAAGTGTTGTGGTGTTATTTAGTTGTGCGGGTAGCCCCAGCAACGCTGATGCAAGAGAGGAACCCGTCGTGCCAACCTGCTCTGGATTCCCGGTTGTAGCATCAGCAAACCCATAGCCGCCGTATGGAGGGCTGTCACTGTCGTTCCCCTGTTTGATGTACTGGAAGCCGAACTTGAACTGGTGCCTGCCCTTAATCCAAGTCAGACTGTGCGAGAAGCTTGTAACTGGACTCTCGATGGTGTTTGCAGTTTTCACTCCGGGGTTCGCCGATAGTGCTCCACCACCAAAAGGCGCCGCCAGACTGATCACGGTTCCACCTGGGCTGGCAAATCCCAACGCTAGCATCGGCCCGAGTCCATGTGTGTCGAGCTGATTACGCGTAAAAGGCCGCTGCGCACGTCCGATGCGGTTTTCCAGCAACAACGAAGAGCTGAATACGTGTGTCCATCCCACACCGATATTGAGGGCGGGCACGGAGTTTTCAAGATACCCCGAAATGTCAAAAGGCGTGATGTCTACCACATTGAGCCGGTCGTAGCGAAAAAAGACGTTATCTTTGCTGCCGACCTGCTCATCAATACGGAAGTTATAGTGATTGGAATTATTTACGTTGGGCTTGGACGTGATCGCGTTGAGGACTCCCCCGCCCGCCAGATTGGGTCGAGCATAGTAAGTCTGAATGAACTGCAGCATTGTGGGATTGATCCGGTTCAGCGGAATCATATTGGTACACCCAGCAGCCACGCTACAGGCCGGGTTATAGTTGTTGGCCGATGGATTTGGCGAGGACACGAACTGGGTGCGAGTAAACTGACCTGGATTGGTTGGGTCAGGCTGCGTCGTGGCCGGGTCATAAATAGGATTTGTCAGCGCCGAGTTCGAAAAATCTCCGGCGAGTTGTGCATCGGTGGGCACGGTGTATTTAATCTGTGAGGACTGAGTGAACCGCCAGCCCTCGTATGCAAAACTGAAAAATGTGCGATTCCGCCCGTTATACAACTTGGGTAGCAATACCGGGCCGCTGAACATCGCCCCAAACTGGTTTTGCCGGAACGCAGCCGGTGGGGCTGGCGAACCGTCGGGATTGACATCCTTGAAATGATCGCGGGCGTCGAAGATATTGTTGCGAACGAACTCCCAAGCAGCGCCGTGAATCTGGTTGGTACCACTTCGCGTCACTACGTTCACTTCCCCACCTAAGATACTGCCATACTCCGCCTGATCGTTGTGGGACTGAACCTTAAACTCCTGCATCGCATCAATGATGGGAGGAACGATAAATGCGCTGCTAGTCAGTTCCGTGTTAATGACTCCATCGAGTAAATACAAGTTCGAACGGTTCCACTGTCCCTGGATCGCCGGTTGAGCAACACTCGCAGTGGGTACACCGAGGTTCGCGAGATCATTAACGCCGACGCCTTGACTCTGCGATGTGCTGATGGGAGTCGCCCCGGGGGTCAAGGTAAGAAGTTGGCTGAAACTGCGCCCGTTTAGTGGCAGTTCGTGAATTGCTTTCCGAGTTATTACAGTGCCAAGGTTAGACGTAGTAGTTTCGACTGCTTCTGATCCGGATTCGGCAGTAACGCTAACGGATTCTGCCGTGGATCCGACCTGCAATACGAAATTTCTTGAGAGGTTGTCTTGCACATTCAGTGTTATTCCTGTCACCGTAACTGCGCGAAAGCCCTCTTTATTCACATTCATGAGGTAATTGCCAGGATTCAGGGACGAAATTACGTAGATGCCTTCTCCATTTGTCTTTACCACTGTCACAATGTTCGTTTCCGTGTTCCTGATTTGCACCAGTGCATTCGGCAATACCGCATTGCTTTGATCGGTGACACGCCCCGATACGGATGCCTTCTCGGTCTGAGCAAACGAAAGTTGCACTCCGAAGGAAAGCATCAGAAGGGCCATCGCAAAACGTGAGCCCAAGAATCGGCGGCTAAAATAAAATTTAGCTTTCACGCGTGATTCCTCCTCGTTTGCCAAGTATTCCGGTTGGCCGCGTGATTTGTCCCAATGGGCACAATTATTTTGCTTGGGAACATTCATGTTTCATCGTGTGGCAATGATGAGACGTACTGACCCGGTGGCTCTAAGCGCGGCTAATTTTCGAATTTACGAACTCAGGGGTGGTTCGGTTGTCCGCGCAGGTAGGCGTACATCAGACTCGGACCTTCGGGATGCGAAGGATTGCTGTCTGGTCGACCGAATGTAACAAAGACAGAATCAATTTCCCTGAGAAGTTTGGCGTCGTCGCATTTAAAAACCCAACGGCGCTGTGCCTTGTCATCGGAATAGAAAATACCGAGTCTCTGCGCTTGTCGATCCGGTCCTTCCTTTTTTGCCCACACCTCGTATTGATAGTTTGCCTTTTGGATCTTCGCTTCGTTCAGATCATAGGCATAGAAGATGAGCGATTTACCCTCAGTAAAAAAGATCCTTCCAAAGGCGGGGCGAGCCTTACCATGGCCGTCGGTGTCAACTACGTCTACGATGTGGAGATTACGCGCACCCATCAGGTCTGTTACGTCGTGCCCAAGGCTAAGCAGTTGGCGCTCCTGATCGAGTGCGGCAGATTTCTCCTTCAGCGCATCCTCGAGGTCATTGAGCTTGATCTGATTAGTACTTAGCGTTGCTTCTGCGTCCACAGCACGCCGGTGTTGGAAGGCGGCCTCCTGCTGTGCGTTGGCCGCCAGAGACTGGGTATCAGAGAGTTCTCGCTGAATCTGCTTCAGCCGTAACTCGAGAGCTTGGCGATCGAACCCGAGCTGTGCCTGCTCCTTTGATGCTGATTTAACATTCTCCAGGCTTGCGACCAGCAGGTCACTGGTCTTGCGCAATTCGCCGCGTAAACGCCCTATTTCGGTTTGGAGTTTCAGATTGGCGTCTTCCAGCTTAACGACACGTGGGTCAATCCCCGCAACTGGTGCGGTTGCTCCGGCAAGGCTGAGTCGTGATCCCGATCGGGTGCGCGCATTGTTGAACGAATGTCTCCAAACAAAGTAGCTTGTCGACGCAATTGCCGCGAACAATAAGGCCGCCGCCATTGCCGCTTGGGGCACTCGCCACCAGGAGATTGGTGAAAATCGGAAAGGAATCCGCGCAGGCGGGTTGACAGCCTTCCCCACCTCGCATGAAAAAGTAATTCCCTCGCGCTCGGCGCGATTGAGAAAACGGCGCACGAATAGATCCGAGTCGATGCACTCCTCTATTTCCTTAGCCGATAGAGTCGGATTTTGCTTTGCCCTCGCAAATTGCTGACCAGCGACGTTCAAGCATTCGAAGTAAGTCTGCCTGCAACGAGTGCATTCCGCCGCATGTTGCTCCAGTTGAGCGAGCTCCTCCCCGGTCGCTTGCCCAATACTAGCGGCGGCGCAGATTTCCTCGAAATAGTCGTGTGTCAACATATCTTGCCTTCCTCAGTGAGCAATGGCTGGCCGCGGTCCTTCGGTCTCCGAATCACCCTCCAGGTACGAACGAAGACTCTGTAAACCCCTGTAATAATGGTGACGCACGTTCGAAAACTTCTCGTTTCGTCGCCGTGCAATTTCTTGAAAGTCCAATCCTTGGAAAAAAAACATTTCGATTGTTTGTCTCTGCGCCTCTGGTAGCGACTCAAGAGCTTCGGCGGCAAGTCGACTGCTTTCCTGCGGTTGAAGCCGCCCCGGGGACCAAAAGCTCGCTGCCTCGTCAATCGCGCTTAGGTCAGCCTTGTTATACAAGCGCCGCACTAAGAGATAGTTTCGGCGATTGGTACCGCGGCTGTATGCGTACTGCAGAAGCCACACTTTAAGAGTTCCTCGCGCAGAGTCGAATTGTCCCGCATTACGATAAAACTCTAGGAAAATGGACTGCGTGAGGTCCTCAGCTTCCGCGGCGTCTCGCAAGATACGCAAGGCAGTCACATGAACCAGACGATGATACCGCTTAAAGATCACGGCGAATGCATCCGTATTGCCCGATTGAAGGTGCCGCATGAGGAGTTGGTCATCAAGTGCGCTGAGATCGGCGTAGGACATGCGATCGTCGCGGTCGCCCGAACTTGCTCGCATAAAACTCATAAGCCCGACTGGGGGTCTGTGTATATCACACGGAAGTACTTAAGTTCACGCAGGAAATTTGTTTGTTGGAGTGGGACAAAATGACTTTGCAGGCTGTATACGAAAAATGGTGACCGGAAATGATTTTTGTCGTAACAGAAACACGGATCCGGTTTATCAGCCTAGCTGTAGCACTGGCTGGCTGGGGGTTACTGGCATTTGGGCAAACGGATCTCCAGACCATTAACGATTTGGTATCTGAAGGCTCATTTGCTAAAGCAGTGCCCATCTTGCGGCAAATGATCGCAGCCGACCCGAACCGTGCTGACACCCGAATGTTGCTAGGTACAACGCTGGCATTAGAAGGGATTCGAGGAGAAGCGATTGAACAGATGGCCGAAGCCGTGCGACTGAAGCCAAGCTCCGCCCAGACACACAACGCATATGGAAGGGTGTTAAGCCGCTTCGTCGAACTGAAGGCAGCGCGCCAGGAATTTGAACAAGCCCTTGAGCTCGACCCTAGCCTGGCGGAGGCTCACGTCAATTTGTCGCTAATTCTGGCACAAGCGGGCGACTTGTCCGAAGCCGGGGTACATCTTGATCGCGCAATCGAACTGCAAGGCAACAGTCCGAACGCCGCCTACCCGCATTACCTGAAAGCCAAAATTTGGGCCGCTCAAGATCAAATAGATAAAGCAATATGGGAACTGCAAAAGGCGGTACGGTTGCGAGCTGATTACGAACAGGCCTGGTCCGATCTAGGGGGAATGCGGCGTCTTGCCTTGGATAATGCAGGAGCCGTAACAGCGTTACAAAGGGCTGTTGCACTTAAGCCGGAAGACGCACTGGCTCAATATCGCTTGGGTCAGTTGTACTTGCAAAATGGAGATTCGCTGAGAGCAATCAACCATTTAAAAAAGGCTTTGGCTCAGACCCCGAACGACAGCGGAACTCTCTATAACCTAATGCTTGCATTACGCAAGAGCGGGCAGGTTGAACAAGCAAACGCTATTGAGAAGCGAATCGCTATCTTGCAACGGCAAAACAGTCGTGCATCGGAAGTAGGATTTGCCGCATCTGCTCTGAACACCGAGGGAATACAACTCGAGAAATCAGGGGACCTTCGCGGTGCCCTGGCCAAATACCGTGCTGCTCTTGACCTGGATCCCACCGGTTACGGCTTTCGATTAAACTTCGCGCTGGCACTATGCCGACTCGGCCGATGGAAACATGGGGTTGTAGAACTGCGCGAAGTCTTGCGCGTCGATCCCGACAATGCAGACGCCGCCAAAGCGCTGTATGTAGCCGTTGACCAAACAAGAGCTCATTCTGCAGACGGGGCCAAGAACGTTTATGCCGATGAGCCTGCGACCTTGGACCGGACACTGCATCAAGATCGGGTTCCACATTAGACTGCTGACCGACGAGTTCGCGTCCCCCGACCGCGCCAGCTGGCAACGGATGCATAGGTATAGAAGTTCTTACGGAAGGCCTGTTTTTGTATTTTTCAGAATGCCGCCGCGCACCAGTGGTTAGAAGTGCCGAACCTGAAAGCGCGCAGAAAACGGCGCCGGAGCTATCGTCTTCACCTATGCCCCACGGCGCAATCTGCAGCGTCGCCGGATTGAACAGGCTCGGCAATCTATCTGCTGCTCGCATCCTCGATTTAATGTGCCCAGACGGCCAGACTGTCTTGAAAAAGAGGCTCGTGATGTGAACGACATTTCTGTTCGGCTAAATGTAGATAAGGTCTCGCATCTTGATTGATGGTTGGGGATTGATTCAGGAGCACACATGGGCCGGAAGCTTACCTCGAATCGACGTGACTTCATCAGAGCGGCCGGGCTGTCCTCTTGCCTTGCTTTGATCCGTCCTTCTGGGCTTCGCTGCCGGCATGATTGACGACCGGACCGCGTATGTGAACCCCCTGGTGAGGGTTGCCATTCGAGCGTTTACAACGGTCCTGACTGGCAGGGTTGAGCAGGAATGAGACGGTTGAAGCACCACTCTATGAGATTGAAAACATTCAGCACGACGGCCTAATCCCTTTTTCGGGACCAGGGGGTCGGAGGTTCAAATCCTCTCTCCCGACCAATTATCCCAAAGGGATTAGGGCAGTTACATCACTCACATCGTTGGCCGTGCCTCCAGCCGTTTCTGAATTGTGCCTCCGATTTCGTAACATTCGGCAGCAGGCATCTCCAAGAATCTGGTTTGCGCCAACCGGCAAGAAATATTCGAGCAGCGACGTCAACCGAGGATTCAAGTGTAGTTGTTCGCGTCCCTGATCGAGCTGCCCACGAGGATCAAGTGCCCTCAGTACCGGGGTGGTCCAACTATGGTCGAGATGCCACAAGACGCGACTGATGGGACCTGAGAGTCCCCAGAGCCAACTGGGCGTCGGAATTTTGGCGGGCAGCCGCCTTCTGCAACCACTTCGCGGCTTCATTTTCATTCACCGGCACTCCGTCGCCATCGCGATAGCGGAGGCCGAGATTGTACTGGGCCGCGGCGTTGCCTTCAGCAGCCGCTCTTGTGACCCACTGAGCAGCAGTTGTGCATTTTTGTAAGACCCCGCGTCCCGTCTCATAAGCCATTCCCATTTGGAATGCCGCAGAATCATCTCCATATTCCGCCCGGCGCCTTAGGCCGACAAGCTCGTAGCGGCTCAGAGTCCGTACAGCGTGCTCAGTCACACGGTCAGTCACATGTTTGTGGCTGACCTGTAGCGGAGCAGGCGTCCCGACCGGCTCGGCCATGTGTCCCTCCCGAGCGTCCGAAGTCGCGGCGCTGAGCGGAATAGGTTTCTCGATGGCCGTTGTCCGCGGGCCGGAAGGCGTGGCTTGGGCAGGACTGTGGAAACGCGTCCGTAAGATCAGGAAGGCCACAACGATTATCAGTATGGCCGCGACCGGAGCCGTTCTGACGGCGGTGCGCAGACTTGACCGGGACTTGAGAAGGGTCTGAAGTCGCATATTGGCGACCGCGATCGCGTGCAGAAATGAAGCTTGGGAGTAGCGGAGGCTTCGCTGAACAACCACTGCGAGCGGGACGACTGTGGCCCAATCAAGTTTGAGCGTGGCGCGATTCCTTACAAGGGCGGCCGTGCGCTCCCACGTGTGGCGAACGATAGGCCGGAGAGTTGAAGTCTTGCCCTTCCATTCTGCCCACACTCCGATCCGGGGAACGCCTGTTTCCCGGAGCGGCGACGAAGGCGCCGACTTCCGCGGCGTGGGCGGCTCCTGATTATCTCCGGTCCGGTTGCCACCCATCAATTGCGTGGCACGGGGTTCCGGACCCGTCGCGTGCGAGTCTTGGAACGGTTTCGTTGAGATGCCTGCGCGGGGAAGCTCGTGCCCCGGCTCACTGTGTAAAAATCCATGCGTGGAGCGACGAGCATTCTCGTCGTCCTCTAATATCCTTTCGAGAGGGGGAATGATTCGCCCGATCAACTGCAGCACGGCTGCGGGTTCCAGAGTGACGCTCTCTTGGAGGTCCGCCTCCGCGGCCTTACTGAGTGCTTGGCCTAGAAGGTCGGCCAGCAAGTGGAGATGGGCAACATCTCTTTGGGTAAAAGCGTTGCAATCATCGGAGAGTGCGGCTAGCGCTCCCACAACGTTCTGTCCCTGGTGTATGGATTCGACTAGCAGAGAGTTGAGATCGTGAGGATCGCTTGCGTCGTAACCCGTTGCGATTGCGGTTCGGTTTTCACGGCGAGAGACCGAATCCTGGCTGAGTTGGCATGTAATGGCTAGTTTCGAAATCACCTCAAGCCGCAAGCACTCGTCGTTGGATGCGGTTCCTGTTGCTGCATACAAGAAAACTTCATCGCTGGTGAAAAACCACACGCCAACGCCACTGGCGCCAACTATTCTCTGAGTGAGCTTCGTGAGGCGGTTTATGACCGTATTCGGGTCGAACCGTCCGCCCTTGACCTCCTGCCTGATCTGGATCAGGTCCGGCAGGCACTGAGGATCAATCCCATCATCCGCGCTGCCGCGCAGGCCGGGCATTTGTAGTTGCTGGAATAGAGTGGACAGGCAATGCTTGAAGGATCGGCGATCGGGGGATAATCGCTCGCTCATGCGTAGAGCTCCTTCGGAAGGGCGCGATCGCGTCCAGATGGCTGAAAGCCCGTTTCGCAGTGGACATATTAAGCTTTCTGATCCAGACTGGGGCAGGTATCGGAAGGACAAGGCAATGACGGACGAGTGGCCATTGCACCTACCTTCCAGCAATTACCCGCGATCTTTCCCGGCAGGGTGCGCGAACCCATATAACGGTCTTGCCAGCATTTTACGAACACCGATCAAACTTCCTCTTCTATTTCTATTTTGCTGATTGGGCTGACGCGCCATGAGGTGTGTCCACTTTGAACGAGTACCGCGGGCTCGTGTATATGAGGACAATACGCAAGAATCCCGCTGTCCAGACCAGTCTGGCTGCAAGATAGCCGTCGCGCGTCCGAGCCGGATGAGCCAGACACGGAAGAAGAGGAATTGCGAGG
>Ga0307471_100000667_pt1 | contig 17813 bp, 13 predicted proteins | sample atmos_gasesAM3C__2_FD_204566 | JGI IMG/M metagenome (GOLD analysis project Ga0307471, IMG submission 204566) | Hardwood forest soil microbial communities from Morgan-Monroe State Forest, Indiana, United States - atmos_gasesAM3C_515 | ecosystem: Environmental > Terrestrial > Soil > Temperate...
GCTCAAAGGGAATTCCAAACATATGGCTGACGGCGAGGCGCCCCTGTTCCATCGATGTGCTGGCGAGCGCCGGAAATCCGATAACGTCGCCTGCCGCATAAATGTGTGGAACATCAGTCTGAAAGAATTCATTCACTTTCAACCTTCCGCGCGAGTCTGCGGTTAACCCAGCGGCTTCCAATTGGAGCTGGTCAGCATTAGCCTGTCGGCCGACAGCATAGATGAGCGCTTCCCCGTGCACCCTCTTGCCACTCTGCAGGTCCGCAAAAACAAAATCTCGTTGGGGATCGATCCCAACTTGAGCTACTTTTTCCCCTAGCCGGAAAGTGACGCCCAGCTGCCGCAAGTGATAGCAGAGCGCCTCGATGATTTCCCGATCCACGAACTCAAGAATAGCTGGACGCTGATCGATCAATGTGACATCAGCGCCCAAGGCCGCCATGAATGAAGCATATTCCATGCCGACGACACCGGCGCCGACGACGAGGATTTCCTTGGGAATGTGGCCTAAACCAGAAAGGTGATCCGTATCCACGACGCGGTGATTGTCGAAAGCAATCCCTGGGCTGTGTGCTGGTCGCGTGCCGCAGGCGACAAGTACTTTCTCGGCTCTGAGTTCCGTCTTTTCGCCGTCGCCTTGAACTTCCAAGGTATGAGAACTTAAAAATGCCGCGCAGCCTTGATAGACAGTGACCCCGTTGCGCCTTAATTGCGCTCGAATTACTTCAGTCTCTCGCGACACAATGGCGCTGACTCGTGAAGCTAGATCTTGAACAGAAATGTCGCCATTTGGCTTACCGTATAGGGCGTTTACGGTGGAGCCAGTGAGCTGGAAGATAGCCTCACGCAGTGTCTTGCTTGGGATTGTCCCAGTATGAACACAAACGCCTCCCATCATGACGGTGCGGTCGACTAGAGCGACGCGCTTGTGAGCCTTCGCCGCAGCGATCGCGCCCTTCTGCCCCGCCGGACCGCTGCCAACAACAACCAGGTCGTAAGCCAAGAGGCTCATTTGCGAAACTCCGATCGCTCCAAACGACACGGCATTCTGGAGACGCTTACGAATCGTCACACGTCCGCTAACTGATGGAAGGCGGTGCGAACCGCGAGTTCTAAGTGTGGGTTACCTCGCAAAGACCAAAGCAGGAGAGTTCCCAAAAATGCTTGATAGAGCAGAAGCGCGGCATTTTCGGCATCAACCTTTGAATCGATCTCGGCCCGCTTTCGTCCAGCTTTCACAAGTTCTCGGACGGTCTGCGATGAAAGAAATGCACCTGCAAATTCAGGACTTTGGCCGATTTCTCCCGCAGTTCGTTCAAAAATAGGGCGCACCGCAAGCCAGACGGAGGACCTGTTTGATCTTGCCAGCTCTAATGCCTTGCGTAATTCGCCGAGATGGACCTCCGGCATGAGTCCCACTAGTTGGTCGGCCTCCATCGTCGCCTCCAGCAGCTTCAGCGGTCCATGACGCTCTCCACAACGGATGACAAGGGCAAGAGACCCGCCAAAACCAGCAGACTGTAAGTTGCTGAATTCTCGGGAGAAGACCGCGTGAAGTCGAAAATGTCGAGGTTGAAGAAGTTGAACGGGTCGAAAGTGTCGAAGCTATTGCAGGAGGGCAACCGACAGAGAGGTGGGGTGCTACTTAAGCGTACTGCTTCGGGTAGATGCCGAATTTTTTCATTCGAGAGAGGAGAGTCGTACGGTTCATTCCCAGGCGCGCGGCAGCACCATCGGAGCCCCCCACGCGCCCCTTGCATGCAGTAAGTGCCCGTATGATCTGATTGCGCTGCTTTGTTTCATATTCGTCAGCGACGCTACTCTTGTCATTTGGCGAATTTTCTCTTTCTCCAGAGACTTGTTTAGCTTCCTGCGGGTCGGTATGCACGAACGCTTCCGTATTTGTCTTTCGGAGTTCTGCGAGCGGAGCCTCAAGCGACTTGCCTCTGGTTAGGATCACAGCTCGCTCAATGAAATTCTCGAGTTCGCGAATATTCCCGGGCCAGTCCCAAGCCCTGAGCCCCTTCATTACCGCCGTAGGAATCGCTTCGATAGGCTTCTGCATCTCCTTGGCGAACTTTTGGACGAAATGGCTGACGAGCAAAGGAATGTCTTCTTTGCGGTCTCTCAGCGGGGGAATCCGGATCGGAAACACATTCAACCGATAATACAAATCACTGCGAAATTCCTTGTTCGCAATCATTGTCTCGAGATCGCGATTCGTAGCCGCCACCAGGCGGACGTTTACCTTCCGCGTACGCGTGCTGCCGAGACGCTCAAATTCCCGCTCCTGGAGGGCCCGCAGCAGCTTCGGCTGAATCTCAATGGGGATGTCACCCACTTCATCTAAAAACAGAGTGCCTTGATCCGCGAGCTCCAGCCGTCCAATTTTTTGGGAGATCGCGCCCGTAAACGCTCCCTTTTCGTGGCCAAACAATTCGCTTTCCAGCAACCCGGTTGGTATGGCGGCGCAGTTCAGCTTCACGAGGGTCCGCTGTTTGCGGCGGCTCCGGTCGTGAATCGCCCGCGCAATTAACTCTTTCCCTGTTCCGGTTTCGCCAAGCAACAGTACAGTTGAATCGCTGGTGGCAACTGTTTCCACCTGTTGCAAAACGTGCTTTAGCGCAGTGCTGTTGCCGATGATCTGCTCGAAACCCATCTCGCTGCGAAATTCCTCTTCCAGGTAGAGTTTTTCCTGGGCGAGCTTATCCCTGAGTTCGGAAATTTCCCGGTACGCCAACGCGTTTTCAATGGCGATGGCTATCTGCCCTGAGGCCCGGCTGAGGAAATCGACGTCTTCCGGCGAAAACGGAGTCTCCGTCGTGCGTAAAATTGACAGAATTCCGAGAGCCCGGCCGCGATCTACGAGTGGAATACTGCAAACGGCCTTTAGGCCCTCCGCAGCCGCGACGTCATATGGCTCGGGCGGGTGTTCGTCACGTTCCCGCGGGTCAAAGACTATCGGTTTCAAGGTTTCCATCGCTCTCTTAGCTTCGGAGCTTAGCGGCAGGAGCAACTCTTCCTTGATGACCCCCTTGCCGTGAGGAAAATCCACAGCAAATACCCTGAATTTTTCCGATGCCATATCGGGCAGCCCAACTGTTACGGCATCAGCGTGTATCACTTCGCGTATATTCGAGGCGATCGCACGCAAGACGTCCCGCAGGTCGAGGCTGGATGTGATACGGGTCGTCAGATTCAGGAGCAACTGCAACCGATCTCCCAATCCAGACACCTCTTGGAACGCCAGAGCGTTTTCAATTGCGATTGCTATCTGACCCGACGCTCGGGTGAGGAAATCGACGTCCTCGGATGTAAATAAATTCTGTCCCTTGCGTGCGAGTATGAGGAGACCGACTGGTGTACTGTGACTCACGAGTGGTATTAGGCAGTGGGTGTCCAGGCCCTCCGCAATCACGAAGTCGTAAATTTCAGGCCCGAGTTCCTCACGATCATTTGTGTTTACGATTACCGCTTTACAGCTTCCCCAAGCTCGTTTGAGCGCGTGGCCTGGCGTGACCACAAGCTCTTCCGTAACGAATCCTTTCGCGTCGGGGAAATCGACAGCATAAATCCGGCTCTTATTCGATCCCTCATCGAAAAACGCAACACCCGCGGCATCGGCTCGCACAACATCTCGAATGTTCGCTGAAGTCGTGCGCAGCAGTTCCCGAAGATCGAGGTTCGACGTGATTCGGCTCGTTAGATTCAGGAGCAGGTCAAGCCGCTCGTTTTTTTTGCGATGAAGTTCCGCTTCTGTGCTCATGGCTATGCGAAGTGCCCGCCATTTAGGGCCCAAGCCTGGCGTCCAAATGATGATCGATTTTGCATGGAAGTCACAAGCTTTGGTCGTCACGCGGACTGACCATGAGCGAACTGGCAAGTTGCCCGCCTCAGGACCGCCAACTTCACGCGGCCACGCCTCTTAGTTACTTAAGCAGGTCGGTTGCGTATCTGACCGGGACTGCGAGATTCGAGCCGCCAAAATCCTTGAGTCCTGCGAAATTTATGCCGATCACCTTACCGTCTCTATTAAATAGAGGTCCACCTGAACCTCCAGAGGTAGTCGCGGCATCATAGACTATTTCGTCTTTTAAGACGTCGCCGATGTGTCCTTGCGTTGTAGTTGGCCGGATGAGCCGCTGCGAGGCAATCCGCGACATAACCTGGCTTGCGTCCTGCGCCCCACTTGCAATTTTCTGCGCCACGTCCGAATTGGCCCTCGCGAGAATGCCTTCCACTCCTGTGGGATAACCCATGAGGACCACGGGCTCTCCTGTCACGCTTGCTTCGCTTCGAGCATCGAGTTCGAGCAATTCCGCATGAGATGGCGGCGGAGTTTCCAATTTCAACGTTGCGACATCCGCCTCTGATGAAATTCTAGCAAGCTTTGCCCGGATAGCCGCAGACTTTCCAGGAAAGTAGGCTTCGTACGACAGAACTCGAGGATCCGCGCCGTGGTCTAAAAGCTGCTTCAACTCATCTTCATGCCACCAAGGCTCCACCACATGATGATTGGTAAGGATCGTTCCGTCTGGCTTGACAAGGAAACCGGTGCCGAAAGCGTCGATCTGCAGACGAGGCCCCCTGCCACCCACGCCGAGCTGCGCCATTCCTTTCTCGTCGACTAGGGGCTTGCCGTTGGCATCTACCGCCACTTGGAGTGGCTGTCCCGACTCTTTGTCCACAAATCCCACCACGATGTGCAGCAAGCAAACGCTTGGTCCGTACTTCTGAACAATGGTCTCCGCGACCCTACCTTCCTTTTCCAGCTGGGACAGGCGATTCTGTGTGTCCTGAAGTTGCTGCTTCAGGGCGACAGCCTCCTCGCCATCGGAAGCGGTTACTCTTTTGCGTAAATCTTCCGATTGTGCCTTCAGAGAATCGCGTACCGAGGAGGCCGAGCGCGAGTTGGCGCCGATGGAATTCCGCGCCTGCTCGGCCCGAAGCAGCAAGTCCTCTTGCGGCTGCATGCCGGTATTCAACCGCGCGATTTCTGCTCGCAGCTGTAGCGTCGCTTTCCGGCTGCCATGTGTTGAAACGACTACGAATACTGCCGCGAGAACAGTTAGAGTGCTCAGCCCAAAGAGAGCCGGGATCAACCAGTACCGACGTTTGCTTACCGTACGCCCGCTCAGCGATTCTACGGCAATATCTGCGTAGCGCTCTCTTTGTACGGCATACTTAAGCATCGTCTTGAGTTCTTCTTCGGGCCGACGCTCCCGGAACTGAGTTCGAATTCTTGCCGCGAACTCCACCGTGTCGAACGGAAATGAAATGACGTCGTCCGTGCCAAGGTCCAGCGCATGGGCTCGTTCCAGAGCACCTCCATGGACAATCATCATGACTTTGAGAGTCGAATCCGTCTCCGGGCGGGTTTTGAGCTGCGCGATCAATTCACAGGAGCTGAGGTCAGAAGGTGTCGCTTCGGTTACCAAGACTTCGGGAGATAGTGCGACGACTTCTTCGGCAGTCAACCCGCTCTCGACGGCAAGCTCATAGCCTTGGCCGGCTAAGGCCTTCTGAACGGCTTCGAGAGAGGCAGCGCCGAAATCTAAAAGGAGGATGCGCATCATAATCTTGGATGCAACACCATTCAGCTGCGGTGCAACACGGGCTTAGCCGTTAAATCTTTCTAATTGCTTGGCAGCTGTAGTAGAAAGCTGGCCAATGTGAAAAACATCCATCTCGTGTGCGTTTTGCACATCGAAGTGATATGCACGAGATCGTAGTCTTGTTGATTTTTGGACTCTTGGTGTTTTGGACTCTCGGTCCATTCGCGGTTTTGATCGTTTATCATGTTCCACCACTTCGCAGATTTCTTGGACTCGATGACTCCATTAAATGACCGTGGGTTCTCGGCATCCCGGAATGAATGGGACCGGAGCATTTTCGCCCCAGATAGTTGAAAAGATGTTCGCCCCCCCGGAATTCGAACCCCCGATATGCTGATCCAGAGTCGCAGCTTCCCTTTCCTCGTAGCCATTCCGAGTCGCTTCGGCACCTTCGACAGTTTCAACAGTTTCAACATCGTTTGGCTTCGACACTTTCGACTTCCGGTCAATCTTGTCCTGAAAATTCAGCCACTTACGATTCTGTAAGTTTGGCGCGGCTTTTGCCTTTACCTCATGTGTAAGGGCGAAGGCAGTTGTGAAAACTCTTCTCGCCTTTCGCCAGCATGTAACTGATCGAGAGGCTCGCGATGAACAACCGATCGAAACCAATCATCCTTTACTCCAGTGACCCGAGGGCGGACGAGGTGCTCGTCTCGGCCGCCAAAAACGGAAATCAGCGGGCCTTTGAAGTCCTGGTTGAGCGTCACCAGCAAAGAATGCTTGCGTTTGCTCGACGCTATACCCGCGTCCGGGAGGACGCAGAAGATGTTGTCCAACAAACCTTCCAAAAGGCCTTTATCCACTTGAACAAATTCCAAGGGAAATCGTCCTTCTCGACCTGGTTAACACGGATCGCTATCAACGAAGCCCTTATGTTGGTGCGTCAAGGTCGTGCGCTGCGCGAGATACCCGTCGACGATTCAAACGACCACGGAGCCGCTGCGTCAGCAACGGAGATAGCCGATGCAAGTCCGGACCCCGAAACCAGTTACTTGCGGCGGGAGAGAGTGCAAATTCTGTCAGAAACGCTTGGGAATTTGCGGCCGGGAATGCGGAAAGCGATCGAGTTGCGGGAACTCGCAGAGTTATCGACAGAAGAAACTGCCCGGCGCATGGGTATTTCGGTGGCCGCCGTCAAAGCACGGATCTTCCATGCGAGAAAGAAGTTACAAGAAAAATTGAGCCGCTATATGAAGCCCAATCCGACGCATGGGAAAAACACTACAGGTATAGACGATACCAGCGGACACATTCCGCAACGTCAGCTCTGCAACGCTTCTGCTCTGTGAGGAAAATAACATGTTGAAGATCAGCTTTAGTGAAATACCTATGGAAGAGAAATGGATCCTAGAGGGCCGCCTCACTGAGCCCTGGGTTCGAGAGCTGAGGATAAGCTGGAAGAGGAATCATCGGACAGCTAAGGAGCGTGCTTGCATCGTGGACCTGAAGGAAATCACGTTCGTCGACAAGAGCGGCGAGCGACTTCTGCGCGCCATGGTGAGGGAAGGAGCGCAATGCATCGCCAGCGGGATCTACACCAAACACATTCTTGAGAACTTGACCAAGGGCAAAGGCTCGGTCCTCAACCGGTTTGGCGGATTCTTCCTTGCGGCTGTGGTAGCAGCATTCGCCGTACGCTTTGGGGCGGAATGCATTGCGACTGGTGTTTACACCAAACACGTTTTTGAGCAATTGACCACCAAAGGCAAAAGATCAGTCCTCAACAGGCTTGCTGGATTTTTCTTTGCGGCTGCGGTGGCAGTATTCGCGCTCCTCATTGGCGGCACAACCGCCAAAGCGCAGAACACTGCGATCGCCGGAAGCGTGCCGAGCGGCCCAGCCAGCGATCAGGTTCTCGAGTTGACGCTTCGGGACGCCATCAAGATGGCTTTGCGATACAACCTAGGAGCAATTGAAGGTGGAGAAAATGTTCAGATTGCGCGTGGTCAGCGGCTACTAGCGCTTAGCAATCTGCTGCCGCAGATAAGCGCAGGCGCTTCTGAGACTGTCCAGCAACTGAACCTCGGCACGGTCGGGCTCTCTGGACTAAACGTGCCGGGCATCCCGACGGTTGTTGGCCCGTTCAGCTACAGCTCGGTGGACGCAAGCATCAGCCAAACACTCTTTAGCTATGAATTCATCCAGCGGTTCCGCGCAGCGCGCACTGCCGAACAGGCCGCGCAGCTCAGTTATCAGGACACCCTGGATGTGGTCACGCTCACGGTAGGCAACGCCTATTTGCAGATTATCGAGGCCAGCTCACGCATCCGGGCGCAAGAAGCGCAGGTGCAGAATGCGAGAGCTCTTTACGATCGCGCGGTCGATCAAGTGCAGGCCGGTACGGCCCCACGAATCGACGCAACACGCACCGAAGTTCAGTTGCACACCGAGGAATACAACCTAAGCATCGCGCGCAATAATTTTGGAGTTGCAAAACTAGCCCTTGGGCGTGCGATCGGATTGCCGCTCGGACAACAGTTTGAGCTTGCCGACACACTCCCATATTCCGACATCGCTCCACTCACTACCGCCGAAGCGCTAGACATCGCGTATAAAGCACGCAGCGACTTCCGTTCGGCACTCGATTCTCAAAAGGCTGCGGCGCAAACGCTTTCTGCTGCTAGAGGTGAACGGTATCCGACCGTGGCTGTTAACGGTGACTACGGCGATATCGGGCCAACGTTCGGCCACTCGCATGGAGACTTCACTTTTCAGGCGGGGATCAGGATTCCGCTCTTCACTGGCGGGCGGATTAAAGGTGATATCACGCAAGCCCAGGCTGAACTGCGCCAGCGCAAGGCCGAAGCGGAAAACATTCGTGGCCAAATTGACTATGACGTGCGAACGGCCTTTCTAAACCTCAACGCTGCAAAGGAACAAGTCGAGGTAGCCAAACAAAGTGTCGAGCTTGCCAATGAGAGCCTTGCTCGGTCGAAGGATCGCTTCACCTCTGGAGTAACTGACAGTGTTGAAGTCGTCCAGGCCGAGCAGGCTCTCGCCAGCGCCAACGATCAATACATAACCAGCCTCTACAACCACAACTTCTCAAAACTTTCGCTGGCTCGTGCACTCGGAGTAGCACGCACGAATTACGAACAATATCTAGGAGCAAAGTGATGCCGAACAAGAATGGTACGCAAACCATGGAACCTGATGAAAAGCTAACAATTAATCTTGCGAACGATAAAACCGGTTCACCGTCGAAAGAGAGAACCGACAAACCCTCAACAAGCCCGCGCAAGAAAGTGCTCGTGATTTCGGCTGTGATTGTGGTTGCCATCGTAGCCGCCTATTTCGTGTGGAATGCTTTTCGCTACGAAGACACCGACGATGCGCAGATAGACGGGCACATCATGCCCTTGAGCGCACGCATCAACGGTCAAGTTCTAAAAGTGAATTTCGTCGAGGGCCAGTTGGTCCATGAGGGCGACGTGCTCGTGATCATCGATCCCGAAGATTACAAGATTGCCGTGATTCAGGCCCAGGCGGCGCTGGAGGACGCGAGAGCCAGCGCCACGAGCTCCCATTGGTACGTGCCCATCACCTCGGTGACGACCCAAAGCAATCTCGATTCGGCGCAGACAGCCGTAGTCAACGCAGAGGCGGGACTCCGGGCAGCCGAGCAGAACCACGAGTCGGCTAAGGCTGCTCTGGTGCAGGCCGAGGCTAATGCTGTCAAGAGTGATGCAGACCTCGAACGCGCCAAACAACTCGTGGCGAAAGAAGATATCTCCCGCCAGCAATACGATCAGGCGGTCGCGACAGCAACGGCAAACCGGGCCGCAGTCACGTCAGTGGCCGCCGCACTGCAGGCCGCCGAGCAGGCCGTGCGGCAGGCGGAAGGGAAACTCTTGCAGTCCAAGGCCGATCTGCGCAGCGCACAAACCGCGCCGCAACAGGTATCCCTGAGGCGGGCCCAGGCGGACGCCGCGGATGCGCAGGTCGACCAACGCCGTGCTCAATTGGCCCAAGCGCAGCTGAATTTCAGCTACACCATCATTCGCTCGCCGGTGACGGGAATCATTGGAAAGAAGAGCGCTGAAGTCGGTCAGAACGTGAGTGTCGGCCAAGAGATGCTGGAAGTTGCGCCGCTCGATGACGTCTGGGTTACCGCCAATTTCAAGGAAACGCAGCTCGAGCATATGCGACCTGGGCAGCGCGTGAAAATCAAGGTGGATGCCTACGGGCGCATGTGGTACGGGCGCGTGTCCAACATGGGCGGCGGCACGGGATCGGTTTTCAGTCTGCTGCCTCCGGAGAACGCGACAGGCAATTACGTAAAGGTCGTGCAGAGGGTGCCAGTGCGGATCGATTTCGATCGCACCGAGGGGCAGGACTTCAATGGAGAGGGACTGTTGAAGCCTGGATTGTCAGTCTTGCCGGACGTGAGGGTGCGATGAGCACAGCGGGTGCTCTGACGACTGAGCAAGCCACGTGGCAGCCAAAGGTCAACCCATGGATCATCGGCGTCGCGGTTTCTTTGGCTGCGTTCATGGAGGCGCTCGATACCAGCATAGCGAACGTGGCACTTCCACACATCGCTGGCAGCATGGGTGCGAGCAATGATGAGAGCACGTGGGTCTTGACCAGTTACCTGGTGTCGAACGCCGTTGTACTTCCGATCAGCGGCTTCCTTGTTAGCTGGCTCGGACGCAAGCGTTTCTTTCTGATGTGCGTCGCCTTTTTTACAGTTAGCTCGTTTTTGTGTGGCGTCGCGCCGAGCCTCGGACTGCTGCTTCTTTTCCGCGTGCTGCAAGGCGCCTTCGGTGGAGGATTGCAGCCGATGACACAGGCAATTCTGGCGGACACTTTCCCGCCGGAGAAACGCGGGTTGGCCTTCGCATTGTATGGAATCACGGTCATTTGTGGCCCCGCCATCGGACCCACGATGGGCGGCTGGATCACGGATAACTATTCCTGGCGCTGGATTTTCTATATCAACGTTCCCGTGGGAATTCTGGCAGTCTTGCTGGTTTCTCAACTACTCGAAGATCCACCCTACTTGTCCCGTCTGAAAGCTACCATGGCGAAATTCGACTACATTGGGTTTGGCCTTCTCGCCGTCGGCGTAGGCGCTCTCCAGGTGGCGCTCGACAAAGGACAAGAGGACGACTGGTTCGGGTCGCGGTTCATTACCACACTCATTGTTATTGCCGCCGTAGGTTTGGTGTCCCTCGTTATTTGGGAGTGGCGCCACAAGGAACCCATCGTTGATGTCCATTTGTTCAAACAGTTTAATTTTGCGAGCTCCAATCTGATGATGTTCGTGCTCGGGGCCGTTCTGTTCAGTTCAACCGTCCTTCTTCCTCAGTTTTTGCAAACGCTCATGGGTTACACGGCGCAAAAGGCCGGCATGGTCATTTCGATGGCGGCTATTCTTCTGCTCTTTCTCTTACCGTTGGTCGGGCGCCTCGCCGGACATTTTCAGGCCCGGCACCTTCTCGCTTTCGGCTGGATCGCACTCGCTGTGGCCATGTATTTCTCATGCAAGCACACCGATCTACTTATCAGCTTTCGTTCTGCCGCGTGGATGCGCATTTGGCAGTATCTCCCGGTTGGATTTTTATTCGTCCCGCTCACGATGGCTGCCTATGTCGGCCTGCCGGAGTCAAAAAGCAACGCTGCGGCCGGTTTGATAAATTTCACGCGCAATATCGGGCAGAGCGTAGGAACCTCGGCTGTGACTACGTTGCTTGCACGCCGAGGTCAGTACCATCAGTCCGTTCTCGCCGAGTACACACGCTCGCATCGGTTCGATGCGGCCGTCGCAGGCTTGTCGAGCCGTCTGACACATGTTGGTTTGAGCATGCACTCCGCCCAGCAACAGGCGCTTGCCAGAATGTACAACGTGGTGATGGCACAGGCGCAAGCACTCTCCTACGTCGATATCTACTGGCTGCTTGCCGCTACTTCCGTGCTGATGTTCCTTTTGTGCTTTTTCCTAGCCAAGAACGAACCCGGCAAGGGCGGCCAGGTTGCCGTTCACTGAAGATTTCTTGACCGATGACTTTGCTTCATGAAATCGGCACGGCCGTTCTTCTTATCATACTTACGCTGTGGTTGCAGTGTGGCGGCCTTGTGGGGCTCATATTTTGGGTCAGACGCGTTGTGGCTCGCGATCTCCACAGACTCGGGCCATTTCGCTCTGCCGAACTGATCGTGCGACTCACAGCCGCGGTAATCCTTCTGCACGGAGTATTAATTCTGTTCTGGGCCGGCTGCTATCGCTGGCTTTGCTTACAGTCGTGGGAATCTGCTTTTTACTTCTCGGCCAGCAGCTATGTCACCGTTGGGTATGGAGACGTAGTCCTGCCGTCCAACTGGCGCGTGTTGGGACCGCTGGAGAGCATTATGGGAGTGCTAATGTGCGGAGTATCAGTGAGCGTTCTGTTTGCGACAGTCACCCGGCTCGTCGGCCGCGAGGCGCGATCCTCTCATTAGGGAGCCTGATCAGTCCCACGAAAAGCGATATTTGAGTCATACCAGATCGAGGCCAGCTCAGGTGAATGGTGCGTTTCGCGTTAATTTGGCGGCGCATGCCATCGTCTTGCGCGCAATCGCAGCGAATATACGCATTCCTATTCGGATTGCTTCGCCAGCTTCGACAGTTTCAACAGTTTCAGCGTCGACAGTTTCGACTTCGAACTACTTTCCACTGAAAAATCAGAGACTTATGGCTTCGCAGGCTTGGCACGCTCCTTGCCTTATCCCGAGTGGGAGGAGTCATGAAAGCGAAGGTTCCCGGAAGGAATCCGGCAAAAACGGAAACCACGGCCAATCGAAGTCAAAGGAACCTTTTGTATAAGGATGACAAGACTATGAAAGCACCTAGCCTGGCCACGAAAGCTCAGAACATGCCAAGAGGCACTCGGTCGGGCGTGCCGGAAGAAACAGGCAAGAACGGGCCATCCTTTGCAGAAATCCATGAGCGCGCGCGTGAGATCCACATCGGACGTGGCGATCACGTTTGCGACATGGACAACTACTTGGATGAGTGGTTGCAGGCGGACCGCGAGCTCCAAGAAAAGTACAACAATAGCTCTTGCGAGTAACAGGAAAGATGATGCTAAAGGAGACACAAATGCGAATACAGCAAAACGGAAAACTGCTTTCATCGGCACTGGTCGTAGCGCTGATGTTGGTAACAGCGGGGACGTTAGCCGCGCAAGACGTGCGCTACAACTTTATGCCGGGAGCAGATTTCTCCAAATACCGCACATATAAGTGGGTGAACACCGGTGGCGCTCATTCCGACCAAATCATGGACGCGGAAATCAAGCAGGCTGTCGACTCACAACTGGCGGCGAAAGGGATGACCAAAACTGATGGCGACAAGGCGGATCTCTATATTGGCTACCAGACCGCCGTTCATCAGGAAACACAATGGGATGTCGAAGGCTCGCGAGCCTTCGGTATGGGCTCAGGATCGTGGACTAGTTCGACGATCAGTGTCGGAACTCTGGTTCTTGACATGTACGATCCGGGAAGGAAGCAGCTCGTCTGGACTGGAAGCGCGACCAACACAATTGACACCGGCTCAGACCACGAAAAGCACATGAAAAAGCTGGACAAAGCCATGGCGAAATTGCTGAAGAACTACCCTCCTAAACAGAAGTAGAGGTTATAAGTCTGCAAGGAGCAGACCCATTATGCTTCGAATACTAAAAGATTCTCGCGCACCGCGACACGCCGTAATTTCAGCGGACAACCACAAAAACATTGGAACGTACCGAGTGAATTTACATCTATCAAGTGGGAGCCGAATGGACATGTCTCTTCAGAGAAAACTCAGCAACGTGAACTCTCAAGGACGCGCTTCAGAATTATTGAAGCTGTGCGCTGCGCGGCAAGCGCTGTCCTTTTTTCTGGCATCGGTGCTTGCACTAGTTTTGTTGTTCGCGGCATACCCCCAAAGTCTCGTCGCTCAGGAACAGCCAGGTCCGCTACAGGCCCCGTCCGGACCGCCGTACCAGGAACAAACTCCAGAACAATTACAAGAATTGGTGGCGCCCATTGCCCTCTATCCCGATTCACTCGTAGCGCAAATACTGGCGGCCTCGACGTTTCCCGAACAGGTTGTCGACGCCGACCGGTGGGTGCAGTCGCATCCTGATTTGAAAGGCGACGCTTTGGGCCAAGCAGTGGATCAACTGCCTTGGGACCCGAGCGTCAAAGCACTCGTTGCGTTTCCGTCCGTCCTCGGCAACATGGACAAAAACCTCTCGTGGACCTCGTCCCTTGGCGACGCTTACTACAACCAGGAACAGGGCGTGATGGACGCCGTTCAAGTGATGCGTCGCCGCGCGCAACTAGCGGGCCATCTTAACTCCACGCCGCAGCAAACTGTAGTGACGGACGACTCCGGCATCGAGATTGAACCAGTCAGCCCGGAAATCATCTACGTTCCTGCGTACGATCCCTGGGTTGTTTACGGAGGTCCGATTGTCGCTTGGCCGGGCTGGTATCCCTATCCGGACATTTGGTATGACGGTCCCTCACTCTTCTTCGGAGTTGGGTTCGGCATCGGGTTCTTTGGGGGATACGGGTGGGGCTGGCACCACTGGGGATGCGATTGGCATCACCATTACGCAGTCCACGACCACGACCGATATTACTCGCAAAGCAGGACGTTTTATAACCGGGACAACCACTATCGAGGCGGAGACACGCGCGGCGGAGCTAACCGCGACCGCGGCGCGGATCGCGCCCGCAGCAACGAAGAGAGGCCACCCAGCGAGAACGCCCGCGAGCGAGGCGGCGAAGCCAACAGTCCCGTCGCAACGTTCAGCCCTTTTGAGGGTAACAACAAAGCAAGTCGAGGATACGCTGAACCCCGCGGTCAGAGCGGTACGCGCTCGGGCGCCTTCAGCGGTTACGACCACGGCGGAGACACAAGGAGCTATTCATCACGCGGAAGTGCCAGCTTCGGCGGCGGAGGAAGGGCGCGTGGCGGCGGTGGCAGGCATTGATAATCGAAGTTTTGTCAGATTCCTAGTACTTCGTGAAATTTAGAAATGGAGAGAAACCGCATGGGGCGTACAAAGCTGAGCTTCGGTAAACTTGATTGGACCAATCTTCTTGAAATGGCTGCTGTCGGCATGTTGTTGGCAGGGGGCTTTCCAGTGCGTTCCCTGGGGCAGCAAAAAGGGCAGAAGACGTTTTCATCGCCGGAGAACGCGATCAACGCACTCGTCACGGCAGCGCAGAATAACGACGAAGACGCGATGATCGATGTCCTCGGACCAGACGGAAAGCAAATCGTCTCGTCGGGTGACGAAACCGAAGACGCCCAGAACCGCGCTAATTTCCTGCAGAGATACCAAGAAATGCACCGTTTTGTTAAAGAACCGGATGGAACCATTGTTTTGTACATCGGCGCGAAGAATTGGCCGACGCCTATACCCCTCGTCAACAAAGGTAGTTCGTGGTATTTCGACACCGATGCAGGCAAGAAAGAGATTCTGTTTAGGCGAATTGGGCGGAATGAAATATCGACCATTCGTGTTTGCCAGCAGCTCGTGGCGGCGGAAAAGGAATATCACTCCGCAGAGCACGCCGAGTATGCCCAGAAAATCTTCAGTGATGAAGGGCAGCACGATGGTCTTTATTGGAAGGTTGCTGAGGGCGAACCCCCGAGCCCTATCGGACCGCTCGTGGCGTCAGCCGTTGCTCAGGGCTACGTCAAAACCCGAGATGGCGCTCCGACTCCGTACCGCGGCTACTACTACCACATCCTGACACGTCAGGGAAAAAATGCCCCGGGCGGTGTGAATCGTTACATCGTAAACGGCAAAATGACCGGGGGATTCGCTTTTGTGGCCTTTCCCGCAGAATACCGCTCCTCCGGCGTCATGACGTTTATCGTGAACCAGGATGGCGTTGTTTATCAGAAGGATCTGGGCAAGAAGACCGAAGCGCTCGGGAAGGCCATGCAGGAGTACAACCCCGATTCCAGTTGGAGCAAGGCGGAAGAGGAGCCGCCGCAAACCGGCAGTGCGGAGAAAGCTAAGAAATCTCGATAAGCTCCGCACGTCGGTCACTGAGCGTTGAACTTTTTGGGCTCCAGCAGTGTTCTCCGGAACCCCGTTCACGAATCAGGTCCTGAAACGGTCGCCCGCAAGAAATGAATATGTCTGCTCTGCAATATGCTCGCCCGATTCGAAAGAACCTGCTTGCGCTGGCACGATCGTGTTATTGATTTCTTCAATTCCAGCACTTGGCCAGGTACAGGCCTCACGAAGGGAAGCCATCGGTCGTGCGATCGCTTTCGCCATCGAGCAGCCGGACGACGTTGACGTCAACGAGATGATCGTGCGCCCAACCGCGAGTCCGTACTAAGCTCACTCAGTCCGCGGCGAAAGCGGCGGCGGTCACCCACTAGTGGATCTGTCAAAGAGAGGCCGGTTTGGCCTCGTTCAAACGAAGGGTTTATCTATGACGATTACAAAACTCGTTTTGATGCTGGTTTGTCTGATGTCGTAAGTCGCGAGTTTTAGAGATTTTCGGACAATACGAAGCGTTGCTGAGCATGGGTTCCAGTACCCAGAAAGGGACCATTCCCTCTTACTTGCTTGTAGTTTCTACACGCACAACATTTCCGCTTCCATCTCCTGTCACTCCACCCCACCGGTCTATGTGATTGAATTCTCAGCCTATTAGCAAATCCAAGCCCAGTCTGGAAGGGAGGTTGCCCTTCCAACAGTGGGACCAAGAGCACTAAAGGACTGCCCGTTCGATAAGTGTAGTTTGCACCGAGAAACATAAAAGGCGCTTAAGGAGGCGCTGCGAATGAGGTACACAAAGTGTTGGATTGTCTTAATGGTGGGCGTGCTTACTTCGGGACCATTCTTGTCGGCAAAGAATCCGAGCGAAGCAAAAGCTGAGCAGGATCGTTTGCAAAACGCAGGAACGGTCATGCAAGAAATCCTCAAGGTGCCTGATGACATTCCCCAAGACCTGATCGACAAGGCTCGTTGTGTGATCGTCATGCCGTCAGTGTTGAAGGCTGCTTTCGTTGTTGGGGGCAGCTACGGCCGTGGCACCATGGTGTGCCGCACCGGCAAGGACTTCTCCGGTTCCTGGGGCGCGCCTGCCATGTATGCGCTTGAAGGTGGAAGCATTGGGTTGCAGATTGGCGGCGAAGCTACCGACTTTGTCTTTCTTGTCATGAACGACCGCGGCGCAGGCAGCCTGCTGCACACCAAGGTGAAGCTGGGAGCGGATGCATCTATCGCCGCTGGACCGAAGGGACGTTCGGCGGCAGCCGATACAGACGTTTATATGCGCGCGGAGATTCTGAGCTACTCCCGCGCGCGAGGTGTGTTTGCCGGGATATCTCTCGATGGCTCGACGCTTAGGCCCGATGAGGACGCGAATCGCAAGCTCTACGGCAAATCCACGAGCGCCGCAAAAATCATTCTGGAATCGGATGTCACTGCTCCAGACGCGGCGCATGACCTGATTGCGGCTCTGCAAAACTCCTCTCCTCAGCTCAAGCGTTAGCGATTCTCGAAATCGGCCCGAACTTTTGCTAGTAAAGGTATTTGCACGAAAGGGTGCGGGCGACGTGGCAACCGGCCGCACTCCTTAGTACGCAAGAACGCCCAGCGAAGGCCAGAAAGGTGAGAGTCATGCGTATTGCTCGTTTGGTTTGTTGGCTGTTGCTCGCCGCCGGACTACTGACGATCCCGGCTCAATCCCGAGCTCAAGTTGCTGTGGGGATCTCCGTTCAGTTTGGCCCTCCAGCGTTACCGGTCTATGAGCAGCCTCTTTGCCCAGGCGACGGTTACATCTGGACCCCGGGTTATTGGGCTTGGGATCCCGAGGACGAGGACTATTACTGGGTTCCTGGGACCTGGGTCGAAGCTCCCGAAGTCGGCTTCCTCTGGACGCCCGGCTACTGGGGCTGGGAGCGCGGTGCCTTTTTCTTTCACGAAGGGTATTGGGGCCCGCACGTTGGGTGGTACGGCGGTATCAGTTATGGATTCGGCTATTTCGGCCACGGGTATGAAGGCGGCCGATGGGATCACGACCGCTTTTATTACAACCGTTCCGTGACCAACGTGAACATCACTGAAGTCCACAACGTCTACAACACCACCATCATCAATCGCAACGAAACCCGCGTCAGCTACAACGGCGGCGATGGCGGGATCCGCGAGCGGCCATCTAGGGAAGAAGAATCCTTTTCTCGCGACC
>Ga0307471_100000668_pt1 | contig 17813 bp, 14 predicted proteins | sample atmos_gasesAM3C__2_FD_204566 | JGI IMG/M metagenome (GOLD analysis project Ga0307471, IMG submission 204566) | Hardwood forest soil microbial communities from Morgan-Monroe State Forest, Indiana, United States - atmos_gasesAM3C_515 | ecosystem: Environmental > Terrestrial > Soil > Temperate...
CGAGATTGCTGAGCAAGCTGCTATTCGGCGTAAGCGCGACCGATCCGTTGACGTTTTTTGGAGTCGCGCTGCTGCTAGGACTTGTTGCGCTGGCGGCTTGCTGGATTCCAGCGCGGCGCGCGATGCGCGTCGACCCGATGACCGCGCTTCGCTACGAATGAAAGTTACGAACGAAGCGCTAAAAATAATGCGTTGAAAATAATCGCTGCACATGGTGCGCGACGAATACAATGGGCGCTCCGCGAGCGCGCGTTTATTTTGCGTCTGGAATTCGCAGCGTAATTTTTGTGGGTTTCTTCGAATGGATCATGATGCGTTTCTGCCAGTCGGAGAACACGCCGTTTGAATAGGCGCGCAGGTCATATTGCCCCGTTTCCCAGCGCGCGAATTGGAAATGACCTTCCGCGTCGGTGCGCGTGGCGTGCGGCTGCAGGCCGTCGGACGTTTGAATGGTGACGCTGGCGTTGGCTACGGGTTTGTCATGCGCGTCGACTACAATTCCTTCGAGCGTTCCTATAGGCACCGCCATTTTCTGCTGCGCAGCGGCAGAGAGCGCGGCGATCGCGAGCATTCCCACGATTGCGATTATCGGTTTCCGCATGTTTGCATCACCTCGTTCGAAACTTTTGTCACTCTAACTAATTTGTTGCCTGGGACGGCAGCTGCAGCTTCACTTCCGTTTGCTTTCCAATTTTCACTTCGACGTTGTGCTTCCAGTTGGTCCACGCACCGCTGTGATATGCGCGCACGTCGTAGTAGCCGTTCTCGAGCTGCGGAAAGAAGAAGCGGCCGTCGCTGTTCGTCAGTGTCGACTTCGGCATTGTGCCGTCTGCTCCCTGTGACGTGACGCGCGCGCCGGCTACGGGCTTTCCGCTGGGCCCGATCACCGTGCCCGCCAGCGTTCCGATGCCTTTCGTGTCGGCGGCGACTGCAAACGCAAGCGCCGCGACCAGAAGAAAAATCACAATCGATCGCTTCATCGCACACTCCCCGGGAAACGTTGTAACAATTTTAGGCGCTTTGGGGCGATCGGCGTGGAAGTCAAGCCCGCGTTGTTCTCGAAGAGAGACTCCTGTTCGCGAGGACAGGCGAAAACGCGCCTAATATTTCGCGCGCTAATATTTGTAGTGGCGGCTGGCGGCGGCATGTGCGGGTTGGTCCTGGCGGCCAGTGTCGGGATTCAGGCCGCGTTCGAGTGCGATGAAATAATTGAGAAGTTGGAGCGGGACGAGGTGCGTGAACGCGGCGAGCCACTCGCCGGTTTCGGGGCTTGCTTCCGGGACGACGAGAGTGTGCTCCGCGGAAATATCGTGATTCGCTGACGGCGTGACAATTGCGACGCGCAGCGTTTTCAGTTCGCCCGCGGCGCGGAGGATTTGGCGGGCGCGGTCGTCGCTCGGTCTTCCGGTGAGCAGGCCGATCAGCGCTGCGCGCGAATCGATTTCTGAGAATGGGCCGTGCAGAACTTCCTCGGTTTCGAATCCTTCGGCGGCGATGTAGCAGCTTTCTTTGATTTTCAGGGCGCCTTCGCGAGCGGTGGGCCAGCCGACTCCTGCGCCGAAGAGGACGATGCGTGATAGGCGCGCTATTTTCTTAGCGACTTCGCGGATTTGTGGTTCGAGGGTGAGCGCTTGCCGGATGAATTCGGGGATACGCTCGATGCCGCGCGCGTCGATTCCTGACGCTAGAAGCTTTTTGCGCTCGGCGATGCGCCGAATCATGAGAGCGAGAGCGGCGAGCGCCGTGGTGTAACTTTTCGTGTACGCAAAGGAAACTTCCTGGTCGCAGGTTTCGATGTGAAAATCGGCGTCACGAATTTCCGTGCCGACTGTTGGGCCGGCTGGCTCGCCGGTGATCGCGACGGTGTGCGTACCCGCTGCATGGGCGGCGCGCAGGGCTGCGACCGAAGCTGTTGTGGTTCCGGTGTGCGTAATGACGACGACTGCGTCGCGCGAACCAAAGGCGATCGGATGGTTTACCAGCTCGAAGGATTGCTCGAAGTGCGGCCAGATGCGTCCGGCCGTGAATTCCCGCATCCAAAGTTCTGCGATCTGCGCGGCGTGGAGTGAAGTGCCGATGCCGACGAAAGTGATGCGCTCTTTTTCGGCCATTGCATCGGCCGCATGCTCGATGGCGTCGCGCCGCGTGAGCACTTTCTCGATCAGCGCGGGCTGCGCGTGGATTGCGTCGTAGAGATAGTAGGGATGTGCTGCGCGGGGTTCGGGCATTTGCTTTTTCTCCCGGCACAGTGTATCCGATGAGATTCGATTCGCGCTGCTTCGATTGATGGTGGCCCGATCCGGACAGACTTGAGTAGCGCGGACTCGATTTCGCTGCTTCGAATTGCGCGCTTCTAAATTATTTGGCGAGGAGATCCAATGGCTCGTTACATCTCGCAGCACACGCTTGCTTGCCTGACGCGGCAGGGCGCGGAGGAATTGGGGAAGCGAATCGCGGCGGCGACTGCGGTGACGGCGAAACGCGTGATGGTGAACATGCAGGAAGGCAAGATGATGGCGGAGTTCGAAGCGGCGTCGCGAGAAGACCTCGAGAAATGGTTCGCGGCGGAGAAATTTCATTTCGACTGGATTTTGCGCGTCGAGTTTGAGTATGCGGAGGGCGTGCTGCGTCCGCTGGGCTGAAACTGGCTGGATTTTGTGGTTTGTTAGCCCCCCCTTTAACCGCCGATTAGAATTTCGCAAGTGATTGATTTGTGACGATTTGCCAAGACATTTAATCGCGGAACCGTAGATTAAAAGGCCAATGTACCTCCGTCGGCCAACGGCATCCGCGGAGGAAGCGAGTAACGGATCACCGGTCGGAAGCGTGCCGTGAAGTCGACTACAAAACGACAAAAGAGCCGGCGAGACGCCGGCGTTACGGAATGGCAGCGTTGCCAGGAACTGGGTGCGAGCTCTCGGGCGGGACTTGCTGGTCGGAGGGTAAAAAAAGCCGGAGTCGTTCGATGCGCTGCTATTGGTGAAAACGATTTGACCTGAGTGGCGAGAAATTCGGGGACGCAGGTGCGCTTCGCGCAATCGCGCAGTCTGCGAAGGCGGCGGTGATCCTGGGAGCGCCGCGTGCCCGGTTCGAATTTTCGTGTTTGCTGCCATGGCACCAGCTTCGACGGTAGCACTGCGGTGAGGGGATACAACTTGTACGAAGGTACAGTTTTGGGACTGAGTGATTCGGGGACTTACTCGGCGCTGACATCCGTCCGAAGATGCAGGAGGCTTTGGCAACTAAGCGGCGGTTCCGACGAATCCTAACCGCCCCGGCAAACCGTCGCACTCCACAACCCGACGGAGAGAGCCGGGCGTCAAGGACGCGCGGTGTTGAGGTTACTTTGACTGCGATTCCGCGGCGAGAGCGTGGACAATCCATGGAATTATCACTTCGCGAAATATCAGCGGGTCCGGCCAGACTCCCTTCTGTCGACCGAGGTGGCCGCCGTGGGGGTTGATCCAGGCTGTCCTGGGTACTTCGCCGGCGCTGAGCAGACGGTAGGTGTCCGAGATGGGCACCTGCGTATCGAGGACACCGGAAATGACCAACATGGGAGCGTTTGGTTTCTCAAGCAGTCCTTGCGTGACCAGCGACATCTTCGGAAAAATTTCGAGCAATTGGTCAATCGTGGTCACGTTGTCAAAAATTGACATCATGGCCTGCGCCTGATCGAATAAATATTCCCGATTGCCCTGCAGATGGCCGAGGACAAATTCCCTTTGGAAGTCGTCGTGGATTGGCGGCGATTGCACGCTCACAGCTTTCAGGCGAGCCTTTTCGAGAATAGCCATCTTGGTTCCCCAATAGGCTCCCCAGCTGACTCCATGGAATTCAACTTTGCTTTTGTCAACTTCCGGCCGGCTGTACACGTAGTCGATTACGCGCGTGAGCATGCGGTCGGCGGTGGGGCTGGCTTTGATCGGAGCTTGACCCGTGCCGGGACCATCCACGGCGAGGTATCCGATACCGTAAGGCAAAATGGCGGAGAAACTTTCAGCTAGATCTTCCTTCCGGCTATCAAGCCCGTTGACGGCAATCACGAGCGGGACTGGGCCGGTTGCGTTCTTGGGGAGGCGGAGATATCCGACGATTTCTTTCCCTTCAAAGGGGATGCGAACGATTTCCATGGGAGGATCCCAGAATTTCGCATGCGCGCGAAATGCTTCGAGCGCTTTTTCGTAGGAGCGCTGCTTGCCGGGAGACGAGGGGACCGGCCAACGTCCGAATGAATACACGCGCCAGGCGCGAACGTAGTCCGCATCGGCCTTTGCTGGATCAGTTTGTTCCAGCGATTTCGCTTCTGCCGTGTAGCGGTCGCCCACTGCGATGAAAGCCGCAGCCCACTCGTCGCGGTCTTTCGTCTTGATTGATGCGAATGCTTCCTTAAGGTCGGCGGGATTTTGACCGATGCACGGATATTGGCCGTTTTCAGCGCGCGTGATGGCCTCGGTTTTGATCTCTTCGATCGTGCGCTCGGCACCGGGTGGCGGAGGCTGCTGAGCAATTGCTATCGGAGAGATCGCCATCAGCAAGATAGCTACAGGGCAGCAACATTTGAATGAGATGAATCGGCGCATCAGAGATCCTCTCAATTTGTTTTTTCAGCGCGGCTGGGAAATGGGCGCGGTGCAGCCGACATCCAACGAAACAGACGCCGGCTGCTCACTTTTGCGCACCTAAACTTGCTAGAAGAGCAGCTTCAGGCCCAGCTGAATAGAGCGACTGCCACCGGAACCAATCACAGGATTCGATGCTGCGACATCCGGCGTGGCGCAGCCGCAGCCGAAGCCGGTGGCTAGAACCGAAGGATCGTTCATCCCGAACCCATTTTGCCCGCCGAATGGATTCGCGAAGTTGGGATGATTGAGAACGTTGAAAAATTCAGCTCGGAATTGAGCGGTGAGGCGCTCCTTGAATTTCCAGTTCTTGGCGACGGAGAAATCCCAGTTGCGGAACCCGGTGTCGCGAAACGTGTTGCGGCCCATGGTGCCGAAGGTTCCGAATGCGGGCGGAACCATTGCGGACCTGCCATTCGGACTCACGTAACACCCCAGAGTGGATAGCGAGGCGACCATTCCCGGAGTAGTCGCGGCGTTTGTGCAAATCGCCGGGATTGTGCTCAGGGGCGGTGCTGGCGCAGCTGCCGGCGCGAAATACTGGGGAAGGAAGGCCAGGTTGTCGCGAGGGTTCGATTTGAAATCACTCGGGTGACCTACGAAGTCCCAGCGATCAACGCCTTCACCAGTCAGGCTGATGTCATCGCCTGTGTCGATTGGCCCCCAAGGCTGCGCGCTGTAAAGGCTGACGATCGAAATGAGCTGCCAGCCTTCAAGAAGTTGGGCGAAGGACTTCTTGCCGGGAATTCTGTAAGTGGCAGACAGAGTGAAGCGGTGGCGAATATCAAAATCGCTGCTGGCGTACTCGCGCCCTGGATGAGCGGAGTCTTGCGGAAGGCCCAGCCCAGCGCCGAAGTCCCAGTTCGCTCCCACGTCGTCCAGTGAGTGGGAATAGGTATAGCCCGCGACCATGTTGAGTCCATGAAAGTCGCGGGAATTTAGGGTGACTTGGAGCCCGTTGTAGTTCGAGCGGTAAATATTCGCCATCTGGTAGATGTTGGCCAGGTACGGAAACGCATCATTGAACGGGCGGCCGGACTGCTCATCGGTTGTTTCGTTTGCGACAACCGGTTGGTTGATGTCGCGCACGCCCATCAAATTCGATCCGTGATTGCCGACGTAAGCAACTTCCAGAGAAACAGTGTTCGTGAAAGCGTGTTGGATATTGACGTTCCAACTTGTGACGTACGGAGTAGTGATATTGGGATTCACGCCGAAAATGGAGCAGAGAGTTGTGGGGTCGCAAGTAATCCTTGGGATAGCGAAAGGAGGTGGAGTGCCGGCACCCCAAGTGTCCCACTGACCTGGATTGGGAATGTTCTGCACGCCTGCGGTGATCGTGCCGGGACCCGGAACGCCATTCAGTATTCCGCCCGTCGGGATCGTGCCCAGGCCGAACACGTTGTTGAACGCGAGGAAGGATTCCCAATTCACGGTTTCATAAATGATGCCGACTGCGGCGCGGACGACCGTCTTACTACTGCCGGACGGGTCCCAAGCCACACCGACTCGAGGCGCAAAATTCGAGTGGTCGCCATGATAAGGACTGCCAATCTGCTGGCCGACCTGCACGAGACCCGCCGTGGGACTGAAGTTTGCGAGTTGGTTGTGATCTTCTTTGATCACCCCGTTGTATTCATAGCGAAGACCGAGGTTAAAGGTCACGTTGGACTTGATCCGCCAGTCGTCCTGGATGAAGCCCGCTTCGGACCAGTTGTGGACGTTGCGCTTCGGCGTGTCGCCGACAAGGGCGTGGGTTGGGAACGGAACTGACCCACCAGGCTCGCCGGCGAAAAAGTCCTCCAGCACAGTGGAGCCGGCAAATGCGCCGTTACCCGAAAAAATGATATAGCCTTTTCCGTCGCCAAAGGCGCCGCCGCTGAAACTGTCGCGATGAAGTTCGCCGCCAAACCTCAGAGCATGCTTGCCAAAAGTGTAGGAAACGTGATCCACGAACTGGAATCGCTCGTCTGGGCCCTGAATCTTGGGCCACTTGAATCCGCCCAACGTTTCGAAAATGCCGCCGAAGCCTTTAATCTTCAGGCGAGGCAATCCGCCGTAAAGCGGGTTCGTGACGCCATCGTTAATCCCGAGGCTGGCCGCAGATTCGTTGTGGTCGGCAGAAAAGGTGGGTTGATAGAGGCGGTTGTATCCGAATCGAGCTTCATTGACCCAGTGCGAACTGGGAACGTACGTCCAATTCAAACCGACTACCTGGGCGCGCGTGTGGATCAAAGTGAGCCATTGCGGCTGCAACTGCAGCGCATCGTCCACCGTTCCGGAATTGTTGCCGAAGAAATATGTGCCGCTCAATGTGTGGCGCTCGTTGATGCGGTAATCGATCTTCCCGACCGCGTTGTTGGCGCTTACGGTGTTGGGAAATCCGGTGGTAATAGCCGTTCCGTTCGCGCCATTGTTGGTCGGGAATCCTTGTCCGTTGCAAGTGACGGGCGGGCCAAGCGTACAGCCCGAAACTTTCAGGCTCGTTGCGCTGATTGGAACGCCATGCGCGATCAAATCCGAGATTGCATCCGGTATGCTGCTGTCAGGCCCCAGACCGGGGACCATGGTGGGGACATTCACCTGTGCGGAATTTCCAACCGTATAGCGCTGTCCTTCATAAGCGCCAAAAAAGAAAAGGCGATCCTTGAGAATCGGTCCGCCCAGACTTGTTCCAAACTGCTCAAGCTGGCGAGGCGTCTCCGGACTGCCTACAGTGTTGAACCAGTTGCGAGCGTCGAGCGGAGTGTCGCGGCCGAAAGCGTAGCCGGAGCCATGCAAAGCATTCGTGCCGGACTTCAGGCCCACGTTGACGATTGCTCCGGGTTTCCATCCGTATTCTGCCGGGGGATTTTCGATGAGATTGAATTCCTGAATCGAATCGATGGGAAGAATCGTCGCGGAATCACCCGCGATGCCCGCACCGTTGATGATGCTCTGTCCCGAAAACGGTTCGCTGTTGAACAAGCCGTCGATGAAGTAGGCGTTGTCTTCGGCGCGAAGACCATTTGTGCTGGTTGTCGAAAATCCTCCGCCGGGATAACGTACGATTCCAGGTCGCAGCTGCAAGAGATTCTCGTAGTTGCGGCCGTTCAGTGGGAGATCGTTGATTTCCTCGTTGCTGAGGGTTCCTCCAAGCGTGGAGTTCGTTGTATTCAACAACGGCACTTCTTCGGAGACGATAACCGTTTCGGAAGCATCGCCTGGCTGGAGCACCAGATCGATTCGGAGGTCCTGAGCGACCTCTAGTCGAACGTTTTCGCGAGCGACCGTCTTGAAGCCTTTGGCCTGAGCTGTAACCTTGTACACTCCCGGCAGCAGGTCGGGCGCAACGAACTCTCCGGCGTCGTCGGTGACGAGCGATCGGGAGAATCCACGCTCCACGTCACTGATGGTCACTGCGGCGCCAGCCATGGCCGCATCACTTTTGTCGTGTACGCTTCCCAGAATGCGACCCGTAGAGGATTGCGGGAAAGCGGGGAAGGATAGAACAAGGATTCCGACTGCCAATGCCAGACCGCGAATGCAACCTTTCGCAATATAGTGGCCGCGTGAGCACGCTGGAAGCGACGACGATTCCATTTTTCCCCCGTTCGAGTGCCAGAGAACAGCGGAATGCCGCTGTGGTATGACAGCCCTACCACCATACGATTAGCCAAGTCAAGGAATTTGTGATTGGAAACATAGGCAATAGAGTGGTATGATGGCTAGACCAAATGGCCACTAGTCTCAATTTCCGCTTCTTCGTCGTTCCTTTCGCGGGATTCTCGTCTTATGCCGGTCCCGTTGCCGTAAGATTCCGCCAACGTGAGCAGACGGTAGCTCCATGGGGGAAGCGATGACGATTGCATCAATCAATCCTGCGACTGGAGAGACGCTGAAAATTTTCGAGGCGCTTTCGGACTCGCAGATCGAAGAAAAGTTGCGGCTGGCTGTCTCCGCTTTCTTGGAATTTCGCGAAACGACGTTTGCCGAGCGCGCCGCTCGCATGATGAAAGCGGCCGAGATATTAGAATCCGACAAAGAAAAACTCGGCCGCGTGATGACCACCGAGATGGGCAAAACCTACCGGTCGGCAGTTGAGGAAGCGGCTAAGTGCGCCTGGGTGTGTCGGTACTACGCGGAGAACGCAGAGAGATTTTTGGCGGACGAACTGGCGGAAATTCCGGGCAGTAAAAGTTTTGTGCGTTACCGACCTCTTGGACCGATATTGGCGGTAATGCCGTGGAACTATCCTTTCTGGCAGGTTTTTCGTTTCATTGGGCCCTCTCTTATGGCGGGAAATGTGGGTCTGCTGAAGCACGCATCGAACGTGCCGCAATCGGCGTTGCTGATTGAGGATGTATTGCTGCGAGCTGGATTTGCCAAAGGTGTGTTCCAGACGCTGCTGATCGGTTCAGGGAGCGTGGCGAGAATTCTGTCTGATCCGCGAGTGAAAGCCGCCACTCTGACCGGTAGCGAGGGGGCGGGAGTGCAGGTAGGCGTTGCTGCTGCGACGGATATCAAGAAGGTAGTGCTGGAGCTTGGTGGAAGCGACCCGTTCATCGTAATGAAGAGCGCAAATCTGGAACAGGCGGTGGCGGTGGGCGTGAAGGCGCGCGTGTTGAACAACGGACAATCGTGCATCGCGGCAAAGAGATTCATCGTGGAGGAATCCATCGCAGACGAATTCGAACGGTTATTCGTGTCGAAGATGGAAGCGCTGAAGGTGGGAGACCCGTTCGACGAACATACAGACGTGGGCCCGCTGGCTACGGCGGATGGCTTAAAAGAGCTAGACGCCGACGTCCAGAAAACAATACAGGCGGGTGCCCGGCTTCTGACCGGCGGAAAGCGCCTGAACCAGCCGGGGAACTATTATTTGCCTACGGTGCTGACGAACATTCCCGAAGGCTCGCCGGCAGCCTGTGGCGAATTGTTTGGGCCTGTGGCGTCGTTGTTCCGGGCAAAAAATGCGGAGGACGCCATTCGAATTGCGAACTCGAGTCCGTTTGGATTGGGAGCGAGCGCGTGGACCAACGACAGCTCCGAGCGCGAGAAGTTCATAAACGGGCTGGAATCCGGGATGGTGTTCATCAACCGGATGGTGGCGTCGGATCCGCGACTACCGTTTGGCGGAGTAAAACGATCTGGACACGGGCGGGAACTCGCAGTGTTTGGAATTCGAGAATTCATGAACATCAAGACCGTGTCTATTGAAGGCGCGTAAACGTTGACGAACCCGCTGCGCGGCTACGAAATCGCGGAGCGGTGAGAAGGTGGGGAGTTCATGTACAAGCTAGTTCGCAGTTCGCGGCTTTACGAGCAGATCGTACAACAAATCGAAGACTCAATTCTCAATGGGACTCTCAAAGCCGGCGACCAGCTTCCCTCGGAACGCGAACTTGCCCTGAAGTTTGGTGTGAGCCGCACGGCTGTGCGCGAGGCCGTTAAATCACTGCATGAGAAAGGGCTGGTGGAAGCGTATTCGGGGCGCGGAACATTCATCACCAACGGAACATCACAGGCTGTGACTCAATCGATCAATCTGATGATGAAAATCGATCAGGCGGACGGCTCCGCGAGTCTCGCGGAGGTTCGACAAATACTCGAACCTGGAATCGCGGCCCTGGCCGCGACACGTATACAGGAACCCCAGCTGACGCTTATGCGTGAAGCGTTTTCGGTGATGAACCAGGCTCTGAGGGATCCTGACGCATACATCGAAGCGGACCTGGATTTTCATTTGGCTCTTGCGGAAGCGGCCGGCAATCCCCTGATTCTTTCCCTACTTGATTCGATCGTTGGGTTGTTGCGCGAACAGAGAATCAAAATCTTCTTTCAAGAAGGCGGGCCTGAACGCGGGCAGCACCATCACGCACGAATTCTGGCGGCTATCGAAAAGCGTGACCCGGAAGCGTCGCGTGCGGCAATGCGGGATCATTTGGAGCAAGTTCGCGAAGATTCGAGCCGGCATCGGAAACGCCGCATAATTTCAGAATGAACTCTTAGCGTTGCAAGGCGAGGGTCCTCCGAATGGCAAATCTCGGTTTTGTGGGACTAGGCGTGATGGGCAGCGAGATGGTGAGCCGCCTGTTGGATAAGGGGCACAGCGTCACCGGCTATAACCGCACGCGCGCTAAAGCGGAGCGGCTGATCAAGAAAGGAATGAAGTGGGCCGACACTCCGCGAGCTGTGTGCGCAGCGGCGGACGTGACATTTTCGATGGTGACGAACGAAAAGGCTCTGGGTGCTGTGACCGAAGGTCCCGACGGAATTCTGGGTGCAATCACAGCCGGAAAATTCTTGGTTGATATGAGCACCGTGAGCCCCAGTTATAGCCGCTCTCTCGCCGCAAAGGTTCGCGAGAGGGGCGCCGACATGGTTGATGCGCCGGTTTCCGGAAGCGTGATCACTTTGCAAGAAGGAAAGCTTTCGGTGATGGTCGGCGGACGTCGCGAGACATTCGACAGGCTGAAACCCGTTCTAGACGACATCGGACCGAAAGTCACCTACGTGGGCGACAACGGCCTGGCGCTTTCGATGAAAATCGCGACCAACCTAAGTCTCGCCGTGCAAATGATGGCGTTCAGCGAAGGCGTCTTGATAGCGGAGAAAAGCGGGATCAAACGTGAAGTCGCCGTCGATGTGCTGGTGAATAGCGCGATCGCTTCGCCGATGATCAAGTATCGCGGCCCGTTTGTCCTGAGGATGCCGGACGAAGCATGGTTCGACGTCAACATGATGCAGAAAGACATGATGCTGGCTCTCGATATGGGCCGCGCGCTGGATATTCCACTGCCCACAACCGCGATTTCCAATGAATTCCTCACCGCAGCCCGGGGAATGGGATTTGCGAAGCAGGATTTCGCTGTGGTGTTTGAAGTTTTGGCAGGGATGTCGGGAGTTTCAAAATGACGACGGCCTCGGACCCAGTTCGCACGATCGGCAATGTGGGCGCAGAAAAGCTTTTGCGTTTCTACCGGCAGATGACGGCAATCCGTTTGTTTGAAGAAAATGTAAATGAATTGTATACGCGCGCTCTGATGCCGGGGCTGGCGCACCTGTACATCGGCGAAGAAGCGGTCGCGGTGGGAGTATGTGAGGCCCTTCGTCCCGATGACTATGTGACGAGTACGCATCGCGGGCACGGGCATTGCCTGGCGAAAGGCGCGTCACCGGAACGAATGTTCGCCGAGCTGCTCGGCAAGGAGGCTGGTTACTGCCGCGGGAAAGGTGGTTCGATGCACATCGCCGATCCGGCCACTGGTAATCTGGGCGCGAACGCAATCGTCGGAGGCAGCCTGGGAATTGCCACGGGGGCCGCCCTTTCCTCGAAGACACTAAAGACCGGACAAGTCGCGGTCTGTTTTTTCGGTGAGGGCGCGCTGGGCCAGGGCGTCTTGTACGAGTGCATGAATCTCGCACAGCTTTGGAAACTACCTGTCATCTACGTCTGCGAAAACAATCTGTACACGGAGTACACGCATTTTTCCGAGACCACGGCAGGCGAAATCCCGGCCCGCGCCACGGCATTTGGAATAAGGGCAGAGACGGTAGATGGACAGGACGTGCGAGCGGTTTTTGCCGCGGCCTCAGCGCTTGCAGAACGGGCGCGGCGCGGCGATGGGCCGGCGTTTTTGACGTGCAACACGTACCGATACCGCGGGCACCATGTCGGCGACATCAATCGAGAATACTACCGCTCCAAAAAAGAAGAGCAGGAATGGTTGCGGGAGAACGATCCCATCAAGAATTACTCGGAGTGGCTTAAAGCGGAAAAACATGCGGACGCCGCAACGCTCAGCGCAATTGAATCGGAACTCAAATCAGAAATGGATAAGGCGATGAAGTTTGCGATCTCCGCGCCTTATCCGGGCATCGATCAAGTGGAGCAGGACGTGTATGCCTGAAGTCGCAACCGGAACCCGGGAAATTACCTTTGCAGAAGCGATTCGAGAAGCGCTTGCCGAGGAAATGCGCCGCGATTCTCGTGTGTTTATCATTGGGGAGGACGTAGCCGAAGCAGGGACGCCATTTAAAGTGCTCTCCGGCCTTGTGGAAGAATTCGGAACGTCTCGCGTGGTGGACACGCCAATTTCGGAAGCGGGCTTTACAGGCGTGGGAGTGGGCGCAGCGATGACCGGCCTGCGACCCGTGGTCGACATCATGTTCGGCGATTTCGTGACGCTCACGATGGATCAAATGGTGAACCAAGCGGCGAAAGTGCATTACATGTCCGGCGGGAAATGGAAAGTGCCGATGGTGATGCGCACAACGCTCGGAGCGGCGCGCCGTTCGGCTGCCCAACACTCGCAATCGCTCCATGCCTGGTTCAGCCACGTCCCCGGATTGAAAGTTGTCCTGCCTTCGACACCGTACGACGCGAAAGGCTTACTGAAGACCGCGATTCGCGATGACAACCCAGTTGTGTTCTTCGAAGACAAAATGAGCTACAAGCTGAAGGGGCCGGTGCCGACGGAGGAATATACGATTCCGTTTGGCGTTGCGGATATCAAACGCGCGGGAACTGACATCACGCTCGTCGGAACGAGCAGCATGGTGCAGCTTGCGATGGAAGCTGCTGCGCTGCTCGAAGAGGTTGGAGTGAGTGCAGAAGTAGTGGATCCACGAACTACATGGCCACTCGATGAGCGCACGCTGATCGAGTCGGTGAAAAAGACGTCCAGAGCCATCGTGATGGATGAGGGTTACGGGCGCTACGGAGTTGCCGCGGAACTCGCGGCGACAATCGCCGAAGGGGCGTTTCACTATCTTGATGGCCCGGTAAAGCGTATGGGCGCGATGCATGTACCGATTCCATTCTCGCCGCCGCTCGAAGACGTCACATTGCCGACGGCAAAAGCGGTTTTTGATGCGGCTATGAACCTCTGCGGCCGGACTTAGCTTGTTGAAGTTAGGAGAAACCCATGGCACTACCAACGCATGGAACGATGGCGGTCGATTGGGAGCAGCGAATCGATTTTGACCGGCTGCGCCGGGAACGCCTGCAGCGAGTGAAGGATCTTCTCGCGAAGTCCGAAATGGGCGCGATCTTGTGCTTCGATATGAACAACGTGCGATACATCACGTCCACCCACATTGGTACATGGGCGCAGGACAAGATGAGCCGTTTCACGCTGCTTACGCAAAAAAGCGAACCCGTTCTCTGGGATTTCGGTTCCGCTGCAAGACATCATCAGCTTCATTGTCCCTGGCTCGGTGAGCGTTCGCGGCCGGGAATTCCGTTGCTGCGCGGCGCGATGTCGCCTGAAATGGGACGCGCTGAAGACGTCGCAAAGAAAATCCGCATTGAATTGGAAGAAGTTGGATTGCTGCATGAACCCGTGGGAGTTGACATCATCGAGCCTCCCATTCTTTTCGCTCTGCAGCGCGAGGGCATCAAGGTTGTGGACGGCCAGCAACTGATGTCCGATGCTCGCGTGATCAAAACGCAGGATGAGATTTCGCTGCTGAACCACTCCGCGATGATGGTGGATGCGGCCTACGACGAACTGTATCGCGCGATGAAACCGGGAATGCGCGAAAACGAAGCGGTGGGCCTCGTCAGCAAGGTTTTGTACGACATGGGATCAGAATATGTCGAGGCAGTGAATGCGATTTCCGGCGAACGCTGCAATCCGCACCCGCACGTGTTTTCCGACCGCGTGCTGCGCCCCGGCGATCCCGTCTACTACGACGTTCTCCATTCCTATATGGGTTATCGCACGTGCTACTACCGCTGCTTCACGATCGGTTACGCGTCGCACGCAATGATTGATGCTTACAAACGCTGCCGCGAATATCTGGATGCGGCGATTTCCCTGGTGCGTCCTGGCCGCACTACAGGCGAAATTGCGGCGCTGTGGCCGAAGGCGGAGGAATTCGGGTTTCCGAATGAAGAGGCTGCATTTGCGCTGCAGTACGGCCACGGCGTAGGGCTCGCGATTTGGGAGAAGCCGGTCATCAGCAGGTTGGTTTCGCTCGATCATCCGTACGAAATCAAACCGGGGATGGTTTTTGCTCTCGAGACGTTCTGGCCCTCAACGGATGGATGGGCTGCCGCGCGGATTGAAGAAGAAATCGTGGTCACCGAAACCGGCCACGAAATAATCACTCGTTTCCCCGCCGAAGAGTTGCTGGTTGCGGGTGCACATTATTTCACGGTGAACGGTCCGCTAGCGACGACACGTGAGACGGAGGCGGCTCCGAGCAAGCGCGTGAAAGAAATGGTGGCGGCTAGCGCGAGAACGGAACGAGTCGGGGTGACAGACTAAGAGTTCTGTGCCCAGTTTTACTCCCGAGGAATGATGGCTATCAGTGTGGTTATGCCGGCTCTTGAGCTCACTCAAGAGTCCGGAAAACTCGTTTCGTGGCGCAAGAAGGAAGGCGAAGCTGTGGCCAAGGGCGAGACATTGATGGAAGTGGAAACGGACAAGGCCGTCGTCGAGGTGGAAGCCCAGGCGGATGGATTTTTGGCGGGTGTGAACGCAAAGGACGGCGAAGTGATTGCCGTGGGCACGACCATCGCGTGGATCGTCGCGAAGGGTGAGGCACCACCTGAATCGACTCTAACTGTAACTTCAAAACCAACCATCAACACAAAGATTGCACAGCCTGAAAAAGCAAGAGCTGCTTCTCCGGGCGATGTGGTCTCGCGTGCCAAGCCAAAGATTTCCCCGAAGGCGCGGCGAATCGCAGGTGAGTTAAACGTAAACCTGAACAACGTGCGCGGCTCGGGCCAAGACGGAGAGATTCTCCTGTCGGACGTCGAAGCTGCTGCGAAAGTCCTGTCACCCACTCCAGAGGCGCCTTCCGCCGATCGCATAAAGCTCGAAACCTTCACGACAATCAGCAGATTGATGGCCGAGCGCACAGCGCAAAGTTGGACGACTGTGCCGCATTTCTTCCTGGTCCGCGAGGTCGAGGCGAGCGCCTTGCTCTCCGCGCGCGAGAATCTTCTCTCATCCAAAGTGAGTTCCGCCGTCAAAATTACGACCACGGACTTGCTGACTGCGATTGTGTCGCGCGTCTTGATGCGCCATCCACGCATGAATGCGAGCTATTCGCCGGATGGGATTCGCCTTCACTCCGGCGTGAACATGGGGATCGCGATTGCGGTGAATGACGGCGTAATCGCGGCGGTGATTCCGAATGCGCACACCGCCAGCATCACGGAAATTGCGACTCAACGCCGTGACTTGGTCGAACGAGCAAAGGCCGGGAAGTCGCGCGCGCAAGATTTAATCGACGCGACTTTCACAATCAGCAACCTGGGCATGTTCAGTATCGATTCGTTTACTGCGATTATCCCGCCATCGCAGGCCGGCATCCTGGCTGTGGGCACAATTGCCGATCGCGTGGTGGCAATTGATGGGCAGCCTGCAGTCAGAAGCATGATGACGATCACGCTATCGTGCGACCATCGCGTGGTGGATGGCGCACGGGGCGCACTCTTCCTGGATGATTTGGCCAACGCAATCAGCAAGCCTCAAGAACATTTAGGCTCCCAACTATGACGGTCGACGCTGCGCTTCCCGACGTTTCCCTGCCCGGGCGCGTGGCAGAGCCCAAGAAACCTTTCTACAAAAACCTTTGGATTCAAGTCCTCGCGGCCATCGCACTCGCCCTGCTGCTCGGCTATTTCTACCCGGCGAAAGCAATCGCCATGAAGCCGCTCGGCGACGCGTTCATAAGGCTGATCGCGATGGTGATCACGCTCATCATTTTCTGCACCGTTGTATCCGGCATCGCCAATGTGCAGGACATCAAGAAAGTCGGCCGCCTCGGAGGAAAGGCTCTCATATATTTCGAAGCCGTCTCCACCTTCGCGCTATTTGTTGGGCTCGTTGTCGGTAATGTGGTTAAGCCCGGAGCCGGCTTTAACATAAATCCGGCAAGCCTCGACCCGAAAGCCATCGCGGATTTTGCGGGCCAAGCCAAAGCGCAGAGCGTGACAGAATTCCTGATGCATATCATTCCGACGACAGTCGTTGACGCCTTTGCAAAGGGCGACATTTTGCAAGTTCTGCTCGTGTCGATCCTGTTTGGTTTCGCGCTATCGGTAATCGGCACGCGAGCGAAGCCGATCCTCGATTTGCTGGATTCTTTGACTCGTACAATATTCCAAATCGTGAACATGCTGATGCGATTCGCCCCGATTGGGGCGTTTGGCGCAATGGCCTTCACCGTAGGCAAGTATGGAATGTCAGCTCTCGGTCCTCTGGTGAAGTTGATTGCCGTGTTTTACGCGACGTGCATCGCATTTGTCCTTATCGTGCTCGGGGCAATTGCCGCAGCCGCCGGATTTGGCATTTTTAAGTTCCTTGGCTTCATCCGGGAGGAAATTCTGATCGTTTCCGCTGTAAACACTTCCGAGGCCGCGCTGCCAACGCTGATGGAAAAACTGGAGCGGCTGGGCTGCTCACGTCCGCTGGTCGGCCTCGTGGTTCCCTCCGGATACATATTTAACACCGACGGCACGGGCCTCTACATGACGCTCGCGGCCTTGTTCGTAGCTCAGGCGACCAATACGCATCTGACACTGACCCAACAACTGACGATTTTTGCAGTCGCCACCCTTACCTCGAAAGGCGCGAGCGGCGTCTCGGGCGCATCGTTCATCGCTCTGATCGCGACGCTTACCGTCGTGCCGGCCATTCCCGTTGCGAGCATGGCATTGCTTCTGGGAATCGAGCGTTTCATGAGCACGGGACGCGCGCTGGTAAACATGATTGGCAATGGCGTCGCAACAATCGTAGTAGCGCGGTGGGAAAAAGAATTGGACCCTGCGACGCTAAACCGGAATTTGGTTGAATTGCGCGGCAAAGTCATTGAATCGAAATAGCTGTGAACTCCAAGTAAGGCTTGGCGGCGGGGAGTCTTCCGGCATCGCAGTTCAGATTTGGGACTAGGCAGAAGAGCCGCCAAATCGGGAATTGCGCGTCCCGCGTGATCAGCGCAAGAACCCCGATCTCCACAACCAGAACCTGCTTCCGTCAACCTACTGATATGCTTGTAGTAGCAAGTTTCTGCACACCGCCAGCGACAGCGGCTCCAGTCATCCTCTTAGATTGATTTTGGAAGGTTGGCTCCCCGGGCTAGATTCGAACTAGCAACCCTTCGGTTAACAGTTGCGGCGTTCATCTTTCCTATTGAGTGCGATTGTTTGCTATCGCGCTGATTTTCCGCGCCTGTAAAGGCTTTTCGGTC
>Ga0307471_100000669_pt1 | contig 17808 bp, 14 predicted proteins | sample atmos_gasesAM3C__2_FD_204566 | JGI IMG/M metagenome (GOLD analysis project Ga0307471, IMG submission 204566) | Hardwood forest soil microbial communities from Morgan-Monroe State Forest, Indiana, United States - atmos_gasesAM3C_515 | ecosystem: Environmental > Terrestrial > Soil > Temperate...
ATGTGCCCGTCAGGATTTTAGGGGTTTGTGTCCGAGGCTTGCGATGAGTTCCACTCGGGTCCGAATTTCCGGGGACAACGAGCGTTGCAGCTCATTGTCTGACCGCGACGTCGAGGTTGTCCCTGAGTACTCCGAGGACGCTCCGAACATCATCGGCGGTATTGTAAAGGTGAAATGATATGCGCAGACCGTCCATTCGATTCGAGCCGACGATATTATGAGACGCCAGCTTCCGAACGGCTGCGTCGGAATCCTTCATTTGCAATACCACAAGCGGCCCTCGGCTATCCGCGGGGGTTTTGGTTTTAATCCCGAGATCACGCGCTCCCGCTAGCAACATCTGGGCAAGACCGGCTACATGGGACGCAATCCTGTCGAACCCGATACTGCCTAGAAGCTCGAGTGCGGCGGGAACAGCGAAGACATGCGGCAGGGGCGGCGATCCCGACTCGAATCTTCGGGCCGAGCAGGCTGGATCAAAATGCTTTACGTCAAATGCAAACGGATTCTGCTGTCCGAACCAACCCGTAATGGTCGGAGTGAGCTTCTGAATCAATTCCGGCCGCACATACATAAATGCGATTCCGGATGGGCCTAACAGGTACTTGAGTGCGCCGCTGACATAGAAATCGAGATCGAGCGCTCTTACATCCACCGGGCGCGTTCCGCAATCCTGATAATCGTCCAGCATCACGAGAGCGCCCCGCTCGCGAGCGAGTTTGGCAACCGCAGGTACTTCGGAACGAGCGCCATTCATGAAACAGACGCCTGTCACAGGGACGATGAGCGTCTGTTCATCGATTTCGTTTGCATATGAACTTGCCGGAATTCGTCCATCCTGCGCGCGGATGAAGCGGATTTCAGCGCTGCGAGACTGCTGCGCGAGCCATATTTGCCCCATCGTGGGGAATTCAAACTCGCCCATGACAACTTTCCTGCGTGGGCCATTGAAGTCGAGGGCGCTCGCAATTGCGCTGATGCCCGCGGATGCGCACGATAAAATCGCCACTTCCTCGGGTTTTGCGTTTATAAACCGCGCGAAGGCTGCCCGGGCAGCTTCGTAGTGGTCCATCCATTTGTCCCAAGGCGAGCCCTCTTCGTGCCAGGTTCGAATGTGCTGGTGAAGAGAGGCCTCGACAGCGTCGCTCAACGCACCTTGCGAACAGGAGTTCAGATAGATTTTGTTTCTGAATATGGGGAATCTGGAGCGAACGGATTCGAGTTCAGTTGTGGCTGACAAAGCTTCGGCCTCCAAGTGATTCGATTTCTACGGAAGAACTGCGGTGATATCCGGTGAGTCCTCTGCCGACAGAGAGCTCGATGCTCGGTTTCGCGCTGCCCACGCAACAATACCTAGGGAAGCCACGGCAACTGAGCATAGAATTGCCGAGATCAAAATTGCGAAGAAAGCTGAACCCCCGAACGGTTGGCCGGAGAATCAAATGAAGAGTCCCAAGGTTCCCAAGAGAAAGCTTGCCCAGAGCCCCAGATCGAAATCCGACACCATCGAGACTGTCATTCGGCTCGAGAAGCGCGTGTGGGAGGTTGCTCAGCAGAGAAACGCAGCTGAATTCAAGAAACTCGTACCCGCCGACGCTGTAATGATTTTCCAAAGCGGAATCGTCCTCCAGCCAGAGTATCTTGTGACCATGAACGCGCGCACGATCTCTCGATACGAGATTCGCGACATGCGCGCTTTCATGCCGAATGCGACAACCGTGATTCTGTATTACGAAGCACTGCGCCTCGGCGAACAGAACGGTGCGGCATTTCCTTCTGGCCCAGTCGTCGAGAGCACCACTTGGATCCGTCGCGGCAAACGTTGGGTCGCAATCCTGAATCAAGAGACCCCAATCAGCTCATAACAGGTCGTTTCGTTAGTACGATCTCGCGGGTGTCAACGGCTTCAAAATATCACTCAGATAGTCAGCCGTCCCGTCGATTCGTTCAAGATGCGGATAACGATTCCCCCCTTGGTAATGGATCTCATGCGTTTCGATGGCCCCGGTATTTGTTGCGGTGATGACAATGGTGCCGGCCGATGATCTTGAGCCAGCGATCGCTCGAGTCAGCTCATCAACGGAAAATGCTCGTCCGTTAACGGCGATGATCCGCAGATAAGGGCTTACACCGCTTTCGAATGCAGGCATGCCGGGAATCGAATCGACCACTGTGCCGTCGCCTTTCACTTTGAGCCCGATGGAGGCAGTGTAGTCGCCGCCGCCCGAAACCGCGTCACCCGCGGAGAGAAATTCATCGGCGTCATCGCTGTAGACGAGCTTCCAGCCGCCCCCATTGATTCCCCCCAACGGCGCAGTGTCTGCGGTGGAATCGAGACGCTCGCGCAGGAAAGAGTGCCAGTCGTGCTGGGCGATCTGGTTCAGCGTGGCGACTACGTCGTCAAACTCGTATGTCTTGATCGTCGGCTGCCCATCGGGAGGTCCGTAAAAGACTCGACAGAAGTCATCCATCGACCTGCGATTGTTTGTGAGCTTGCGAATCGTGGTGTCGACATCGAGCCAGATCAAGACGCTTTCCGGGTAAAAATCGACGCTCCGCCGGTAAGAAGCCCATTCTGGCGGCGAAAAATATAGAATCTGGGCAGCGTTTGCAGTGTTCTGAAGCGAGCGCCAACGACGCCCCGCGCGATGCGCCATCGTCGACGCGGTCAGAGCAATGTAGTCGCGAGTCTGCTGTGGGGTCGTAAGGCCGCTGCGCGCCGATAGAACCGTTCCCAGGTACTCCGTAAGCCCCTCATAGACCCACAACAGTTCGCCTTTCATCGGCGTCTGGAAGTCTGGCGTGGCTAAGCCGCCAGGACGCCGGTATTGTCCATTCCAGGAATGTGAAAATTCGTGGGGAAACAATCCCGATTCGAGCAGACGAGAGCTCGGGTCGACGAGCGTGCGTTCTGCAACGCGGTCATCGCTACTTTCGTGATGCTCCTGGCCGAGCGGCAGTACGTTGTCACTCAGCGTGAGAAGAAAATGATAGTCGCGATAATGGTGCGATTGATAGAGCGCACTGGCTTCAGCAACGAGCCGCTTGTAATTGTCGACGAGCGCCGGCGGAATATCGAGCGCCCAGGGATCATCGGAAACGACATCGACCTCGTGTGGAGGTTTTTCGCCAGGATTCAACGGGTAGACGCGCACAAATTCGCCCGATTGCACAGGGGAATCAACGAGTAGATCGAGCGGGACGGACGAGAATGTGATTGTGTCTGCGGACTGGCCGGCGATGGGAAGGGAGGTGTTGAATTTCCATCCTGCTGGCACAGTGAGCGAGGGTTGAAAGGTTAATTCCGTGGCGCGCCAGCCTTTCGGATAGAGAATCACCTGATTCCACATCAGGATGAAGAGCTTCGCGGAGCCCGACGCGGCAAAATCGATCGTGGGGCCTGGCGCAGAGATCAAAAAGTCGAGCGAGGCTTGGATTGAATTCACTCCTGCCGGAACATCGAGGTTGAACGCATACATATCCACGTCATCTTGCACCCACGCGATTTCTTTCCCACCCGCCGAAAATTTCAGTCCAGCGACATTGGGAATCGGGCCGTCGGGCGAGTGGTCCGCCGGCATCCACTTGGGGTAGTAAAGCGTAAGCGGACCGGGCCGCACCGGGATTTCGAGCTTGGCGTGAAGAATTCTTTGTGGGGCGTGGGTCGCATCGACAGAAATAGTGATTGGGCCGGGGGGCGAAAGCTGAGCGAGAGCGGTGGTCGTTGCTATGAGGCTGAGCGCAATCGGAATCACCACGAGGCCTGCCCGGTTGTGATGCTTCATGCGCACGATTCCTCCTCATGCCGTAACCTTTCGAGCTGTCATCTTTCGTGGCCGACTCAGCCGAAAATATAGCCCTGCCGATCGGTGAGCGTCCCGCCATGCTCTGCCCTGGTCTCAGAATGTAAATTTAAGCATGAACTGAATGTTGCGAGGCCCACCCACCCCGAAGTGCGAGTCGAAGCTGCCGTCGTCGGCCGAGGCGGTGATGTGAGTAGTGATGTCCGGCGATGGCTCGGCAAAATTCGGGTGATTGAAGGCATTGAAGAAGCTGGTTCTGAATTCCAACCCATACCGTTCGGCAAACCGGAATGTTCTCTGAATCGAAATGTCCCAAGCATTCAATCCCGGAGCTACGAGGGGATCGCGCGGGCAATCGCCAAAAGTTCCGATTGCAGGAGTCGCGAAAGAACTTTGAGAGGCATATGGCTGCGTAAAATCTCTAAGTTGATAGTGAATTGGAGCAACACAATTGAAACGCGTGTGAAAATTACCCACTCCGTCTTCATCTCCGAAGGTCAGTAGCGGAGCCGCCAGGCCATCGCGCAAAGTGGTGGTGCCGGAAAGCTGCCAGTCCTTCAGCACATATCCCAACGCGTTCTGCAGCTTCGGCGAAGGAAGCGCATAGATATAAGTGAAGATCAGTGCGCGGCGTTGGTCGAATTCGGAATTTCCGTAGCTGCCGGCCAGGTTCCGCGAGTCTTGGGGCACGAAGCCACTTGTTCCGAAGAAATCCTCAACTTCTGATCCGGTGTCCAGGTTGTGGGACCAGGTGAAGGAGACCTGCGTCGTGAGACCGTGCCAGTCGTTAGACCTTAAGACCGCTTGCAGGGCGTTGTAGTGGGCCCAACCGGCAGACGAAATTGTGTTAATTTGAGATAACTCTGGAAAAGTAAGATTGAACGGTCTGCGAGCCTGCTCCGCGGCCGGATCGTTGTCTCCGGGAGTAGGCTGGTTTATATCAAGAAGTTGCAGCTGATGGACGCTGTGATTGCCAACGTAACCAATCTGGAAAACAAACCGCTGGCTTAATTCCTGCTGGATGTTCAAGGTCCAGATCTGTGTGTTCGGAGTTCTGAGATTGTGTTGAATGCTGGTGATGTTAAAGGGGGGTTGCGGAGTTCCGGTACCGAAGCTGGGAATGCCAACGCCAAAAGGAATGGGAGCCGTGGGAACAATTGTTACGCCGCCCGTCGGACCACTCGGGTTTTGCGCCAATCCCTCTTCGAAATTGTTTAGCGGAATCGTGTCGTAATAGATTCCGAAGCCGGCCCTGACGACGGTTTGTCGGCCAGGAATGATTTGGAAGGGAGGATTCCAGGCAACGGCAATGCGCGGTCCCCAATTATTTTTGGGCGCGTTGTACAGCTTCCCTCCGGGAAGCTCGGAAACGGGGACCAACCCCAGCGTGGGATCGAAAGCGGAGAAGCGCCCATGGTCTTCATGTACCGTGGTGAAGAAATCGTAGCGCAAACCGGCGATCAGAGTGAGGTTGGGCGTCAGCTTGAAATTATCCATTGCGAAACCGCTGATGATGTTCTGATTGATGTTGGCGCGGTCTGTTCCCACACGCGTGATTTGCGTCAAGCCCGAGCCAGGCGAAGGCCTACCGGCAATTAAATCAATCAACGAAGCATCAAAACCGTTATCTGCCAGGTTGTCGGGAATCGCCAGCTGAGATCCGTCGAACGTGAAAATGCCGCGAGATCCCACGACTGTGTAATCCGAATAGTTATGCAAGTAGTTGAAGCCAAATCTAAACGCGTGTCGGCCGCGGGTCCAGCTGACATCGTTTGAAATCTGATAACTCGTTGCAACGCGACCTCCCGCTCCGTTCTGAAGGCCGAGGTTGGAAAAGCGGCCTGGAGTAAAACCCGGCGTGTTTAGATTCGAGCCGATGTCAATCTCCGGAATGCCGAAACTTTCCGGCCCAACTCCGGTGTCAAAGCCGAGCGTGGTGGGGTCGACGTTGGCGTCCCGCCCTTTCTGAAACTGGCTGAAGCGATTCCAGCCGAGGCGCAGCGTATTAATCAGATTGGGATTGAAAACGTGAACTTCGCTGATCGCAAAATTACTCGCGACCGTGGGCGTTACACCGAACCACGGATTCAACTGCGAACCCCCGCCTGGCCCCGGTCCGCCGCCCGGGAATTCATCTTCACCATTTCCTTGCAAATAACGGCCCGAAAGAGAGTCGGAATCCGAGATTTTGTGGTCGATCTTGAGCACGCCGCTGTTCGGAGATTGTTGCCCACGGTTGTCTGCTACAAAGGGGCCGGAAAGTCCCAGGTTGGAGTACAAGCCGAGAATATTGAGAGCCAGTTGGTTCGGAACAATTCCTTTTGATTCCACGATGTTTGTTGCGTTGGTGATTTGTGCCGCCGTCGGAGCGATTCCGTTTTGGGTTACGCCCAGCCGCAAGCGGCTTCCGTCATATCCCGCGAAGAAAAACGTTCGATTCTTGATGATCGGACCGCCGACCGTCGCGCCAAACTCATTCCACACGAAGGGCGCTTTGTCGCCGGGAGCTTCGAAAAAGTTCGAGGCATCAAGGGCCGCGTCGCGGTGCACTTCGTAGGCTGACCCGTGGAACTGATTCGTTCCGCTTCGCACAATTACGTTCATCACGCTGCCGGAATTTTGGCCTGAGTCTGCTCCGCCGGCGCTGACTACACTCACTTCTTGAATTGCATCGAGCGGCAGTCGCGTTGCGGCGGTCGCCGAGTTTCCACCCTCATTGATGGATGGTAGGTATGTGGAGGGGTCTGTGTCCGAAGCTCCGTCAATATTGAATCCGTTCGATCTCGAACGTGAACCGTTGATTGTGTATTGCGCGAATGCAAAGTTACTGTTTTGAGTCACGCCTGGAAGGGTAAGCGCCAAGCGCGTGTAGTCGCTATTTCCGATTGGAAGGGCAGTGACTTGCTCTTGCGTGAGTTGCCCGCCAACAGAAGCTGTTTCCGTCTGAAGCAGCGGAGGCGCGGACGTCACTTCGATCTCCGACGTAACGTTGCCCACCTTCAAGACGGGTGAAACCGTGTTGACCTCGTTCTGCGATGTCGCAATATCTGTGATAGCGACGGTTTGAAACCCGTTCTTGCTGACCGTCAGCCGATAGCTTCCCAAAGCCAAATCGGGAAAGTTAAACTCTCCATTTGCGTCCGTCGTTTCTGTTCGTTCGAGCCCCGTAGCGGGGTTCGACAGTTTCACGCCAGCATCTGGAATCGCTGCCCCCTGTGTATCTCGTACCACGCCAGTAACGCGGCCTGGAAATAGTTGGGCCGACGAGTTGCCGGCACAGGTGAGAATCAGCACAAGAACGAAGAAGCAAAGGCGGGCGATGCGACCATCTTTCACGTCATCCTCCAGAGGCCCCGATTTGACGCGGACGCTACACCTCGTTGTAAAGTATGTCAAGACGATTCTACCTGTATACCAGTCGTACACGAGACAGCGGCTCGACAAGCAGTGTGTGGCTGTCCGAGCTTTCTCTGCCGGTTTTCGACTCAGCGTGCGACTTGCTTTCGCGCCGGGCGAATCAAATAAGCAACAGTCACGGCGGCGAGAAAACATAGGAATGCAGGAACCGTCATTGCCAGGCCGGGAACAAAGAAAGTAGCCGCTGTGATTCCGAGCAGGGCGAGAATTCCGACAATCGGCGAGTAAGGATAGAATAACAGATGCATCGGTAGGCGCGCGACACGGTCTTTGCCGAGCGACCGGCGAAATGCGATGTGAGTGATTAGAATTACGGTCCAAACAAAAAACATTCCTGCTACAGCGATTCCGTAGAGAGCGAGAAAGGCTTTACTCGGTGCGTAAATCGCAAAAACAATTGCCGCGGCCATGCCCGCCGACGACACGGCCAGAGCGCGGCCTGGTACGCCGTTTGCGCTCAGTGTTCCAATCCATTCTGGCAGGTAATGCCCGCGTGAAAGCGAAAATAACATGCGAGTAGTGAGGTAAAGGTCGGTGTTGCAGCTTGAGAGCGCCGCTGTAATCACAACCATGTTCATGACGCTGGCGGCATAAGGGATTCCTACAATGGCAAAAGCCCGCACGAAGGGGCTCGCGTTTAGTCCGTTCCCCGCGCCCGCCTGATTCCAGGGCGTCATCGCGAGCATCACGGTGACAGCGAGAACGTAGAAAATGATAAGCCGAAAAACAATCGTTCGCATCGCTTTTGGGATCGTTTGTTCAGGCTTTTCAGCTTCGCCGGCTGTCACAGCAATGACCTCGACTCCCATGTAGCTTGTCAACACCAGCGTTAGTGCTAGCCAAACGCCCGTCCAGCCATGCGGCAAAAACCCTCCGTTCGCGGTGAGGTTCGAAAGGCCAATGGCGTGCCTTGTTCCAATTCCAAATATCAACGCCGCGCCAATAGCGATGAATGCCAAGATCGCCACCACTTTTACCAGCGCGAACCAATATTCGAACTCGCCAAATCGCGCCACTTGTAGTGTGTTGATTACGATGAGTGCTATCGAGACGCCGACAACCCATATCCATTGCGGGACGCTGGGAAACCAGAATGCAAAATAGATGGCTACCGCCGTAACTTCAGCGCCGATAGCAATCATCTGGACGAAAGCATACGTGGCTCGCACCGTAAATCCAGCCCAGCGACTCAAGTAGGTTTCGGCATAAACGCCGAACGAGCCAGCATCGGGATGCACGACCGCCATTTCGACGAGAGCAAACGCAACGATCAGAGCAATGATCGCGCCCATCAGATAACTCAGAATCACCCCAGGGCCGGCCAGTTGAATCGTAACGCCGCTACCCAGAAAGAGGCCGACGCCAATCGCGCCGCCGATCGCGAGCATCGTTAACTGACGCTGATTGAGGAGGCGTCGTAGTTGCTGCGGGCTCTCGCGGCCTCCCGGCGAGCCATTCGTGCTAGCCATACCTGCTCAACCCCCGTGGCGCTGTGCTGCGGTTCGCTGAAAGTGTCATTCGTGCATGGAAATTGTTTTTTTCGTGAGTGTCTAGCCACGCGCTCACGAAGTTGGCAAGACCCTACCCCGTTCGTTTCAGTGTGTCAATGAAATGGTTTGTGTATGCAATTGGTATACGTTTGACACCATACGACAAATGATGAAGAATGCAGGAGTTTGCCTGAGTACGTCGGAGGGCAATTGACAAAATCGGAGACCGGAAGCGGTTCGCGCCGGCGTTCCTTTTCAACGCCCTCGCCGCTGCTGGCGCCCGCGGGTGCCGCAAATACGCTGAGCGAAAAAGTGTACCGTGCACTTAAACGCGATATCATCCACGGCGTATACCAACCCGGCGAATCCCTCAACGAAAAGGATCTCGCAGCTCGCTACAAAGGCAGCCGCACTCCTGTGCGTGAGGCTGCTGTTCGCTTGGCGAATGAACGCCTCCTTCGCATCGTCACGAACCGCGGCTATTTTGTAACTCAGATCACCTTACAAGTGTTGAACGATATCTATGAATTTCGCTGCGCTGTCGAATGTGAGGCAGCTCAGCTCGCCGCTTTCAAGGGGGCAAACCCTGAGGTCCTCCACAAACTTTCGGAGCTGGCCGGCGTCACTTGCCGCGCGGACAACCGCCAAAGCTGCGTCCGTTTTATCGAAGCCGATACGGCGTTTCATTCAACCGTTGCGCGGCTCTCGCGCAATCAAATGCTTGTCCAAGCAGTAAACGAAGCCCGTTCTCAGATGGAGCGGATCATGTTCGCGGCAATCGACATCGATTACTACGGCGAAGCGCCCAGCGTAGAGCACCGCGAGATATTGAAGGCGATCCAGGATCGTGACCCGGCTCGCGCGCGCCAACGGATGTACGAGCACATCGTTCAATCAAAAGACAAGGTCCTTGGGTTGACTGGGTTTACGTCCCAACTCCGTTAGCTGTTCGGTGCAATTCGGTTTCGTACGGCATGAAGGTGCCCCGTAGTTGCTTCAGCATTTCAAAACCCTTCGGATTTCCTAAACTGGACCAGACCTAGCCTTTCGGCGGATGTGGACGAGGGTGCACTGTGCGATTCTCTTTTTGGAGGATCAAACATGTCTCAAGAACTCATCGAGCTTTCGAATGAGCTGGCACAATCGACTGGTCGAGCTGCCGCGAGCGTTGTGGCTGTTCACACCGAGATTCGCGGCTCTTCCAGCGGCGTCATTTGGCGTTCTGGAATAATTGTCACGTCTGATCACGCACTGCGCCGCGACGAAGAGATTCAAGTGACATTGCCAAATGGCCGAATCGTCACTGCAACACTCGCGGGCCGCGACGCCTCAACAGATATCGCGGTCCTCAAATGTGCCGAGGCTGACAGCGCGGTGATCGAGTCAGGCGACATGGCTCAGGTGAAACCGGGTGCCCTGACGCTCGTCGTTGGCCGCACGCGCGCGAGTGGGCCTGTGGCTGCCCTGGGAGTCATCAGTCTTGTCGCGCCCGACCGGCGCACCTGGACTGGTGGATCGCTTACTCCGTACATCCGCCTCGATGTCAGTTTGCAACCCACTGCCGTAGGCGGCGCTGTGATTAGCCCGCAAGGCGGCACGATCGGTTTAGCGACGCCGCGCTTCGCGCGTTTTGGTGCCATTGCGGTCCCGGCTTCGGTCATAAATAAAATTGCGGACACGCTTCTGAAGAAAGGACGCGTTCCGCGCGGATATCTTGGAGTTGGTTTGCAGCCAGTGACCTTACCCGATAATCTTCGAGAATCCTTGCAGCGGAAAGAAAAGACCGCCGCGATCGTGCTAGAAATTCAGCAGGACGGGCCGGCGGACAAGGCGGGCATGGTTATAGGCGACATTTTGGTCTCACTGGCGGGAGACCCAATCGCACGACCGGGAGACATTCAGTCTCTCCTGGTCGGGGACGCGATCGGCAAATCACTTCCGCTGAAATTCGTTCGTGGCGGTTCCATTCAAGAAAGCCACATCGTGGTTGCGGAACGCCCTCACGCAGGCGAATGACATGGCTTTCACGGGATTTGGCGAAATCACAGAAAAACTGCGCCGCTCCACCGTCTTGATCCACGTGGGTAACCGGTCCGCGGGCTCCGGTGTAATCTGGTCGAGCGATGGCACAATTCTCACCAACGCTCACGTCGCGCGCGGTAGGCAGGTCAGCGTTCGGCTTTGGGATGGTCGTGAGTTTCACGCCACAGTCGCGTCTCGTGATCCTCGCCGAGACCTCGCCTCACTTTACATCCACGCAACGAACCTCCCATCAGTTTTCGTTGCCGACTCAGCGCAGGTCCGACCTGGCGAACTTGCGATTGCCATCGGCAATCCCATGGGTTTTGTGGGAGCACTCACAACCGGGGTGGTTCAAGCGATTGGCCCAGTTCGTGGATTGGGCCCGCAATTTTGGGTGCAAGCGGATGTTCGGTTGGCGCCAGGCAATTCAGGAGGCCCACTAGCCGACGCGTATGGTCGGCTGATCGGAATCAATACCATGGTCGCTGGTCGCCTCGCATTAGCGATTCCGAGTAATGTGGTTCGAGATTTTCTCTCCGCAGCCCCGTCCGACGCTTGGCTTGGTGTGACCGTTCGTCCCGTTCGCATTCCCCGATCCACTGTGACTGACGGTTTTGGTCTGGTGCTCCTCGAAGTGGAATCGCATAGCGCGGCTTCCTATGCGTCACTTTTACCAGGCGACATCTTGCTGGGCACCGAAGATAAAGTATTCACTTCGCTCGACGATCTCTCGAAGGCATTAGAAGGCGATGGCCCGCGCCGGCTACGCCTACAATTTCTGCGGGGAGATTACTCGCGTGTTCGGCGCGTCACCGTTCAGCTGGGTGACCACAAAACGTTAAGGAACATTGTGGCAGCGTGATTCGGGTGTTCATTGTCGCCGCTTCGCCTCTGTCTCGCGCGAATCTGAAGAGTCTGCTCAGGGCGCGGCAAGTGGAAGTAGTTGGCAGCGGCGCAAACCTTGAATCGCTCTGGGATCAGCCACCAGATATTGAAGTGGACATCGTTTTAGTTGAGGCATCCAGCGATCACTACGAAGAAACCATTGATTCTCTAAACCAATCGCAACTTAGTTCTGAAGCTGCCGTCGTGGTTCTTTCGGACCGTTCTGAGCCTGGGCGGCTCGCCGAAGCGTTGCGAGCAGGCGTCCGAGCTATATTGCCCAGCGACGCATCACCGGACCAAATCGTTGCTGGCCTCGAAGCCGCGGCAGCGGGTCTTATCGTCCTCCATCCTGCCGAAGTTGACGCCATGTTTCCAGCAGCACAGCCGGCATCTAGTCCACTCGCAGACCTCATTGAGCCACTCACGCCTCGCGAGAGCGAAGTCCTTCAAATGCTGGCGAGCGGCTTGGCGAACAAGGAGATCGCAACACGCCTTGCGATCTCTGACCACACTGTGAAATTTCACGTGGCGTCGATTCTCGGCAAGCTGGGCGCTGCGAGTCGCACAGAAGCTGTGACCCTCGGAATTCGTCGCGGTCTCGTTCTTCTATAACGTAACGTTGCGTTCTGAAAACAATGGCTCTCGATCTCAAGACGCATCGTCTATTTGTCCCCGCAACTGGGTTGACAAAAACTAGGATCTCAAATTCTCACTCGGTGCAGGAACTTGCGCCGGAATCGTGAAATGTCTTACCCGCCTCCGGAATAAACTCCCATTCGTACCCGCCCGGATGGAGAGTCATTTTCAGAACACCGAAGGTGTCTGCATTCCGAACTTCACTTGTCGGCAGCGGAACAGCAAAAGGGCGATGGTTTCTTCCGCCTGTCCCAGCGACAAATTCCCGAATCCCCCGAGTTGGGTCTGGCTTGCCATCTGGATCCTGCGGTGCGAATCGCTCGTAGTCGTGATCGTGTCCGTTGACCACAACGGTCGCCTTTTTCCTGTATAAGTCCATCCAGAATGCTTTCATCTCAGGATCGTTCCCATGCTTTGCCCCTGAGCTAAAAAGCGGTTTGTGCCAGTAAGCTAAAATGCAACGAGAAGGGTGAGCGTCGAGATCCGAACTCAACCACTTCTCCTCCCGCGAACCTTGTTGGCATCCTCCTACCTCAAAGCATTCGCTGTTGAGAACAATGATGTGCCACGTCCCTAATTCGTAGCTGTAGTACCCCTGCCCGGGATCACCCGCATTCGTTCCAAAATAGCGGAAATATGGAGTTGCGATGTAGGAATAAAATTCATGATTCCCAACCGCTGGGCGCGTTCGGTCTTTGTGGCGTCCCCACGTAGGTTGATAGCAATTCCTGAACTCCTCGACGGTACCCCTTTCATATACGTTGTCGCCTGCGGTGAACACCACGCCTGGAATCGAATCGAGAAGGTTCGCCGTAGCCTCAGCGCCTGACAAATCCTGGCAAGAGGCGATGTCACCAGCTCCGACCAGAATCGGATCTTGACCCGCCGGGACAGAGAGAGATTTGCCCGACCCTGCCGGCGAAGCCTCTCCTGCTGGTTTTTGTGTGCCTTTCTGGCACCCACCTGCCATGCTCGAAATCAGAAACAGGAAGCTGATTGCACCTCGAGCGAGAAAACTACGACTTGCAAAAACAATCGCCACGTTGCTCACCCTCGGATAAGCTCGTTTATTCAACCTGAAAAACAAATGAGTTAGGAAGTCACGACTCGCTCAGGTTCGCGTGTAGTTGCCATTGCAGCTATTTTTGAGACAAGGGCGAGTCCAGTTGGCCTCAGTATGGTGTTGAAAGTCAAAGTTTTGCTGCACGCGGTATATCCCAGTTATTCATTAGCAGTGAACCACTTCTGAAAGAACGGCGGCTCTTGTGCCGAACTATCGTAGTATATGGTTCTCTCCGGGCAGCGTTCCTAGGATTCAGCGCACTGAAGTGTCACTTCTCGTGACAGGGAGCACAATTGTGAACACGCGTTCGGTTTTCTCAAACATCGAACATGCAACGAAAATGCAGGTCCTCTCGTTCCAAAGTTATACGCTGCTCACTCTTCAGTCGGTGAAGGACATCTTCACTACGACCCGCTACACCGGCGACATGATTGTCCAGATGGACCAAATCGGAGTGGGTTCATTGTTGATCGTGATTGTCGCCCTCGTTTGCGTCGGCGGGGTAGTTGTTCTGAATTCCTCATCGCAATTTAGCCGCTTCGGCGCAACAGCTCTTACGGGCGACGCAGTTTCGCTTGCTCTCCTCCGCGAACTCGGTCCGGTGTTCACATCGCTTTTGGTGGCGGGCCGGAACGCGACCGGAATGGCTTCCGAGCTGGGATCCATGGTCGTTACGGAGCAAGTGGACGCGATGCGAGGACTCGGTATTGACCCAATCCGCAAACTTATGACCCCTCGATTGCTTGCGATGGTGCTGGTGCTCCCCTTACTCGTGGCAGTGGGGGATTGCGCGGGGCTGCTCGGCGGATTTGTGGTAGCAACCATCACGCTCCATCTCAGCGCAGAACAGTTCTGGACACGCGCCGTTCATGCGCTGGTTTTTGGAGATCTTGTGATGGGGTTCGCAAAACCAGTTATTTTCGGATTCATCATCGCAAGCGTGGGTTGTCATGAGGGATTTCGAGTGAAAGGAGGGACCGCCGGCGTAGGCCGCGCCACGATTACGGCATTCGTGGTTTCCTCCGTCGTTGTTCTAGTTGTTGATCTGTTCGTGACACGGTTTCTGCTGTACGCCTTCAATTTGTGATAGCTACTTCATTTAAGAATTGCGGCAGCCAGTCGCTCTTCCCGTGTTGACGCCGTATTGACAGCCGTCTACTGCATTTCTATACTTGCTCCCCCACGCCCACTTCCTTTCAGGGGGACTCCAATGTTCAAGTTTTTTCTGGCCGCTTCCCTAATCGCAGCTTCAGCAGCTGTTAGCTTTGCGCAAGATCCTGGGAAAATTCATCAACCAAAACTTACTCCTCAACAGAGCGGCACCACGCAACTCCTGATTTCGGTGAGTCCAGTGAACTCCCGCGTGGTTTGGGCAGCCGGAACTGGTGGTACCTACGTGGTGACGACCGATGGCGGCCAGACATGGAAAGCCGCAGTTGTACCGGGAGCCGAAGCCCTTGAGTTCCGCGATGTGTTTGGAGTGAGCGACAAGATTGCCTACCTGATGTCGATTGGAAACAACACGACCGATTTTCATATCTACAAAACCGTCGACGGTGGCGCGACCTGGAAGATCGAGTTCACCAATCAAACCGCGGGTGCGTTTTATGATTGTTTCGCTTTCTGGACCCCGAACCGTGGCGTCACGCACAGCGACTCGGTGAACGGAATATTTCCCGATATTGGGACAACCGATGGCACGAACTGGCACTCCATCGCCGCCAATATGCCCCCAGCTTTAACCGGCGAAGCATCTTTTGCGGCAAGTGGAACCTGCATCACCACACAAGGTTCGAGCAATGCTTGGATTGCCACAGGCGGCGCCTCAGCTGCACGCATCCTGGCCACCCGCGACGGAGGCAACACATGGAACGCATATGACACGCCGCTGGTGAGCTCCCCGAGTGGAGGTGCGGTGTCTGTGGCCTTCCGCGATTCGCGGAATGGGATCGTCGGCGGCGGCGATCTGGCTTCCAACACTGCGGCTGACACTGCAACCTCGAACGACGGTGGCAAGACGTGGACTCTAACGAACAAACCGCCCGTGCAGGGAGCGATTTTCTGCCTCGCCTACGTCCGCGGCGCTCGCAACAACGAAGATGACGGCAATGGGCGCGGAGAAGACAACGAGGTCGGTCATCAAAACGATCGTGCCGTTGTAATCACAACCGAGACGGAGCCGGATTTCACGTCCGGGGAAGCGGCTTGGACTCCGGATGAAGGGCGCACTTGGAATGTGCTGCCCGATGTGAGCGGCTTCTGGGCCGTCGCTTTTGCGGATAAGCACGATGGTTGGTTTGTTGGCAACAATGGCCAGATACTGAAGATCAGTTTCTAGCGCGGCCTGTAGGAGACAGACCGTTCGGCTATTTCAACTCGATCGCAATCGCTTCATACGGAAAGTCGCTTAGGTTTTCTGGTTGCCGCTCGGCTGCTGGCAATAAGTGAACCTGTCCGGCTTTGGAGTGGATGTTTTCCGTTCTTCCGTCTGGATAAGTGACGAGGAGATGAGCGATTGTGAGGTTTATCTCAAGCAGAGAAGGCTGTTCCTGCATAACCGATTTCTCGTGAGGTCCAAACCTGACGCGGAGCACCCGCACGCTATCGTTCTCAAAGTCGACTTTGTAATGCTCAGGGTCAGCTTTGACCGGATCTAGAGTTTGAGGCTGCATCTTCAACGCCATGGACATATTTCCCCTTCGAAAGACGTATTAGCCTAAGGCTCCGGGAGCAGCTTAGGGTCGGCTGCTTCGCTGGCTATTCCGTCAAGAAATAGTGTTTCAAAGAGGCGGAGCGTTTCAGGCAATTTTCGCGTCACTCACTTCATGCCGGGGCTTTCGTTCCTGGCAGCAGAAGGACTTGCCAGTTTCCGACTCTAGCTTTCAGTCCTGAGTGCTCGTCGCTGCCTTCGATTTACTTCGATGACGTTTGGACTTCGATGATTTTTTCGCAGGGTGTTTCGTTTTAAGGCGTTCGTTTTCGGCTTTCAACTCAGTATTTTCCTTCGTCAGGACATCAATGCGATTTCCCAAGTCACCAGCATCCTTCTGCAATTGCAATACCTGAGCTTTTAGTTGTTCGTTCTCCTGACGGGCTTTCGTATCCTGGCAAGCCGCCAATGACAAGGCCAGCGTCACCGCGAGCGCGAAACCGCCTCAAATGTTTCTACTCAATGGACCCTCCTAAATCACTGCGAGCCGACCCTTGGGTTTGCTGACATTCCAGAGAGAACCGTGGCTTTCCGGATAAATTGCTTTGCCACCCCCTTGAGGTTAGCCTGTCGAAAGGGATTCGGCTACGGTGAATTGCGAAAAATGCGGGAAGTGCGGTGCAGAACTCGTGGCCAAGCCTGTACCCGGCGCGAAGCAATTTCCGCGCAGGCTCGAGTGCCCCGAGCACGGTTGGCAACAGGAAAAGCTGCGACCGATACGCATGAGGTTTCACAAAGATCGCCCCAACTGGTAGGGAAGGGTTCCTTGATTGTGACCTTCGCTGGGCCGCCCATTTACTTTCGCAAATTTCTTCGCTAACGTTGTATTCCCGGCCATTCATCAGAGGAAAGACGGCTTTGATGGGGGCTGAAGATTGCGGCCACCAGCTGTTCTTTCCTGCTTGATAACCGAGGTTACAAATGAAAAGAACCGCTGTGGTCTTGGCGGTCGTATCGATTCTCCTTTGCGCTGTCCTGCCGGCGTCTCTCGCACTGCCATCAAATAGCTCGCAACCGGCTGTCACGCAGGGGCAGTCCAAGTGGCAGACGTTTGGCGGGAGAGTCGTCTCCCAGAACCAAGTGCGTTTCGTGTTAAAGGATTATGAAAACGATACCTGGTACCACATAGATGACCAGCAAAAAGCGGCTAGTTTCGTTGGGAAAAACGTACTGATCACCGGCGCTTTTGACGGTCTGACTGGCACGATTCGAGTTCAGAACATTGTGGAAGCAACACCCGAGCAGATATCGGCGGCGAACATCGAGAGGATTAAGCAGAATACCCCGCCACCACCTCCGCCCAAGAGCGTGGCCCCTCCCCCGGCGGTCGCGGCTAATACTCCCAGCGGTGTGCCTCAGCGCACAAATCCGCCCCAACAACCGGCCGCGCCTCCTTTAGAGGCTCGAAGGACGCCTCCGGTGAACGAGACTCGGCGTCCTGCGCCACGGACTGAAGCGCCGGCCAGCGCTTCGCGCCCTATAGCAGCTCCAAGTCCCGCGATAAGCTTGCCGGAGGAAGCGGTTAGCGCCTCCTCGACTGTCGCTATCAGCTCTCGGCGTTCAATCGCGATGCCTCATAGTGTCAGCTCACAAAAACCGCCCCCAAAGGACTTGGTGGTTGGGCGGCTACTCCGAAAGGTGTCGCCTTCTTACCCAGTCGAAGCCAAACAACAAGGGATTGAAGGCACAGTGCGAGTACACGCTGTGATTGGCGCTGACGGCAACATCCAGAGCGTCCAACCGGTGAGTGGCCCGGAACCTCTTGTCGCAGCGGCGGTAACT
>Ga0307471_100000670_pt1 | contig 17804 bp, 12 predicted proteins | sample atmos_gasesAM3C__2_FD_204566 | JGI IMG/M metagenome (GOLD analysis project Ga0307471, IMG submission 204566) | Hardwood forest soil microbial communities from Morgan-Monroe State Forest, Indiana, United States - atmos_gasesAM3C_515 | ecosystem: Environmental > Terrestrial > Soil > Temperate...
TGGGCAAATCCTCAAGCCGCAGCTTCTGCGATGCAATTTCCAGGGCACGGTACGAGACATCAAGACCGACGATTTCCGCGAATGCCTTGTCCTTCAGAAGTTCGCGCAGAAGCCGGCCCTCGCCACACCCCAGGTCGAGAACGCGTTTCGCTCCGCTACTTCGCAGTGCGGCCATAACGGTACCCATCCGTTGCTCGGCGAGACTGATTGGTTTTTCAATCGCTTCTTCCTTACGCGCGTGAGTTTCCGCCACTTCGTCCGCTGCGGGCTCTTCCTCGCCAATGAGACGACTCAATGCTTCGCGAGCCAGCCGCATTTGATGCTTCAAATAACGGTTTGTAATTAACTCGCGCTCTGGATGCTCACGCAGCCACCCTTCGCCGTGCCGCAGCAGCTTTTCCACTTCAGCATCACCGACCCAATAGTGCTTGTCATCGTCGAGCACCGGGATAAGCACGTAGAGATGTGTCAGTAGGTCACTCAATCGAATTGTGGACTTGAGCGAGACCGTGAAGTATGGGCTTTCTCCCCATTCAGGAAATTTCACGTCGAGTGGGTGCTGGGTTGCTGCGACCTGGTAGCCCAGCGGCTCAAAAAGTCGGCGGAGCAAAGACTCTCCGCCCCGACAAGGCAGCACAGCAATCCGCGCTTCCAGGGGCAGCGGCGTATCAGCGAGCTCTTGCCGCTCTTTGCTCTTTCCACCCATTGCCGTACCGAAGGTCCGGGCGATAGCAACGCTCAAGAAGGACGACGCCGCGTAAGGTCGGTCGTTGACGTACTCCTCCAAGACGCGTGCTTCGCCGCTCGGCCCGCGCCGGTTGCGGACAAGCCCGATTGGATCAATCTCCAGCAGCAGTGCGGCAGTGCAGCGCTCGGGCGTGGCTTCGGGATAAAACACGTGAGCCTTGCCAAAGAGCCTTGCCAAAGACCTGCTCGAACGTGTGGACGCGAAACGGACTCTTGTGCAGCAAGTAGCCTAGGTCCGTCGCCGGTCGGTGAATAGTGGATATGCTCAGCAGCATAGGGGAGAAGATTGTATTTTGGCAGAGTAGCGCCACTTGTGCACGACTAGTGCGACCACGAAGGCAGGGGAGTTCTCTGAGCCAACTTGGGTCCGACTCCTCACCGGCAGGCCGTGGGCGAAGCTACCGACGCGGTTTAGCACTGCGGTCGGCGAGTCGTCGCCCAAAAAAGCGAAAACGCAGTGTTAAAGCTGATGGTCAGGCAGGAAGTTCACAAAATTGGGCCCTGGCCAAATGGCGCCCCAAAAAAGGTGTAGCAAACAGAACAGGGCCAAGCAAACCAATAAGATAGAGCTTGTTTTCTCGCCTTGCGAATGGGTCTTCCGCGCTGGGCCAGGGCCAAACCGTCTAAGGCAGAATTTTCTTGAGGATCGGGCGCTCGTTTTTGCCGACTCGATGTGCGTTGGGATTTGAGGGTTGAGTTCGCCGGCCCAGGTGGGCACCGACTGGGCGTCCGGTGGCAGCGCGAAGAATTTTTCTGGACAAGCCGCAAACTCTTGCCGACTGGACGCCCATTAGTACATATAGAGAGGACCCGTGTACCTGTCCGTCGGGCCGGTGGTGGAAAACGGGCAGACTGACTCACAAACGACAAGTTTTTCTCGCGACGGGCGACCATTTTTGCCGTAGTCTCAGGGCCACAAAGCGGTAACCCCGGCCTGGAACCGTCACAATATAACGGTGCTCTTCGACACTCTCTCCCAAAGCCTTGCGCAAGACATGTATGCTTTGGCTGAGATTGCCTTCCTCAACGAAGGCGTCCGGCCACACAGCTTTCATCAGCTCGTCTTTCGTAACGACCTCACCTCTATGTTCAATCAACACGACGAGAGCATCCAAAGCTTTGGCAGGAAGCTGAACCAGCTCCTCCCCCCGAAAGAGTAGGCGTCTTTCGGAGTCAACCAGATAGCAATCGAATTCCCACAGTTGCTTCATAGTGCAGGATTTATGTGCCTTTAAGAAAGCCTCAAGAGAATTGAGCGCCTCCTAAAGATTCTTGAGCCTTACCTGACCGACGCTCGCCCTCGCACCGCAAATCGCGGAGGTGAGGACGATGAGAACGAGATTAGCAAATGGCTTGGTTCTGGGGTTTCTTTTTGCCGTAAATCCTACTTGGGCTAGGCAATCTTCTCCTGCGGAATCAAGGGATCAAGGTCAACAAATTGCGCTCGGCGTTTACGATTATGCGCCCCCGGTTTTTGAACAGAAACAGTTAACCCTTGAAGGCACTCTGGAACACGACCCAGCTTTCACGGAGGCAGCTCGAAAAACATGGGAACAAGTTGATTATGGGGAATTGCGACAGGAAGCCGGCTTCATGGTCTCAAGAACTGTCGGTTCAACCAGCTTCAAAATTCCATCCGGCGGTGTCTTCTCCACTCTGAATACACATCCCCGGCCCTCGATGACTAAGAATTGGGTTCAGCAACCTTCGCTACTCGACATCGATCTTGCGAGGAACTTCAAACTAAACCGGTACGTCGTGACTGCGTCCGGTCTATGGTTAGTAGAACCTAACGGCAACCCTTTAGTTGCCCAATCCGATTCAGTCGCCGTGCTGGCAGGGATGCAGCCCGTCTTCAGCACCACCATTGAACTTCCCATTCAGCTCTGTCGGGATTACCTGGTGGTGGTGCAAGGGTCGATCGGGACTCTCGAGAAGTTGACTTTCATTATTGACACTGGGACCTACCCGAGCATTGTCGACCAGAGAATTGCAACCGCCCTGGGTCTTAGCGAGAGAGAGGGTAAAGTAGCCTTGGTCGACCACAGTGTGCAGGCCAAGCTTGCCACTCTTCCGTTCGTTGGGGTTGGTCCCACCCGCGTCGAAAGTGTTCCAGTCTTGGTGCAGGACCTTTCCTCCCTTGAGAAGACACTGGGGCGGAGAATCGACGCCATCGTTGGTCTAGACGTGTTGGGCAAGAATAGTTTCACCATCAATTACAGAACCAAACGACTGCGGTTCGGCGCGGTGGAACCAAGCCGATTCACAGTCTCGTTCGAAACCGGCCAACCTCTAATCACAGTGGAAGCGCGGTTGCACGACCGGCCAGTACGGTTGCTGGTCGACACGGGAGCGGCAGCCCTGTTGCTCTTCCAAAGTCGAGTTAAGGACCCGATCTCTCCGCTGGCGGGAAAGCCCACCAGGGCAACCAACCTCGGCGGGGGGGATTTTCAACTCCAGTCGGTACTGATCCAGGACATGCGCATGGGGAAAGAAGAGCTTGGCCCACAGACAGGCTTCGTGATGGCAGGCCAGAGAGATGAGGGACAGAACTTCGATGGCCTGTTGAGCATGCGTGGTCTGCACCTGGAGGAAATCGGCTTCGACTTTGAAAACCGAAGAATCAGTTGGAAGAAATAAGCCAGTGGAAGCGGGCTCAAGCGATTCTAAGTGGCGCAGGACAATGAAGGTGAGAACCTCTATTGGCCATTTGGCTCGCTTTGAGCCTCCGGCGAAACTCCAACGAGCTCCGCCAACGCCTGCCAATGCCGTGGGTGGGGGTGGCGTCGGCCCGCGCGGATACGCGTTTGGCCGGTGGGTGTCCTAAGTTTTTCGCACTTTTGTTGAAGCATCGGCATGGTGAAACAAGAACTAACGGACAAAGGAAAGGAGAAGGGTATGCCTCGAGTAGCGATTACGGTACCGGTAGCGAACGAAGTAGTTACAACGGGCAAGCCCTTTGCTGTGGTAGGAGTGGTGCGCACACGCGGTATGCCGGAGCCCATTACTATAGAAAAAGTTACGGTTCGTGTCGGCGGTGGGTCCATAGGAGAAGAGGCATTTCCGCGCAGGAAGGCAACCGCCGGCGCAAAGGACTTGCTCCCGCTAAGCGGCGCGTCGCTGGTATCGGTGGTGTAATCCCCCGACCTGGGGAATCGCTACCACGCGCTCTGTTCCGGCGGTTCCAGCGCCCTGGGCTCCGGTGTCTTTGCCCATTGCCTAGGACATGATCCGCGTTTGAGAAACTCTCAAGAGAATTGAGATCCTCCTAAAGACTTTTCAGAAGTGCCCTCCGCACGATTGGCCCATCGATAGTTAGGAGGTTTAGTAACGAATGTCAACAAAAGACCACAATATGAACAGCGAAGGCATTGATCGGGTCTTGTCGGGCAGCGACTACGATGCGCGACACATTCTCGAAGAACCGTCGGAGAAGACGCGGAAAACCACCGAGCGGAGACAGCTAACCGACCTATTGCAGGCAGAAATCAATCAGGCCCTAGGTCCGCTCTCCGTTGCGGTCTACCTGGAATCAATTAACGCTCAATTGAGCCTTCAACGATAGGACGACGTGACCCTTGTGGCCGCATGCGCGCATTGAACCATCTCTCAACGACTCTGCAACTTGGCCGTTGTTCTGGACGTATATGCAGAATCATCTCGATTTGGTGCGAAACGGCATATGCTCAACCCCGAAGTCTTTGATCGGGCAGGGCAGATTCGCACTCGCAGTGAAGCTTGATTCAAAATGCTTACCCAACTGGAGGCCGCTCACACTGTGCGGGAGCGGGAATCGATAGGAAACGGCTGACTTGCTACTGTCTGCTTCTAGGTTCCGAATATGAATCTTGATCCAATCTCCGCAGCCTCGGCACCCAACATTGCGAGTATTCAAGCGTTCTACGATGCCTCACGATTCCTCGACGCTTACGAACAGACTAAGAGCTATTGGGACCGGTCGACGGATCTGAAGCGCCTGTCTACTAAGCAGTTGATACTCGCGGGGCGCCTCGCTAATCGCTTGGGCGGAGCGCGGCTTTGTCGGTGGCTTTTCTACAATGCCTACAAACGCGCACCCAACGATCCACTAGTGCGCTACTTCACTCACCGTCTGCGATTGCGTGATCGTGATTTCTGGGACGAAATTCGAAAGCTTGCAGATGAGCCGCTGCTTGGCACGTGCGACGCGCAACTCGAAGCCTCTTGGCTCGCCTACCAAGCAGTCACTTGGGGGATGCTGCGGGATTTTTCGAGGGCCACGGCGTGTCTGGAGCGTGCGCAGTCCTATTCACCTACTGACGGATGGGTTGAATACTGCGAATCGACTGTCTGTGGAATGGCTGACCGCTGGGAAGACGCGCTGCTGGCCGCCGAACGGTCTTGGAAACTCAGCCATGCTGCCCCGTACAGCGTGCAAAGCCTGGGTCTGAGCCTATTGAATTTGGGTCGAGTATCCGAGGCCGCTAGCCGAGTTAAAGAAAGATCCGAGGATTGTCAATCATACGAGGTTGTTCACTTTGCTTGCTGGCTGCACTGTGCTATGGCGGACCGCTGCGAAGGAAACGAGCGACTGCGGGTTCTCGCTGGTGCCAGCGGCCTGGCGGACCGGCTCCCTGGATTGGCGCCACTTGCCGATCGTGAGACACGAGCAAGTTTCGCGCATACCCACTTGGATATAGCCAGCTTGTCGGGAGACCGCGAGGAAATGGAGACCTGGGCTAGAAAGACCCGTAATCCGTTTTACCGCAAGGTTCTCGAAAATCTGCGGAGAAGTCCCTCGGGCAAACGCATCCGCTTGCCTCATTTGCCTATCCTGCAGAAATACCAAACCTGTCTGCCGACGAGCATCGCCTCCGCTCTCGTGTCACAGAACGTAACGATTGATCCCGAAACAATGGCGGGGGAGATTACCTTTGGGGGAACCTCCACGTGGGCTGCCGCCGAATGGCTCGAGAAACGCGGATTCGCCGTGCGCTTCTTTAGAGTGACACCAGAAGTAGCGCGCCGCCTGATCCAGAACGGTGTCGCTTTCGTTTTGTCCCTCGAATCAGACGAAAGCTCTCACGCCGTTGCGGTAATCGGAATCGATGAAGCAACCCAGACGCTTTTGGTCCACGATCCCTCCGTTTTTCGATTTTCCGAATATCTATTGGAAGGGATTGAGCAAATGCGCGGGCCGCTTGAGCCTGTAGGTATGGCGATAGTTCCCGAAACCAATGCGGATTTTTTAGCTGGACTGCTATTTGACGCAAACGTCGAGGTAATGACCGCATCGCAGAATTACCAGCGGGAAGCGCAACTCAAGGGAATAACGGCAGCGCGTGAAGTTGTGAGCCGCCTATCCAGGGAGTATCCAGGAGATCCAGCTGTTCGGTTCCTACAGGCAGAGCAGCGATCCGGAGAGGGCCGCTCAGGGGACGCGCTTGCCGGATTTCAGGAATCCCTGAAGGCTTTTCCTCACTCGCCGATCGCCCGTCGGCAAGTGCTCCAGGCCTCTCGTTCAATGGGAAATACCGCGCTAAGGAGGCATCTCCTCAAGGGCGTCGTAGAAGGCGGGTTACTACCTGGCATTGAGTCGCTACAGAATTGGCGACATCCGCCTTCCGCTTACGTCTGCGCATATGCCGACCTCCTGCGCCTCTCGGCTAGCACCCGTGGCAAAGCCAAATCGCTCTTCAAATCCGTTCTTGTTCGAGACTCTACTCATGCTGACACGTGGCACTATTTGGGCGACCTTCTCCAAGAAGAAGGCGACACGGCCGGCCGGCTGCTTTGCTATCGCATATCGTCGTGCCTCAACGAACGCAACGAGCACTATGCGCTCGCCTACAGTGACGCTCTCTGTGATACAGGGAAAAAGGAGGAGGGTTTTGCTTGGCTGGAAAGTCGCGTTCGCCGAGCTGGGCCGGCGTCGGAGGCCAGCAGTCCGTGGGTCTCCTGGATGGTCGCTTTGGAACACTGGGGCTACCCGGAAAGAGCACTCGCGGTTTGCAGGAATGCATTACAGAGATTCGGCGATGCTCCAGAGTTTCTCGTGTGGGCAATTCCTTTCTTGGCACGCATGGGCGAATGGACGGAGGCGGAAGGGAAATTGCACGACTTGGAATCGAGCGGAAGCTTCAGCATGTTCTACGAAGCAGCTAGAGACTTCCACGCTATGCGTGGAGAGTTCGAACAGGCAATTCACTACGCTGAAGAACGGGTGAAAGAGGCGCCGCTTTCCCTGCCTGCCCGCACGCGGTTATTGGATCTCGTCGCAAAATACCGGGGAAATGGCGGCGCCACAGCAATGGCCGAACAGTGGGTACGCGAGCATCCGGAACACGATGATTTCGAGCAGCTCTATTGCGATCGGCTGAACATCACAGGTCCCCGATGGAGAAAAGACAGAGTCCTTCATCGCCGCGTAAAGCGCAATGCCGAAGATGGATGGGCCTGGCGTGAACTAGCGATCCAACGAATATCGGATTACGCGCGCTCGGGGGACCGGAGAAGGGCAAGATTGCGCTCGCCGATTGAACATCTCCTGGCGCAATGCGACCGGACCGCGACGGAAAGCCCCTCAACAATATGCATCTACGGACTATGGTGCGAGGCTTGCGGAGATTGGGCCCGAGCAATCAAGACGTGGCAGAAGGCAATCGAAGCCGATTCCGGCTCCCTTTTTGGTTGTCGGCATATCTGGGACTGCTCAGCACGCCTTGGAGACACAGAGCGCGGCGAAGTTTTCCGCAAGATGGAACCTAAACTGTTGAGGTTTCCCGCTCACCTTTCTTTTGCCAGTAGCATGTGCTTTCTGATCGCACAACGTTTTGGCATTGTGGCCGCGGAAGAAATTGCGAAGCGATGGATTAGCCAGCGGCCCGACGACCCGGAGGTTGCGCTTGCTCACGCCGAACTACTTCTGGAATGCGGGCATGGCAAGCCGGATGCCGACCGCGCAAAATCCATTCTCGAACCGGCCATCGCGCGCTTTCCGTACCATACGGGGTTGCGGTTCTCACTGGCGAGAGTGTACAGGCAAACAGGCGAGTACGACCAGGCTGATCAGGTTTTGCAGGAAATCGTCCGGCGTCACCCAGGTGATGCGGCTGCACTCATCCAGATGGCTCTTGTCATGGAACGCCGCGGACTCGAAGGAGATGCACTTCGTGTCTTGGAGACTGCTTTGGCCAGATCTCCTCTGGATCAAGAGGTCTGGAATGCACGCATCGAAATGCACATTCGGCGGGGACGAATTGCAGAAGCACGCGCGGAAATCCAGGATGGATTGCAACGCTCACCACAAAGTGAGAGCTGGCGGGAACGTGCCATTCAACTGTTGGTGGAATGTGGCGCTGAGGAGCATGCCGTGGCCGCAGCGCGAGAAGGTGTTAGTCTATCTCCAGCCCGTGCCTACGTGTGGTTGCTGTTGGCCAAGACACTGAAAAATGCAAGGCGACTTGCTTCCCAACGTGAAATTGAACTCTGCCTTCGCCGCAGCCTCTCCCTGAATGAAGCATTTTTCGAGACTGCCGACGATCTCGCTCTCTTGCTGGTGGAACAACAGCGATTCGAAGCGGCGGCCGAAATCATTCAGGGTATCTTGCCTCGAATGGAGGATCCGTCTCCTGCAAGAGGACGACTTGCCTCAATACACCGACAAAATGGCCATAAGTCGGAGGCTCTAGATGAGCTTGCCTCCTTGGTTAAAGAGGCCCCCTGGTATCAATGGGGTTGGGACCTCCTGATGGTTTGGCTGGTCGAAGATTCAGCCTGGGAAAAAGCACGCCAGCTACTTGCCGTAATCCCACCGGAACTTCGAGCAAATATTGGCTTGCGGCAGAAACGCCTTCAGGTTCTTCGCAGAGCAGGCGTTGGTGCTGAAGAATTGCGCGCCGAATGGCAACAATTGTTGCGGGATTTCCCTGAAAATATCCCACTATATCTGGAATGCTACGACGAATTCCGGGCCGATCGCGTCTTGACTGATGCCGCACCACAAGTATTAAAAACCGTTCAACTTCTCGACCCGGACAATCCATTCACGCTTGCGAGAATGGTCGAAGTAGTCGCTGAAGATGGAGACCACAAGCAAGCTGCGGACATTCTCCTTCGCATCTGGTTCCAGGAGACCGAGAAGGGACCATGGCCAGCCGATTACGCTTGGACGATGGCACGCCGACATCGCTTCGATCAGGCGGCTTACTCGAGAGCGCGATTGAAACTTGCTGATGGCTCTAGACTTACGCCTCACGCTTTTGCGCTTATGGCGCAAGAGGCCGCGCTCAGAGAAAGCAAGCCAAAAAATGAACCGAAGTCCTCTTGGGATAACTTGTTCCCAGGCGCGGGAGCAAGAGAGCTCTTTTGCCTGCTCAAATTGATAAATGGAGCTGAGTGGGCTGACGGACGATACAGAGGCGTCGCACTTGGACTGTTGGTGGATCACGGGTATCACCAGCGCGTGACCCGCTATTGGAACAAAAATCAAGGAAAAATCGATGGTGAAGCGGAGTCCTGGTCCCAGATTGTGCGCTCTCTGGTGAGTCTTAATAGGAAAGAGGAGGCGCGCTCACTGCTTGCAAAATGGAGGGAAAGGAAAGGTGTGGCCATGTGGATGGTCAGCAATTACATTTCATGTTTTTCCCGCTGGGATCAGGGCAGTTGGAATGAGGTTCTTTCAACCTGCAAGGACGCACTCGCAGGAATGCAGCACGATCACTGCGCCAAGTATCTGGCACATGTTCAGGCAGAAATCTTCGCTGTGCAGGGCAACGTGAACGGATTTCGTGAGACTTGGAAAGGCTATCGTGCCTACTTTACGGGACAACAACACGAGTCCGAGTGGTTTGACATCGGGCGTATTCACTTGTTGAAGGATATCCCGGAAATGGCGATGCTACTAGAACAAGATCAGCGCAACAAATTCCTTGAGAAATGCGCGGAACTGAGAAGAAAGCAGGCGCTCGCTCCGCCGCCGGCTGTAGGATCAGGGAGGACGGGATTTTCTAATCCATGGTGGTGGATTTTGTTGCTTTGGCTTCTTTTGTCGCTCGCCACGCAGTCTTTTCGATAATCTGCCCGCTCGCGGCTTGCGATCTCGAGGAGCTGTCCTGTTGTTCTCGTTCTCGCCTGTCCCTCGCCAGAATTGAGCGCGCGTTTGAAATGAACAACATAGGGAGAGGCCTGGTAACACGTCACGTGTATGAAATTCAGCCGTCGCGGCGTTTTGGCATAGGATAAAGAGAGCGCCCCCGCTTCGCACCGTCGCTCAACAGACTCGCGAAAATCGCTTCAAATCGAGCTTTTCACTCGAACGCAGCGTCCCCACAACCTTGCTATCATACACCCCAGTCATTTCAGTCCATCTTCGGTCCACTTCAAGAGCGAAATAAGTGACGCGTCCCTCTGCAAGCGACACCAGAAGCGGCACTTAGAGTTTTGTACTGCGTACCTTCTAAGCAGAGGGTCGGGAGTTCGAATCTCCCCCCGCGCCACTTTAAAAATGCAGTTTCTCGACGCCCTGCCTGCTCTCGTTAACGTCGGTTCTACCCCCGTTTTGCCTCTCGAAGCTCGCTGTGACGCGCGCCCTTTCGGCAAGGCCGCGGGAAGTGCTACTCACGGGGTAGGAACGGAAGAGATTCGACGATGAGGGAGGCACAGTGGAATGGACTTCTCGACATCTATGTTCCGGTACTTTGCACCGAACATTGCACACAAACAAACCTAAATATCTCCACTTGCTCTAGCTCACCATTACCTGGTCCCGGCTTCTTCCAGTGTCAGCCTGTAGGCAACGTAATATTTGTAGATGTTGCTGACATACTGCACGGTTTGTTGGCCGACGTCCTGCGCCACGACGAGTTCGACGTTCCCAAACCATTTATTGGGATTCAGGCCTTCACTCGCTGCCTTTTTCCGGAGATCCGCAATCCTGTTGGGCCCCGCGTTGTAGGACGCGAAGGTCATGAGAGTCTTGTTCAGAGGGTCAAGGTTGGGATCATTAAGGTAGGTGTCCGCGATGTTGCGCATCATCTTTGCCCCAGCATGGATGTTATTTTCCGCGATCTCGACATTTGGAATACTGATGGGGGGAGCGGCCGCATACTTGGGAATAACCTGCATAATACCGGTGGCACCACTCGGATTCCTGCGGCTTTGGTCCAGGCCTGATTCCTCGTATCCTTGGGCCACCAGCATCAGATAGTCAAAATCGTATTCAGCTCCATATTTTTCAAAATACCGAACGTAAGTCTGGAATTTCTTCACTTCCTCAGGCGAAGTGGCGTCTTTCACCCAGTGGGTATCCTGCAGGTAACGCTTGAGCAAGATGTTTCCGAACAGGTTGCCTGCTTGGCGCCCTTTGACGAATTCGTCGAGGAGTTGTCTCAATTGCGGGCTATCCTTGCGCGTTGCCCAGGCGAGTTGCCCTTCCTCCTTCAAGGCGATATTGGGATGAAGGGAAAGGTGAGGGAGTACTTTCGCCCAGAATTCGGCTCGGATGTTTATGGTTACGGTTGCAGGAAGCAGGCCAGCGTTGACCATTTCAAGTAGGTCTTCATCTGTCAGGTCGGGATCGGCTCGCTTCACCAGGATCGGCGGCCTACCTGCATTCTGCAGCGATTCGCTCAGATGCTCGATGTTTTCGTAGTACGCCGTCAGCGGATTGACATAAACCTCTTTCCCGCTCAAGTCTTCGAGACTCGTGATCGGAAGCGTTTTCGGTCCCGTCACAATAACCTGCTTCACATCGGAATCAATGGGAGCGGTGAACAGTACCTCCTTCTCCCGCTCCGGCGTGACAATCACGCCAAACGCAATGACATCGCCCAGCCCTTGCAGGAGAGCTTGTTCCAGTTGTTCAGGTCTGACCGGAATATATGTAACATTGATCTTCAAGGTGCCGGTTCTGAGCTTCTGGTTCACAAAGCGTTGAAACTCCTCGAATGCTTCATAATAGATCCCTTCCGGTTGAGCTGCGTCGTAGAAAAACCCCGATCTGCTATATACGACGAGAGCGCGAATCTCGTGTCTCTTGACCATGCCATCCAGATCGCCGGTATGTTTTTCAAAATTGAGTGGCAGCGAGAGGTTAGCCGAGGAAGCTTGCTGCTGGCCTGGCGAGGTTTGCTGGGCTTTGATGGGGTGGGAGTCTGGGTTGAAGCTGCTTGCTACGTTCACCTCCCCGGAAGCCGTTGCGGCGAAGGTTTTGTTCTGTCCACCACAGTTCGCCATCAGCACGGCACCCAAAGAAGCGCCCAGGAAGAGCGATCTCCCCAGAATTAGTTTGCAGCGAGTTAGCACGGCCAGGGATTCAACCTTCATTTCTCTTCCAACGAAAAATAGAGATAAAGCGCAAGGCCAATGGCATTCTGCTGTTGATTCGGGCTTTTGCCGGTGTTGTTCTCATGCTCGTAGTAAGAATTGAACTCGACGTGTTTGCCTACGGGGAAGAGGCAACCCGCATAGAGAGCCGTGGTGCTCCATTTGTTGTACTGACTCTCGTAATAAGGTTCAGCAGCGACATATGGGATAAGATGATAGGAGCTGACGGAAAAGGTTCGTTCGAGAGTCAATTTGTTCCGATAGCGCCAGGTGAAACTGCCGTTTTTCCAGTCGAGATCTGCGCGGTTCCGGTCCGAGATCAGGACCCCCGCCTTCAGCGGAAAGTGGAACGTCGCAACCACCTGCATGCGATTTTCGGGCGGAGCATTCGGTGCGGCGATATAGCGGTAACCAGTCTCCAGAACCAATGCTCTTGACTTTGAGTCGTCCAGGTCAAAGGCCGTCACATCCTTCAGCTTGAGCATGGGCGTAAGATAGAGCTGAATACTTGGACCAATCCCAAGTTGCTTTGGGTCGCCGCCGTCTCGGTCATCCTTGGCCTCGAAATAGGCTCGAAATGTCGAATTCAGTTTGAGATGGGCATCAATCTCTGGCAGGAATTGGACAGATTGTCCGTAGCACATCGGGGCAAGCAGGAGCGTCATGATGAGACATCTCTTGAGACCTGTGATCATTCGCCCTTGGTGACCTTCACGCCGTCCTTGCCGATTTTTCCAATTTCCAGACTGCTTTCGCCGCATTTTACGCCTTGTGATGGAGTTCTCCAAGTAGTGGTTCGAGCTACGTGGTTTGGTTCTATCGAAGGAGTTCATAGGGCTTGAGCAGCCTGTTTCTATGTACGTGGCCATGCTCTCTGCATTACAGTGAAAAGAAATGCGGTCGTGAGGCCAAACAAAATCCAACCGTTCAACGCTTCCAGCGCGCCCATCATTTGCCAGCGTGGCTCCAGATAAAGATTCGCGTGGCCGTAACTTGTCATGGCACTAAGCGAATACAGCATGGCGGACTTGTTGTCCTGCAAGGCCCCAAGAAGACGGTAAGCACCGGCCCAGATAGAACCCTCAAGACCGTGCAAGACGGTGGCCGAAAGGGCTGTACCTCCCATGGCAAAAATCGAAGCAGTCGAGAGATTTCGGAACCGTCCCGCACCGCTCAGCGTTATCACGACTTCTTTGTTGATGAGTCTAAGGCCATAAGCGTGGATAACTACAGTCACTACAATTAGCGGCAGGCCCCAAGCCCAATCCAAGCCCCAATTAATGAAAATTCCCGAATCCATCGAGGACCTCTCTTGCGCTTCCTTAGCAAGCGATGGCGCAGCCCCCTGACACCAGGTTCATCCGAGGTGTAGTCGTTGCAAGGAGCTTACCATTCGGTGCTAGCAGCTAGACACGCGAAGGCCGGGATGGCGTGTGCCGCTTCATTTACCTCGCCGCATTCGTCTTTACATCTAGAGTAAAATCGAAGCGTTAATCGACGATGTGAATAAACCTCCCGGCTGAAGTCTAGTACGATTTTGGTGGTGGCCTCTGGAAAGATGCCCACGCCATCATCGGCTTAACCGATTATCGGCCACTCGGATCCTCACCTGGCTGCACTTCAGGGTTGTACACGTTGCCGTACCGAGTTGTTTCAGCGGTGATTACCGACCTCACAGTTAGACTAATGTCGCGTCCTGCCACGTTGTTGGCAAGATCGTTGAGGCGGGCGACCTGCTCGGAGGAAATAGGTTCCGGCGCGCGCGCCACTGCCCATGCGGTCGTCTTACCGTCTCGTTGCACGAGGGTGACATCAACCAGATGTGCTCCAGGAATCTTCGCGACCTCCTGCGCGAGCGCCTTTCGGATATTAGTCTGCATGATCGACTGAGCGCTGGTGCGCCGCAGGGCTCCGTTCAAGTGAAAAGCGAGGACGAGGACCAAAGCCAAGCAAACTAGTCGCGGTGCGAGAACCTTTTTGGCTTTATCCGCCGCAGTCGGGCGATGTCCGGCGAGCAGGAAAACGATCATTGCGCCGAGGGCGATGGCCGTGAAATTTGCGAGGAACAGGAGAAAGGCACCGAAGGCTGCAGTTGGCAAATGGCGCGCCAATAGGATCCCGCAAGTTGTCAATGGAGGGACTAATGCCGTGGCGATCGCCACACCGACCACAACGCCACTCAATCCCGTCGAGACGAAGGTGAATCCTCCGGCAAGGCCGCCTACGAGAGCGATCAATAGATCAACTAGGCTTGGAGAGGTGCGACCGAGGATCTCACTGCCGATGGTGAGGTCGCGGGTAAATATGCCGATCAACACACCAGCGAACAAGACCAATACAGCGCCGACAACTTCCGCCAAAAGGGCGCGGCGGAGCAAGTGCAGGTTTGCCTCGGCCAGACCAAGGGCGATGCCAACGATGGGACCATAGAGCATCGCGATTAACATCGCGCCGATGATGACAGCGGGAGAGTTCTCTATAAGGCCGAAACCGGCAATCAGCGCAGCAGCCAGGTTCATGGCCAGGTAGGAGCCGGTCAAGGCGGCGTCCAAAGCGACCGATTCGCGTGTCGCCGCGCGTTGAGCACCGGTCACTTGGGGAATGACGCTGGAGGTAAGTTCAGATTGTGCGTTCACCGTGTGATTGCCTCCCTTCAGAGTAATGATGTCCCCACCGAGAACTGCCGAAGACAGACATTCGCACTAACGATCGGCACGCGCTTTCACGAACATAGAGTGGTGCGGCTCGCCCGCGTTCACATGGACATAAGGTCTGTTAGACGGAGGGTGACTACCGCAGTTTCGACTGTACGCTTCCGTGTATTTATGAGCGCTGGCTAGAATCCGAAAAAGTGGGCAATCTTTTTTCCACTCTCTTCTGTGTAGTACACCGTCACCTTCGCGCCCTTTTCCGTGCCTGTGCCAACGGCCTTCCCCATGTCCTTCCCGGCATTCTCTGTGTAGTCGAAAGTCTTTTCTGTTCCATCAGCACTCTTCACTACCACCGTTTTCGCGCCTTTATCCACCTTTACAATCGTGCCCTTGGTGACCTTCACGCTGTCCTTGCTGATTTTTCCAATTTCCAGACCGGTTTCCTCAAGGCCCTTTCCGGTGGTGCGAGCCACAACTTCCGTTCCTGTCTTGAGGCCGTCGAGTCCTTCTTTCGTGCCCTTGTAGGTCGTTTCACCGGTGACCTTGATGGTGCGTTCCGTGCCATCCGCGGTCTTCACCACAACCGTTTTGGTGGCCGTGTCTACCTTTTTGACAGTGCCGTGGATGATGCTCACCAAGTCCTGCGCCAAGCAAGTTGCCGCCGCAAAAACCATACAAATTGCAAAAGGTACAAGCTTTTTCATCAGCAAATTCTCCTCTCCAAATTGTCAAACCTTTCAAATCCATCATTTGCAGTGTGTCGCTGTACTCGTGAATGTATCTTCTTTGGCCTAAAAAGAAAACTCCGCTCCAACGATGGCGCCCTTCTGCGTCAAACGGAGTCCGAATCGATTGGTCTGAGCAGTGACAATCAGGCGTGAACCCAGTTGGTACCCTGCGTTGAGGCTGATGTGCTTGGTCAGGGTTATCCCAATGTCGTCAGCTGTGGAAACAAAGTTGCCGTATCCGAACAGGTACATTCCGAACAGGTTGCCCTCGACGAAGACTCGCGGGGAATTTGTCAAGTACAAGCGGAATTGCGGGCCGGCGACGGGAATTGGCGCCAGCAGCGAGCTACTCGCGGATACTGCGCCCTGGTGAAATCCGTCGCCGGTGACCTGCGCGGCCGCGCTTATCTTTGCTGTTGTATCGAAAAGATCGAACTGGACGCCAAGACCGAGATGCCCACGCTTCCGCCGGATGATGTCGTATTGGTAGCCAGGGGCGACCAGGAAAGCATGAAGATCGCTCTGCACGGTCGAACCCACGTGAATCGTCTGGCCCCGGAAGGTGATGGTTTCACTGAGTGTGGTTTGCCGGGAGGTATAGAACGGGCTGATAGCCACGTAGAAATGGTTCTTGCGGGTGAACTTCCAGTCCACCTTCCCAGAAAAGGTCGAGTAAGTGTTAAAGTTCAGGTCCTTCACTAAATCGATGGGAACGGTATCTCCCTGGCCTTGGATAGTTCCCGATGGATTCGAATAGAACCAATAGGTGTCGAGACGCAGTTTGTATTCGTCGAAATCCTCTTGCCCTAGAGCGCGTGCCGCGAACACAGTCGAGAACACTGCAAGCAACGCCGCGACCAGCAAGAATCGAGCACACGATGAAAAACTGTCGCTTCTTAACGAATCAAGCATCTGACCTTCCTTGCTGCACTCGGTCGAGACTAAATTGCCGGTTTCCAGCCGTCGCTGGCATCGTATTCGGTCATGGACTGAGCAAGGTCCAGCGTTTTCTCGCCCAAATCTTTCTGGTATACGACGCCATCTTTGCCGACGATGAACGTCATGATTCCCGAGTTTCTGTATTCCGCGGGATACGCCACCACGGCAAATCCGCCGGTCATCTTTCCGTTTACGATATAGTCCTTCGCGCCGCCTTTAGCCTTGTCGCCTTGCCTGGTGAGTATGCGGAAGAGGTAGCCATCGAACGGCTGTGGTTTTTGACCGGCGTTGGTGTAACCGGCGGCCTTGGCGAAGTCACGAACATCTTCCAATGGGCTTGGCGGCTGCCCATTCGCAACCGGCCAGTACAACCCGTCCTTCTTTCCTTCATCGCTGATAAACTTCTGCGCATATTGCTTCTGCTGACTGAAGTATTTCGTCTGCGCCTCGGCGATCGCGCCGCTTGCGGCAATGGCGGTCAATTCGTCCCTGCCAATCCGGCGCGCAAGAATCTCATCCTTGCCCGCTGCCGTATCGAACACCCATTGTCCGTCCGCATTCTTCCCCAACGGAATTGGAAAGGGATAGTTGTCGGCGCCGATGTAGAGAACCTCTCCGCCTACTTTTATTTCACGCCAGCGATGCATCTGGTTATACGCGGCGACAAAATCCTGCAAGTTGTCTTTATCTTTTACCGTGTCGCCCGAGAACAGCGCAGGCTTGCCATCCGGACCAAAAATTGCCAGCAGCGCAGCTGGGTCACCAGACTTCGCAGCTTCCAGGAATGCGGCGCCAGCATCATCTGGAGTAGCGAAGGTTTTCTGCGCGGTGCTTTCCGTGTCCGGTTTTTGCGGCGCATTGCCACAAGAGCTTCCTGCGCTCACGACTAATACGAACAACGCCGCGCACAATACCGCATTTCTACGTCCCAGCACATTTTTCCGTTTCCGCATCACGTGCAACATACTCATGCCTCCCATCCTGCAATCTCTTTCGTCCCAGGTATCACGCGCCCGTAAATCTAGCGGCGAAATCCGCCGAACCCACCGCCCCCAAATCCGCCACCGCCGAACCGGCCTCCGCCAAATCCGCTCGAGCGCATGCTTCCCCAGCCGCGACTGCTTTCTGCGCGCGAGGACCAGCCGCCGGAACCGCCGAATCCACCGGAGTGCCCGCTCATGCCGCTGAAGGCATTCGAACTCCCTCCGCCCCAACTGCTATGGCCTGACCAGGAGTTGGAACCGGAAGAGCGGTCGTTACTGAAGTTCTGGGAACCTTGCCGGTTGACATTAACGGTGTTTCCGCTGACGTTTTTGTTGTACGTGTTGCTGGTGTTCTTATAGTTGCTGTTGTAGTTCGAGTGATTGTAGTTGTTGTTGTAGCCGTAGCTATTGTGGTAGCCGCCGTTGTAGTAGCCGCCATGCCACGCAGAGTT
>Ga0307471_100000671_pt1 | contig 17778 bp, 15 predicted proteins | sample atmos_gasesAM3C__2_FD_204566 | JGI IMG/M metagenome (GOLD analysis project Ga0307471, IMG submission 204566) | Hardwood forest soil microbial communities from Morgan-Monroe State Forest, Indiana, United States - atmos_gasesAM3C_515 | ecosystem: Environmental > Terrestrial > Soil > Temperate...
CAGTTCTACGAGCAGGGCTTCGGCAATCCGAATTATAGCTACCCGAGAAACTTTGCGGCGTTCTTCTGGCAGGATTCCTGGAAAATCCGCCAGAATTTCACGCTTAACTACGGTCTTCGCTATGAAATTGACTCGCAATACGGCCCTTTGAAAGCGGACAAAGACAATTTTGCGCCGCGCATCTCCTTTGCCTGGGATCCTTTCAACAATCACAAGACCGTGATTCGCGGCGGCTTCGGTATTTTCTATTCGCAGATTTACGGCCAGATCGCGGATGTGATTCAGACTCTCGGCAATGTCAACAACACGCGGCAGATTGCGAACTTCCTCGCGCCCGCCAGCATCAATGCACCTTGTGCTCCGGCGGGAGTGAGCACTCCGACCGTTCCGCTGTCCGCCTGCATTTTCCAGTCGCTCTTTGCGGAGGGCAAAGTGACTTGCACCACCCCGGCGGTGGGCGCTGCGGCGTGCATCACACCGGCAGACTTACAGCAGTTCGGCATTACCGTTTCCAATACCGGCCCGCTTCCTCTGCTGACGGTAATCTTCAGCGGCCAGCCCGGCTACCAGAATCCTTATTCAGAACAGGCTTCTTTCGGCATCGAACGTGAGCTTGCTCCGGGGTTCTCTATCTCCGTCAGCGGCATTTATTCGCACACCCTGCGGCTTCCTGTTGCCATCGACACCAATGCCGTTCCGCAGCCTTTCCAGCTTGTTACGGAACCGCTGGCCAGCGGAAAGACGGTCACCTATCGTGACTGGAATTCCAACCCGCTTCTTGATCCGATTGTCTTCTTTGACCCGGCACATGCGGCCCCCTGTGGGGGAGCGCTCATTCTGCAGTGCTTTGTAAACCCCGCGATTCTCCAGGCCGACCAGTACAGCTCGAAAGCTTCCGCCCTCTACGAAGGCGGCATTCTTGAAGTGAAGAAGCGCTTCAGCAACAACTTCACTCTGATTGGTAATTACACCTACAGCAAAGCCTTTGACACATCCACGGATTTCAACAGCGACTTCGGGCCGCAGGACAACACCAATCTTGGTCTCGACCGTGCTCTTTCCGAGTTCGACCAGCGGCATAAGTTCACTGTCGCCGCGGTCCTGGATAGCCCGTGGAAGAACGCCGTCCTTTCCGGGTTCGAGCTTTCTCCCATCGTTCGTTACAACACGGGTCACCCCTTCAACTTGTTGGCCGGTTCTGATGTTAACGGCGATCGCCATTCCACGAACGACCGGCCCATCGGTGCCGGGCGCAACACGGGGCAGGGCCCGGATTACGCGGACTTCGACATGCGCCTCTCCCGGCAGTTCAAACTTGGCGAAAAGGCAGGCTTCCAATTGATCGCGGAAGCTTTCAACCTTGCCAACAGAACCAACTTCGCCAGTGTCAATAACGTGGTTGGACTTGGCTTTGGCCTGCCGACCGCAGTGGGCGGTGCGGGATCTACTACGTTCCATGTGAAGGGTACAAGCACCTTCGGGCCAAGCCAGCCCTTGGGGTTTACTTCGGCGTTTCCCAAGCGTGAAATCCAATTGGGCCTGCGGCTCACGTTCTAGGAAGGCTCCGACAGGTAAGCTCTAAATGAGTCTCTAAGCAGAGCCAGAAGTGCTGGTTGCTTTTAGTAGTGCTTCTTTGCCCATGCCCCGCCGTCCTTGGTGACTGCGAGTTCTTACTAGCGTCTTAGAAACGTATTTAGATACCAGGTATTCCCAAACGGGTCCTTTACGCCTGCCGAACGGTCGCCGTAAGGCTTGTCCGCGGGCGGCTCCACCGAGATTGATCCCGCACGTAGCGATTGCGCGTATATCGCGTCCGCATCCGGTACGTACACATGCAAGTGGCACGGTTTCGGCTGGTACTCTCCGTGAGCCTCGTCGATTTCGAGGGTGGCATTTCCAATTCGCATCGTGGCGTGGTGAACAATTCCATCCGGCGATTTGTGAACGCCCAGGGCTTCTGCTCCAAACGCCGCCTCCATAAACGGAATCATGTTGTGGGCGCCGCGAAGATGCAGATACGGCTGAATACTGCGGAGCCCTTCCGGTCCCGGAGTCCAGCCCTTCGGCGTGGCGATGTACCAGCGATTGCCAAAGCGGTCTTTGAGCGCACCCCAGCGATCGCCCGAAGGATGCTCGTCGGTCGGCCTGTAGATCGAGGTAGCGCCCGCCGCCAGCGCTTGGTCAAACGTGACATCAGCGTCGTTGACGTAGAGATGGATGTCCGTCGGCGCGGGAGGAATCTGCGCGTTGGCATCGCCGGCCTCGATCATGCCGTTGCCGATGGCGACTTCTGAGTGCATCAGCGTGCCGTCAGGCGCGGGCACGCGGAGCTTTTCCACTCCATCAAACGCGTTCTTCAGGAACTCCAGGAACTGAGCCGCTCCATTCACGATGATGTAGGGCGTAATGGACGTGAATCCAGGTCGCATGTAGTGGACGGTTTTCGCCGGGGCGGCTGCCGCAGACGATTCGGTGTTTTCATGTAAAGACATAGAGGCTCTCCTTTGCAAATCGGATTTGAGTGTTGCTCGGAACTCTTCACGCGCCAAGTAGCGCAGCTCTCGTGCAATCGCCGCCAGTGGCGCGAGGTTTCGGTGAGGCGCTGCTTCAGGCCGCGGCTGCAGGGATACGAGGATGCCCTGCACAGCTTCTTCGAGTTGCTCAGCGAGGCGGCGCTCGGGCAGTCGCTTAGGCATGGCCGCCTCCCATCTGCGCTCGCAGGCGCTCGAGCGCGCGCAATTGCAGTTGCTTGATGGCTCCTTCGCTCTTGCCGAGACGCTCGGCAATTTCCCGGATGCTGCGCTGGTCCACGAAACGCTCCTGGACGACACGGCGCTGCGTTTCCGGAAGCTGCTTCACCAGCTGAAACAGCCGCGCGCGATGTTCAATAGCTCGCATATCGGGCTTAACGCCAGGATCGGGAGGGTTGTCCGCAATGGGATGTTCGCGGGACGTGCGGTGCGAACGGTCAATGACGGCATTCGCCGCGATCCGCAACAGCCAGGCCGCGAACGGAACTCCGCGCCATTGATAGCTCTTCAAATTGGCGAGCGCTTTGTAAAACACGTCGGAAGTCAAATCTTCGGCACTGGCGCGGTCGTGCACGCGGCCGGCGATGAAGCAGTACACGCGTTCGAAATGCAATTCGTAGAGCGCATCGAATCTTGCAGGGTCGGACTGCGCCGCTTCAACAAGCAGATGCTCCTCCGCCTGCACCGGCGCGCTCGGCTTGCGAGACGCGGTGCTCTTGGGCGGCGTTTTCTTTTTGCCGGGGCGTCCGGTGGCCTTCATCGCTCTGAGATAATAACTGGCCGCCGCGAAAAAGGTTACGCAGTCTCGCTGGCGCGGCTGCTAGATGGGACGGGTTGCTGTGGGCGGGGATTCACACAACATTAACAATTCATTGATACTGTCGCTTGGCTGATTTTGTGGCTATCGGCTGATTGGAAGCTCTCCTTAAGACTTTGACCAGCGACAATACCAGCGAAAGAAGAGCCAACCCGCGGCGGGCCGCCGATTGGCGCGTTCTTATTTGGGCAGGCAGGTAGTCTCTCACCAGGTTTCCTGGCGGACCTGAGTCCGATTGGCGTGAGCATTCTGAGCGAAAAAGAGTATCCCGTCGGCACAGAGATCGAGGTTCATTTCGGAGTCGAGGAAACGGGAGTCCGCGGAAGACGCCAGATGCGCGCCATCTTGCGCCATTGCGGGAAAGGAAGAATTGGCGTCCATTTTGTCAACCTGGACGTCACGCAGCGCGATCATTGGTGGAAAATCATGCGCAGCGATTTTTAGTTCAACTCAACCTGCCGTCGTTCCACGCTCTCAGTCCAGTTCGCTATCTGGCGCAAAGGCCAGCGGTAACCACCTTCTTGTTAGGCTTCATCTGATAGGTGAAATAGGGAACCGCCACGCGGAAGGACTGCGGGTCGTTGTCGGCGCAATGGCCAGGACTCTGCTGCGAGCACAGGGGGCTGGCAAGATGGTCGTCTGAGTACGCAATGTTGGCGCGATGCTGTGTGTCCAGCGCCACCTGGAAGAAGTCCGCAAGCGCGCGGCTGTCGCCGTTGGAGCATCCTGTCCCGTTGGTACAAACAGTTCCCGCATGAATTACGTGGTCGCTGGCTGCGTGCTGGGTGAAAGTGGGAACAGCGGCGTTGCCATTGGCGCTTTCCGCCGCATAGACGTTCCACTGCGCCCAGCAATCCGTAGTTCCGTCGGCGCAAGCCGGCTGCATTGTGGCGACGTCGTTGGAATTGCCCGCCAGGTTCGCCCCGAGCCAGGTCACTACGACGTGGCCGTATGCGTCTGCCGCGACCCACGGAAACACATTCGCTTTGCCTACCGTTCCATCGCTGTTCACGCGCACGGGAGCAGTCCAGGTATTTCCCAGATTAGAGGAAGAGGACAGGAACACATTCTGGTTATCGGACCAGACGGTGTAGACATTGCCAAAGCTATCGACCGCGATAGCAGGGAAGATGTTGTTATTTCCATTGGTGGCGCCCGGCGACCCCACCTGGCTGGTGAAAACTTTGTGGTCCGTAAAGGTGAAGGTTGGCGCGCCAAGGCCCGCATCGTCGGAAACACCGACGTACACAGTGCGTTGCGGTCCGCCGTTGGCATTCTCCGTGGCGTTATCCGGAGCCGTAAACGCGACGTAAAGGTTTCCCTTGGTCGGGCACGCGCCGTTGTCCACTTTGATCTGGGCTGCCGTGTTAGCGCTGCTGGTCGGCGACAGGCTGCCCGCCGCAGGAAGAGTCGCTGCATCAATGGCTTCGCCCAATCCAGCCGTATAAGTCAGACCGCCGTTGTTCGAGCGTTGCACGTTGATGTTGAAGGTTGCGAGGTCATGATAGGCAATGTAAACCGTGGAAGCGTCATTGACCGCGTCGTTCCACATGCGGTCGTCGGCTGGGACCAGCGCAGCAACAACATTGGGCGGCGTGAAAAACGTGTCGCCGCGGTTTCTGGAATTGGAGGCCGTAACTCCGGGCGCGAGGGTCAGGCTGGTGAACGCTAGATTCGGAATCGCGGAGTTGTTCGGGTCCGGAGCATTCACCGCAATGTCTGCATCGCCGCCTCCCGGTGCCACGCCCAGGTTGGTGGGACTGCCAACGTTATTGACGCAACCGCCGCCATTTAATCCGAAGATGCCGCAATTGTCCGGCTGGCCTTCGTATTTGAAAGGCAGAGTTCCATTCGCGTTGGGTGCGCCCTCAATGGACTGATTCCACCGCCACAAATCTACGCCGCCAGGCACTCCGCGAATTGACTCTACGTAAATCGTTCCTTGTGAATCCACGCGGTCCCCCGGTTCCACGCCCTTGATAATGAAAGCCAGCGGGCTCAAGCCCGTGGGAACCGGGGCTAATTGCGGCAGGCACAAACTTTGATTGGGGCTGAACCCGTCCGTTCCGGGCCCAACGAAAGCAGGAATCGCTTCCGCGCCCCCGCCTGCGCCGGTTTGACTCGGACAAGAATATTCGTTGGCAGGATCGGGAAAGGAAGTCTGTGCGATGACGGTGCGGCCCGGATCCATGGAGAAAATAGGCACTAACGCCACCAGGACAATGCCTTGAAGGAATAATAGAGTTACGAGCTTGCGCATCGAGGTCTCCTTTGGATACCTGTACTTGTAAGGCTGAGGAGAGGCCTCTTAGCGAGCACTTGGTTCTCGCGAATTGGCGAAGCGGGTGGTCTTCCACTGTTCACGGAGGCACGGACCCGAAGGACAGCTCTTGGCCACCCGCTTCTTGAGGCACGCGCAAACTTATAGAGGGAGACGGCGATTCGGGCAATTCGGTGAATACCCGAAACTAGAGGAGTGACTACCTGAGAACCGCCATCGGGAACTTCCTCTACTTCAAAACGCGGAGGCCGCGTCGGCAGCTCGCTGTTTTGAATCCGAAGCCGGTTCTCCTGCTTTTTTCAGTGATCGTCTGGCATAATCCAGAAAAAAATTGAAACTCCGGAAACTTTTTCCACGTTTTATCGTCTTTAACAGTGCCAGCCAGTAAAGCGTAGTGGTCCCAGAAATCCGCATCTCGTTGGCTGCGGGGAAAGCGCCGATTGGTTTGTTTTGATCAGCCAATAGGTACTGCTCTCGTCCAACGGTTGCGCGATTCGCCAACGTTCAAGCCTCTCTTCACCCCGGCAGGGATTTGTGTGGAGAGGTGTGTGAACGAAGGCGCGAATCTGTCTACGAGAGGGAGCCACTATGCACTCGCACATTCGATGTTCGGTCTTTTCCGTCAGCCTGCTGCTCCTTTTTTGCACGACCTTGCTTGCCGTTTGCCCGCGCGCTCTAGCTCGGGAAACCCCGCTGAATGCCGATCCCGCTTCATCTGTTTCTAACCTGCAGTCCAAGGCGGAGAGCGGCGACGCGGTTTCCCAATACCAGCTTGCAGTGGAGTATCTGCGCAACGACCCTGCTGCACCCGACTACAACTCGGCCCTGAGATGGCTGCGCGCATCCGCGTCACAGGGAAACCCTCGCGCTCAATTCTTGCTTGGTTATCTCTATGAACATGGGGAAGGGACCGACAGAGACTACGCCCAAGCCGCTGAGAACTATCAAGCTGCGGCCACGCAAGGGCATGTTGCCGCGGCAAATAATCTCGCCTTTCTCTATCAGCACGGCCTTGGCGTTCGAGAGAATGTGGGCAAGACCCTGGAACTTTATTTGATGGCCGCGCAGGCAGGTGATCCCGTGGCTCAATGCAACCTCGGCCTCCTTTACTATCGCGGTCAAGGCACTCCCCGAGATTTTGCGCTGGCTGCCAAATGGTTTCGTCTTGCCGCGGAACATGGCGATGCGCACGCCCAACACGATCTCGGCTTTCTCTACTACAAGGGTCAGGGTGTGTCCGCCGATTACAGGGAATCGGGTCGCTGGGAACGGCTCGCGGCCGAACAAGGTGAGCCACAAGCAGAAACCGACCTCGCTTATCTCTATGAATCCGGCAAAGGCGTTCCGCTGGATTACGTAGCCGCGTACGCGTGGTATTCGCGTGCCATTGCTGCAGGAGAGAAGTCCGGCGTCCAGCGCCGCAGAAGCCTTTCGCGGATCATGACCAGCAAACAGCTGAATGAAGCGAATGCCCTTGTTGCGGCGGCGGACCTGCCTCAACGCCAACGGAAGTCAACGGCCTCAAAGACCGCGGCCTTCGCATTGCTCGAAGCTCATTCAGAGTTCTAATTTAGCGCCTGGATGCGCCCGCGTGGTCTTATTCGGGCAGGATCACCGCTTTGCCACGCGGCAACGCGTCAAGTGTTGCTTTGTCCAGGTTCAGATGCGCCGCAACAAGTTCTGGCGGCGTGTGCGAGAGCCACTCAGAGAGAGAAAGGTCCTGGTAGTAGCTGCTCTTGAACATTTCCAGGAATTTCAGGTCCGTGTTGCCGGTGTTTTCGATGTAGTGCGGAAGCGTCTTTAGGACGTAGCCGACATCACCAGCCTCGAAGTCCATCGTTCGTGCGCGGCCTCCCGTGGCGAACACGGTCATGCGCGCCTTGCCGCTAATGAAGAATTGCCACTCGTCCGCGTTGGGATGCCAGTGCAGCTCGCGTAGGCCGCCAGGTTTCACCGTGACTACCCCCGCGGCGATATTCTGGGAAATCTTGAAAGTACTCGAATCAATCACGCGCACCTCGCCGCCTTTAGTGCGTTTGGTTGGCGGCATCTGCATGGTTCGAAACGCGAAATCAATCGGCGAAGCGCCCAGCGCTCCGGCGGCCTTGCGCTGATCTTCGGCGAGCGGGCCCGGAAGTGCGGCCTGGAAGATAAACAATTCTTTGTTCGGCATCTTTTCGACGGCTGTTTGAGGCACGACGAAATTCTTCGACACTACATCGCGCGGCGTGTGCGCCATCCAGTCGGACAGCAGCACCGTCTCATACTCTGAGAAATTGCCGTCATCAAAAACCAGCATGAATTCCCCGCCGTCGGGAGCAAGTCCCTGGATCGAGTGGGGAATTCCCGGCGGGAAGTACCACAGGTCACCCTCTTTGGTGTCAGCGACAAAACTTTTTCCGTCCGCATCAATGCACGTGATGCGTGTCATGCCATAAAGCATATACGCCCACTCCGCCGCCGTGTGCCAATGCAATTCGCGCACGCCGCCCGCCGTGAGACGCATGTTCACGCCCGCGAGCGACTTCGAAACCGCCAACTCGCGCACCGTCACCTCGCGCGACCATCCGCCTTCGTGTAATCGTTTGTGCGCGATGGAGAAGGGATATTTAAACGTTGCTACGCCACCTGCGTCCGTCGGCGGCGGATTTACCGAATTCGCGTTTTGTGCGTCCAGAGCTGGATTCTTCTGCACTGGCTCACTTCGCCTTCGGTCGCCTTGTGCTTTTTGCGCTGAATCCTGGCTTTGCCCCGCAGCGTTGTTGGCGGTCATCATCCCGGCAGCCAGCGCCGCCGAGCTTGCTCCCAGAAATCCACGCCGCGTCCAACGCTCTTTCTCTAATTCATCGGCCATCTGTGCCGCCTCCTGCTGGAGTCCCCAGCATCTTCCGGTTCCGTGCACACTTCGCACGTTTTCTTCACTTCATTGAGTCGCCGGATACCCTACCGCGACGGCCGCCATCGCACAACACAAGATTTCCCTGCTTTGACAGGCCAGACATCTTGCTCGGGTTCGCGCTTGGCGCTCCGTCGCTCCTGCCTCCTTGTAGGCTATACTCAGCGGGAAGTTTGCTTTGCCCCTGCACACCTTTGTTCGTTTCGAACCCATTGCGGGGAAAGAGCAGCAGCTTCGCGAAGAATTGAAGCTTCTTCTGGAGCCGACGCGTGCCGAGCCCGGCTGCATCCGCATTCACCTTTACGAAGCGCTGCGCGATCCCTTGGTTTTCTACATTCGCTCCGAGTGGGTGACGAGGCCGCTTTCGATGCGCATCCCGGGCTGCCGCACATGACGCGCTTCCTGGCCCTTGTGGGCGGCCTCGTAACGCATCCCGTGAAAGGCCTTCGTACCAAACAAATTGACTAAGCGTTGCTCCAGGAAAACTGTTTGTAAGCGGGTCCGAAAAAATGTCATTCCGAGCGGAGCAGGCCGGCTCTTTCTCAGAGGTTCGCTCCCGAGAACCGGTCGGCCTGCATAGCGAGGAATCTCTCCTCACTTTTCTCCGGTGACTCTAATTAAAATCCAAGCGCTAATCTGACCACTTTCGAAAGGCCTGCGTAAGCCTTAAGCCGATGCTCCCCCGGCCTTTGCCGCGCGCATCTGCGCGACCACTTCCTGGAACTGCTTTGTAAGATGCGGCACGATTCCCAACTGCCGCTCAATGAGCATTAACTGCGCTCGATGGTGCATTTCGTGTTCCTTTGCGGACAACAACCTTTCGAAGCGCGTTTTCGCCGTCTTTCCGTCGGGTTCGGTCACTGTCTCCGCAAGAGATTCCGGCGTCAGCGTCTCCAGCCATGCGGCGAATTGCTCTCCTTCGGTTCTCAGCAACTCCACAATTTCGGCTTTCGTTCTTGGCTTGGCTTCTTCCGCGTTGAACTTGTCCATCATCCCAAAGAAATCGAAGTCTACCAGCGTTGTCAGTCCGTTCTTGTGCACCTCTTCCCAGATCCGCGTTGAGATCGCCACGTGCGTCAGCATCCGGCCAACGGGGCGTACTTCCGGAGCCGCCACGAAATCGTATTTGTCTTCCGGAATGTCTTCCGCAACCCGAATGGTGTTTTTTCGCACGGTGCGAAACGCGTTTGCCAGCTCTTTGCCGCCGTAAATGCTCATGGAGTCACCTCGATGTGGGATTGTCTGTTCTGCCTACCGCAGAACGCTTACTTCGATGCGCGGCCCTCGCGGACAGTCACGCCTTTTACTGGATTTCCTTGCTAGGCGTCATCTCTGCCGCCTTCTTCACCGGTTTGGGCCACGACCAACTGATTATACGCCGCACGCCGCGTAAGCCCACGCTCTTTGGCGGCCAGCTTGAGCGCTTCTTTGCGGTCCAGCTTGGCCTGCTGCATCAATTCCTCGATGCGTGCCGCCAGCGTCTGCGAAGAGTTGCCCCGCGCGCGCACTTCGTCTGCGCTGGGCGGACCAAGAATGAGCGTGATTTCACCGCGTGCGGGGCGCTCTTCGAGCGACGCGAGGATTTCGGAGAGCTTGCCGCGCAGAAACTCTTCGTGGAGTTTTGTCACCTCGCGCGCCAGGCAGGCCGGCCGGTCGCCGAGCACTTCCAACGCTTCCGCGACGCATTCGGCCACTCGGTGCGGCGCCTCGTAAAGGATGATGGTGCGTTCCTCAATGCGCAAACGCTCGAGGGCGCGTCGGCGTTCCCCGCTTCGTGCCGGTAAGAAGCCCAAGAAGAGGAATTCCTCCGTGGGCATCCCCGAACCAGAAAGCGAAGCGAGCAGCGCGGACGGCCCCGGAATCGGCACCACCGGAATGCGACTCTCCAAGCAGAGCTTCACAAGGAAGTGTCCCGGATCCGACACGAGCGGCATTCCCGCATCGCTCACCAGCGCAATTTTTGCGCCGTCCTTCATGGCCGCGGCCAATTCCGCGGCGCGCTTTCCTTCGTTGTGTTCGTGGTAGCCGACCAGCGGCTTATGAATGTCGTAGTGTGCGAGCAGCTTTTGTGTGTGGCGCGTATCCTCACACGCGATTTGATCCACTTCCTTGAGGATGCGCAGCGCGCGCAGCGTGATGTCCTCGAGGTTGCCAATGGGCGTCCCTACAAGGTACAAACAGCCCGTGGGATTTTGCCGCTCTGCCGCTGGATTCTTGGCGGTCATGCGATCAGTCTAGCATGCGCCTTGTGAAGCGCAGGCGCGCCCGCTGCGGCGAGGTTTGCCATACTAAAGCCCCCGCCGCCCGGCGGCGGTCTCCGCAGCAATGCTATACTTCATTTTTTGAAGTTGCTCTTGTAAGGGCTCTAAGGAGGAGCGTCTGTGCCTTTGTACGAGTATCAATGCGTGAAGTGTGACCGCAAAACGGAAAAAATCGAGGGCGTGGACGGGCCGCACTTGAGGAAATGCCCGCACTGTGGCGGCAAAGTGGAGCGGCTCGTGACCGCGCCTGCCATCCAATTCAAGGGGGCGGGATGGTACGTGACTGACTATGCCAAAAAATCCAGCGGCGGCGATTCAGAAAAGACTGCCGCCGGAGCCGCAGAGGCCGCAAGCAAGGAAAAAAGCGGCGAGTCGAAAGAAACGGTTTCCAAGGACTCCAAGGACTCCAAGGAAAAGAAGTCCGCAAAGAAGAAATAAATCGCGAGGAGCGGAATGGCTGACACAACGCAAGGAAGGAGCGCCACGGGACGCAAAGTGCGCAAGGCCGTTCTGCCCGCCGCCGGGCTTGGCACGCGATTCTTGCCCGCGACGAAAGCGCAGCCGAAGGAAATGCTCACCGTCGTGGACAAGCCGCAGATTCAGTACGTCGTCGAAGAGTGCGTCGTCTCCGGCATCGAGCACATCATTATCGTCACGGGAAAAGGGAAAAATTCCATCGAGGACCACTTCGATTATTCGCCCACGCTTGAGCGCTTCCTGGAAGAAAAAGGGAAAAAGGACCAGGCTGCTATGGTGCGCCAGATCAGCGACATGGTCCAGGTCAGCTACACGCGCCAGAAAGAGCCGCTCGGCTTGGGACACGCCGTGCTGGTGGCAAGAGATCTGGTGGGCGACGAGCCTTTCGCGGTTTTGCTCGGAGACGTGCTGATTCCCGGCCCGAATCCCGCCACGAAACAACTCATCGACGTCTACGCCGCAACCGGTGTGGGAGCCATCGCCGTCGAAGAAGTGCCAAAGGAGCGAACGCATCTCTATGGCATTATCGATGGCGAGCCCGCGCCGCAGCCGCCTTTCGGTGCGCGCTTGCTGCGAATTCGCGACGTTGTCGAGAAACCAAAGCCGGAAAAAGCTCCCTCGAACCTCGCAATCACGGGCCGTTACGTCTTGCCGCCGCAGATTTTCGATTGCCTGGCGCGCACCAAGCCGGGCGCGGGAAACGAAATTCAATTGACCGACGCCTTGCGAATTCTGGCCCAGGAAGATGGCCTGTGGGCGTACATTTATGACGGTATCTCTTACGATGCCGGCGACAAGCTGGGATTCTTGAAAGCGACGGTCGAGATCGCTTTGCAGAACAAGGAGTTTGGCAACGAGTTTCGCCAATACTTGAAAGGGTTGAAGTTGTAGGGACGGCCTTCCGAGGCCGTCCGGTTCAGAGATCGCATGAGCACGCAAAACAGAGTCAAAATGAAAAGGCGAACCTCATTTCGGGAAGCAATAGTCCTCATTTTAACCGGAGTATTTGCATTCGTTCTTGCCGGGAGTTTCAGCCAAAGAGGTATCGCGCAGAAGTGGGCTACTGCTGTAATCGCGACAGTGATTGTATTCGGATTCGTGGCCTATGCTCGTCGCCAAAGCTTTCTTCGCTGGTCGTTCTGGGCGTCATTCTCAATCTGTTTTGTCATACATGTTGTTCTCGTCGTGTTCCTCTTTCGGTTAGTTCTTTCCAAGATTGAACGGTTCAGTATTCTGTTTTGGTATCCAGTCATGCTCATAGAAGTCGTTATTCTGTTCGTGGTCATCAAGAAGTTGGAAGAAAAGCTGACTGGAAAGCGCGAAATCGTGAAGCTAAGCTTTTGATAGAGTGGACGTGACCAGAATTCTGGGAATTGAATCTTCTTGTGACGAGACTGCGGCTGCGGTAGTCGTCGACGGCCGCGAGATTCTTTCCAGTGTCGTCGCATCGCAAATTGACGTGCATCGCAAATATGGCGGTGTGGTGCCGGAGCTGGCTTCGCGCGAGCATCTGCGGCAAATCGTGCCCGTAGTGCGCGAGGCTCTCGCGCAAGCCGGCCTGAAGCTGGAAGACGTGGACGCTATCGGCGTGACGCAAGGGCCGGGCCTTGTCGGCGCACTGCTTGTCGGAATCACGTACGGGAAAACCTTGGCGGAATCTCTAGGAAAACCGCTCGTGCCGGTGAATCATTTGGAAGGGCATGTTCACGCCGTTTTTCTCGAAGCCCATAAAGCGGGGCGCACTCCCGAACTGCCGGCAGTTTGCCTGATCGTTTCCGGCGGCCACACGGTTCTGTACGAAGTGCAGGCAGAAGATTCCACTGCGCCAAATGCAAGTGCCCTTTTTCGTTACCGCAAACTGGGACAGACACGTGACGATGCAGCGGGCGAAGCCTACGACAAAGTCGCGAAGCTGCTTGGGCTGGGATATCCCGGCGGGCCGATTCTCGACCGCTTCGCGGCCGCCGCCGATGGTGCACCCGCGCCGGTAAAATTTGGCCCGACGAAAACGCGCGGCAATCCTCTCGACTTCAGCTTCAGCGGCCTGAAAACTGCCGTTCTCTATCATTTGCGGGAACATGCGGAATACGCACCGGAGATTCGCAAACGTGAAGAAGCATTGGCGCGCGGCGAACGCAAATTCGATCAATTGCTTCCGCTGTGCAGCGCGGCCACGCTTGGCCTCATCCGCGAATTCCAAAATGCCGTGGTGCGCGACTTGGTGGAACGGACCATGGCCGCAGCGGGAGAACTCGACGTCCAGAGTATCCTGGTCTCCGGCGGCGTCGCCGCCAACACCCAGTTGCGTACGACTTTTGAGGAGCGTGCGAAAGCTGCGGGCGTCCCAGTGTTTTTTCCAAGCCGCGCGCTTTCCACCGACAATGCCGCCATGATTGCGGCCGCCGCCTATGCGCGGCTTCGTGCTGGCCGCCTCGCTGATCTTACGTTGAACGCCGATCCCAGCCTGTCGCTCGCTTAAGAATCAAACGCGAAGGGGAGTCCATTCATGAAAATAGCGAAACCTCTTTTCCTGGCAGCAATTCTAGCGTTTGTCGCCTCGGATTTAAGCGCAGCCGGGTCGCACACCGTTCGATGGACGGAGAAGAAGGCAAACGACTGGTACGCGCAGCAGCCGTGGCTTGTTGGCAGCAATTACATTCCGCGCTCCGCCATCAACGAACTGGAAATGTGGCAGGAAGCGACCTTCAACCCGGAGCAAATCGATCAGGAATTGGGTTGGGCCGAATCCCTCGGCATGAACACCATGCGCGTGTTTCTGCATGATTTGCTCTGGCAGCAAGATGCCGACGGTTTCAAGAAGCGCATCGACCAATTCCTGACCATTGCCGCGAAGCATCACATTCGTCCGCTGTTTGTGCTCTTCGATTCGTGCTGGGATCCGCTGCCGCATTTGGGCCCACAGCATCCTCCGACTCCAGGAGTTCACAATTCCGGCTGGGTACAGAGTCCCGGCGCTGTAGCCCTGGGCGACCTGAAGCAATATCCGCGCCTGAAAGCCTACGTGCAGGGCGTGGTGGGAGCCTTCGCAAAAGACGACCGCATTCTTGGTTGGGACGTTTGGAACGAGCCGGGCGCCGACAACATGGGCAGCTACGCCAAAGAAGAACTGAAAGACAAGACCGCGCGCGTTTTGCTGCTGCTGCCGCAAGCATTCGAATGGGCCCGCGAAGTGAATCCCACGCAGCCGCTCACCAGCGGTGTTTGCTGCGTGGACCAAGCCCCGGATGGAAGCCACCTCGGCAAAATCGAGCAAATCCAGCTCCGCGACTCGGATGTCATCACATTTCACAATTACAGTTGGCCCGAATACTTCAGGCGCGAGATTGGGTGGCTGAAAAAGTACGGCCGCCCGGTGATTTGCACGGAATTTATGGCGCGCTCGGTTGGCAGCTCTTTTGACACGATTCTGCCCATTGCGAAAGAAGAAAAAGTGGGCGCGATCAACTGGGGATTTGTTGCCGGGAAAACGCAAACGAATTTGCCCTGGGAATCGTGGGAGCACCCTTACATCCTTCAGCAACCACCTGTATGGTTTCACGAAGTGCTGCATCCTGACGGCAAACCGTACCGCCAGGCCGAAGCGGATTTGATCCGCCAGCTCACCGAAAAAGAGCAGAAGTAGTTTTGGCGGAGGCTAGTTAAGGTCCAGAGCAATCGCGGTCCCGCGTAGCGCGTGCGGTATACTTCCGCGGACATGCCTGCAAATAAGAGCAGCACCGCGCGATTCGAACCGGCGAGCGACCAATCGCTCCTGATTTATTTCGGTGGCGAGGCGAAGAAAAGCCGGGCTAAAGCCCGGCCTCTACAGAGCCAATTCACAATCCAAGCAAGCGAGCAGGTTCGCAAACTGTTGCGACTGCTCGAGTTGGAACCGATTGCAGGAGTTCGCAACCTGCATCCCGCCTATTGCTCGCTGCTTGTGAAGTTTGATGCGGCGAAGTGGCGGCACGAAAAATTGGAACAAGAGCTGCGCAAATATCTAGTCCGGTTGGACAGAGTCCGGCTACCTGAGCCGCAGCAGGTAGAGATTCCCGTATGCTACGGCGGCGAGTTCGGGCCCGACCTCGAAGACGTTGCGTCGACGCACGGGATCAGGCCGCAGCGCGTCATCGAGCTGCATTCTTCGGCCACTTACCTTGTCTATTTTCTTGGGTTCACGCCCGGATTCGCGTATCTCGGCGAATTGCCACAGGCGTTAATTACACCGCGCCTGCCGACGCCACGCAAAAAAGTGCCGGCGGGGAGTGTCGGCATCGCCGGGAACCAGACGGGCGTGTACCCGTTCGAAACGCCGGGCGGCTGGAGACTACTTGGGCGCACGCCGGTTTCGATGTTTCGAACGGACCGCGAGGGCTTGAGCCTTCTTTCCATCGGCGACCGCGTGCGATTTGTACCGATTGCACGCGAGCAGTTTGCGGAGCTGGCGAAGGAGGAAGTGCAGCAGCCAGCCTCCCTTCGAAACTCAGGGCAAGCGGAAGGCGGGCCCTACATGGAAAGAGCGAACGACCTCCCGGGCAACTCGAAACTAGGGCAATGGCGCGGCAAGGAATGTGCATGAGCACACTTGAGGTTCTTGCGCCTGGAATGCTCACCACGGTACAGGATTTGGGACGCGAAGGCTTCGGCCCCATGGGCGTTGCGCCATCGGGCGCCGCCGACCCCGTTTCGCTGCGAATTGGAAACCGTTTGGTAGGCAACGCCGAAGGTGCGGCCGGGCTGGAGATGACGCTTCTAGGCGGAACGTTTCAATTCCAGGGAGCGTGCGTTGTGGCGCTGACGGGTTCTGACTTCTGTGCGACGTTGGACGATGCGCCTGTTTCACCGTGGAATTCCTTCAAAGTAGAGCCAGGCCAAACGCTGCGGCTGGGCCCGACGCGCTCGGGCGCGCGGTGCTACTTGTGCATAGAAGGGGGGATCTCCGTCCCACAGTTTCTCGGTAGCGCCTCGACACACCTCCTAAGTGGGCTCGGCGGGCTTGAAGGCCGTGCGCTGCGAAAGGGCGACGTGCTGAAGATTGGGGATAGGGACGCGCCTGAAACAAAACAGAAAAGAACAGGCAAGAATGCCTGTTCTACCGGAAGCGCGCGCGATGCCAATCGCGCACGAAAGGTAGCGGCGAAAGCTCTGGAACTACTAGCGCCCCGCAAAGTCCTGCGCGTCACGCCAGGTCCCCAGAGCGATTGGTTTTCCAAAGCAGCACAGAACGCGTTTTACGCAAACGCCTATCGCGTAACCGAAGAAGCGAATCGCATGGGGCTGCGGCTGCAAGGACCGACGCTTCCCGAAGGCGCGCATGGAGACGCGTCGGAAAAGGCGCGCGGGGACGCACCCGGCAAGGTGCGTGGAGAAATGATCAGCGAAGGCGTGTCGCTGGGAGCCATCCAGATCGCAGCGGGCGGCTTGCCGATCATCCTGTTCGTGGAGCAGCAAACCACCGGCGGCTATGCGAAGATTGCCAACGTCATTTCGGCGGACCTGCACAGCCTGGGGCAGCTTCGTCCGCGCCATGAAATTCGCTTTGAACTTGTGAGTTTCGAAACCGCCCGCAAGTTGCTGATGGAACAGGAGGAGTTGCTGGCCTCGGCGGAGTTGATCGTGAGCGCGAGCGGTCTGTTCCGCAGGACGCTGCGCCTCGCGAAATGAAGGTGGCTGCGAAGTACGAGTGGGCCTCGGTCGCACCGTTCAGTAGCGCCGATTGGCCAAGTTAATTTGCCAGCTCAGCGAAGCTGCGCATCGCTACACGGTAACTACGTATCGATTCTACTTGCGTCGTCAAGTACAATTCACTGGGCAGTTCAAGGTCCCCGCGCTGCGACTACCGGTCTCCAACGCAAGACCGTGCTGTCTGGGAAGACGCTGCAGCAGCTTCTGCGCTTTCAGGCAAAATGATCCACGAAGCCGTAAGATTTTGTGCGAGAGGAGCAAGTCAAAATGGACATGACGCGCCGACAATTCGCCCTAGCTCTTGCAGCTTCCACCTGCCTGCGGCCCTCCCTGTTCGAGCCGCTTTCCCCATTAGGAGTTCCTCGCGGCGTCGTTCCCGGCCGAGTCACTTGGGCGCACGATCCGGCGGCTGTGACCTGGGATGGCACAGGTTCTTGGTGGACCGATGCCAACAACGACCAGTCTGTAATTGACCGCATGGTTTCCCGGTCCATTTGCGGTCTTACAAATCAAAAAAACGATGCCCAGGCATGGAGCTCCATCTTTCAGTACTTCAATCGCACTCATGGGCGGGGCAAAGCTGGATACAAAGCCAGGGAGAAGATCGCGATCAAGGCAAACCTGAACAACACAACGGACCATGGCACGATCGAGCGCCTGAACTCCTCACCCCATTTGATCCTTTCGCTCGTCCGACAGTTGACCGGTCCAGCGCGAGTGCCGCAATCGTCGATCACCGTCTTCGATTCCAGCCGGTTCATCCCGGGCAATCTCTACGACAAGATTCACCATGAATTTCCCGCCGTCACGTTTGTGGACCATATTGGAGG